>VFQO010004432.1_pt1 | contig 59634 bp, 110 predicted proteins | sample 3512331 | NCBI WGS metagenome assembly VFQO01 (sample SAMN10412371, study PRJNA504923) | tailings metagenome | isolation source: Replicate 3 from Balatoc abandoned mine | place: Philippines: Itogon, Benguet | collected 2017-08-28 | reverse complement strand
CCATGCACGGCAGCCATGGACATGGTCTGCTGAAGACTGGTCCACTGAGCCTGAACGTGGGGCCCAATGCACCAAAGCTGCTGTCCTCCAAGGGCTGGGCCATACACCTTGAGGTACAAGACTTTTGCGATTCCATTGTCCACAGGGGATCAGTTGGGCGCCAGCCAGACGAGGCTGCCAATCAGCACGTCCCCCAGGGCAACCATGGGGGAGCCGCAACAGAAGGAGACGGCTGCGCATAACAGGCAAAAGCAGAAGAAGGCAAGCCTAGGGGGCCGCCACCTGGCGGTGTGTTGTGGCACGTGTTGAGCGGCAGCGCCGTCGGCAGCAGCGCGTTGCGCCGCCGCTGGCACCGGCGGCGGGGATGATGGTGGTGGCTCCGCAGCAGCTTGGCAGCGGACACATGCCTTGCGCAGCGGCTGACAGACTGTGCAGGGGAACGTGGGAGCGTGGCAGAGTAAAAGCACGAGCAGGGAAGTTTGGCGCCTGAGCGCGCTCTGGCGTCGAGCAGCACGCACCTGCGAAGCGGCCTGGTGTCAGCGGAGCAGCTCGCAAGCCAAGCAAGGCCGTCGCCATCGCGATGGCAGAAAGTGGGGGCAGGCAGCCGGCGGGGCAGAAGAAGTAAGGGAGCTTGTGCGGATGTCTGCATGTGCTGCTTGTATTGGTGCAACCCTGCTTGATTTTGCTGCTTGGTGGTATTGACAGGATAGTGTGGTGAAAAGGGCAGTTGTGCGAACAGATTGCAGTGTAAGGAGGGTGCCTGTTGGTGCCCCGGTCACGTCGGCGGCTACAGGCCGCCAGTGCGTGCGCAGTGAGAGCAGCACTGCCGTCACCAGGTCAGCTGTGCCAGGCGGCGCCAAGCGTGCAGCATGCCCAGAGAGCAGTAGAGCGACACCGCCATGAGCGGCAGGAACGGCAGGCGCTCGCCCAGCAGCAGCGGCAGCACCCAGCTGGTGGCAAGCTCCACCGCAACCATGCCCCACAGATACAGCCGCTCGTAAGGGGCCAGCAGCGGGGCGCTGCTGCCGCATGCCGCTGCGCTGCCGCTGCCGCTGTTGCCGCCGCGCTTGGAACGTTTGCCAGCACCAGGGGATTTGCCGCCGTCCAGGGGCAGCTGGGGCAGCCAGGCAGCTGCGATGAGGTTGAAGGTGACCAGCAGCAGCACCTGGCAGGAATGAGAAGGGCGGACTTCTGTTTGCACCAATGCATGGGTCGTGAGTGCAAGGCAGAGTGCCGCGGCACTGCGCTGGCTGTTTAGTTGATGGGCATGAGCAGGGCATGGGCAGTAAGGCAGCAGGCATGGGCCAAGCGGGGCGGCCGTACCTTGATTGGGTACTCCTCAGGCTCAAACAGCAGCGGGAACAGCGAGTAAGTGCCCGCTGTGGGTGGCGGGGCGGAAGAGCAGTGCAATGTTGGCAGGAGACCTCAACATTTGCATCAGAGTAGGCAGGGCGCTTCTTGCTGCAGCACAGGAGCACATGCCTGCTGCACCCGGGTGAGCGAAGCCGCTGTGAAACGGTCACCCCACCATCGGCGGCAGAGCAGCGGGCAGACAGCAGCACGGCCCAGGCGCCGCTCTGCACAGGCTCACCTGTTGAGAGGAATAGAAAGTCGCCCGCAGCCCTGCGGCCATCGGGCACGAGGCCTGCTGCCGCCATGACCGCCATCGGTACCGATACCATGAGTATCGCCTTCTCGTGGACGTGGTAGCCCAGCATGAAGCTGCACAACGTGCAGTACAGCACTGCAGCGGGGAAGGCGCCGGGCTCGGGCCTCCGCCTGGCACAGGGCGGGGGTGGGGCAGAGGCAGATTCAGCCAGGGAGCGCATGCGGGTAGATGAGTGAGGCCGGCCATGCTGTGTGCGGTCAATTGCACGGTACGTGCCAAGCTGCCCCACCCTGCAACACATGCTGCATGCTGCAGCAACCCCTGCAAAGGCCGGCTCACCAGAGGCGCAGCAGGCAGGGCGCCATGGCAGCCAGCGTCCAGAGCGCGGTGGCGCCGCTGCCGATCTGGGGGAGCACTGCAAACTCCGCCACACCCACCAGCCCGCCTGCAGTTCACTTGGGAGCCTTGGGGCAGAGTGTGAGGTCCAGGATAAAGAAAAGACACACAGCGCAAGCTGGTCACACAGCTTTGTGATGGCACCGAGCATGTACAAGGGATGACCAACTAACCAGCAGGTGAGGCAGGGGCTCAACAGCAAATGCTCACTTACCCGTCATGCTGGCGGTGCTGCCGCGCCGTCCCAGCGCCAGGCTGAGCACTTTGTCGGCTGCGGCGTACAGCGCCCACACATTGGGTGCCCAGTACGCGTGGCAGAGGCCGCGGGCAAAGGGGAAGAGGCGGCGCAGCAGCTGCGGAGGGGGAGGAGTTGGGCGGTGGCTGTGAAACACAGAGGGCCTGCATGTTGCACGGCTAAGAACGCGACGCACTGCAAGTGGCTAGTTTCACACACGCAGCTGTCCTAGCTGAGTGCAGCTTTCCTTGCACTCACACCAGCGGCTCATGAAGCTTTCAGGGGCAGCACAGTTGCCTGCCAGCGCACCTGTGGCAGCTGACCCGCGGCTACAAAGGGGCCAAAGCTGAGGCCAAGCACGGCCCCCGCGATGGCACCAAGGGACACAAAGCGCAGGACGGCTTGCGGGCCCCTGCGAGGCAGCAGGGAGCAGCAGCAGGGCTGGGTGGGGAACCGCCACATGAAATGGATAGGCGCCACATTTATGCAGCTCAACACAAACTGCACAGCCAGAGCTCAGCACTAGAAAGCAAGCGGCAGCTGTATGTGGATCTCATGCCACAGCCTGCTGCTTGTTGGCCGGGCTGCACCCACTGCACCTGCAGTAGCGCCGCAGCATGTAGACAAAGAAGGCTGGTGCCGCGTACAGGAAGATGTGCTTGAAGCAGAGCAGGGCGGAGAAGAGCAGGGCGGCCAGTAGGTGCCGCTCCTCGGCGGCTGCAGCCATGCTGAGCGTGAACAGGCCTGCGTGAGGGGGTGGGGCGGATGGCTGAAATGTTGAGGTTGGGCAGGGCACCATACCGCAACAGGGCATGTGCTGTAGATGCACAGCCGCAGCTCTCCATCTCTCCACCACATTGACAAGCATGCAATTACATTGCCAAGCATGAAACAGCAGCCTGCCTACCCAGCAGCATGCCGTTATACTGGAAGTGCACGTGGTCCACCAGCAGCAGCCCAGGGTTGGCCCCAACCAGGAGCAGCGCGGCGAGGCGCACCGCCCGTGGCCGATGCCCGCAAACAAGTGGGAGGGGGAAAGGGCGGGGTACAGGTGAGTTCTTTGGGCAGCGCTGCTTGCTGAGCTCTTTGTTTGCTGGAAACTGACGTAACACATGAGGGTGCCCTGCATCGCCTGCGCCACAGTTGGCAGCAGTATAAACAGATTGCACGAGGATCAGTGGCGCAGGCTGGCCACTGAATGAACGGCCTGCAGCAAGGATCAGGCCTGCCCCCTTTTGTTGCCCAAGGCCTACCGCGTCACGTGCCACGCCGCAAACAGCAGCAGGCCTTCTGTGGCGATGACCGACAGCCGCTGGAACAGCACTGTGGCTGGGGAGGCGTACTCCAGGTTTGCCACCACCTGGCAGATAGGGAGAGAAGAGTAGAGCTTCAAGGACAACATAGAGCAGATCAAAGCTTCAGGGACACAAAATGGGGCAGATCAGAGCTTCAGCAAACATGGGAGAACGAGCATGACCAGGAGCGGCTGCGGCGGCACCGGTAGCTTAAAATGCTTCCTGACAGTGCATTGCAGCGCGGCGCAGCATAGCGAGGAGCCTCGCGCACAAACGCACCAGCATGGCTGGGTCGAACCATGCGGCCGCGTGGCTGAGCGCCCACTCAAACCAGGCAAACAGCGGCGGGTAGTCCAGCGTCCACTGGCTGGTTTCGTCGAAGTACCTGGGGGATGATAGGATGCAAACGCACGGGAAGAACCATCATGGGCGATCAACGTGCATCCAGAGAGATCTTGGCGAACGACTGTGGCTGGCCATGGCAAACCATGAGCTGGCAACCGCACCCCGGCCGGCACACAGCGCCTCCCGCTCACCATTGCGTGATGGGCAGCGAGTGTGTGATAGCCAGCCAGTTGCGGTGCACCTCGAAATCGGTGGAGCGGTAGGTGGGGATCAGCAGCACCTGCAAGCAGCTCAAGCGAGAGGTTGGATGCAGCCTCGAGCAGCGGCGACAGCAGCGGCGGCAACAGCAGCGGCGGCACCGGCGGCAGCTCAAGCGACCTACCTTGAGGGCGGTGCATGCCAGGATGATTGCGATCGCCGCATCCATTGCGGCTTGGGCCGCCGGGGCGCCCGGCGAGGCTCGAGCAAGCCCCCAGCTTCGAGCACACAGCTGCCTCCTCGCGCGCCCAGCCTCCGATGGACTGGCCAGATCGAGATGGTGACGCACAGGCGGTTTCCTGAAGGCGCCACTCATGTCCTCGCCGCGCCCGCTGCCGCTCGCCCCGGCGCACCGCTGCATGGCAAAAGCCATGTTGCCCCAGCACACACGTTTCACATGTACACGCAACTCTCATGCCATCATCCGTCCCAGCATCCACTCAACATGCATCATGGGCTGGCTGGCGCAGATGCCCGGGGCGGTGTGGGGATGGTCTTGATGAGCCGGTGGTGGTGTTGACCCGCTGCCCTGCTGCGCCTCCACAGCACCAGCCCGGTGGTGCAGCCCACGATGCCTGCCACAGCCAGCACCAGGCCGGCAGCTGCCAGGGCAGGGTGGTTCATGGGAGCGCGGGTTAGAGCACCCACAGCTGGCACTGAGCCGGCAGCTGCAACAGCCTCCTCGCCACTGCCTGCAGGTGGGCCAGCTTGCTGCACGCCGCCCTCTGGCTGTGCTGCTGCCCCCTTGAGTGCAATAGCCGCGTCCGTGACATTGCTGCTGCCTGTGGTGTTGCTGGCTGGTGTGGTCGTTGGCCGAGCGGCGAACGAGCCGCTGACTCCGGGCTTGGGCCGGGCGGGCAGGGAGAAGTCTGGGTGCCAGAAGCCCAGCCGCGCATACGTCCTGGCCTTCTCAACGCCATGCTGCCTGCAAAGGCAGTTTGAGGGGAGGGCCAAGGGGGTAGGTTGATGCAAACTGGACTGGTGATGCTGAAGGCACTTTGCCACCCTAGCATAGCATGGGTCTACTCTTTGTGGTGTGTCAAGCCATGCCCGTTTGCATCCAAGCAGATGCTACCATACGATGCCAGTGCATCATTCATGCTCACCCGCCGCTGTGCAGGACGACTGGGTCGACCGGCAGCCCCTGGCGCACTCGAACCTCGTAGTTGCCTGCGGTGCAGAGGGAGAGGCGTAATGCATGTCGCATGCGGGGCAAATTGTGCAAGCTGGTGTGCGAGTTAGGCGTGGCAGGTTCGCTTGCCACAGTTTACATGTTCCAAGCAGTGCAAGCACTGAAAGCACTGGAAAAACTGCATTGTTTTATCGTCCCCTGCCACCCAAACCAGGCTCACCCACGCCGCCAAAGAAGGAGTGGGCGGGCAGGAGGCGGTAGCGCAGCGGCGGCTCATCCCCCACGCCCCACAGGAAGGAAACAATGACTTCGTTCCAGGCGGTCTGCAGAGGGCCGGCCAGCGCAGGACAGCATTGCATAGGCTGTGGGCAATGTGTTCAGGCCGCGCTGAAACAGGCCCGGTGAAGAGCAGGCGACCAGGCTGGGCATGCGTCAGTAGCTGGCCAGCAGCCAGTGGCCAGCTGTGCAGCCCAACAAGCACAATTCTCCCTCCAGCAACACCGCACCTGGTCCCACTGAAAGCGAGTGGCCGGGCTGAGCAGGCGGTCGCGCATCGCAGCCATGAAGCGGATCGCCTGCAGAGCAAGGGATGCAGCGGAAAGGAAGGCGATACCTTGAGCTGGCTGGAATGTTATGTGCAATCACAGGGTGCCAACCCCGCCCAACCTCAGAGAGCGCCAGTTGCATGACAAAGCTGTCATGACCGGCAGCACAGCGCACCACAGGCGTGGGCTCCAGGTACCATGTGCCAGTGCTGGCGCAGGGGTTCTGCGAGTGCAGCGCCCGCTCCGCATCACCCGGGCCGTAGCGCCAAAACTCGCGCAGCACAGCGCCTGCGGGGTAGAGGAGCATGGAGGCGGCACTGGATCACCTCAACAGCTCTTGGAATCCTGCAAAGGGGCGTATTGCGGCCAGCTGGTCAGGGGCTCCAACCCTTTCAAGCCTAGAGGCGCTGCCTGTTGCTGTTGCACAGCTGGATTGCACAGACAGAGCCACTCAAGCTGAGGCACCCTAGGCCCTGTGAGCTGTCCAGCCCATTGTCCACCCACCTGTCGGAGTCCTCCCATCTGGAATCCACTTGTAGAGCTGGCAGCTGGCTGTGAGGGTGTCTCCCACGCGTGGCAGCTCCGGCGAGCTGCCGCTCCAGTCGCTGATGGATTGCACATCATAGTCGGGCCGGAAGAAGGGCAGCGGGTCTTGCAGCACAATGGCGTCCGAGTCCTGCACAGCATGAGCAGAAGGATGGGAAGCAAGAATGACGTGAGACCGCTCTGTGTTATACAGCATGCCATACCCGAGGTCATGGAACCCCCTCATCACGAGCGTCACAGGCTGGGCTTCACACATCCACCCAGCCCTGCCGTGGCTCACCATGTAGAGAGCTCGGAAGCCGCGGGCAATGATGGTGGCCCCCCAGTAGTGCTTCTGCACATCAAACACCCTGCAGCAGGCAGGCAGCAGGTGGTGTGTGGGGCACGATTGGCAGCAATCAACCGCAACGCAGCAACACACTGCAGCAGGCACAGCAGCCCAACAATAGCAGCAATGGACTCAACTCCCAAGCAGGCGCAGCCTGGCTGAATAGAAGTGCATGGGTCCCAGCAGCGTGCTACCCTGACACCGACCTGTTGGGTGTGTCGCCAGGCTGGATGCCTTTCTGATACTCCTCCCGCTCAGGAAACACGCGGTCCAGGATGACTGGGAAGCCCTTGGCGTTCATCTGGTGCCACGTGGCGTTGTGCGTGGTGAGCAGGAGGGTGTGCCCCAGCACCCCCACTCGGTCCAGAAAGAAGCAGAAGTTGGACATCATCTCCAGCTCGGCCTGTGGGTTGGCCGGCAGCCTGCTGGGGAGGGGGAGTGCCAATGGCAGCAGCACGGGTAGGCGGCGTACAAAGCCGGCCAAAGGTGGGAGGGCAGGAAGGCCAGCGGGCCCTCCGAGGCAAGTGTTCAGCACCCGCTGCCTGCCCGCCACCGCCGCTGCGCCAGCGCGCCTGGTAGTGGTGAAGATCACCGCCTTGCGTGGCGAGGCTGCTCGCTCCAGCAGCGCGCTGAGCGTCTCATTGGTCACCACAAACTCAGCAGGCACTGGCTGCGGCTGAGCCTCCTGCGCCAGGCGCCGCCGCAGCGGGGTGCGCGCCGCCGCCGCCAGCGGCGCCGCCAGGCATCCCAGAAGAAGCAGCAGGAGACTGGCACGCGCTAGGCCCATGGTTGGCTGCTTCGTGGCCGGCCCAGGTCCTGGAATGAAGCACCGCCGCCGCCGCAGGCAGGTGAGTGGGCAGCCTGCTCGTGCGGCGCTGCGTGTGCCGCCGTGCCGCTTGCAACTCTCAGCAACAAGTCAGGCGTCCGCAAGCGCACTGACGCAGTGGCAGCCTCAGTTTGGTCCACCCAAGAGGCAAATGGCGGCGCCCGCTGGCGCCGGCAGCGGCGGCAGTGCGCTGGCAGCGCTTCGGGCGCTGCATCACATGCTGATCGCTATTTGCATTGCATCCCAGTTGCCACTCCGGCAATCGGCCGCCTGGGGAGCTTGCCGCGAATTTGGTTGGGGCGGTCGGCGCCTTGTCTCCTGCTCGCAGTTCCGGAACTCGCAGCATATTGGTGGTAGCTTGAAACACCAGCATGGCGGGGCGGGCGGGCCCCCGCTGGGCGACCCTTGCCCTGCTCTTGCTCTGCCTGGCCGCTGCCGGCCCGTGCGCTGCAGCCGAGAAGGCCGGTGGCAAGAAGAAGCCGTGGTATTGGTCGGAGTTCAAGCCCGAAGCAGGTGGGCGGCGGCGGCGGCGGCGGCGGCGGCGGCGGCGGCGCTTGCCTTGCTTGCTCTGTCGACCTGATCACCCGCTTGATCACTTGCTCCTTCTGAACTGGTTGCAGCGGCGGCAACCACCATTGACAAGGCAGACGACTTCTTGATAGCCCGGAACCTCTGGTGGGTGCCAGGGCTTGCGACGCCTGCTGGCCAGGTCTGTGCGGGCGCCGCTGCTGCCGCTGCACTTCCAACCTGTGGCAACTCCGCCCGTGCATCCCGCTGCCTGCAATCAGGTTCCACGTCCAGCGCTTCTTTGCGGCGCTGGATGCCAATGACATCAACAAGTACGATCCCAACAACCACACCATCGGCGCCGACATTCCTTTCAGCCAAAACATCCTGGCGAGTGCCGCAGCTCGCTGTGGCGCGGCTTTGGTTTCAGCAGGGCAGACATGCTTGACCATGCAGACGGTGTCAGCAGGAGCTGATCTGCACCCAATCTGCTGCTGCGATGATGTCCTCCCTGCCCTGCTTTGCTGCCATTGCCCATGTGCAGGTGTGCAAGCTGCCGTTCACTGACGTGCCGCGCCACTACCGGAATATCCAGGTGCGGGCCAGCTGAGACATGTGGTTGTGTTGTAAGAGCGATGCATGATGCATTGCTTGGTGGGCATACCAAGCTGCTGGGGGATTCGTTGGATCTATTGCTGGGCTCCACCCGACTCTGTGGTCACCTGAACCGGCATGCAGGCCGGCCTGCTGCGCGGCACAACCCTGTGGCTCGACTTCCCCTTCCCCGCCTTCCCCGAAAACATGGTGGGGGCTGGGCTCAGGTTGACCTGCTTGACAGCGGTGTGCGCCACGCACCGTTCAGCTGCCCGCCGCCCGCCGATGGGCGAATGCAAGCCTGCGGACCTGAGGGCCCATGCTGCTGGACGCTTCTGGATCCGCTCGCCACAGGCTTGTGCTGATCGGCAGACGCTCATCACCGCAATTCCTCTCCTGCAGGGCCACTGGGCCGAGGTGCTGGCTCCTGTGTATTCAGCTCTCACCGAGGGCGCCTGGAAGGAGCGGGCGCCAGAGGGGGACGGCCACATCAACGCGCTGCTGTTCCCAAACCTGCGGCGGAAGCAGGTGCAGGTGCGCCCGTGCTGCGGGGCTGGGTTGGCCTTGGGCAGGGCGTGCTGAGACGCACTGGGATGGGGGCCGAGGCACGTTGGCTAGGCGAATGCTCGCAATGCTGTACGGTGCAGCGACGTGCGCAGGTGGCGCTCCGCTGCGTAGGCACGTGCAGCTTTGTGCAGACTTGCAAGGGCCTGCACATGGCTGGCCGACTTGCCTGCTCGTCTCTCCGCACCCAGCTGGTTGGCCCGCCTCTCGTTGTCTGCAGGGCCTGAACTGGGTGATGGACATGCTGCGGCTGGCGCTGCGCCCGGGGCTGGCCTCGCCGCGCGCCCTGCCCCGCATGCTGTTTGCCGACGAGCTGGAATCACTCGAGCCCTCGGCCTGGCTGGCGCTGGAGCGCGTGCTGCTGGTGCACACGCGGTGGGTGGTACTAGGTGGTACGGTGGACATGAATGGTACTTGGAGGCAATGACAGCAAGCAGGGGCTGCGGTGGGTGGTGATAAGTAACGGCGCAGGGAGGTAAACACAGCAAGCCGGGGCTGTGCGTGCCCGGGCTTGGCAAGTGCAGGTTTAGATGCGCTCTTTTCTGCACAACATAGCTCTTCTTTAGGCTGACCCAGCAGTCCAGCAGTCCAGCAGTCGCCACCTTGTATTTGCAGGTACAGCCTGCCCAGCGGGCGCAGCGGCTTTGTCAAGCCGGAGCACGCGGCGGCCTTCCGGGCAGCAGCGTACGCAGGTGCGTTCACCAAAGCATGAAGCTGCGGCATTGCAGATGACTTGCTGGGCGCTGCTAGGTTGCCCATGCGAGGACACCAGTCGCATGACACTTGGCTAGTGAAGGTGGAAGGTGTTGTGCCGCTGTGCCGCTGGCCCCAGCATCCCAGCCTCTGCACGTCCCACCCCCTCACCATAGCCGCCAACATCAGCCTGGGCGGGCCGGCATGGCAGGCGGGCGTGGCTCCGCCGGTCATCACCTACCTCATGGCCATGAATCATGAGCCTGTGGTGAACAGCGGCGAGGTGAGGAGGGAAGGGAAGTAGGCAGGGTGGGCCGCGTTTTCCTGTCCAGAGTGCCGGCACGCTCCTGGCCAGCCGGCGGGCTTGCAAAAAATGCGGCAGGCATCATGCTTGGGGAGGCCCTCTGGCTGCCTATCTCACTGCACACCCACAACTCGTGCTGCTGCTCCACTGTGCCCATGCGCAAGCCCACTGTTTCCAACCCCGTCTCCCTCTCCCTCACCCCCTGAAGGTGCTGGGCGCGCTGCGCCAGGTGGGCGACCAGCTGGGCATGGCGGTTCGGCCGTACAGCGTGACCCCGGGGGCCGCCTTCCCCTCCTTTGTGGCCTCCATGGCGCAGACGGGGGTGCTGGTGGCGCGCCACGGGCCCCTGCTGGCCAATGCCATGTTCCTGCCGCCAGGTGGGTGGGCTGTATTGCCTACCATCCTACAAGCCAGCACTGGGAATGTAGAGCTCAAACGAAATTGCAGTTGCCAGAGCAAGACTTGCGGCGAGAAGCAGGTGGGTATTGATCACTCAGCCTGTGCGTCTTTGCTGCCACCCATCCCCACGTGTTTCGGCCCACAGGCGCGGTGGTGTTGGAGCTGCTGCCCTACAACTGGGAGTGGCAGGGCATCAGCGAGATCTACCTCAACCTCACCCGCTCAGTGGGCTGCGTGCACCACTTTGCGTGGAAGGCAAACAGCAGCGAGGTGAGGGGGCATGGGGTTGGGGCGCGCTGGGGGGGCACGTCGAGGCTGCCCAGCGGTGCTACCAGGTCAACTGGCCCAAGCTGCTGCCAAGGACATGCCTCAGGGGGAGTCTGTGCATTCAGGAGGCGTGCATATGCGAAATCGTGGGTGCTGGGTGGGCTGGGGAAGGGCGGGGCAGGCTCACACCCAGCACGCTGGGCTGGGCCGGGCGCTTTGTTTCCGGCGGGACTGGTTGCAAACCGGCACAGCTCTGTTGTGCACGTTTGCGCGCCTGTGCCTCATGTCCCGTGGGCCTCACATGTCCCTGTTGTCTCCCACCTAATTGCCTGCTCACCTGACGTCCCTCCGCAGTGGGTGGTGTACCTGGAGCCAGAGGACGCCAAGTACTCGCACTGGACGCCCGAGGAGTGCTCCTCCAGGTGGGGAGAGGGGCCAAAAGAGGGGCGGGCAAATACCACGTCCTGTGCTACCACAGTGCAGTCAGTAGCTCATGGGGTTGGTGTCTCCAGCACCTGCACAGCTCAGGCAGTCACCATTCGTGCCCTGCACCTCGATCTTATCGCCTGTCTGCAGCTACTGCCTGGAGGCACGCACACAACCTGGTGATGCATGCTTCACTGTGTCCACCCTCTGTCCACCATTCTCCTGCAGCTACTGCCTGGAGGCGCACGCCCGTGCCGGCATGCTGGTGGACACGCAGCGGCTCAAAGAGATGCTGATGGCCGTGCTGCCAGACGCGCTCAAAGGCGCATCTGTGGCGCAGCTGGCGCCACGGCTGCCCTGGCCCGCCGCCACCAAGAACCGGACGAGCGTCTTGTGGTGGGCGTGAGCGCCGCTGTGCGCGTGATTTTTGTGTGATTTTGCCGCCTCGTGAATCTGCCGCTGCTCATCTGTCCCACGCTTTACCGTCTCTCGCTGCACTCCTACCTGTCCTTTATTTCACAAGTACTTGCTGCAATGTCAACGATACACACCCACTGGCTGAAAGCAAGCGGCCACGGATGAGCTTGGCAGCGGAACGGTGTGTCGCAACGATGCCCATGGCGGCGGCGGCATGGGAAGAGGCGAGCAGGCATGGGCGCCGATCCTGCGATCGCGCGTAAATTGCACCTGTTTGCATCGTGGTCAGCGGCTGGAGCGCGATGAACCGGCTGCTGAGCCACTCCCTGGCCACAACCAGTGCTGCGCCCAGCCTCCCACCGGCCAGGCCGGCGCAGTATGCGCACGCAGCGTTCCAACTGGCGCGACCATGCTGCTGGCAGGGCAGCAACAGGTGGGCAGGCGGCAGGGTGGGTGTTCGCGGAGTGGGCGTCCCTCCTGGCCCTCCTCTCACAAAATGCGCTTGCTCAACCGACTCGCAGGCTCATACGGAGAGGACTACGCGTGGCAGTGCGCGCAGAGAGTGAGTTGGTGTGCCGCTGCCGCCGCGCCGCCAGCGACTGCCGCCTCCGGGCTGCTCGAGAGGTGTGCTTGCACGCTGCCCACCCTTGTCATTACCGCTGGAACTGCAGAACAAACCGATACAGAGCGGCGGCCCAGCCTGCCGGACCAGCCAGTGGAGGTGACGAGCAGCCAAGAAGACCCAGAGGTGGGTGGGGCCTGCGGGGGCAGCTGAGCAACAACCGGTGCAGCAGCTGGAGCCGCACATTGTGGCTCCTGCTGCTGCTGCTACAGACCGACTGCATCGCAGTTCCGCTTGTTTCTGCTGCAGCATCCTGGCAGGCGGTGCTGGCCCTATCAGGCAGCCTGGGCAGGCAGCAGATGGCGAGCTGTGGGCGTCTGCCCGCCCGCCTGCCTGCCCCAACCGTGTGCCTTGCTGCCGCTCGTGCTTGCAGGAATTCGAGGAGGCGTACGGCCTGTTCAATTGGAAGGCCTACAACGAGCGATTCGATGTGAGTGGTGCCGCTGGGGCTGCAGTGCAGATCAGCTTTCCTCACAGCTCCCTGCTGCTTGCTCGGTGATGCTTGCAGTCAGGCCTGCCGGCGGGCCAAGTGCTCAACCACCTCGCTGCCAGACAGCTGGAAAGCTTCCGCCTGCTGCCCGTTTAGCTGGGTTCGCCACAGACTGCAGACCTGCCAGGCCTGTGCTTCCAATCACCCCATACAGCGACCACAGAGGTTGCAGACCTCCAACTCTGTGCTTCCACCCTCCCTGCGCAGGTGCCGTGGGGCGCCAAGGAAACGGCACTAGGCATGGTGGCCTGGAGCGCCGCATTCGTGGGCGTGGGCCTTGCCTTCATCCCCGTGCTGAAAGCAGTGGCGGGGCCAGACGGCTTTGCAGGCCTTTCGGCCTCGGACAAGTCGGTGTTTGCTCTGCTCAATCAGGTGGGTGGGTGCCGCTGAGGGGAGGGTGGCGGCGTGTGCAGGTTGTTGGAGGGGAGACATAGAGAGGTGATTTGGAGAGTTGCACAAGCTAGGCGCAGTGCTGTTGCAGCCCCTGCAACACAGTATGGGTAGCCGCTGCGGCTATCGACTGCCTCAACCTGGCCCCGCTCCCTGCCCACCGCCCTTCCCTTGAAGGTGGTTGAGACGGCGGTCAGCCTGGCCATCATCCGCCTGGGAGTGGCCAAGTTTGAGCCGTTGCCGCCCGAGCTGTTCAAGTACGACCTCAGGTGCGGCGGCAGGTGGTGCCTGGCGCCAGGTGGCAGCAGAGGGAAGGCAACTTTGTGGCCGCAGCACGCTCACTGTTTCCCTCAAAGGGTTTCTATCGTTTTCCAGGCCGCCCTGGTTTGCATCACTTAGCAGCCCAGCCTCCCCCTTGCTCCGCCGGCTTCAGCACAACAACACCCTTCGCCTGTCTGCCCTGTGCAGGCAGCCATTCAAGAAGCCGAGGGGCTGGCTCATGTGGGGACTGCTGGGAGTGGCGCTGTCCCCCGCTGTTGTCTACGTGTCAGCAGTCCTGTCAGAGGGGCTGGGAGCCTCGGATGCTTCGGGACGTGGCACAGTGGTGAGTGATTAGGGTGTACAGAAGGCGACTGGGTTTTGGCTTGTGGTTGCATGGCAGGTTATGTGTGGTTGCCTGCTGCTGCTTGTGATGAAGGTCTTGCCAGTCCCTTTGCACACCAGTTGTTCCCAACGCACGACCCCATGGCTTCCCCAGCCATGCATCATCTGCAACCTCTGTATGCATTGCTCATCTCCCCACAGGATGCCGTCTCCTCCATCATCATCACCATGGATCTCTCCAGCCCCGCATTCTCGTCCTATCACCGTTCCTGTACTAACCCTGTTCAACCCCTCGTTCCACAGGACGCCGTCTCCTCGTCATCACCATGGACTCTCCACTTTCACTTTTGCATCATGCTGCTGTTCCACCCACGCTTTATCTTGTCTGTGTTTTCGCAGGACGCCGTGTCCTCCATCATCACCATGGACTTCTCCACCTACGCCTCGCTGTTCACCACCACCGCCATCCTGGCGCCGCTGCTGGAGGAGACCGTGTTCCGCGGCTTCCTGCTCACCAGGTGGGCAGCAGAATATCTTGCTATTATTTGAGTTGTCTTGTGTGTTGCTGGAGTAGGTTGTGTCACAATGCGGCTTCCTGCTCACCAGGTGGGCAGGTATAGTGCAGGTGAAGATGGTTTTGCATCTGGCAAGGTCTGAGTTAGTGGAGGAGACGTGTTGCGCGGCTTCCTGTATTTGCCAAGGCTGTTGGGCATCTTGTGCTGCGGGAGGGGGGGTGGATGCCGCTGTAGCTTCATGCTCACCAGGTGCTTGCCAAGGCTGTTGGGCATCGTGTGCTGCGGGAGGGGTTTGGATGACATCACGGATTCCTGCTCACCAGGTGTGCAGCTGCTGGTGCACTGAGATGGTGCGGTTTCAGCAGCAATATCGCGCAGTGGCATGCAGCCTGAGGGCTTCTATGCCACGCCTCCCCTCTCTGCCCTGCCCCTCCCCTGCCCCCTTGCAGCCTGACCAAGTGGATGCCTGTGCCGGCGGCCGTGGCGCTCTCATCCGTGGCCTTTGGCATGGTGCACCTCACGCCTCGAGACTTCCCCCAGGTGGGTGCGGCCGGGTGGCTGGGTGACGAGTTGTGGCAGGTTGTGGGGTGCAGCTAATTGCTTTCCATGGTCCTGGCGCCACTTCTGCTGCGGGCGAGGCAATGCATACACAGGCCAGGCCACCCGCAGGCTTGGTCAAGTGTGGTAGAGGCCAGTGCGAACCCGCAACCGTTACTTACAACTGTTGCCCAATCTAATATATGCAGCTTACCGCCCTGGGCTTCCTGCTGGGCTTTGCGTATGTGCGGTCGCGCAACCTGCTGACGCCCATGCTCATCCACGGCGCCTGGAACGGAACCGTGCTGACCATCCTCTTCCTGCTGGCTAGCCAGGTGGGTATCAGCTGCTGGGTGGGCAGCATTGTGGGCTGGGAGGGTGCTGGGTTGCCTCGCTTGGTTAGACACAGCAAGCCACTGCTTCCTGGCTTGCTGCAATGGCATGCCGGCGCGTAACCTATCCTGACCTCTGGCTCCTGTGCGCACCTGCTTGTCCCGCAGGGCATCGATATTCAAGAGCTCATTCATGCCAACTGAGCAGCATTCTTTGACGGACAAGCAACGCAAGGACCAGGGGCTCAACCGATAGGCACTAGGCACAGGTTAGAGCAGCAGCCGCAGGCAGGCAGTCGTGTAGAACGGTCCCACATGCAGTGGTGCTTGTGACCAAATGATTCCGACCGACCGCAATTTAATCTCAGACCGTAATCCAGGACTTGTCCTCTGTAAAACAGTCGCATGATACCAGTGCTGCCATTCAGGAGAGGTGCTGAGCCGGCTCAGTTTGTGCACGTTTACAGCTGGGCGGTGTAGACAGCAGGTGGTGGAGTTAACAGTCAGCAGGAAAGCAGGAGAAAGAATACAACGTCGTAGGGGTCAGCAGGTTCGCAAAACAGAAGGCGCTGAACAGAGAATGGCACCGAGAGAGTGGCGGGGCGAGCATGCATGCCAGAAGCAGCCGTTAGAGCAGCAGCGCAGGCCACCTGCGCATCATGCCATGCACACAAGCTACTTGGCCTGCGCCGCTGCCGACTGGTAGGACAGGTAGCCCGTCCACAGCATGCCGCAGGTGCTCATGTACAGGACCTGGTACTGCAGCGGTACCAGCTTGAAGTTGATGGTGGCCGCCGGCACCCAGAACCGCCAGCCGTTGATCATGGTGCGCACAAAGTCGCGCCGCAGCTTGCCTGTTGGGAACAAGAGGGGCAATCAAAGTAAGGAGTTTGAGTGGCAACACACGGCAGCGCGGTGGGAGGAGGCGGCGACGGTGGGAAGAGCGGCGGCCGGTGATGGCAGACAGCACGCCGCAGCTGTGGTGCTTGCACCCACCTAGCAGGGCAGGCGCCTGCCCGCAGCAAGGGCAGGGTATTTCCAACAAACTCGGTGCTGTGCAGAGCGCAGACAGGGCCGCAGCGGCAAGAAAGGCAGATGGCTGGCTTGCCTGGCAGCTGGTCCAGCTGCCCGGTGAGGGCCAGGTTCCATGTGAAGGCCACGGTGATGGTGATGGGCGCCAGGCACAGCTGGTTCAGGGCCACCTGTTGGGGAGCACAGCCGAGGGAGGGGAGGTGGGGCGGGTGTGGGTGCTGGTCCGCATGGTGAGCAGCCAAGCAGCAGCGCCCGGCGATTGATGAGCCAGCACCGGTGCACACAACGCTGCTGCTTGTGGGGCACCCCTGGAGCCAACAAAAGCATGCCAAGTGGTGCAGACTGGGCAGAGCAGCAGGCTGTGCCGCTTCCCACAGGCGCAGCGCTGTGCCTTGCCTTGGTTGCAAACATAGGGATGGAGGTGCCAGGGAAGGTGCGTGCCAGCAGGCCGTACCACCAGTTCTGCGTGGGGGGGCAGGCAGGAGGCATGGTGTGTTTGGGTCATACTGGGAAGATCCAAACCATGAGAACCCACTGTGGCTGGCCTGGAGTGCTTGCTCCCCCCAAAAGGGCTCCCTCCGGCTGCCCTCAAGCGACAGCTGATAGGGGGCACACACCTGGTAGGGTCCGTAGAACAGCAGCCCAAAGCTGCCCATGCGCGCTGCTCGAGCCACGTCATAGCCGCCGCTGCTGCTGGAGCCCTGCAGAGCAATGGACAACAGCGGCATTGCACATGTTGAGCTGGCGCGGCGCTCTGCCCAACGCCGTGGCGAGCACTGCAGGCCACCCCGGCCCCTGCCCAGGCACCTGCTGCTGCTGCCCGCGCAGCGTCAGCAGCTGCGCCAGCACGTCCCCCGCCAGCGACAGCGAGCCGGAGATGATGCCGCTCTTGAGCCACGGGTTGTCCAGCAGGCCCTGCGGCGGCAGCGGCGAGAGCGGTGGCGGCGGCGGTGAACGGCAGCGGCGCTCAGGTGGCCGCTTACTTGGATCGGCATCCAGGCACAGTCGCCAGCCATACTGCAGCGCCATCGCTCGAAAGGAGCTGCCTGCACGCACCTGCTGCTGCGGGGCGCTGCCTGCCGCTGCGCCCGAGCTGCTGCGCGCCCTGTGCCGCTGCTGGCGCTGCTGTCCATGCCGCTGGGGCCGCCCAAACCCGCTGCCACCGCCGGGCAAGTGCGCTCCGAGACCAAAACTGGCCATCGCTTGCTGGCCGAGCGGAAAAGCTACGAAATATGATACATGTAGATGCGCTTGTGCAACTGAATACAGAGCATGCATGCCAAACGGCCAGCAGCTGCATCACTGCGGCCGCCGCCAGCGCCACCCCGCTGCTGGCCGCATCACAGCTCGTCGCGTGCCGGGGCTCGATCCCCAACCCGCCGCACTGGCACGCCGCCGTATCGCGCCACGTCCAGCAGGTAGGGCGACCTCCGGTCCAAGCCGTCGTACAGCGGGCCAAAGGGCGGGGTGGGCACAAACCGCCCGCTGCCGCGCGTCACATTCAGCTTGCCGTTGTGCCACACCACGCGGCCGCGGCTCACGGTTGTCACCACCTGTTGCGGTGAGAGCGAGAGGAGTTACGATCAGTGCACCATGGGTGCTGCTTCCACACAGCCAGCCGGAAATGAGTCCAAGCACAGTAGCACCCCACACAGCCGGCGCCCGCTGCGCTTCAGATATATGGCCGGCGACCAAACAGACATATCCACCCTGCTCACTTGAACATCACCTGATACATTTCTCCGCCCCCTCACCTTGCCAGTCACGGCGTAGCCCTCGTAAATGTTGGTGTCCATGGCTGAGTGGTGTGCCTTGGCGCTGATGGTGTGCTTCACCGATGGGTCAAAGATGATGACGTCCGCATCGCTGCCCTCCGCCACCTGTTGATGTGGTGTATGGGAGACAAGATTGTGTGGAGAACCAAGCCTTGGAGGACGGGTAGGTGGCAGCGATTGACAATCCCTCAGTCAATGCAATGGCATGCCATCCCAGGCGCATTCATCCTGCACAATGCGCAAAGCTCACGAGGACCTTTGGCCGCTGATTTCGGCAGCAGTCGAGACAGTTCCTCAGGCTCCACGCACTGCAACGCTCACCACGCCCTTGCGGGGGTACACGTTGAAGATCTGGGCGGCCGCGGTGCTGGTCACCCGCACAAAGTCGGAGGGCGACAGCAGCCCGCTGTTCACCATCTCCTGCCACACCACGTGCATGCGCTCCTGAGGAGAGCAGGGAGAGGGAGGGGTGCAAGGCGGGGGGCGCTGTGGTCCGCTGGCAGCTCCACCACTTGGCATGCGCATCCTGCCCCAAGGACGTGCCGCCACACCATGCCAGAGGTGCAAGCTACGCCAATGGGCAGCCCTGCAACGCCATTCACCAAGCTGCTTGACAAGCCATGCCAACGTGTGCGCTATGCGCCCCACCCACCTCCAGCCCGTTGACTCCATTGGGGATGATGCGGAAGTCGTGCCGCCCCACCGCCTTTTGCGTGGAGTTGAACACAGCATGGTCGGTGCCCACCAGCTGCAGCAGGCCGCCCGCCAGCGCCGACCGCAGGGCCGCGCCGTGCTCCCTGCAAAGGTTGGCAGTAGGTGGAAGATTGACATTGACTAATGGCTGGTCGATGGATCAGGTGGCGGCTCTGAGTAGCACAGCGTCTTAAGAAGGGCACACGCAACAGATGTCATCAGCCAGCTGTGCGCCAGCTGAAGAATGGCTCGATTGCACCCGGCCTCGCTTACTTGCTGCGGATAGGCGGGCTCATCACATACTGGGCCGCAACCTGCAGGCGGCAGCAGTGGGGCAGAGACAGTTGGTGCCAGAAACAGCAGGCGTCTGAGGCTGTCACACATGTCAGAAACAAGCCAACTTACCAGGTGCAGCCAGGATGGGAGCGGGCTGAGAAAGAGCAGCATTCTCGCAGCTTGCCCTTTGGAGTTGGGGTCCCATCAGCAACTTGCACCCATTCAAGGACACCAGCACACAATGGCCATACGATGTACAACTGTAGTGTCAACAGCCCAGCTCAAAGTCAAGTTATCACATGCGGCGGTTCTCATCCATTTCCTGACAGCAGCACAATGCCATGCAGCCGAGGGGCAGCCTTTTTCTTCGACTTGCCTTGAAGTCGGGGTGCCACATGCGGCTCTCATCCATTGAAATGGCTGAGGCCACCGTTTCGCCAATCACGCGCTGGCCGCGCTGCCTGCACCGGAGTGGGTACGTGGGTTGAAGCCGCAAGCCGCAAGCAGCAGCCGTAAGCAGCAAGCAAGCAAGCAGCAGGACGCCATTTCGTGACCATGCCCTGGCTCAACTGATAGACGATCCTATGAAACGACAGCAGCCGGCCATCTGCAGATGCGGCCAGCAGGCAAAGCGCCACGCCCCAGCCACGTCCCCCAGCGCCACTCACCGTGCCCGCGCAATTTCCTCCTGCGCATCCCGGCTCATCACATGCACCACGTAGAGTGGGGAGCCGACAAACTCCGCCAGGCGGATGGCCCGGGCAGTGGCTTCCCCTTCCAACTCTGGCGGGCGGGACAGGGCATGGCCCTCTGGCCCGGTGATGCCGGCATCAAACACGCGCTGCTGGCCCTCGGCCACTGCGTCGCCATTCTCGGCATGCACCTACAAAGAGCGTCCATGGTGTGTTGGGCATGTGTGGGAGAGCGTTAGTCCAACAGCCCTGATATATAATCATGCTTTGCATCATCTTCGCCTAGGCAGCAGCATTTGGTCCTTTGCAGCCAACAAGCTCGCCTCTGCCTCACCCCAAGCCAACCCAGCACCCAGCCTGACAGCCATTCAGACGCTGTGACGCACCTGCGGCACAGCCCCCAGCTCCTTGCAGCGGCGGAAGCCCTGCAGCAGCTGCTCGTCGTTCACCATCAGGGCGCCTGCGGTGTGAGATGGGTGAGGCTTGGCAGATTGCAGCTGAAGTAGCCATTGGCAGGGTCAAAAGAAGGGTGGTTGATGGGCTCCCAGCTGTGTGGTGGTCACCATGCAGGGGCGGGCGGTGCCTGCACCAACCCAGCGACACATGCCTTTTCTCCACACCTCCACCCGCACCTTTGCAAGCCATGAAAGCCACAAAGAACGTTAATAAATTGACACACAGCCTTTCCACTTGATTCTATCCTACTCATTCCTTCCCACTCGTTCGTTCCACCCCTCCCAACACCCGCACCTTTGTAAGCCATGAAGAACTTGAACGAGTTGACGCCCCGCTGCGCAAGGGCCGCCATGTCGGCCGCCACCTTGTCGGACCAGGAGGTCACCGCCATGTGAAAGCCATAGTCCATGGCTGCCGCCTGCGCGAGCAGAGATGCAGGCAGCGTGAGTCACCGCAATGTGGGAGCTGCAGTCGGCAGCTGCTGCCTGCGGCAGCTGGGATACAGGCTGCGCAAGACAGCCGACTTGACAGGGCACAGGAGGAGAGATCATGTGCAGCATAGTCCTCCCACGCACGACCACCACAGCTCCAGACCCATATCTGGATGCACCAAACCCATGTCATCAGGCCACGCGCCTCGGCCTTCTTCTGCCACTCCTCCCAGCCCGCCAGCAGGTCGTGGTTGACGGGCAGCGCAAAGTCAATGTGCATGGTGGTGCCGCCCGCCAGCGCAGCGGCGTGGCCACTGCGTATGGGAGGGGCAGGGAAGGCATTCAAGCAACCCACATTAGGAAACCCTCACGTGAAGAGGACATCGCAAGGGAGTGTGAACCTTGAGTGGCGGCAGCTTGCTCATCAGCAGCCCACATTCCCACCAACTCCAAGCAACCACACTTCCAAGCAGCGCCCTTATGCGAAGAAGTCATCGCAGGCGACCTTATGGATAGCAGCAGCTGCACCGCATCCCAGCACCACTGCGACTCGCACGATCAAAGCAATACGGCGCTCACGTGAAGAAGTCGTCGCAGGTGACCTGGCCCATGAAGGGCATGGACAGGTGGGTGTGCGGGTCGATGCCGCCCGGCATCACCAGCTTGCCTGCAGGGCAGGTAGGCAGCAGCAGTACAGGAGGCAGTTTGCTAGCCGGTTGCCTCAACCAAACCGCATCTAGTTGGACAGGCGCTGAAAAAACAAGCCCACAGCTGCGCGCCACACCCGCCCCTCGCCTTGCCTGTGGCATCCAGCTCGCGCGTTCCAGGCGACTGGGCCTGGCAATGGATGCGAGAGGGGCTTTTAGCATGCCTTTGGGAAAGCGGGAACAGTCTGTTGGGAGTTCTAGCAGAAGAGGCAACCAACACCGGCAAGCGGTTGCCATTCAGCTGCCAACCAAGGCCACCTGCGTCACCGCACCTTGAGTCCTGGCCCCACTTTCAGGATCAGCCCATCTCGGATCAGCACGTCAGCCTTGAACTGGCGATCGGCATTGACCACCGTGCCGCCCTGCAGTTAGAATGGACGAGGGTGCAGGGCCACGCAGCTCGAGGCGGGTGGGGCGGCGGCGGCAAGTGATGTCGGATGGGCACTTGCAGGGACGCCCGATTGCCAATCCTCGATCACCTTGATTAGGATGTCCTTTGCCAGGGCTCCCGCTGCCGCCAATAGCAGCAGGGCGCAGGGCCCAACCAGCCTGGAGCGAGGGGTGCCCATGGGCGGCTGTGCGCCCTGCTACAGGCTTCCGGGATCCTGCACAGTTGCTCGACAGTGACTGCGACTCGAAATGCGATGGAAATTTGCGGGGCCACCTCAGCACCGAACCAACTGGAGCCCAGGGGTGAACCCAGCGGGCGCATTACATCGCCCAATCGAGTAACGCCGCAACAGAGACTGCACAGCCGCCCAGGAGCGCAAAAGGCTCGACCCGCTGAACTAGGTCAGCCGCCAGCAGCCGGTCGGGCTTCTAGTGGGCTGTGCAAGCGCCACGACACCTCAGGTTTCCGATGCCTAGCGCACGGGCGAGCTGCCGCTCCCTGGTGGTCCCAGCCAAGCTGCCGCCACCCTGCCGCCGCCGCCAACGGCCCTGCTGCCTTCCGCCTCCTGCAGGCCGGCTCTCAACCATGGCTGGCGCTATCTGATTCAGAGTTGCTGACGCATTTCACACATTACAATGGAAGAGACGGTGCTGCGCCGCACGGGCTCGCACCTGCGGCTGCCGCTGCTGGGGCCCACCGGCAGGCAAGCAGGGGAGTAGGCAAGTCGTGCACCACTGCTGCCGCTGCTGCTGTTGCCATTTGTACCTCCACTACTGCCTGCTGCTGCCATCCCATCATACTTTGTCGTCCCATCCACTGTGCGCAGTGATGGCGTGGATGAGCTGCCCACCACGGTCGACCGTGCGGACGGCAGCCCCGGCCCGCCCTCACCCGCAGCCGTGGGCGCCAGCCTCAGGCAGACCGTGTTCAACGTTGCAAATATATACATAGTGAGTGGGCCGACGATGTGTTGCCAGCTTGTGGCAGGAAGGCGCTGCTGGCTTGTCGTCAAGCTGCCGCTGGCATGCATGCGGCCTCCCCCCGACCTCCCCTCTCCCCTCCAGCACGTGCGGTGCGCTGCACGTCTGCTCAGGAGGCGCTGCCGCTCTGTCTTGTGACCGGCTGGTGAATGAGGGTCTTCCTTCTGCCCCCCTCCTGGATCCTAAATTTCGCAGGGCCTGGGCCTCCTGACCATGCCGTTTGCGGTTGCCAAGGGCGGGTGGGCTGCCCTGCTGGCGCTCGCGCTGCTGGTGCCGCTCTTCGCGTTCAGCGGACAGGTGGGTGCGAGCAGGGTGCTGCAGGTTCAGGGCATGGTCACAGATGGAAGCTGCCTGGACAGTGACAGACGGCGCTGGTGCTGCTTGAAGTCCCATCCCCCCTTTGCTCTGCTGACCTTCACCCTGCCCTCCTGCCTTTATCCCTCCGCTCTTTCCACTGCCGCAGCTCATCTGCGCCGCCTTTGACCTCATGCCGCCCGGCAGCCGCAAGACGTTTCCGGAGCTGGGGCGCGCGGCGGCGGGGCGGTGCGGCATGCGCGCCGTCTTCCTGTTCTGCAGCCTGGAGCTCTTTGGAGCCACCATCATGCTACTCATGGTGGCGTGGCAGCAGCTGGAGCTGCTGCTGCCGGCGGCAGGTGCGCTGCAAGGTTTGACTGTGCGGCTGGCGTGGGGGCCGGTGGGCGGCATGTGGCATGCTGTGGGTGGTGTGGCAGGCACGGGGAGCTGGGGGAAGGAGAGATAAACAGCACCGCATGTGCCACCTGGTACACAGGCATGGCCATCTTCCGCCTGCCCCTCTCTCAGCACAGGCCTCCCGGCCTCCCCCCATGCAGGCCTGGGCAAGCTGACCGCCATGCACCTGGCTGCTGGCCTGACCACCGCCGGCCTCCTGCCGCTGCTGTTCATCGAGCTGCGGCGCTTGGGACCGCTTTCAGGCGCTGGTGTGGCGGCCACAGGCCTCGTGCTGGCAATGGTGCTGGCCCTGTTGGGGCTGGACCCAAGCAGGGAGGCCATGCCGCAGCAGGTCAGCAGGGAGTTTGAGTCGCCTCCTCCTACTGTTTGCTGCTTTTCCCCGCCGGGCGAGAGCCGTGCAGTGGGTGGAGTGGTGGTTGCTGGCTTCGAAGGCAGCATCTGTGCTGTGCAGGGTCTCCTGGCTTAATGCATGCTCATTTGTTGCCTGGCCCCAAACCCTGCCCTGCAGCCGCCGCCCGGCCGGCACCTGTTCAGCATGGGCGTGCTGCAGTCGATTGGCATCTTTGCGCTGAGCTGCAGTGCGCACTCCACGCTGCCGGCGCTGAGGAGGTGAGGGCGTGGCACTGCTGTGATGCCTACTGGCTGCATCCTCTATGTCTGCTGCTTGCTCATGGCACTGACGTGCCATGAACTACGCCTCCCGCCCCCCTAACACCGCACCTTGTTCACCCCCTGCAGCTCCATGCGCAAGCCCTCCCGCTTTTCAACCGCCCTGGGCCTCGCCTTTGGAGCCATGCTGTTTGCCTATTGCGGCCTCGCGGCGGCCGGCTACTGGTGAGCGGTGTGCTGTGCCATCGCGCTGGCTTGCATAAGCCGGCTGCTCAACTGTGCTCACTATTACTCACCGCTGGCCTGGCTCGCTGGCTCCACACTGATGTGCAAACAGCTTTTGCAATGCTGATGCATCAAGGGCGCATTGGCGATGCATCCACAGCCGATGCACCAAAGGAGCGACACTGGCCGGCATGCCACTGCAGGTACTGGGGAGACTCAGCCTCCCCTTTGGTCACTGCTGACCTGGCCACCAATTCCTTCTACTCGGACCGAGCTGTTCGGGTGGACAAGCTGCTGGTGGGCACCGGGAGGCTGTTGGCTAGGGAGGCTGTTGGCTACCCCAGGCTGCAGCCTGCAATTTCAGCCCTTCATTCAATCAAGCTGCTGGCCTCACCTGACCACCTCACGCCGCCCTGCACATCGCCCTCACTCCTGCCGCCGCCCTCCCCATGCAGGCCCTGCTCGTGCTGGTCAGCTGCGCCACCAAGTACCCCGGGCTCAACATGATCCTGCAGGACATGCTGGTCCCGCTGCTGCCCTTTGCGCGCGACGCCGCCGGCAACTTCCGGCCGCCGCTGCACTGGGTGTCGCATGCGCTGCGAGTCGCTCTCTTTGGTGAGCTGGGCGCTCCTCGGCGAGGATATGTTTGCGTCTGGCTGAGCTGCCGGGTAGATCCGCTGCATGCATGCTGGCTCAGCAGGGAGTGAGGGCACTCCTCATGCCCCTGCTCTGCTCACCGCCAAATTGGTTCTCCAACCTGCCCCACTCCCACCCCTACCCTGCAGCGCTGGGCACGCTGCTGGCACTGAGCGCCTACCGAGTGCTGGGCTCCGCGCTCTCACTGCTGGGCGGCCTCTGCTCCATCACCTGCTCCCTGGTGCTGCCCACGGCCTTTTATCTCCGCCTCAGCTGGGGCCGGCTCACGCTGCCCCGACGGGTGGGCCTGCTGGCCATGCTGGCATTAGGGTTGGCCCTGGTGTGCTTAGTCACCGGCATGAACGTCTGCGAGCTGCTGCCCGCCTGCCGAGAAAAGTACCTGCACCCAGGCGGCCCGGCGGCAGGTTTTGCTCTCCTGCCGGTTGCCTGAGTGGGGCAAGCAGATTTTTCCCATGGTACTTGCACCTTTCCTGCATCCTCTGTACCCGCCTCACCCCAGTTTTCCCTGCACTTTTTTGGGGCCCTGTCACCTTCTATACCTATTATATTTACCCTGTTTGACTGGCCGCTGGCTGTTGCGCATCGGTGCCTGGCCATCGGGCCTTTGGTGGTACGCCAGCCGGTGAGCGGGCGGCTGCTGGGCGGCGGCCAGCATCAAGCATGCATGCTGCTCGTCCTGGCGCTTGCGCTCAATTGCAGCAGCCTGTAACAATCTGCTGAGCCTACCGAAGCTGTCTTAAGCCGCCGTTCGGAGCGACAGTATCCGAGCCTGGCTGCCCGCAGCGGCCGGCTCTCGGAATCGCAGTGGCAATCTACCATGATCCGCGGCTTATCGCAACTATCACAAGCATCATGCAGCACAGCGGCGGCGCGCTCGGCCCTCTCAAGGTGAGGTGCAAGTGGGCCGCTGCTCTCTGCGCCTGCGGCCGGGGCACCCACCCGGCTGGTTTGTGCGTGCAACACCGCACCATTGCTGCAGCCAGGCGGCGGCCTCCCATCGACCACTGCCGCCGCCGCTGCTGCCGCCTGCCGCCTGCTGCCTGCAAACGTCTGCCTCTGCCTGCAGCCCTTTTCTCCCGTTTCACCGTGTGCAGGCCAACCCTGATGCTTCTTTGGATGATTGGTGGCACGTCTGTGCTTGGCAGACGCAGGTGAGCGCCTCAGAGGGGCCCTGGTCGGGGCGGGGTCGATGGTGTCGGCACCATCGGACATCGTTGCACCGTGACGGGTGTTGTGCAGGCTATGCTGTTGTTTTGCGCTGCAATTTGGTTCTGAGCTTCAACAACATTGCAGCAGTGGTATGGTGTGACCTGGATAGTCATGCAGCGCGTGCTTGGGGGTGCCATGTGGGCGGCACCAACTTCGATGTCGGCTTGATAACCCACTGCTCACATGCTGCTGCCAACTTGCTTCCCTTGCACAGGTGCACCTTTGAAACAGCACACTAGCAACGTGCGAGTCCAGGAAAGCATCTTCATGGGCCGTGGCAGCTGCAGTATGTGGGTGTGTGGCGCAAGGGGGGGTGCGGTGCCCGGGGGGGTGCACGAATCGCTGAGACAGGAGCGGCTGATTGCGGTATATCTCAAGCACAGCAGGTGCCAGAGGTCACATTGGGTCTGATGTGCACTCAGCGGGGGCCTGGCGCCGCGCATGAGCTGGCGGCACACTCGGTGCCGGTGCAGATGCGGGCCGGTGTATCTCTCACCTTATGTTCGACTCCAATGCTCCACTGCAGTGCTTACGTGCCAAAGCAGCGTGCTGGCTGGCGCGGGCGCCTCGGCAGCAGCACAGCGGGGCATTGGGCAGCAGCAGCAGCTGTGACGGCACCCCAGCCAGCAGCGGAGCCGAGGCAGTTGAACAGCGAGGCTGCTTGCGGTTGAGAAGTCACCCTTTCGAGCCTTCGTGGGCCAGCAGCCCAAATATCATGGCGGCACGGGAGTTGCTGCAGCATTGCCATCAGTAGTTATGATTGCACTTTGGTGTGAGCAAATTGGCAGAGTCGGACAGCAGTGGCATGTAACCGATGGGCTGGCTGTGGGGCAAATGGTGAATACAATGTTTGGCAGTCAAAAGAATTGGTTAAGAATGAGCAGAGTGATGGGGGCTGATTGATAAAGTGGATTGGGGTGGGGCAAATAAGATATGTTGCTCATGCCACCAGCTTCTGCTTCTTGCTGCCGCCCTCAGGGAGCCGGTACACCGCCCAGACCAGGTTGTGGTCGGACTTGAAGCCCAGCTCCTTGGGCTTCACACAGCCAGCGGCCACTGCCTTGAGTCGGCTGAAAATGAAGTCGATCAACCGCCCGCCGCGGGTAGCCTGGTCATCAGAGCCCCAGGCTGACTGCAGCCCCAGCCGCTGAAACGCCCGCTGCATCACGCCACCTGGGGCAGAGATGCTGTGCTCGGCGGTCAGGTCCGAGTTGGCGTCCATCCCCATGATCACCGTGTAGCCCAGCCGCTCCAGTCCCCTGGCAAGGATGCGGGTCGCCTGCGATTCGGCAACCCGAGGGGAGAACTGCATATTGGTGAGCATAAACAGGCAATGTGCCCCACGTACGTGGCTATCGCAAGCACGCGCACTGACACAGAGCGATGCGATGATCATGGCCTGTCCGATTCCTGCACAACTTCATCCAGCAAGAGGCAGCACTGATCCACCGCCAAACCCACCTGCGCAGCCATGTGCTTGATCTTCCATTGCAGCTCCAGGAACTCCGGGCTGCCATCCAGGTGGGTGGTGGGCTCGTAGAAGCTCAGGAAAGCCAGGCCAGAATCGAAGATGAGGCCGGCAAACATGGGGTCCAGAATCTGCAGCTCAGGAGCACAGCAGGCACAGCAGGTTGATTAGACTAGTCCAGAAGACGCAAGTCGCAACACCGGCCCAGGCTTGCAGCGTCAGACGGTGCCCTGCATCAAGCTCCAACCCTGGCTACTTGCCTTGAGCTGCGCCTCCGTGAATGTCTTCTGCAGGGCGGGAATGAGGCTGCCGGCGGACTGCACCGGCAGGCGCTTGCTGAAGCCACCCTGTGCCACCCGCTGCGTCTGGGCGCCGGCGGACAGCCCGGCCAGCACCTTGCATGCGCCCACATCAAAATCGTTGATGGTGCTGCTGAACCTGAAAGTGTGGCCCTGGCCAGCCAGGGGCAGCCCCGACAGGTTGACGCAGACAGTGTAGCTGCGAGGCAAGGGCAATACAACATGTTACTGGTGTTAGGAATGCAAGTGGAAATGCACGGATACCTTGTTACCACCCTGTGTTGCGTGGTGTATCGCTCACCTGGATGTCGAGCTCACCACCAGCTCGCGCACTGAGCTGGAGGTTGCGCCGAACACCAGCACGCCGTCCCGCGTCTCGCAGGTGCCCATCCACTCTTGAAAGATGGACATATGCATGTTGCCTGCAGGCGATAGCAACACAGCCGGAATTAGTAACTGGGTGGTGAATGCAGGTAGCAAAAGTTGAAGGATTCCAAGTGGGCACGTGGGTGCTGAGGTGGTTGACACGCGCGCAGTTTGTATAGGCCGTACAAAATGCAGTTGCGTAGCAGCTCATGTAAGCCATGCGGCAGCACGCTCCCTGTTTCCCACCTGGTGCCAGCTGCTCTGGCAGCAGGCCCAGGCTGGAGCGCAGTTTATTGGTGCGCACTATGTCGCTGCCGCCACCCTCCACCACCGTCCCCCCGCCTTGTGCATTCAAATTGGACACCAATATGCAGCCGCTGCGGGCCAGCGCCTTCTTGGCCAGAGCATCTGTAAGCAGAAGAAGGGAGCCAGTAAGTTGCTGCAGGCCATCTGCCGGCGGGTGCGGCTGTCCGCGCCTGTCCGCCGCCGCCGGCGGCGGCGGCCGGTCGCCCCGCCCACCGGGCGTTCGCAGGCAATGCGATTCAACACAACGCGCCAACGCACTTTGCTCCACCAGCTCGAGCAGTGTGCTGGTGACCGGCTTGGCGTCCAGGCTCAGCAGCCGCGCCAGGCTCCGCTGCCTCCGCGACATGATCTGCTGCGATTTGAGAGGTCGCCCGGATGGCGGATTGAGGCAGCTGTCGCGAGCTGGTCGTGGTGGTCGCCCATGCCGCGCATGCAACGCCGCTGGCGGCGGCAGCACCCAATTCCTTTGCACTTTGCAATGCTGACCACTGATCTGTGTGAAATTGAAGAAATCAAGGGAGCACAGAGCTTTCATTCGGCCCTGCCGATCACCCAAGACGCACGCTGGCTTCTGAGAGGTAAGACAGTCGATTCACACCTGTGCGCCCTTCAGCACTGCTTTAGACGACATTCCAAGGAGAATGCAGCCCTGCCCTGGCGCGTTGGCGGCCCCCCGGCACCCGCCGCCGCTGCAGCCGCCGCCGTCTCGTCGCCGCCTGCTGCTCATGTCGACCGCCGCCTGCAGTGCTATTCTTGCACCTTTGCAGAGCCATGGCTTCCAAAGATAAGAGCGGCAAGAGCAGGCGCGGATGGGGGCCGCTTTCTGAAGAGCTGCAGCAGCAGGCGGCAGCCATGAAGGAGTACACCACACCGCAAGACACAGCAGTTTGGAGCGCCATGCGCATCCTGCGCTACGGGCAGCCGGAGGCGCTGACCATCTGCGGTGAGCCACACCTGTTTAGCAGAGATGTGTTGGCCGCAGCACACCATGGGGCAGAGGCAGCCCACCTTCCCCTGGCTCTATGTAGCTGCTGCTTGAGGCACGCACTGTGCTGCATATGTGGAGGGGCGCCCCGTCTGACCATGCAGATCTAAGCATCGTCGATGCGACATGACGCTAACCAATTCGAAGCTCTCATGCCACTTTCCGCAGAGTACTGCGAGCGCTGGAAGGGCGCAGGCCCGCCCACTGAGCCTCACACACTGCAGCTGCTGACCTGCGTGTCTGGACTGCTGCAGCAGCAGCAGGAGGAGGAGGAGGAGGAGGAGGTGGATTTCTCCGTGTATGAGCTCATTTCGGAGCTGCCCTCCCTCCTGAAGTACGGTCGGGGCCAGGGCTGGCAGACGTCCAGGGATGCCGAGCTGGCCGCGCAGCAGCGCAGCGCACGGGTGGACGAGAGCTACAAGCCAGCTGAGGGCGGCGCCCCGCCAGCAGCAGCAGGAGGCACCCGCAGGCAGCTACGCAAGCGGGAAGCGCTTGACTCTGCGCAGCTTGAGGTGGAGTCGGAGGCGGAGGAGGCGGAGGAGGCGGAGGAGGCATCAGCAGGATCTCGCAGCCCAGCCGGCTTGCTGGCTGGCTGGGTGACCGTTGCAGGTGGCGAGTTGCAGCCACTTGCCTCAGCCATATTTGCAGCCGCTGAAAATGGCGATGAGGCAGCCCTGGCGCTGCTGCAGAGCAGCAGCACTGCTGAGCTTCAACTTCTGCCCAGCCGCCTCGCTTCCATTGAAAGTGGCAAGCTTCGGATGTCAGGTAAGCCTTTCAGCTGAACTCAGCTTGTGTCGTACAAAGTCACCTGCAGCTGTTGGCTAGCGCGTGATTGCTCACTGCCATGTGCCCCTTGGTGCATGCTGTCAACTGTCCATACACGTGCTCCCTACCTGTTTGTATGCCTGCTTGCAGGCGGCTGCCCCCAGGAGATTGCTTCCACGGCTCTGCAGCGAGCTGTGAACGCATGCGGCGCATGGGGCATGCCAGAGTTGTTGCTGATCAGCAGGAGCGTGCAGCCCGATGGCAGCACTGAGCTGCAGAGGCTGCTCAAGCGCCTTGTGACCCTCAGCTTCTTCAGGCCTGCCGGGCCTTGGTACATCACAGGGGGCCTACTCCCAGACGTAGCAGCAGCAGTGATAGGGGCTGGAAAAGGCGGGTCCGTTGAGCTTGCAGCCGCGCTGCGCGCTGTCAGCCGCGGCTCTGAGCAGCTGCCGCTGCTGGTGCTAGAATTGGGGAAACCAGGCGAGGTGGGGCCGCTGCTGGCCGCAGTGCCTGAGGACCGCTTGAAACAGCTGGGCAGCGGCGGGGCTGAGGCACCTGCTCCCCACCTCGGGAAGCCCATCAGCTGGATTGACCACGGCGCCGACGCTGGCGGTGGTTTCACTGCCGCCAGCTTTCTGGACGCGACCAGCAGCAACAGCCTACAGGCGGGCAAACGTCCATTCAGGATCAGCAGCTACGCAGGCCCCTTGTCGGCAGCTCTGGCTGAGCTGCAGCGTAACGGGCAGCCGGTGATCGTTGCAGCGTGCCAGGAGCACGGCAGCTCCGGCACTGCCAGCATCCTTGAGGCCAGCATGGAGCGCATTTCTGCCAACACCACCAGCGGCGGCCGCAACCTTCCGGAGCTGTACCTACGCAGCCAGGTCGGCGCGCTCATCCGCAAGTGCCCGTATGCCCACCCCGACATGTTGCTGGTTCTCATGAAGCCCAGCAGCGGCGGCAAGGCCGACAGCAGCAGTGGCAGCGGCGGTGAGGGCGACGGTAGCAGCGGCAGCGGCGGTCATAGCGGCGCTGGCGGCAGCAGCGGCAGCAGCATCTCCGCTGCTTGCCCTGTCTTGCTCGTGTGCTTCAGCCAGCCAGGCGAGACAGAGGAGCAGTTGCAACGGCTGAGCAGCAGCTTCCATCAGCTGGCACAGGATGCTCTGTCAGCAGCCGCTGCTGCTGCCACCGCCGCTGCCGCCGCCGCTGCCGCCGCCGCTGCGGAGAAGGCAGCGGAGCTGTCGTTGCCGGTGGTTGCTTGGGACACACTCCTGATCAAGAATGCAGAGACATCCCTTGAGATTCCAGGTAAGCTTCTCCTCTAGAAATGCAACGAGGACCTGTTGCAGGTGCACAAACCGGGAACCCCGGATGTGGACTGGCAAAAAATGTGGCTGGTGTCAGCTGGTGAAATGTCAAAGCTCCACTGACTTCCCTCTCTGACGTCTGTTGCAGGCGCAACTGGTGTGGCCAAGCGCTTACTAGCTGCACACAGCTGCCACGGTGTGGCAGTGGGGGCCGATGAGACGTGCAGCAGCAGCGTCAGCATCGCCATCATACCCCGTCGCCGAGGGGGCCGGGTCATTGCAGCGGCCGTATCAAGCGGCAGGCCTGCGCTGCTCCGCGAGCTGCTGAGCTTCTTTGAGAACCGGCCTGGCGATGGGCTCTGCCCTGCAGTAGCTATGGTAGACAATGCCGACGCCAATACGGGCCACATCACAGCCCTGCTGGCGATAGTGGCAGTCCGTCTGGAGCCAAGCTCACGGGGCACGGACCCTGCGCAGGCAGCCAGCAGCAAGCAAGGCACGACACAGAAGAAGGCGCTGAGTGCCGCAGCCGCAGCACTCCAAGCCCGCCGCCAAGCTGCCGCAGAGGAGGCACGTGCCGCAGCGCACAGAGTGCTCCAGTGGCTTCCCAGCAAGCTGGAAGAGATTCTGGAAGAAAAAATGCCCTGATCCCGTGCATTTGTCAACACGTTTTGCTTAGAATGGCCATCACCTGACTGTGACTGTGACTGGGGCGCCCGCAGAAAACGCACGGTTCGTCCCCCAGAAATCGAAAATGATCGAATTGGGCCATTTCCTTTTGCGCAGCTCCTCTCCTTCGTAACATATGTGGTTCGAGAATGGTGGGCTTCCCTGCCGCATGGTCCCAGCAAGGGGGCAAGTGCCGGCAGGTGGGCGGTGGCGGCGGCGCTGGCGGTGCTCCGCCATGCGGCGTCGGAAAGCCGAAATCGCTCGATGAAACTCGCCAAATACTTCTCTGATTTTTGACGCGCCCAAAGGCTGCCCGCAGCGTGCGGCCAGGCTGCTCTCAACTCGCCCTGACTCTGCTGGCGCACGGTAGCCCAAACGCCGCTGTCAATTCTCTCCAGGTATTGTGCCGGGCTGTTCTGAGGGCAGACATGGCCAGTGCCCCAACTGCTGCGGAGACGCCGCCCCCGCCGCGCCGCCGCCGCAGCACAGCACATGAGGGGCAGATGTGCCGCCAGACCGCCTGATGTCCCTGACACAGCCCATTCTGCCCATCTGTTACCGCCTCCCTGCAGCCGGAGCCAGCTGCTACGAAACCGGGCCGCTGCCGCCCACCCTGCTGCGCCCGTTTGCGGATGATGTCGGGTCCGCCGTCGGCGGCGCCTGCGCTCAGCGGTCGCTGGAGGGCCTCCGCCGCCAGGCCTTTGCCCAGCGCAAGCCCTGGTACATGCTGGCACCCAGCTCACTAACGCGAACCCTGTGGGACACGGCCGCCATCCTGCTCATCTGGGTGCTGCTGTTCACGGTGCCGCTCAGCATGGGTGCGACCGGGGGGGCTGTGCGGGTTGGGGGGCCGGGCGGGCGCTCGCACCACGTTTTGCACTGGTCTGGCTACACATGCCGACCAGTCAGACACCTCATGACCCCAGCAACAACAGGAACTCCCCACCTGCTTCCGCCCCGCAGCCTTTTACGCGCAGTGCGGCTGCCGCGGCACGGCAGTGGAGGGCCTTCCGCCGGCGGACTATGAGGGTGCCTCTCGAGATGTGGGCTTCGTATCGATCATCAGCGTCCTCACGGCCGTGTTCTTTGCCTGCGACATCATCCTCAACTTCGCCACGGGAGATTACGTGGATGAGCAGCAGCGCAGGGTGGAGTACTCGTTCCGTCGCATCGCGTAAGTGCCTGCTCATTGGAAACCTGAGTTTGTGATGAAAGGTGCCGCTCGTTATGGAGCAGACATGCCGCCTGTATAATTCAGTTTGTGCTGCTGGGCTTGCTTCTCGTTTGACTCCGCTGTGCTACCGCGCATTGTCGCTGCTGCGTCGCAACTGCGACCTTGCAACTGCTGCCTTGATATCCACAGGAAGCGGTATGCGACCACCTACCTGCTGACTGATGTGCTGGCCTGCGTGCCATTCGGCTGCATTATGGTGACAGCCAACCCATCGCTTAATTACTATAATGCTGGCGAGCTTTTCAAGTAGGCGGGGAGAAAGCGCTGGACTTATTCTCCTGGCCATGCCAGCCGGTCGCCAGAACAAGTGCAGCGCTCGTCTGCTTGGTCAGCATGCTGCCACGCCTCGTTTGCTCAGCCGTTCGGGCGTCACTGCATGCCTGCCTGCTGCAGGCTGCTGCGGCTGTATGGTATGGCCCGCCGCGAGCACGGCAGCCCCTTCCTTTGGGTGGATCGCATCTCAGGTAAGCGTGAGCGTGAATTGCAAACCGTGCCACAGTAGTGTCTGTTGCTCTGTTGGTGTTCTCGCTGCCACAAGTAGGATGGCAAGCGATGCACACAGGCTCGCGATACATGAAATGTTGGAACTCATGCTGCTGGGCGGGTGTCGTTATTATCGCTTTCACAAGCCAGCCTGCCTGTCGTGCTGCAGAGGTGCGCCGGGAGTTCACTTTCCAGGCCCGCCGCACCGTCTCCTTCTTCCTGGTGCTGCTGGCGGTGTGCCACGCCTTTGGCTGCCTGCTGTGGATCGTGCTGCGCGCACAGCACTTCCCCGAGGGTAAGTCGACGGCTTGAAGTGGGGATCCTGCATGGTGTGGCAGCCATCCCTGCGGAGCTGCGCGGCAGGACGCTGCTTCACCGGCCCCACTTCGGAAAGTGAACAGCTGGCACCACCGCATCCTTGTTGCTGCCCGCAGACACTTGGCCGGTCCAGCTGAACGTGCTGTACAAGCCGGTCATCATTCAATGGTTGTGGTCGTTCTTCAACACAATCTCGGGCGCCATTGGCATCGGCTGGGGCCCCTACTCGCCCGGTGCGCTGCTGCCCATGTCAGCAGCCAACTGTAGCTGCAGCAGTGTACATCGAGTGCTGCCATTTTGGGTGGTGGACCTGCTGTTGCAGCTTTCCGCTGGTCCATGCAGCAGCAGCACCACACCGCCACACCCTCCAATGCACCTGCCACCCTCCCCCATGCCACCACACTTTCTTGTAGTGACGTGGCCCGAGGCCCTGGTGTGGCTGTTTGCGATGCTGGTCATGTCGATCATGTTCGCTGTTCTGACTGGCTACATCTTCTCGTACATCCTGGCGGTGTCCGCTGTGAAGCAGGAGGCACGTGGGGTGCTGTAGCATGCATGCCTGCACATGTCCTAAACGGTGTGTGCATGCCTGCCGATGCACTGGAATGCCTGCTGCTGCCCGCGCTAGGCCGCGGCTGTGCCGGCAGATGGACTGACATGCATTATCTCGGCTCCCTTGCCCCGATGCAGTATGCTCTCAAGATTGACGGGCTGCTGGTGCGTGGTTCGGGCCGCAGCGCCAGGAGAGCATATGCACCCTGCAGCCTGTGCGAGGGTGGGCAAGCAGCTGTTGCCAGCTGGGCATGCCAAACAACAGGCGTGTGGGCGCCTGATCACCTCCTGCCAACCTGCTTCAATGCCGCGCAGTGGGCACTCAAGGAGCGGGGCGTGCCGCCGCAGCTGCGCAACCAAATTGTCGACTTTGTGCAGGTGGGTGTTGGATGTGGCGGTGCTGTATGGATGAACTTGCGGTGGGTCATCCGTGCAGCGGTTCAACCTAGCTGCAGTGCAGCATTGGCTGTGCCCTCTTGCATGCCTTCCCAGTGCCATATCCAAGAGGCACCGCATACATATGCCTCCCAAACTATACCGGCAGTCCAAGTATGTGGGCCGGCGAGTGGGGCACGATGAGGAGGCGATGCAGGAGCTGCCGCCCACCATCCGGGCACAGGTACCTGCCTGGGGTGGTTGGGTGGGGCGCAGCCAGCCCTTGTTGCAACTTGCTGGGCAGCCAATCGCTGAAGCAACCGATGCAATACGGACGGGTGTGGCAGGCAAACTAGCACTTTTGATCGGCAGGCTTCGACACTGCCCCCTTGCAACCCCTTCCCCACCTCCTGGCCCCAGGTGGCGCTGCTGTCGTGCGGCGGCCTGCTGGCCCGCATGGCACTCTTTGCCGAGCACCCAGCGGTGATGGAGGAGGTGGCACCGCTGCTGCAGCGCTGGGTGGCCCTGCCAGGTGCGCGAGGGATGGTGTCAGGGATGCCATTGTAGTGCCGCTGCAGCTGGCACAGGGAAAGGCTGTGCGGAGGGCAGTGTTAGCCTGCATGCGCTCATTCTGCGTTGCGCAATGCTAGCTTGTGGTGCAAGGCAGGTGTCTCGTCCCGGCACATTGCATGAACACGCCGTCCTGCACCGCCCCCTCCATGCCCACCGCCCCAACAGGCCAGGTCATCGTGCAGCAGGGCCACGTGCTGCAGAGCATCTGGTTTGTGCGGCGCGGCTATGTGGACCTGTCAGTCGTTCCCCCCAGCCAGGAGGCTAATGGCACCGAGGCAGGTGCAGATGAGAGCAGCGTCAGCCGGCTGGTGGACACACTTGGGCCTGGCGACTTCTTCGCAGACAGGGCCCTGCTGCCCGCTCCCGCACAGGCGGCCAAACAGGTGCGGGCTCTGGGGGCGTTGGGGTGGTGTGGAGCAAAAGGGCAGAGCGAACCAGCCAGCTGAGCGCTGACCTGTAGGGGGGCCAAGCAGGCATGGCATGCTTGCATCCAGCTGGCCGCTCCTTTTCCTGCCCTCTCTTGCCACACTTGCTTTCCTCCCAAATCCACGCCCTGCAGCTGGCCCGCGGCCTGCGCGAGCGTCTGCAGGCGGGCAGCTGGTGGCGCGCCCCCTTCACCGCCACCGCGCTCACCCACTGCGAGCTGTTCATGCTACCGGCGGAGGACTGGCACCGTGTGCTGCAGAACCACACAGACCTGGCGGCTGAGCTGGAGGCGGAGGCAGCCAGGTGGGCGCTGAGTTTGGTGTTGGCATGGCGGAGGGATACGCTGCCTAAGTTGACAGTTGGTGGCCCGCTCTGCCTCTTGCGCTTGGTGTTGGCTGGTGGGCAGTGCGATGGGATTCCCACCTGTGACCATTCAGCTGGCCTGCTGCCCTCAACACCGCGCAGGTATGTTGCACGCGTGGACAGTGCGCTGCCGGGCAGTGACGGCAGCTGCAAGGGTTCGCCGCCCCCACCCGACGGCATGGGCGCGGCAGAGGAAAAGAAGGCCTCCCTGCGGCTGGGGCGCATCGACCGCAGCATGACGCGGCCCCGTGGCCAGCACTCGTTGGAGCTGCCTGCCGGGAGCCTGCGGCGCATCCACGTCTCCACCTCAGACTGAGAGGCGGCCCCCGCTACATCCGGCCGCACAGTGCATCATGCATGTCAACTGCTGCCCAGCAGGCAGCGGGTGTATTCACGTTGAGCTTGAGCTTAAACACATCACAAATATATTATGTCATAACTGGTTGGGAGCAGTGGTGAGCATGGGAGGGCAGGATGAACAGGGGACGGCAAATGCGGCACCTGCGTGGTGTGGTGCATTGAGCGTGCCATAGCACCGCATAGCAGGACCACGGGTGAAAGCAGGACCATGGGTGACGAGCAGGCGAGAAACAGACAATGTTAGGGTAGGTGAAGAGGAGGAGGTGGGCTGTTGCATGGCACAACCAAAGGGGGCAGCAGCTTGAATCGCATGGCAGTGTTCAGTTGTCGGCATGGCCAAACAGGTACTCCTTCGTCACGTTGAACAGCAGGCTCTGCGTCTCTGGCGCATCAGGCAGGGCGTTGATGCCCAGCTTGTTGGCGGCCGCCTCGGCCAGGCTGTCCAACAGGTCGCCAGCAGAGGCCACCACCTCAGCGGTCCACTCAGCCAGCTCAACATCCGCCCCCTCTTGGTCCCCAGCCTCGACTGCCGCCTTATAGCGGCGCTCCATGGCAGGGCGCTGCCGCTCCTCAATGTCGGCCTCCCACTGCCGGATGGCCGCCTGTGCCTCGGCCGCCAACTCAGGCCAGTTCTGCATCACCAGCACCTGCGACAAGGGGGTTGAGGGCAGGGTGGGGTGGGCGATGGCATTCTTGCCTTTGCCTGCACTTGCCTGGTTGGTCTGTAAACGAACCCACATCACAGCAGCAACTCAAGGACCGCCACCCGCCAGCACCGGAAACCAAGCTGTGGCAGCTTGCCTGCAGGCGGCGTGCGCGCCAGTACAGCGAGGTTTGGTCGGCGGTTGCGGTGGCATTCATCATCTCCAGAGGCAGCGCATCGGCCGGAAGGCCCTTGTAGATGGGCACAAAGGGCGCCAGCGCAGGCATGCTCATCGCGATGTAGTTGATTGCGGACAGGCCGTCAGGCAGGCCCTCCTCAGCCGAGCGCATGCGGGTCACTGCGCCCAGGGCGAAGATGCAGGGGGTGGACCAGGGGCAAGGTTTGCATTGCCTGCTGCTGTCTAGGCTGACCAGTGGCAGGCGGTTGTCTTGTCTGATGCTGGCCCAGCTAGCGCTGCACAATTGGAGCCCCTGGCCCTACCCCAGCGCACCGTGAGCCATGGCCGTCCGCAGCACCGCCACGGGGCGCCACTTGTCCTTTGGGTCACGCAGCTCGTAAGCGTCCTGAGGGGTGCCTTGGTAGTGGTTGCGCAGCGCCTCGAAAATGTCGACTGGCTGGAGGGGCTGGGCTGGCGGCATGAACGCGGGCTGCAGCCCACGAGACGCAGCACAGCTCTCGGGCGTCCAACCGGCGCTGCTCAGCTCGTTTTGGATGGCGCAAACGCGCGGCCAGTTGTAGAGGGGGTCGTCAGGCTCGCTGGTGCTGTTGCGCATGAAGGCCACAAACTGCAGGGGCAGGGCGGCAGGGGAGCATGCGTGGTGTACAGTGCGCCCACACCAAGCAGGGATGATGTGCATGTGATGGTTGAGCAGGCAGCGGCCACACCCTGCCAATGTGCACCTGTGGACCAGCTAAGCTGATCGACTCGGGGTCGAGTGCACACCATATGTGTTAGAGCAGTTTGCTTGCCATGCCACAGCCAACCACCCACCTACCTACCCACCCACCGTATTGAAGGGCTTGTCGTCTGAGGAATTGAACAGCCCGTGCTCCTCGGCAAATTCCATCAGCCCGGGGGAGGCCAGCACGTTGTCCGTGTCGCTCAGGTCGGCCTCCTGCAGCCGCCCCTGGTTGGCTGCAGGGGCGCAAGCAAAAGCAGGGAGAAAATGAGTTGGTATGTGGGCGGGCCATGCTCGAGCATGCGACGCCACCGCTGCTACATTATGCCGAGCAGGCGCAGTGGTGTGCAGTTGGCATGTGCAGTTGGCAGCCAGGCGCACAGCATGCACGCACTCACCTGACACGAAGAAGGAGTCCGCAGGGATGCGGTGGGCCACCCATTGATGACCCGCAATTGACTCTAAGTACCTGCACCCAGGGAGTGGTGTGCCCAGGGTTGGTAGCGGCCGGCGAGATCTATCAGGCTGCTTAGGGTGTGAGGTTGACACGCCAGCCCTGCCCAACCATGCCCATCTCACCCCCGCTTGCCTCAATCATACCCTGAGCTCACCAGGCTTCCTCATTGTCTGCGAACTGGATGCCGTAGCCTTCGGCGGATCCCAGCGTCTGGATGTACTGCCCCAGCAGCTCAACGCCCTGCCGCGCCGATGTCATCTGCCCAACGGCAAGCGCAGGTGGGCGGTAAACGTCACGGGCATGCAGGCGCATCCCAAACACAGTCCGCCCAACGGCAGTGTCAGCTGCCGCTCGCCACTGCCCAGATCTTGCATTGTGCAGCGGGCGCAGTGGCCAAGTACGGCGCCCACCCCGGCCGCAGCAGGCAGTCCACCGGCCTCCGCCACCGGCACTGCACCACCCGCACTGCACCTGGGGCAGCAGGATGGAGGCAATGTTGTCCTCCAGCAGCCCGGTGCCCAGATTGTATGGGTCAGCGGCCAGCGCCGCGTCCGAAGAGAAGATGGTCTCGGTGCTGGACAGCGCCACGCCCGCTGAGTTGATGCCAACCTCTTCAAACTGCGGGCATGCGGTGCGTGCAGCAAGCGGCGGCTAGTCGAGTCAAACTGGCAGCAGCAGGTGGCGCTCAGCGGTCTGACTACCGCAGAATTGTAAGACAGCATGGCAGCATATAGCATATGCAAGGCCGCAGGCGGCACAGGAGGAAGCAACCGGCAAGCGCACCGTTGGATCAGGCGAGTACTCGGTGAGGGAGGTGCTCTTAGGAACAGCAATGTATGCCAGCCCGGGGGCCGGCAGTGTGATGCTCATGTTGTTGTCATTGGAGCGGAACAGCAGGGGCGTGTCGCGCGCCGGGTGCGCATAGAGATTCTGCATGGCCAGCGAGGGGGCGCAAGCCGTGCCATGGTGACATCAGTCATGGCATGTGGGTCGCGGCAGAGGCAGAATGTGGCACCGCAGCACCCGCCACCGACCCAGCCCACCTCCGTACCTGGGTGAAGTTTGAGAAGGGTGCGTCCTCGGTCCGTGCAATGTAGACGCTGCGGTCAGCTGTGGCGCCAGCACCCACTGAGATGGTGGTGCAGGCACGAGCGGCGGCGGCACACATCAGGAGCGCCCCCAAGAAAGGTAGGGTTGCCCGCATGGCACCTGCAGGGGGGCAGCGTATGGTGCAGGTCAGAGCATGCCAGGCAGTGCTATATGTGGGCTGCGGTGCTGACAAGCTTGAGCGCAAGGGTCAATCGTGGATGGTGTGCTCCACCGAACGAGGGGGCAGACCGGCGGCGGGAAGCGTCGGCGGCGGCGGCAGAAACTTAATCAGGCCTGCTGGGCTGGGTGCTGCGTGCTCTACCTTTGTCGCGGTCCGCCCTACCCTACCCGCTTTTGCGCGGCTGCTGCCGACGGCCAGACTGAGGGGACGGAGGGTGTGCGCGCGGATGGGCGCCAATCAAGGCTCGCAGCGGTGTTGAACAAGCTTATGATGGAGGCTAGAACCTGATGAGTGCGCCATACCGCGGGTTTTATGCTGGGCCGCGGTGGAATCCCATGGGAGCCAGCTGTCCCAGCATGCGCGCGCCCGCCTCGAGCTCACGGTCTGCGGCCTGCTGCCAGCTTGCACTTTCCCTGACGAACACTGACAGATGATACCGCCATTTATACGCATGTTGGGGTCACCCAGGCATAATTGGCTGCCCCCAGCAGCTGCCGTTGCAGCGCAACCTGCCGGCCTGCGCTACGGTGGCGCCGCCTCACTGGTGCGCCGGTGCGCTGCTGCATCCTTGCAACCAACTTGTAACAAGACTTCATGTGTGCTGAGTCAGAGCGGCATCCAGGCCGACATGGGCAGCGCAGACAGCTGGATGACCCGCAACAGCAGGTCAGAGGGTAGAGCTCCCAAGCCGGGGCACCCACTGCTGCCGCTGTCGAGCGCCACTCGCTTGCTGGCATGCTGCACTTGGCTGGCCCGGCCGGCAGCCAGCGGCGTGAAGGGTGCTGGGGCAGGGGAACTCCAGGGCTGCTGGCCCCCGCTGCTGCTGCTGCCTCCAGCGGGGCTGCGGCTGCAGTGTGCCGACAACAGCAGGGCGCGCACTGCTCCTCGGAAGCGCTCGGGCCACAGATGGTGACTGGCCAGCCCCCATACACCTCCCTTGGCGACAGACACCAACCTGCCGGGATAGGAAGCCAGGCAGGGGGAGCTGACTTTGCGTATGCAGGAGCATGCAAGAACTGCGATGCGTGCCACCAGCCGCCAAGTGTCTGTCGGCACCAGCAGCGTGCGCACTGGTGCACTGTGTGCTCCCAACCCCGCCGCGGCATCAAGGAACAGTGCACCACTTCCTCTGCCCCAACCTGCCGGCAGCCACACACCAGCGGTTGTATCTGACCAACATTGCACTCACCGCTCCGGCAGGTTGGCGTGCACATCAAAGGGGTCGAGGCGGCGGGACTCCGCCGGCAGCCCCAGCCCCTCGAGCAGCCGCGTGCTGACGCCTTCGTAAACGGTGGGGCGGCAGCCAACAGCCATCAGCGCCTCCACCACGTGCATGGCGCGCGCCTCTGCTCGGCGAGCCTCCGCCCTGCCTGCCCTGGTGGCTGGCAGGTCCTGCAGTTCAGGTGGGGGCAAGGGTGACAGGCAGGGCTGGGGTGTGAGCGGGCCGACGGCACATTAGCGGCACGTCAGCGCCACCCACAAAGACACAGCATTGATTGTGGGATCAGGCCGTTAGGGCATCATCCCATCAATGGGGGCCTGCTAGCTTCTGCCTTTTTGCCCTGCAGGCACCAAGCATGCTTCAACACTTCCGCCAAACCCATCAGCATTCCCACCTGCAGCAGCTGATCAGCGGCGTTGAGGGCTCGGTGGATGGGGCATGAGAAGCCGTGCTTGCACTGCACCACCAAATCAGGCTTGCTGGTGTCAACCGCCGGGCGGCCGCAGGCCAGCAGTACTTTCACTGCCGCCGGCGCCAACTCCTGGATGTGCTGCATCAGAGCATCGCCCGTGAGAGGCGCCCCTGCCATGTGCAGCAGCGGCACAACATTGGCCGCCGCCGGCGAGCCAGCTGCCACGGCCAGCAGCGTGCGACCGCTGTCGTCGCGGGCTGCCAGGTCCAAAGCCAGAGTGCTGCCCAGGAGCCGGCCCAGCGAGCCTGCAGCTGCCGCATCGCTGCTGCGGGCCAGTGCAAACAGCACGGCGGTCAGAGAGCGGCTGGCGTGATATCCCAGTGGCCGGCCGCCCAAAGTACGCTCCAGGTGGGCCAGTGCATAATCCAACAGCGGTTGGTGGCTGCGCAGCGCGGCAGCCAGCAGCAGCTGCGCCGCCCGCTCGTGCCCGCTCAGCTCCAGCGCCCCGGCAGCCCGCTGCTGCTCCAAGTGTGCAAGCAGCACGTATGCTGCCTGATGGTGGCTGGCACTGCGGGCAGGGTCTGCATAACGCGCCAGCAGGCTGCTGCCGCCCCGCTGCCCTCCAGGTAGCCACAGGCAATCCGCGCCTGCTGCCAGCAGCATGGCGATGATGCGGCTGGCTGCTGGATCTGGTGCTGCCGCCGCTGCCGCTGCCGCCACTGCTGCTGCCCCTGCTATGCCTGCTGTGCCTGCTGAGGCCTGGCCCCAGCCCGGCACCGCCACAGTGGCGACCGGCACAGCGGCCAGCGCCCCCTCTGGGCCGGCATTGGGATCGGCGCCAAGAGCCAGCAGCTGCCGCACTGCCTCCACGTCCAGCATGCTGCAGATAGAGAGTGTTGGAGCATCGGCATCGGATGTATGGGCAAGTTTGAGAGAGGGGGCACTGCTGTGGTGGTTCCTGCATGAGCGGCGGGCGGGGACCTTGGGCTTGCCATCCATCAGCACTCCCTCCTGCTCAGCATGGCACTGCAACCAGGCACTAGTGCGCTCACCCTGCCGCAACCGCCAGCGGCGTGCTGCCCTCGCTCAGCGCCGAGCCGATGCGGCGCCAGTCCAGGCGGGCTCCGCCCCGGCTGTCCAAAAACTCAGCCAGATGGCCGGCAGGCGAATCTTCTGGCTCGGAGAGGAGAGAGGTTGCGGCCACACTGGCCGCCAACACTCCATTCAGATCAGCTCCTGCAGGGTCATTCTTGCAACCGCTTGCTGAGCACGCAAGCCAGCATGGGCAGCAGCGCTGGACTGCACATGCTCGGCGCCGCCCACCTGCGGCAACCAGCGCCAGCAGCTGCCCGGTGCAGCCGGGTTGTGAAGCCTGCGGGGCCCTCGTGGCTCAGCTGCTGCGCCTGGCTGCTCAGCAGCAGCTGAGCGGCCCAGGAGCAGTTGCGGGTGAGCAGGGCGGTGAACAGCAGGTGTGGGTCGGGCCCAGGCGGGCCTCCACGCCTAGAGGATGGCATGTTCAGAGGTGCAGGATGACAGGGAGCAGGCCAGCAAGCGCAGCCGAGGCTTGTCTGGCCCGCCATGAGCTGGGCGGCACGGCTGGTGCCGTTGGCTTGGCGGCGAGAAGTGGCCGGCATGCCTGTTGATCTTCCATCGTCAAAGCAAGTCGCATCATGCATCTGAATCAGATCAACCACCACGTTCAGCGGCTGTCCTTGCAATGCCTTGTTATCCATGCGATGCCCACTCACTACGCCATGCGGCCGCCGCTGCCATGGCGAGCGGCGCCTTGCTCGCCGCCAGGCGCCGCTCGCCGCCACTGTCTCGTCCCTGTGCCTGCGGTAGCATGGATGCGCCAACGCGAGGCAGGGCAGTAGGTGTGCAGCAGGGAGTGCGGCATCAGCTGAAGGCTTCTATGGATGTCACATCACTGCTGCCCGAGGCCGTGGGACGTGGCAAAGCCGAGCGGCAGCCGTCCACACTGCCTATACAGCACCGTCCTGCAAGCCAGTGTAGCTGTGCAGAAGTTTCATCTTGCAGCATAAAGACGTGGAAGATGTGCAGCTGGGCAGCTGGAGCTACTTTCCGTCAGGCAGGCAACATCATTGGAAAAGGTACTAAGCATGCGCACTCCCATGCTGAGCGGCCGGCGCCGGCGCCGGCGACGGACATAGTGGGCCGCGGGTCCCGAGCGATGCTTATTTTCAGGGTCTACGTCATTTAAAAACTGTCTTGAGTACCGCATGGCTCGAATTCAGCTCCGGTTGGCTCTCGTGGCGGCCCTCCTGCTCGCCGAGCGGGGCCGGTGCTGGGGAGCGGCGCCTGCCGCCTCGCACCTCGCAGGCGCGTGGTGGAGGGTGTGTCAAGTGCGCGGAACGCGGGTGCGGGCGTTAAGCTTGGGGCCAGTGCAGCCTTGCTTCAGGCCGAGGCGGCGGCGGCGGCCAGTCCGGACCCCCTGCGCCGTTCATTGCCATCCGTTAGGTTTGCCGCACAGCACTGCTGAGCATGTGTGCAGCATGTCCTGTGCAGGACACCGGGCCCTGCTGCAAGTGCCGCCAGCTGAGAACGACACGTCCGCGGCAGCGCCGGGCGGCGCCGCCGCTGCCGCACCGACCAAGCCGCCCGCAGCGGCGGCAGGCACCGACCCTCCTTCCTCAGGCAGCGATGCGGTTGATCAAGCAGCTGGGGGTGCTGTCAAGGTTTACGCCGAGCACACAGAGCCGGACTACAGCCAGCCGTGGCAGCGGGGCAGGAGCCACAGCAGCCGCAGCAGCGGAGTGATGATGCAGGGGCCAGAGGGCCAGCCCCTGGTGGTCACAAATGCGCACAGCGTCGAGTGAGCTTTGCTTGGGGCTCGCCAGCGTTTCGGGGGCGGCATGCCAGCCCCTTGCATTGCGCCCAGTAAGGGCGTCCTGTTGCCTGCGTCCCCTGCTGCCCACTCCGGCTTGCTCCCGTCATTCTTGCGATGCAGGTATGCCACGCAGGTGATGGGCGGGTGGGTGTGCCATCTTCCCCAGTGCCACGCATGCACTGAAAGCAGACCGCAGCCCACCATGTCCAAGCCTTGCCTTTCAAATGACCTGAAGTGCCTGCAGTTTGGCAATACTAACTAGTAGCAGCTCCTGCCACTGCAACCACCCCTCGTCTCTGCTGCCGCTGCCGCTGCTGCAGGTCCAGGTGAAGCGTCGCGCCGACGACCGCCGATACGAGGCACGGATCGTGGCTGTGGGGCGTGACTGTGACTTGGCCCTCCTGGCTGTTGATGATTCGGCCTTTTGGGAGAACGCCACGTTTGCCAGGTTTGGCGAGCTGCCCGCCATCCGCGACCGGATGACCGTGGTTGGCTTCCCCATTGGTGGCGAGCAGGTGGGTGGCTGGGCCAGCATGGGCCTGCGCAGGGGCCGCCACCTGGCGGCAGAGCAGGGGCCTCACCATACCCGGCTGTGCATCGCAGCACATGGCCCTGCTGAAATTTAATACCGACATGCCTGCCGGCCTATCTCTTCTACAGGTGTCGGTCACCCAGGGCATTGTGTCACGCCTGGAAGTCACCAGCTACAGCATGGCTTGGAGGCAGCTGCTGGCCCTGCAAATCGATGCCTGTGCGTGCAAGGAGTGGCCAGCCGTCCTGCCGTGCAGCACAGTCCCTTGGATGCCTGGGACCATGGCCTTACCGCACCCCTTTGCTGTGCTCCGCCCGCTCTGCCGCAGCCATCAACCCGGGCAACAGCGGCGGCCCCGTGTTCAACGATGCAGGGGAGGTTGTGGGGCTGGCCTTCCAGTCTCTGAATGGCGCCGAAGGCATTGGCTACGCTGTGCCCTACGAAATCATGGCCCACTTTTTCCAGGACGTCCACCTGAATGGCAGCTTCACAGGCTTCCCAGACCTGGGCCTCCAGCTGCAACGCACGGAGTCCCCGGCCCTCAGGTGGGTCATGATTGGACTGGTTGGAGAGCCAAGCAGACGGCTGTTGCTTTGTGATTGCACAGCGGCGAATCTCATCATGCTGTGGCAGCCGGGGGCGGGTGGGAGCTGGGCCGGAGTACCGGCACACAGCACTTGGCGTCGGTTGAGTATCCCACTTACACCTCCCCATCTGCCCTGCAGGGCTGCATATAACATGTCTGAAGGCCAGCAAGGCCTGCTGGTGCGCCAGGTTGAGCCCCTGGGCTCCTGCGCCGGCCAGGTTCAGGAGGGAGACGTGCTCACAAAGTAAGGGCTGATGCGCCTGCTGTGGTGGTTGCAAAGTGCCATCAATCAAGTGCATTCAGCTGCGCCCGCTACATGAGGGCATGCATAGCGGCATGATCAGCCGACCACCGCTATTACAGACACAAGAGTGGTGGCCTGCTCTGCTCCATTTGCTCCTGCACTAGTTGCTCACAGTTACCTTCTTTACCACCCCCTCAGATTTGACGGGGTGGAGGTCGCCTCAGACGGCACCGTGCCCTTCCGTGGCGAAGAGCGCATCGACCTGAGTGAGCGGGCGGGCTTAAGCTGGGTTTACATACAGCTGAGCGCGGCTGGCGCCAATGCACCAGGATGGGCTGCTGGATGGGCTCACTGCCTGGGCTGTAGATGGCTACTCAGGCTGTGCTGCCTCCCCCTTACTTGCGGCACAGGCTACCTGGTGTCCCAGCGCTTTGTGGGGGACGCCGCTGACGTGGAGGTGCTGCGAGGAGGGGAGCTGCTGCAGCTCCAGGTCGAGTGCGTGAGGAGCAGGGCGGGAGGGATATTACTCATTTCAAGCTCGAAGCCATTGGGCGGGTGTTGGACAGCCTCCCACCTGGCTTTGCCATCTGGCGCCCCCTCCCAAGCACCGACTGCCCCGCCCTCGCTACCTCTTCCCTGCAGGCTCAAGGCCCCCGACCTGCTGGTGCCAGTCAGCCTCAACGGCGCGCTGCCGTCTTACCTAATGGTTGGCGGCTTGGTGGTCAACGTTCTGTCCGCTCCCTTCATGTTCTCTGAGTATGGATCCGTTGGCGGCAGCCCCACCGGCCTGCAGGACCAGCTCTGGTTTGGAGTCAAGAATGAAACCGACCAGCAGGTGGGTGCTCCTGGGCGTGCAGGCCTGTGCCTTGCAAGCTGCCAAGGCGATGGTCGCACATGTTGGCTGCACCAGCGCTGACCTGGCTGGCCAATGTGTTTCCCTCGCCTACACAGGTGCTGGTGCTGAGCCAGATCCTGGCCTCGGACGCCACGATAGGCTACGAGCGATACTCTGATATCCAGGTAGGGGGTGGCAGCCAGCAGTGATGCTGATTCTGCCTCGCCTATCAATGTGGCGGTGTCCGGCGCCTGGATGCCCATTGCCGCCGCCGATTTCAAGCCGTCTGCCCATCTTTCTTGCTGGTCTGCTGCACACACACACCCCAGCACCGTTCATCCGGCTAGCTTGGCTCTTCTCCACGCCGCACATGTGTTGCAGGGGCGCAATTCCCAAATCCACATCTTCAACGGCAGGCCTGTGGAGAGCCTGCTGCAGCTGGCTCGGGAGGTGGTGACCTGCGATGAGCCGTTCATGGCTTTTGGTGTGGATCATAATGTGAGAAGAAGGACTGGATGGCCGCGGGTAGCCGGGCGGCAGAAATCCACCCAGCCTTCGGCAAAGGAATGCTGCCTCTGCTTGCCTTCAACCTTAGTTGTATGGCAACCCTCTCTGCCTCTGCAGGAGGAGGTCGTCCTGGAGACGGCGGCTGTGGCTAACGCCACCGCCGAAGTCATGGCGGTGCACGCCATCCCCAGCTTTGCTAGCAAGGATATTGTGGAGGCGCTGGCCAAGGAAGGGCTGCTGAAGGAAGCCGGCATTTGAGCGCTGGCGTGCTGACCTGCACACCCTTGCCCACCTTCGCTGTGCCTGAGCCTGTTTGCCAACATGTGATCACTCCCTCGTCGCCACCTCACCCACCACTCCCACCCATCAAATGCCATCATCGCTTTCATTTGGCGTTGCCGCGTCAGCGGCCGCAGGTTGACCTGCTTTTTTCTCTTCCCCTTCCAAGATGTTGCAAACATGTTGCAGACCATGCATGTAACACACAGCGAGGATTGTGTCCAGCTAGCACAGCAAAGGCTGCAGTAGCTACCATGTGCTGCCCACCACTCAGCCACGCCGGCGGCGCTGCGTGCGGCGGGGCGCCTTGGCAGACGGCTGCCCTCCCTCGGCTGCCCCCTCGCCACTGCTGCAGCCGCCGCAGGGCAGCGCCAGCACCAGGCAGGGCACCAGCAGCTGCAGCAGGGCGTCCAGCTTCTGCTTTTGCGCTGCGTGCTCAGCCAGCTTCTCCTGATACTCTGTGTGTGACTTGGTGAAGCGCCAGCCGGGTGCGCCGCCCTCCAGCTGCACGCGCTCGGCGGCAAGGTCCCTCCACCTGGGTGCGTGCCGCCGATAGGCATCTGTCCTGCAAATAGTATGCGGAACAAGTATTGTTCACAGCGTGACGATTGCGCAGGGCCGGCAGGCCACTGCGGAAACACAAAACCGCAGGCAATGCCAGCGCCCCACTCACATGTAAACGGCGACAAGGGTGGCAAGGCGCTGGCTGCTTGGCAGCGTGCATCGCTGCCGATCAGTGCTGTTCACAAACTCCTGTGCAAAAGGCGAGCGCAGGACAGTTGGCAGCAGGCACAAGGACATTCGGGCTGCTGAACATTCAGGCTGCTCATGCAGCAGGAATATCGATAGGTGATATCACCTGCAGCCGGCCGCACTGCTCGCACAGCGTGGTCCAGGCAATCTGAATCCCCGGCTTGCTCCAGTTTGCAGGTTCCCCTGCACCGGATAGTTTTGTGATTTGTCAGCAGGTAGGGCATTCAAAGTGTTCTCCCATCGCATTGCAGCACTCACTTGGCATAGTCGCGTCAAGATACTTGCGAGCGTCTGCTGCACATGAGCAAACGAGCTTGAGCGGGGCGGGGCAACCTGCGGAGCATGAGCGTACAGCTTGTGGTGAGCACCCGGCATTTGTGCTGCCAATAATCCCTTCACTGTTCCTGCCGGCGCACCTGCCATGATGTGTGGCGGCAGTGCTTCCAAAATGGTCGCACAGACATTGTGCTGCATGTCAGGTTGATCCGGTAGCCGGCAGACATAGAAAAGTGTTCCAGAGTCGCCTGCACAGCGACCTCAAGCGCCAGCCTGCCAGCTACACAAACATTAAATGGCGGGCAACACGTGCTACTTTAGGTTTCCATTGCTTTAATAACACCGCTTTGAGAATAAACCCAAGTGGAGCGCAGCTGGAGAGCCCACCTGGTGTTGTGACGCGTTGCAGCAGCAGCAGGAGCTTGTGCGTGAGCGGCTCTGTAAGAGCCATATGATACTGCAGTCGGCAGCAGTGGACAAGTGCCGGTCAGCTGATCTGCAGATCCTAGGAACGGTATCAAGTCAAGAGATAGCCAAAGTTGGCTTGCCTGCTTGGGCGGGCTGCAGCCCTCGTGCAGCCCTTTAGCCAAGCTCAGAGCCAGCGCAGATGCTGCTGCCCACGTCCGTGCACTATGCGGCTGTGAGGCGGCGCCAGCATCTGCAGGGGCTAGTCAGGTGGATTGGGGTTGCTTCTTCGTGACCGCAGCTGGCCGGGCACTCACATGCCATCCCTCGCTGCACATACCTGCCAGACACGCTTCCAGAACGGCCATGCCGCTGCTGATGGCAGGATTGCTTGAATCCACCCAGCATTTGAGGGCAGCCAGGGCATTAGCAGGCCACTCCCAGCAGCGCAGAAGCTCGATGGCAGCTGTTGTAAGCCCGTCGGTGGCAAGTACTGCCACAGGGTAGGCAAAACCTGCAGCATGCACAAGGAAAGAATGCGTCAACAGTTGGCACATGGCAAGGCCGTCAAGTTAATGCTTTGATGGCAAATCTCACACTGGGCTGCCGCCGCCAGCAGCGAGGCCACCAGTTGGGGCTCGCTCGAAGGCCTGAGGTCGATCAGCTGCGTGCTGGCTGCCAGCTGCATCATGGTGTGCATGCTGTGCTCCTTGCCCGGAACGAAGCGTGCAGCGGGGTCTGCATGCCATTGGCAGGAGAGCATTGTGTTCTGGATAGTTTGCAGCCTTTTGCAGCCAGGCTGGCTGGCTGCCGGCGGCAGCAGGCCGGCAGCAAGTGCACAGGGTTCCCATGCCGACAGTGCCACAACCAGTCACCTGCCAGGTATGCGGCAATGGCCTCTGCCAGCTCCCAGGGCGATGTGGGCAGTGCCTCCTGCGGTCAGCCAGGTGCACGTTGTGGGTCAGCAGGAGGGCAGCACACCGCCACACACGACGACATGCCTGGAAGCCCACCTGATCTACCGAGGGTTCATACGAGTCGAAGCCGCCGCACTGGTCGGCAGGTGCGCCAGCAAACCTGCCCTGCGACTCCTCTAGCAGCCACCCGCCCTGAGCGACGTTCTCACTGGCAACTTTCCGCAGAACACTGATGCCATTCAGGTCAGGCCGGGCACCCTGCAAAGTGCCCAAGGCTTGCGAACACATCATGTGCAGATACCATGCCAGTCCTCGATCAGCGGCAGCTGTGACAGCCATGGCTATGCCTCCCATCCTGGCACGCACACTAAGTCGTACAGGTGGGCAGTCTGCCGCGCCAGGTTGGCACGGACGCAGTGCTGCAGGCCGTTGGAGCGCGGGCACACCAGCAGGCCCACACGGCGCCACTGCATGCTGCAATTCAGACGCAGGAAAGCGGGCAGTCAGCAGCTGAATAGCTGTTGCTGGAAGGCTGTAAATGAGTTCAGTGACCCAACACTCACATGTGGAGCGAATCGACCTCAGCATGCACAGATGCCCGGTCGGGTGGGCCTGTGAAGTAGTTGTCAGTGTGCAGCAGCTCGCCAGTCTCAAGGGTCAGCAGTGGCTCTAGCGGGCGGGAGCCAGCCAGAGCCACAAACTTGGCCGCCTGCAGACCGGCGGTAGCGGGAGGGTAACTGCAGGCCTGCACTGGAATGCTGCAGCACAAGATGCACTGCTCCCTACCTTCACAGACTTCCACCTCAGCTTCTGTGTGTTCTCCGGGTCGCCATAAGCCTATAGGAGGGCAGGGTTGAAGGCGGCAGGTGTGCGCAGCCGCTGCAACTGCAATCTCTCGGAGCAGCAGCCCACGATGCAAGTGGACACACCTTGTTCTGAGTAATTAGATACTTTACGATGGCATCCACCTCGTCCAGCAGCTCTTCTTCCCTGATGTCGGTGTCCTCAAAGTGAATCCTGCACTGTGCGGTAACAGTTGTCAAACCTAGGGCAAAGGTTGCAGGCACGGGTCACGTGTGCTTTGCAGACAAAAACTGCAGCTCACTTTGTCCAACAACGCTCCCCAGCTTACTCTCCGCAGCCCATGCAGGGGTACAAGTCATAATCGCTGCACACGTCCTCAAAAATCCGGTAGCGGTTTAACCCATCGGGGCTTGCAGTGGCCTTGATCAGCGCGAGCGAGACGTCCAGCTCGGCGCCTTGCGCACAGGCAGACACCAGCATCTGCAGCGGACCAGGAAGGGCAGAAGGGGCCAACGGTGGGGGCAGTAGCATGATGCAGTCCAGCAGCAGAGCGGCATTGGCACAACAAGATCCCTGCATTTGCAGCACACCTCCCACCTGCGCCGCCGCTCTGTCCACGCCCTGCAGCGCCTCGATGCCGCGCTCCCGCAGTTCAGTCTCACCGTACCTGCAGGCGAGAGAGGAGCGTCTGCGGGCTGTGAAGGTGCATGGGCATGCTGAATGTACGCCTGCCAGCAGCTGCATCCTGCAAGACGCCCTGAGCCATTGGCAGCAACAGCAGCAGCCCCTGGTCCTGCCTCGCACCTCTCCTCAAGCATGAAGCAGTAGCGCATGGGTGCGTCAGCGGCAGCATTCCACTGCTGCGACAGCTTCACCAAGCCAGCTCCACCCGCTGCAAAAGGAGATTGAAACGGTAAAGAGGCGGTGGGCGACCATGCGTAGTTGCACAAACCCTGGTAGGGAAACAAGGACGCAGTGACTTGCGGGGCTTGACATGTGCACGCCGCCTGCCACGGCGGCGCACCCCACTCTTCACTCACCTGGCGGCAGCCGGGGCGGATCAGCGCCGCCTGCCCACACCAGGTCGTAGAAGAGCAGCCAGCGCTGGCCGGCAGTGACGGGCAGGGTGCCCAGGCTGCAGCCTGCTAGCAGTTGTACAAGGGTGTGGGTGAGAAGTTGTGCGGGCACCTGGGCTGCCCAGGCAGATAAGTTGGTCGCCAAGCACCACTTACCCGACAGGAAGGCGGCAAAGCAGGAGCTCTTGGCGTTGCGCGCTGCAAGGTCGATCTGCACCTCCCGCTCGTCGTGCCGCACCAGCAGCTGGCTGCCCTGAGAGGGGCAGAGTGGGCTTGGAAGGCAACAAGGAGTGGGTGCAGGCCAGAGACAGGGGCTGGGCTGCGCATTTAGCAGGAGCAAAACCGCTGCTGGGACGCCTCAAGCAGCCTGCCTGGTAGCTTGAGGGCAGCAGGATGGCCAGCTCGCCAAACACGTCGTTCGAAGCGCGTGGGCGGACAGTCGGCTGCGTGGGCAGGCCGGACACCAAGAAGTGGAGTAGATGTGTTGATGCTTCAGCCGCTGGCTGGCGCATGCAGTCCAAGATCATGCAAAGCCGCATGTTTCGACCAAGCCACACAAGGCTGGAGCCCACCCACTCACCTCCAGCGCGCTGCCGGCCTCATGCAGCTCCAGCCGGCTCAGCCGCGCCTCCACCTGTGTGTCCGGGCTGATGCCAATGGCAGCCTTGGAGCGCCGCACCGCCTCGGTCACCACCTCGTCCTCCCAGCCCGCACAGCAGGAACGAGGGCGTGCTGGGATGGCTCAGGCGAATCGCCAAAGGCAGCCTCCAAACGTGTTCAACCATTCGCAACCAGCCATGCCCCTATCCAATACCCACGTGAGTTGCCGACCTCCAGCTGCGCAGCAGGCAGCACCCACACGCCGCTGCCTCTGCTTTCGGCACCCGTCGCCTGCTTGATCGCCGCTGCCTGCTCCGCCTGCAGCGGCAGCTTCAGTGCGCTGCTGCCAGCCACCCGCAGGCCGGGGCTGATCCGCGTGAGCGGGCCCGCGGAGCAGGCCAGCGGGCCCGACCAGGCTTTGGAAGGGAAGAGTGGCGGCAGGAGTGGCGGCAGGAAAGGCGGCGGCGGTGAGCAACACTGAGCAGGCTCAAGCGCTGTGAGGCAGCTGGATCGCCCAGCCAAGGCACTGCTGGCGGGGCAGGGGACAACAGCGCCCACCAGCCGGTTTAAAGTCGCCCAAGCCCCCAAGCAGCGCCCACCCTGGCGCCCAGCCCCGCTAAGCAGGTCATACAGCTGCTGCTTCAGGTCAGGGGCCGCCATCCTTCGATCTGGCCCGACAACAGCAGACCTCAGCCCTTTGCGGGCCTGTTGCTGCTTTGTAGCGCTTCTGAATCGCCCAGCCCAGTCCTCGTTGCTCAGATCAAGTCAGGCAGGCAGGGGGAAGCTCCCACCTGCATCCAGCCTGATGCATGGGCGCCGCCGCTGCGCCGACTGCCGACCGACCGGCGTTTGGATCACGGCTCATTACTCCGCCTCACCCGCCTGTGTTCTGCACGTGCTCTTTGCTTTACAAGAGCTGCACTCAAGAGGAGACAGGATGCAACTGCCTTGGCCGGTCACCCGCTACAGGCGCAGCTTGGCGGCCACCTCGGCTGCCGCCTCCGCCACCTTGCCGCCGCTGCCGCCCCGCAGCGAGTCGGCCAGGGAGAGGAAGCCCAGTTCGCGGGCCAGCGCCCGCACCTGCCAGGCAGTGGGTAAGTACAAGGGAGCGGGTGGGCAAGCTTGTTTGATGCTGCGGCTGGACAGCACAACGGGCCAATAACCACAGACCAGCAGACGTCTGAAAACAGAGCAGAGATGAGCGGAAGCAGCCAGGCTGGCTCCCACCTTGCTGTGCTCCGCGGCAAGCGTGCCCACCGCCACCAGCGTCCTGCAGGCCGGTAGACAAGGGATTGTGCAGCGGTGAGGGTGTGGTGTCCGGCCGCCACATGCATGGCACCCAAGTTGCCCAGCCATTCCGCTCCAAGGATCAGCTGCCAACGGCACGGAGCTCAAGGGCAACTAGGTGCACCATCCAGCAGCCAACTCTGCAGTCGTCTGCTGAGCACGACGAACCACACGTCCCACCCTTGTTGCTGCCAGGTGCTGCACACGCGCACCTGTACCGCGTCTCCACATCGTCCGCAGGGCTGGAGTTGAGCAGCTCAACCGCCAACCCCAGCATCTGCACCACAGGGACAGCAGACGTACGCAGCTTCTGAGCCAGCAGCGGCGGTGCAGCGTGTGTGTTGCTATAATAATGCTAGCATGGTAGGTGGAGTGGGGTGAGGTGCCAGACAGCAGAATAGCAAGCTCTTGCACCAATACGCACTCCCGGCATGCGCCATCGCAGGCCTCACAGCCCTCATTCAATCCCCTGGAGCCCAGCACCCACCCGGCTCTTGAACTCCAGCTCCAGCGAGGCCAGCTTGGACAGCATGACCGCGTAGTTGACCAGCAGCGTGGCCAGCCCCTGCCGCACGTTCTTGTTGGGCGAGGCAGCGCAGGGCGCAAACGCGTCCAGCACCCGCCCGCCTACGCTCTGCACCCAGCTCAGCAGCGGCGGCTGCACAAAGCAGTTGCAGGCGGCGCGCACGGCGGTCTGCTGCGCCGCTGGCACAGGCGGCTCGCCGGCGCAGGCAGCCGCCAGGGCAGCGCCTAGTCCACCGTGCGGTGCATCTGCGGCCAACGGGCCGGCGGCGGCTGCCAGCTGCTCCGCCGCGGGGCGGTTCAGCACTAGGAGGCGAGCCAGGTCCAAGGCAGGGAACAGCTGGGCTGCCGGCCAGCTAAGCATCTTGGAGAGCACTGCTGCTTCGGCGTCGGCCAGGCCGCTGCCGCTGCTGCTGGGTGCTGCTGCCGCCCTGCGAGGAGGCGAGGGCGGGGAGAGCGGCAGGTGGGAGGCAAGTCCACATACATCATTTGCACAGCTGAGCAGCCCGACCACTGCTACAATCTGCACGCTAAGACAAGCCTGCAAGTGCCTACAGTCTGCACCACCAAACACACTCCCACCCGCACCTAGTGAGAAGAGCATCCAGCGTGCCGCCGTCTGCCAGCTCAGCTTCGCTCAGGGCGGCTGCCGCTGCCTCGCCGCCGTTGGCTGCCACTGCCGCCGAGAACTCTGCAATCTTCTTGCGGATGGCGTCCCGGCCAGGCACCTGCGGCAGTGAGGAGGAATAACAACGTGCAGTGCTGTACGACCGAGCAGATAGACTGTGTGCCTTGCTTGCCGCCCTGCAAGCTGTGGCCGCAATTTGCACGCTCTCCCTGCCCTTGGTGCACCCACCTGGTCATAGATCAGGTAGGCCTTGGCAGGGAGGTGGCGCGGCGGCGCCGGCCCGCCGCCTGTGTATGGATCAGCCCCGCCGCCAGTCACCCCATACCCGCCGCCGCCGCCTGCGCCGCCGCCTGCCTGCGGCACATAAGCTCCCGAGCCAGTGTAAGGGTCAGTGCCGCCAGCTGGCGCGCCGCTGCTGCCGCCGGGGGCCGGTGGCACATAGGCGGCGGCCCCGGTGTAGGGATCTACATAAGTGCCGCTGCTGGGGCCGGCATCCGCTGCCGTGTTCTGCAGAATGAACTGCACAACCTGCTCCCTGCAGTGACGGCAGGCGAGGAAGAGGACATGGGGGTCACCGGCGTGCTGCTGTCTCCTGGCCCTTACTGAAGCCTCCACATCCCAAGCTGGTCGTTGAGCCAGTGTACTCAACCCCAAGCAGCAAACTCCTCACTTGTACGTGTCCGGCAGGCCCTGCTCCTCCAGCCAGCGCTCCGCCACGATGTACGGGTTGTCGCCGCGGTTCATGGGCAGCTTGCGGGGCGGGGCGCCCTCCTCGGCATCCACATCAAACACTGCACACGGAAGGGCAAGGGGGACACCGTGTGGCAACTGCACTGCTTATGGCGCAGCGATTTGCACCACCCAACCACTCTCCTCATTGCCCGGAACACACACAATGCCAATTAGGTACGCATTCCTTTCAGTGCAGTTGCATAGCAGCAATTCCAGCTACAGCCCGTTGCCGACAGCATGCAGCAGCGCACCGTAGTCCCACTGCTGCCCGTTGTGCCACTTGCTGCTGGGCGCCATGGTGTCTCCTGCTGAGCCCGTCACCTCCCCAATCTTCTCCCATTCAGCCCTGCAGGAAAAGGCATTCAACCCAAACCACGATTTTAAAATGTTGACGGCGAGCCTGCAGCCTTACCAGCTGACCCGCAGACAACCTCCCTGCAAGCAGGCTTCATTTGCGCAAAAACGCCCCGCTTGGCCTCTGTTGCGTCACACAACACACAGCCTGCCGTGCACTCACTTGGCGACGTCCCAGGCGTACACCCAGCAGGCGCCGCCCTCCCGCACGTATTTGTGCTGCCCGTCCTTGGTGCCGGGCTGCAGCAGCACCGAGGCGTCCTCCACCTTCAAGTTGTCGGGCAGCCCGCCGCCGCCCTGCTGGCTGGCCGCTGCCGCTTCCTTCTTGGCGGCCAGAGCCGCATCGTACGCCTGTGCGTGGCGACACAAAACTGGTCAGCGCCAGGCAGGTCAGCCTAGACTGAGAGGACACACGACATTGACGGGCTGAGCAGCTGCTGCATAGACACTGGCCCACTACAATCAGGTGCGCGGCCCCTGTCAACAGTGCTGTTGGTGGCATGTCCTTGTGGCATACCTGGGTGACTTCAGCCGGGGCGCCACGCTCGGGAGCCTGCACAGCAGCATACAAACATGAGCAGCGACATCAGGACATGGGTGCCTGTCAAAGCAGAATGAGCATGTGCAAGCGCAGAGTGCAAGCACAGGCCCTGCCCAAGGTGGGCAACCACCCCCAGCTCAAGCTGCACAAGTCAGCTGGCCACAAATTCCCCTACGACCCGCACCTGCGTCCAGATGCGAGCCACATGGTCTGAGCAGGCGGTGACCAGGTCTCCATTGGGCAGGAAGGCCACACCCCACAGGTTGCTGGGGTGCTCCAGCGTCTGCTGGGGCGACGGCAGGCGGGGGGAGATGAAAGAATGCAGGGCATCAGAGCAGCGGGCAGCACATGACAGCAACAGGTGAGCAGGCAACAATGTGCTTCCACCAAACCAACTTATCGCAGCCAGCTCACATCTCTGCCCCGCCCACCATCACCTGCAGGCAGGTGCCGTCAGCGTGCCACAGCTTTGCGGTGTTGTCCTCGCTGCCAGACGCCACCAGGCCATCAAAGGTGCAGGCGGCGCAGTAGACCAGGGCGGTGTGGCCCACCAGCTCTGCCACGCACTCGCCCGACAGGGTCCACACCTGCTTGGGGGCCGCAGTGGAGGGAAATCAAGTAAGCGGACAGCAGCGGAGTGGCAGGCCGGCAAGCAACCACGCTTGGTCCAAGGGCAGCAGCAGCAGCAGCAGCAGCAGCAGCAGCAGCGGCCAAGAGCAGCTAGGCAGAACTGCAGGCGCTCGCTCAAGCCCAGCTCAGCACCTTGAGCGTTTGGTCGTGCGAGGCGGAGACCACGCCCACATTGGGGAACAGCGCCAGGCCTCTGCAGGCAAGAGGGGCAAGCACGCGCATACAATCTGTACATGTGTCTGCAGCCATCGATCGAAACACCCATGCAGCCTGCTGGCAACCTCTCAGTTTATTTGTTGCACCCGTCCAGATGCGCCTGCACAGCAAGCAATGTCCCCAACCCACCGGACGGAGTCGGAGTGCGCGGGGATGGTGTGCGTGCACTTGCCGCCTGACCACACGCGGATGGTGCAGTCGCCGCTGCCCGACAGCAGGTCGCCGTTGGGCAGCTGCAGCAGGCACAGCACCGCGGCCTCGTGCCCCTCCAACACCTGCGTGGTGTGCGATGCAGCAGTATTGGGGGAAGATGAAGCATCATCTGCATTGCAGCCCAGCAGCAGGCAGGACCGGATGCTTGACATGCAGCATGTTCACATAAATTCCCGTTCCTGTGCACACAAAATAGCCCCAGCATCAGAGGACACACCTGCACGCACTGCCCGCCGCGCCAGATGCGGATCGTCTTGTCGAGCGAAGCGGACACAATATCACCCTCCGGAGTCACCAGCACGGCAGAGACCTGCGGAGCAGGGACAGCAAGGTGCATGTGGTGCTGTGCACATCGGCTGGCAATGCGGCAGGAGCGCTGAATAAGTGGAATCGCAGCACGCTTGCATGTGCGCTCATGCATGCCAAACCACATGCAGGTGCAGGCGCAGCACCGCTGCGCCAACCGCAGTCGGTTGGAAGCGCACCTAGCTGGCGGAGGCAGCCATGTGCCGCAGTACTCATGCAGGGCAGCAACAAGAGGCATGCCATGCAGTACGCCAACTTTCCATTGCCAGCAGCCCACATGCCAGCCCCACCTGGTACTGGTGGCCTTCCAAGCGCTGCACGGGCGCCGCGGTTTCCAGGTCCCACACCATGACGGTTGTGTCGCGCGACCCCGACACCACGGCACCAGCGGGGCAGCCTTCCAGCAGCCCCGGCGGCGCATACGCAACTGCCGACACAAAGTCGGTGTGGCCCAGCTGCAGCGTGAGGGGACAATACGCAGGCATTCGGCATTCGGCGGAGGCAGCAATGCACGAGCGGCGGCGGCCGCACGAGCGACAGCAGTGCCCATTGCTCTAGATCAGCGCGCACCAGAGTCTTGTCCTCCACGTAGGCGCCATCCTCTCCCTCGCGCCACAGCTTGATGGTCTTGTCGCGGGAGCCGGTCAGCAGGGCGCCCTCTGGCGTGACGCACACGGCCCTGACCTGCGATCAGGCAACGGGGCGGCATGAGGATGCTGGGATCGCGGCGATCGGGGCCCACAGCAACCAAAGACGCTGCTCACATCCTCTGCGTGCCCATGGAGCTCCTGGCGCAGCCGGAAGTCCGCCATCGCGGAGTTGGGGTGGCGGGGCGATCTATCAGCGGGGCAGTGAGGCGTGGACTGGAGGTGGAGTTCAGCATGCAACAATGGGACTTGGTGCCCGAGAGGCCCGGAGCTGCACAGACCGCTCATGCACAACGCACACACGTGATCGCTGGACGCCTCTGCCACGCGCAAGTGCAGACGACGCCGGACGAGGAACCCTCTCTCTGTTCCGGGCCTTTTCCGCCCCTCTGACTGGCTCAGGACGATCTCCAAGTCAGCTGGGAACTTCCTTCAACCGGCCAGTGCGGCCAGTTGCCCCCAAACGCGTGGGCGCAGCCGGCGCCGCTGAGGCGCAGGACACGCGCGCCTGACGGCCCCCGCAGCACCCAGGGCGTCAGATCATCATGTGAGCGGCCGGGGAGGGGCGCCGCCAGTGGTGGCTGGCGCCGCCCACCTGCCGCCGCTGCTCTGGCCCCCTGTCTGCCCCAACGCTTCCCGCCTCTCACTGCACGCTTCGCTGCCTGTCTGCTGCTGCAGGTATGGCAATTTCATGCAAAAGGGGATAGAGCTGGCCAAGGAGGCGGTGGAGGCGGACACCAAGCAGCAGTGGCAGCAGGTGCGGGGCCGCAGGGTGCACGTTCCCCCGGCTCTGCAACAGCATTGCTGTTAGCCAGCGCATGCCTGGCGGGGAATAGCGCACCAGGTGGCTGCACTCACCCTGCGACGGGCTCTGCACTTTGCACTCGCAGGCACTGAGTCTGTACATGCAGGCATTGGAGTACTTCAGCACCCATCTGAAGGTGCGCTGCGATTGGCGTGCCCGCAGGGGCAGGCAGCTGGGCTGCATGCTTGGGGCTGTGAGAGGATGGCATGCTTGCAACTTGCAGGGCGTATGTGCATGACCGCTCTAGTGCTGCCATCAAAATCCAAGCAAGCTGCAGCTGCTGCCTGCAATCAGCACATGAC
>VFQO010004431.1_pt1 | contig 59642 bp, 108 predicted proteins | sample 3512331 | NCBI WGS metagenome assembly VFQO01 (sample SAMN10412371, study PRJNA504923) | tailings metagenome | isolation source: Replicate 3 from Balatoc abandoned mine | place: Philippines: Itogon, Benguet | collected 2017-08-28 | reverse complement strand
GAGTGATACTCGAATGTGTTGCAACAACACCGCCGTACAACCGTGACAGACAGATAGGGCGGGAGCTGTGGGGTCACATGCGTTGGAAAGCAGCACAAGAGACGCCACACCCGCTCGGTGCATCTTAACATTGAGGCACCACTGGGCGCGGTGTTCGCTTTGCATGTCTTACAACAGGTGAACAACGAAAGAAGGCCCCCTGTCACAGAGGCACGGGCTGATGGGCAAGTTCAGGTAAACAAAAGGCGCAGACCCGGAAGAACGTGATAGAGAGTGGGGGAAGAAGGGCGTTGGTCAGGTCGGGAGTGTGCAAGCAGGCACAGGATGGGAAAAGCCCGCTCACTGGTGGCCAAGCGAGGTATGTCACAACGAATGGCATGCAGATTGGGCAGATGACATGCAGGCAAGTAGTCAAAATGAGAGGTAGGTACAGTTGGGGTGAGAAGGCTTGGGTGGGAGAAGAAAGGCATGGGAGCCGGATGGATCTCAGGGACAGGTACGCTGAACAAGCCAAGTCGAGAAGAGCAGGTAAGGCAGGATGCATGGTGCGTCCTGGGGAGGCGGAGGAGTACAGGGTACCCGCATAGTCACGAGCTTGGGTGGCTGCTGCTATCCGAGAGAAGTGGCATTGCGTGCCACGTGTCATTTGCCGTAAGTCAAGGTTTGAAGGGCGGACGAGTAGCCACATGGTCGGGTCAAACTGCACAAGGGCGGGGGGTGAGGGGCGTGAATCGCTGACTTTGGTGCGCCATGTGTGTTTTAATGCCTCAGTACGGCCCAAAAACCGTGTTGAGCAGCACCCGTCAGCAAGCTGAGGCCAGGAACACCGATTTGAATGGCACACCTGTTTGCTGTGAGTGGTGCATTCCGGGTGAGTGCCTCACTGCGGGGCCCCGCCCAGGGCAGCTGCGCGCTGCAGCAGGCGGGCAAGCAGCTCGTTGGCGGGCGGGGCACCCTCCTGCTGTGGCGCCTGCGCCTGCGGTTGAGCTGCTGCCAGCTGCTGCTGCTGCTGCTGCTGCTGCTGCTGGAGCAGGTTTGCAAACAACTGGGCTTGCAGGCCGCCAAGGCTGGCCGCCACCTGCTGCGCCTGCGCCTGTGCTGGGGGCTGGGGCTGGGGCTGAGCCGCGGGCTGTGCTGGCTCGCTGGTGCCTCCCACCAGCGCCGCCCTGGCAGCAGCAATGGCAGCAGTCACCCCAGGGGCGGCAGCCCCAGCAGGGCTCGCCTGCTGCGGCACTTGCGGTGCCCCCTGCTGCTGCGCCTGCTGCGCCGCCAGCAGCTGCTCCCGCAGGCGCGCCAGCAGCGGGTTCTGCTGCAGCAGCTGCGGCAGCATGGCCTGCAGCAGGCTCTGCTGCATGGGCTGCTGCGGGGGCTGCGGTGCAGGCTGGGCGGCCTCCTGGCCCTGCTCTGCCTGCTCTGCTGGCACGGGCTGCTGGGCGGCCTCCCTGGCATCCGGCTGGGGCTCCGCCTCCTGCTGCGGCTGCTGCTGCTCAGCCGCAGGCTCTGCCACCTGAGCCTTGCCGGCCTCCTGAGCGCCGCCCGCTGCCTCGTGCGCAGCCCCCTGCTCAGCTGCCTCACCACCCGCCTCTGCTGCGGGCTCCGCCTCCGCTGCCGGCGAGCGCCGCTCTCCTGCCATCTCCGCCGGCGCCGCCTGCTCACCGTCACCTGTGGTGGGCTGGTCCGCTGCGGGCTGCTCGCCGCCCTCAGCCTGCTCTTCCTTGGAGCTATCAGGGGTTGCCATGTCGGCGGCACCGTCGGCTGCTGCGGCGGGAGAGCCCGGCTGCGAGCCAGAGGCAGGCTCCGCCTGCCCTGCAGGGCCGTCCTGCCGAGGGCTGCCCTGCTGGTCCGGTGCCGCCGCTTCTGCTTCCGCCGGCTGCCCTTCCACCTCCTGCACAACTTCCTCCCCCTTCTCCTCCTGCTCCGCATGCTGCGGCTGCTGCACCTCCTGCTCCGCCTGCTGTGCCTGCTGGCGCTGCTGGAACTCGTGGAACTGCTGCCGCAGGCGGGCCAGCAGAGGGTCCTGCAGCAGGCGCTCAAGCGGGTTCTCCCCAGCCTCCGCCGCCTGCTGTGCCTGCTGTGCCGCCTGCATGGAGCCGGACTGCATGTAGCCAGGGGCAGGGGCGGGCGCTGCAGGCGCGGCCGCCGCCTGCTCCTGCTGCGCCGCCTGGGCCGCCATCTGGCGCTGCAGCAGCTGTTGCAGCAGCTCCCTGGCCGACGTGCCTGACGCCGCCTCCACAGCCTGACCCTGCTGCTGCTGCTGCTGCAGCTGCTGCTGCACCGCGGCCGCCTGCTGCTGCTGCTGCTGCTGAGCAGCCTGCTGCTGGGCGATGATTGCGCTTACCACGGTCGCGGCATTGGGCGGCAGCGTGCGCAGCAGGGCGGCAGCATTGGGGTCCAAGGTCGGGGTCTGCGCCTGCGGCGCCACCGCCGGCTGCTGCACCGCCTGCTGCGCCTGCTGCCGTTGCAGCAGTGTGGAGAGCAGGTCGGCAAAGACATTGCCTGGGGCACCAGCCGGAGCCTGGGGCTGGGTTTGCGCCTGTGCATAGCCAGACATGGGGCCGGCTGCTCCAGGGTAGGCGGGCGCAGGGGCCGCAGGAACTGGGTACGCTTGCGGCTGCTGGCCATAGCCGGCGCCCCAGACAGAGGTGTGGGCCAAGCCGGGGGGCGGCTGTGGCTGCTGCGGCGCCTGCTGCTGCTGCTGCTGCTGCTGGAGCAGCAGCCGCAGCAGCTGGACGTGCGGAGGCTGGTTAGGGTCCAGGGCTGGGGCGCCGTATCCGGCCTGCTGCTGCGGTGCCTGCTGCCACTGCCCAGCTCCGTAGGTCATTGCACTGCACGACAGACACAGGCAGCACGATGAGCAGACAGGTGAGCAAACGCAGATGTACAAAACGCCACGAGCTGCCTGCAAGCGTGTGCAACCCAATCATGCAACTTGCATTGCAAATTTCGATTGTCAAAGCAAGACCCTTCAAAACCTGTGCACAATCACATGCCCTTGCTCACCCGTACTGCTGCTGCTGCTGGGCGCCCCATGCCGGCTGCTCTCCGTAGCCATGGCCGTGCTGCGGCGCAGCCTGGGCAGGTGCAGCCTGGCTGCTCCAGCGGCCACGGCCGCGCCCACGCCCGCGCCCACGTGCCGGCGCCGCGGCGGCGCTGCCCCAGCGGCCGCGCCCACGCCCTGCTGTGGTGTATCCTGGGGCTGTGTCCACTTCCATTGGTGTGTCGTGCAGCACTGCCTGGGTGACGGCCGCCACACCAGACACTGCCGCCGCACGCTGGGGCCGCGCCTGCACGCAATGTTGGGCAGCGGCGCAAGGGGTCGGGCTGTGCGTTGACAGCTGGGCTCATGAGCTGGCACGCAGCCAGCATGGCACAGAGCAGTATGTCAGAGCAGTATGTCAGAGCAGGGGCTGTATGTCAACTACTTGCAACAAAACACAGCATGGGCGACACAGCAAGCAATGAGAGCACGCACCACGCCTTCCACGCGCGGCCGCTTGGCAGGCTGGGCTGCAGGCGCCTGCCCGCCGCGGCCCTCGCTGCCACGGCCCTCGCTCTCGTATCTGCAGCGCCGGGCAAGAGAGCAAAAGCTGCAGCTCAGCGACGGCAAGAACCAGGGCATCGAGACATGGTGTGCCAGCAAGCATGTTGCAGCAGTGCAGCAATGAAGGGAAAGCAGGCAGGAGCTCCCCCTCGGTCACTCGCCCGCTGCTGCCGCCCTCCGCTCCATCTCCGCCGCCGCCCAGCAGCGTGAGCAGCGCTTCCGCCGCATTCTCCGGGTCCGCCTGCAGTTGGAACGCACAGAAGGTAAGAGGTCAGCAAGCCTCAGGAGGTGCTCTGCCCGCTTGGCAGCTCACTGCGGGTGGAGCAACCACACCAGCAGGCAGCATGGCAGTTCCAGCCATGCTGCAGCGGCTGCGCTCCGAGTGACGCGCCCACTGCCCTGCCCTCACCTGCACTCCATCTGAGGCACGTGTGGGCGCGCTCTTCTTGCGCCGTCGCCTGCCGGCGTCCTCGCCCGCGGCAGCCGCCGCCGCCCCGCCGTACCCGGCAGGCTCCTTGTCCTGCCGCGGGTTGTAGGCGGGGCGGGGCTGCTCGCCGCCGCTGCCGTTGCCGCCGCCGCGCGAGCGCGTGTTCACCGCCTCGATCAGCTTCTTGCGCAGCCACAGGTTGTTGTTGGAGGAGGAGCGCACGCCGTACACGCGCTGGAACATCTCCTGCAGGGGAGGATGGGTGGAAACGGGTGCATGACTTGGCGGGTGTGTGGGTGGGTAGGTGAGTATCGCTCAGCAGATGGCGTGGCTGGGCAGAGGCTCGGAAGCCCCGGTCGCTGATCAAGCTGGCTGCCATGTGAGCATGGCAGCGAATGCACACAGCTGCAGGCTGGGTGCATGAGCATGGGCAACAGTAGGCCTGACTGGTGCAGCATGCCGGCCAAGCCAACAACCCTCTCCAACATGCCTCTCAAACCCGAGCCCAGCCTGCCCCTTGCCTGCAGCTCCCGCTGCGCCATCTTGTTGATGCGGCGCACTGCCTGACGCACGTTGTCGACCCCGAAAAACCTGCAGGTGGCCGGGAGAGGGCAAGATACGGTGAGGTGAGCTCGATGGGTACCGCTGGTTACTGCAGCAGGTGCGTACCGTGTGCACGCTGCAGCATGCACAAACGGCAGCAGAAAACCACTTCTACTACGCACTAACCGGCACGAGCGGCCCCCATATGCAAGCAACATGAAGGATGCCTGCTGGCGGGCTAGCGCTTCCCCTGCCATCGCTGCCCTCACCTGAGCGCATTCATGCCGCGGGCGTCATCAGGAAGCTCATGCTTCAGCAGGTGGTGCCGCCGCTCGCCCTCGGATGCGGCATACGGCAAGCCCGCTGTGCGAAGGGTGGCAGGTTGGGCAGGAAGACGGGTGATGGGTTGGGTTTTGACCGCTGGGCTTGAACGACGAGATAGAGCCACCGGGAGCACGGCAATTCGATGCACTATTTGGGCAGAGGCGTGGTCTGAGCGCAGCCATCAAAGGCTGCAAAGCATTCCAGACACGAATGCAGTGGTTCCCAGCGCGATCAACGCATGCAGACTGCAGTACAGCATGCTCAGCGCACCCAGCATGAACTCTGCTTCAGGGTCGGCGTTGCGCCACGGCCCACCGCCGCCGCCACCATCACCGCCGTGGGGCAGCGGAGCATAGTGGGCATGCTGGGGTGGTGCATACTGCGGCTGCTGCACCTGTGGGGGCGGCGCAGCAAAGTGCGTCTGCTGCTGCTGGTAGCCGTAGGCAGGTGCCGCAGGTGGCACAGCGGCTGGGGCTGCGGCCGAGGGCTGTTGTACCATCTGCTGAGCCTGCTGCAGCGCACGTGCCGCTGCTAGCGCCGCCTGGCCGCTGCCGCTCATTGTGGCACTCATGAGAGAGGCCAGCAGGGCGCGGCGGGCCGCCTCCGCTGCAGCAGCATCCTGCTCAGGCACGGCAGGCGCCAGCTGCTCAGGCTGTGCGGGCTGCACTGCCGCTGCCACCCCGCCAGCTGCCCCTGCCTCGGCTGCAGCGCTGGGCGGGGGTGCATCTGCTGCCAGGATGGCCGGGGCCGGCTGGGCGGGCGGAGCGGCGGCATCCGCACCACCCTCTGCCTGGGCTGGTGCAGCAAGGAGGGCCGCCTTTGATGCTGCAAGGGCGACCGTGGCTGTGGCATCCTCGGCAGCAGAGCCGTTGGCTGCCTGCGCATCACCCTGCTCCTCCTTGAGGGCGGCAGGCGGGCTGGGGAATGCCACCGGGGCAGGTGGAGCGCCTACCGGTCCTGACGGCTGCCCCGCCCCTTCGGGCTGCTCCTGCGGCTCCTGCTGCTGCAGTTGGGGTGGCTCCTCTGCCTGCTGGGGCAGCTCTCCCGCTGCTTCATCTGCTGCCATGCCATTGGGCAGGGCCTGCGGTGGCGCCGGATGCTGGCCAGCCGGACCGCCTGCCGAGGCAAAGGGCGCGAAGCCATCGGCGGGTTGCGCCCCTGCGGCCGCACCGGCGGCTGGCGCTTCTCCCGGGCTGCCGTCCATGCTGATGCTGGTCATGGGAGGCCGCACCGGTGCCGGGAAGGTGGTCTGGCGGCCAAAGGCTGCCTGGATCTGTTGGGTGGGTACCCTGCACCACGGGTGGCAGGCGGGCGGGAAGGTGGACTGGAGGAGGTGGGGTCAGGTGCCTCCGCGCGTCGCCCGCGCCGCGGCGGCCCCGCTGCAGCCTTGGTTGTGTTCATGAGCACGCACCCCCGCTTCGGTGGGCGCCAAGCCTGCGGTTCCGGCGGGTTTGCGGGCGGACAACCGCCGGTGGGTGCGCTACTGCCCTCCCCCGCTGCTCATACGGACGCAGGCGCTCGCACCTGTTTGTGGGGCGTGGTCGAGGGCGCAGTGCCCGTCCTCAGGCCCGCTCGGGCCGGCGGCAAGGTCCACTGCCCGCAGGTGAGGTCTGCACCGCACAAAAGCGCGTGGGGGATGCTGTCGTAGGAGTTTTTGTGCCGGGCGGGGCAGAACCCGCAGCTTGCAAGCAGGGAGTTGCCGTTCGCGCTTACCCGTTGCCCCCCTTAATCGGCGCTCGCTCACGGCTTGGAGGGTGCTTGGCGGTGGCAGATAATGGGGCTGAAGCGGGGGCTGGGCGTGCCTGAGCGAGGCTCGTGCCACGCGCCCATGACAGCGCCTTGGCTGCGCTATTTGTGGCCCCTCACGGCCCGTCGAGCTGCGCTCTCGGCGGCAGGCAGGGCGCCGGTCCACCCCAGGCGGCCAGACCCTGCCACCGCCAAGTGGGTGGCGGCAAGCCGCTGAGGCAGGAGCCACTTAGTGCGTTCCCTGCCCACCCTTTCGTGCATCCCTTCCCTACAACAACCTGCTCCAACTGGTTGCATGCACCGCCAAACAGCTGATTGAAGCACCCCTGCTGATTGAGGGGAAGCCGTTGCCAGGGCCATGCCAATGCACGAAGCCGCGTTTTGGCGCTGCAACCGTGGCGCTAGCGGCCGAGCCCGAGGGGAAGACCATCCACCCAGTGCGGCCTCACACAGGATGGAGTGTGCAACAATGCAACTGTTCGCCCGGGAATTTGTTGCACTCGCTGGTGCCGCCAGCCGCGTGCCCGAGAGTCGGCGGCGCAGAATGGCCAAGCTGGCGGTGGCTCGTCACAACAGCATACTGCGCCCTGCCTTGCTCAAATTTCAACTCATAGACCGGCCTGAAGTGTGATCAGGCAGCAAACCCGACACCCCGACAACCCTGTGGGCGCCGGGGCCTGCCCAGTGCGCCACCGGGCTTCTTGGGACGCCCCGCGCACCATCGTGAGCAGCAGAGCCCAAGGAAATGGCGGCCGGTGGCAACGCCAGCTTCCCTGTTACCACGGGCTCGGCGCCCGGGCCGGCGGCGCTGCCGCTCGCTGACGCCGCTCTGGACATTTTTCCGTCTCTCAACGACACTGATCTGGCGCACGAAATTGCTGCCGACCTCGGGCTGGTCAGCAACCTGACCACTGCGGCGCAGGCGTCCAGCCGTGGCGGCACGGCTGGTGCGCTGGAGCGCCGAGGTTGGGTGCAGCGGCTGCCGGAGCTCGCCATAGTTGCGCCAAAGCCCATGGCAAACCCTGCTTGGCCCACAATGACGCCCCCTCCATTCATATGTGCGCAGGCTGGACCACTGGCCTGCTAGCAGCCCTGATAAGCGTGGCTGTGATCATTTCTGTGATCACAGGCAAGTTACTGGCTGCCCTGTCCGGTGGCAGCCCACCCCAGCTGTTCTGTTTGGGGGCCCACTGCGGCACACAGTTGACAGGTTTGGTGGCAGCCATCTGAGCTTCTTCTCCCTGGTTCCCTGGTTCTCTGTAGGTGGCAGGTGCCTGCGTTGTGTCGCAAGCTCGAGCAGCACGCCACTCCCTGCCCGGCCCCACACACATGCCTCCCAATCAACTTGTACTGCAGTCTTCGTGCTGATCCACCGCAATCTGCGGCGCCAGCGGCGGGAGGTGCTGGAGTCGTTTCTGGCCTTTCAAGAGGCGGAGGCCGCGGCGCTCGAGGTGCGCTGCGAACGCTGCCTGCTCTCCTGTGCCAAGTATCTTTGGGCTGTGGGTGGTACGTAAGGGTGCAAGTTGCCACATTTGCGTGCACTGCAGCCGCACCAGCGCTGCAGACACATGCAGGCCACCACTGCAGGGCCTTCAATTGGACGCTGCTGTACTCTTCGGTGTTGCCCCCACCCCAAGCCCTGCTTGCAGGCGGCCAACACGACGCGGCAGCGCTTCCTGGCACGCGCCAGCCGTGCGGCAGCCCTGTCCCCCCGCCAGCATCAAGAGCCTCCCGTGGTGGTGGTGCAGCCCGACCTGTCCCCCAGCCTGTGCATCAAAGAGCGCCCCAGCACAGCAGCTGGTGGCGGCGGGCGGGATGGCAGCTGCACTGAGCCTTCACCCCCAGCTGCGCTGACCAGCAACAGCAGCAGCGGCGGCGGCGCAGGCACCAGCGGGGAGCAGGGCCAAGCAGAGGGCGGCACAGCGGCAGCAACAGCAGCGGCTACCGAGTCAGCACAGCCAGCGGATAGGGATCTGGAGGCCGGCACAGCAGCGGCAGCAGGCGGAGGGAGCGCCGGCGCTGTGCCCGCTGCGCGGGCTGCACGTGCTGCGCCTGTGCGGCGCCTGGCACTTGATTTCCCCGGGCTGGGGGCGACCGTGCTGCTGCTGCTGCCCAGCGGGCCGCACTCAGCGGGCGTGCTAGTGTGGAATGATGGCAGCGGAGCCAGCGTGCTGCCAGGTGGCAGCTGGCGAGCGTGGGGCGGTGCGGCGCCGCCCCATGAGCCTCCGCCCGTCTTCCAGAGCACAATTGAGCTGGCGGCACACACGCAGGAGGAGCAGGAGCAGGCGGCGCAGCCAGCGAGCACCGAGCCGCAGCAGCAGCAGTCAGAGGAGGAGGAGGGGGTGCAGGGGGATAGGATACAGCAGTCTGAGCGGCTGGAGGATGAGTGGCAGAATGAGCAGCAACAGCAGCAGTAGCCTTGGAACCCCCATCTGATGCTTGCTCCTGCTCCCGTGCGTGGGCACATTTTTGCCTGCTTGCCTGCCACTTTTCTCGTTGCACACTCTTCCTGTCAGTATGCCTGCCTGCCTGCCTGCCTGGTCATTTGCGCGTGTGGTTGTGTCAAAAGGGTCTTCGCAGCAATTGCATGGGAGAAAGCGAAGCGCCTGGGTAGTCAACAGGGGCAGGCGCGAGAGGGAGAGGCCCCGTGGTGCACGCAGGCGCCACGCAGGCAGCAAGGGAAATCTAGAATTAGATCATGGCTGGCGCCTGTGCCGGGGGCAGCGAGCGCTAATGCGCACCGCACTGCCTGCGGCACGTGCGCCGCCGCACGGCGGGGCAGCCCCGCCGGCTGCTCAATCTGCGGCTGGCAGGAGCTGATCTTCCCCGCCGTGACTCATGTTTGGGTTTGCTCGGTGCGCACCGTGCACTCAGGCCCGGCAAAATTCCGCGGCTTGCACGGTGGCGGCAGCAGCGCCTGGGCTGCACTGCCTCGGCCCAGCATTCTGTGAAGCGCTTAGGCGATGGCGATGTGGCGGTAGTTCTCGCCGGCGTACACGGCGGCATCGCCCAGCTCCTCCTCAATGCGCAGCAGCTGCGGGTGGCGGGGATGCAAAGGAATCAGGAGGCTGAGGGGCAGCTAAAACTGGGCCACCAGGTGCTTTTGAAAGCAACCATGCTTCATGCACTCGACTTGCACCTGGCGCCGCATGGGTGGCACACATGCCACAACAACTGCACACAAAGCATGCCCCACCCCAGCCCCCGCCGCACCTGGTTGTACTTGGACAGGCGCTCGGAGCGGCAGGGCGCGCCCGTCTTGATCTGGCCGGTGGCCAGGCCCACAGCCAGGTCGCCAATGAACGAGTCCTCGGTCTCGCCAGACCTGCAAAAGGGTGCAGTGCGAAGGCGGTGAATGCCGAATTGTAATTGCAGTCGCGTGGTGACCATCTGCTGAAAACCTTTGCAATTCCCTGCGCTGTCACCAAGCCGCCGACCAAGAGCACCAGAGGCACCCCCCCTCCTCCTGCAGGCCACCGCCTGCGCTGCAAAACCAGTCTGAACCACCGCCCTTGCGGCTCGCTCACCGGTGGGAGGTCATGACGCCCCAGCCCGCCGCCTTGCTCATCTTCACCGCCTGGATCGACTCGGTCAGGCTGCCAATCTGGTTGACCTGCAGGAATGAAACAAGAGACGGAGGGTGGGCGGGGCAGTTGGCTTGCAAGGCACTGGGAGGGCAGCTGGGATGGTTGGCGGCAACAGCAATGGCCAGACTGCCACAGCTGGTCAGCTGGTCAGCCACGCTCCCCCAGCATGCTCGCTACTGGCCTCCCTGCCGTTCCCAATCCATCGCACCTTGAGCAGCAGCGCGTTGCAGGCCTTGGTGTCAATGGCCTTCTGCACGCGGGTGGGGTTGGTGCCTGCGGGCACGGTGGGCAGGCAAAGGGAGCAAGGTCAGCGAGGGCAATGGCGTAGCCTGCTGTTCTAACAACCCCTGCCCAGCGCAATGCTGTTCGCAGTCACACAGCAGGTTGGCGCTCACCACCTGGGCCGACCAGCTTTGCACAACCGCTCTGTGCACCAACAAGAGGCTGAAGGACAGCCCCGCGCCAAGACTCACACAGCAGGTCGTCGCCCACCACCTGGGCCAGGCCCTTGGCGGTGAAGGTGCCGTAGCTCTCCCAGTCGTCCTCGTTGAAGGGGTCCTGAGAATAGGAAAGGAGGAGGGAGTTGTTTGGTTGGGGGCGGTTGGTCGGGCCTTGGCATCCCAGAGCAGGCCGGCAAGGTCGGCAGAACGGCGACGCTGCAAGCTCACAAGCCTGCCACAACAGTTAGAGCTCTGGCCCCAGAGGGGAGGCATTGGTCCAAAAGGCGGCCCGCACCTCAATCGAGATGATGGGGTACTTGCTGCACAGGTCGGCGTAGAAGTTGGCCATCTCATCGCCCGTCTTCTTCTGCAGGAGTGAGGTGCAAGGGGAAGGGGGCAGGGGCGCTGCCCATGAGAGCACAGGACAAGCGTCGCACATCAAACGATGGGAGGTGCAGTGTAGTGCCACATGTGCACTCCTGCTGCACAGAGACGCTTGCACAACGCCAGCATGCTCACGCAGGGCTGTGCTGCCGCAGCGATTGCACACGTGATGCAGTCCCCCTGCTGCGCCACAGCAGCGCGGCACTGCCCTGCCCCGCACCTGGCTGCCGTCGTTGTCCTTGCCCTTGAAGTTCAGGTCGTACTTGCCGTCCTCGCCTGCGGGGCAACGGAATAAAGGGAGGATGTCAATGTGTGGGTGAGATGCACCGTGGTGCTGTTGGCCAGTTGGTCAGCCATCCCGCGAGCGAGGACAAAGAATAGGGCGACGCAAAACCTCTACCCAGCTGTTGCCCTGCTGCTCGGCGGCACACTTGGGCACACAGAAGCGGAGGCGGCTTCAGGCTGTTCACCCTGCCTTGCTCACCGTAGAACTCGGTGGCGGCGCAGTCCATGGCGATCTTGACCTTGCCCTCGTAGCCAGCAGCCTTGATGGCGTCGCTGACCAGCACCAGGCCCTCCTCGTTGGACTGCGATGAAGAGGCAGGGGGAGTGCAGGAGATGCAAAACAATGGGTGAAGAATGCAGACATAGAAGGTGGCACTTGCCCTCATCAATACAGCGTGGTGGCGCAGGACGATGGGCAGGCGTGGTCAAGCATGAACGTCTCAGCAGCCCTGCCTCCTCTCCCCTGCAGCCTGGGCCGCACCTGGATGCCGGGGGCGAAGCCGCCCTCATCGCCCACGTTCACAGAGTCCACGCCGTACCTGAAACACAAGCAGGGAGGCAGGGGGGTGCAATGAGCGGTGGCATAAGGTTGATGGCTGGCGGGCTGTTTGGTGCGCGGGGTTGCAGCGCTCGAGGCGCGTGGCTGGTTGGCATTGTCGCGCTGCTTTGGTGGAACCAACAGCTTTCACAACCGCTGCACTGCCCTGTGCAGCACTCACTTTTTCTTCACGATGGACTTGAGGTGGTGGTACACCTCGCTGCCCATCTGCGGTTGAGGAATGGGGTGAGCAGTAGAGTTGGTAGAAGCAAAGCAGCAAGGGCGGGAAAGACAAGACCAGCGTGGCGCCCACCAAAATCGGGCACAGCAGCAGTTTAATGTGCAAGCAGCAAGCACAGGGCTTGATGTTTGATAATAATTTGGCCAAAGCAGCCTCTAGAGCGCACGCACCCGCATGGCCTCGGCGAAGGAGGAGGCGCCGGTGGGCATGATCATGAACTCCTGCAGGGGCAGGAAACACACATGGGAAGCATTGGAAAGTGCAGGGTGGGACAAGCGCGCACCACTCCAAAGCCATGACAGTCTATGCCTCCAGGCCACGAGCAGTGCTTTGCGCATGCACAGCTCAGGCTGAAAAGGGACGGGCTCTCCCATCCGCACAACTCAGCAGGCTTTGCGGCCAGAAAAGCGTACGGGCGCAGCGGCCCTGGGACCCACCTGGAAGGCCAGGGCATTGCCGGCGTGCACGCCGCCGTTGATGATGTTGAAGGAGGGCACCTGCGGGGAGGTTGGTGGACCGATCCCGGTGAGGGCTCGAAAACTTGGTCTGGGCAGGGGCGCGAGCCAGGTGCAAGCTTTGATGTCAAGCAAGACAGCTCTGTGCCACCCCAGGCTGCAGCTCTCGCCTCTGTCTGCGCGCGAACCAAAAGAACAAAGCAGTGTGTTCGCCCTCTTCTCACCGGCAGGATCAGCTTGCTGTTGCCCGCCAGGTCGGCGATGTGCTTGTACAGGGGCACGCCCTTCTCGGCGGCGCCCGCCTGCAAGTTGGGCGGTCGGGGGAGGGGCAGCAGCGCAGCAGTGACAACCAGATCACACGGAACATTGCAACGCGGGCAGCACGTGATGTGAGGAACAATGCAGCAACAAACACCTCTGCCAGCGTGATGGCTAGCATCCATCCACAGCCATGTGGCGGGGCACGCCGGCGCCCCATGCGTGCGCCAAGGCATCCCCCATGCAACCCCAACCCCTCCCTCACCCGCGCCACAGCCAGGGAGACGGCCAGGATGCCATTGGCGCCCAGCTTGCTCTTGTTGTCGGTGCCGTCCAGCTCAATCATCTTGCGGTCAATCTCCTCCTGCAGTGAGTGCGGGAGTGTGTCGCATGAGTGAAGCGCAGGCAGTGCGTTTGGTGTGCACCAGCAGCATTCATGTGCGCAGCATTCATGCTACAAACAGCTCCGCAGCAGCCCGCAGTGCTGCAGTGCTTTATCTACCTGCTTGATGGGGTCCATGCCCAGCACATTTATCACACACTGAACCACAACAACCTCTGTTTCCAAACAACAAATCACTTGATCAAGCAGCAAAGAAAGATGCGCACCTGCTTGGTGGGGTCCATGCCGATGAGGGCGGGCGCGATGAGCTCGTTCACGTTCTTCACCGCGGTCAGCACGCCCTTGCCCATGTACGCGCTGCACCGGTCGGATCATGGGGTGAAGCTTCGTTGAAGTTGTCGGAAACGCAAAGCCTGGCCCAGCACATTACAGGCAGAACCGGTCCGGCCAGCGCTCTTGCCGCACCGTGGCCAATGCTCAAAGCCAACACAGCAAGCGACAGCTTTGCCAGAAAAACAACAGCTTGCAGTAGTACTCACTCGCCGCCGTCCCGCAGCTCGCAGGCCTCGTGGGCGCCGGTGGAGGCGCCGGAGGGCACATCAGCCAGGAAGGTGCCCCTGTGAAGTGGAAGAGGGTGTTTTGGGGGGCAGAGACAGGTCAGGACGGCATGCCCTGATGCGGCAGGATGGCCGACGGGCTGGCTTAAGGCGCAGGTGCCGTGGATTGGGATGTGCGTGCCTGCGGCGCTGCAGCCCACGCGAGTGGACTGGAATGTTGGACAGTACAACAGCAGCCTCTAGATCACTTGCAAAAAGAGCCTCAAACTCACTTGTGGGTCTTCACCTCCGCCTCCACGGTGGGGTTGCCGCGGGAGTCGAACACCTGGCGGGCCTTCACGCCAATGATGGCGGCCGGGGCCTTGGCCTTCAGCTGCTCAGCCTGCACATCCGGGTCGGAGCGCAGCCCGCAGCACGTCAGCCAGCGGCACCATACAGGCCAAGTAGGGCTGCACTGCCGCAGCAATTCTGGCGGGACGGCCGATGCCCTGCCCGCCCGTGCGCTGCAGGCAGTGCCCAGCCCAGCCTGATCCAGGCCGCTGCTGTTCATCTTTGCATTGTGTGCCTAGCCGCCTGCCTGCGCATGCATGCAGCCGCCCGGAACAAAACCACCAGTACAGCCGGACCGGCGGTCAACAGGGCCATTAACCAGATGGTTGGGCGGTCGCACCATGTAGGAGAAGGGCTCAGACGGCTTCTCCTTGATGGTGGCGTTGATGGCATCCTCCACCACCTTCTGCAGGTTGTGCTCCTCGATGTACTGGGCAGCCGCCTGCAGGGACGCAGGAGCAGGTGGAGAGGTCGGCGCCGGTTGGCGGCAGGCGGGCGGGCGGCGGCAGCGCGGCGGTCGCCGCTGGCTGCAGGGCGCGCGGGCCGGCCCGCCGGCCATGCGCCGTTGCTGGAGGCACTGTGCGCGCTCGAGATCGCAGCCTGGGGGCCAGGGTGCGCGCCCTGGGAGGGCGACCCCGCTGGTCGTGCCCTGGCTGCCCCCAGGGCCGTCGATCGCCCGCTGGCGCAGCTGCCACTTCTCCATCGGCTGGGGTTTTGTGCCGCGATCGGGCCGCGCCGCCCCGTGCTGGTCGGGCGGGGGCAGCGCCCTCCAGAACAGCAGCGCTGCCACCACCAGGCGGGCCGCCCCCGCTGCTACCGCCTGGGACTGGGCTGCAGGGGCCTTCTAGGCGCCCGCATGCCGCTCAGGGCCGGGTTTGGCTGCGCTCACCATGGTGTTGAGCCTTCCTGCACGCCTGGGGATCCGGGTCCGTGGCACAGATAGAAGAGAGAGCACGGCAAGGCGGATCATGCCTTGATGGGGGCTCGGCGCGGAGGGGTGGCACAGCACTGGGCAGCAGGAAGGGTGTTGCATGCCCATGCATGTTGACCGCTGCCCCTTGGGCCTCCCGGCGCCCGCTCAGGGTTGTGATAGAGCCTCACAAACCAGTTGCACGCGCCGGACCAATGCGCGAAGGTCACCCGCGGGCAGAGAGAGCAGCCGCCGCCGCCGCCTGCTGAGTCTAGGGCGGCTCGCGGACGCCCCAGGGCATCTCCTACTGCTTCGTGCCTCAGCACATGATTGTTGCTCTCTTCGGTATTCTGCAGGAATTTACAGCAACCACGCGGCAGATGGCTGACGGCCTGCCACCGGTTGTGCCCTATTGCGGCCTCCAAGGTGGGGCACACGCCGCCATTCCCCACTGCACGCATCAACCCCATGGATTGAGAATGCATGGGCATGGTTACATTGCACTCGATGCAGGATTCAGAAAGGCCAAACAGGGGAGGATTGCATGTCAGCATGCGTGAGCAGGACGATGCTGCGAGCAGTCGAGCAGTCAAAGGTCAAACATGGGCCGGGTTGATGGCGGGGGTGGATCAGTTGGGCAGAGGCGGGTGTGTGGGGGACACTGGAGGCAGACATTGGATGGAAACAACACGGGCTGAGCTTGTGATGGCAGGTTGTAGATACGTCCGGGGGGTGCGGTCAATAAAGCAGGAGCTGCCTCGCTGCCCAGCTGCTGGACCAATTGTGGCAGCATGGCAGGAGCGCCATTGCTAGTGTACAAGGCGGCAGTGTGGCAGTCTGGTCATGAGCAGGGCAGTCTGCCGGCTGCTTGCTTGCATCAGTTCTCTCTTTCCTTCGCCAGCTTCACAGGGTTCCACTCGAGCGACAGGTGGCACTCGCCCGTCTGCGGGATGAGGAGATGATAGGAACGGGGGATGTTTGAGAGAGGGCAACATGCAGCACCAAAGCCAAGCTGGGCGCACCAACCTATCGTCATGCCACCTCGCTGTCATTTCGCAGTGCTGCTCCGCTGCAAGCACACCTGAGCCTCCAGCAGGGGCCACTGGTCGCGGATGCGCCCTTCACGTGCCACGTCAGACGCCATGACCCGCATACGGCCAATCACCTTGGGCTTGGCCTGTGGGGAGGACGGGGAGGGAGCGGTGAGGGTGGGAGGGAGTGTGACAGGGCAGGGGCTGTGTGAATAATTGGCCAAACAAACCGCCCTCATGCGCTTGCTGGGGTTAATGCATGCTGTCGGCCAGCGTTGCCAGAGCAATGTTGAGCAGCGCTCCAGATAAGCCCGCATCGGGGGGTGCCCATTTGGCAGCATGGGCGGTAGCAGTGAATGCAGTCGCCCTGTCCACCCAGCGCACCTCCTCCCAGCGCACCTTTTGCAGGAAGGGCACCTTGAGGGAGGTGAGGGCGTCCATGGTGCCTGGCTGCTCGTACACCACCACAGACAGAGAGGAGGCGGCTGCAAGGGGGCATTTGGGTGGGGTGGGATGCGTGTGACAAGGCGGGTGTGGCAAGTCGGACAGGTGAGGCATGGCCAGTGCAACTACTGGAAACTGCAGCAAACACAACAACCGACGTGCACAGCACAGCCAAGGCCCGATGGTCAGCAGAGGCGCACCCGACACGTTGACAAAGTCCTTGCGCAGGTTGTAGCGCGGGCAGTCCTCATTCATGATCACATCTGCAAACATGAGGCAAGGGCAGGAACAGTGAAGTAAAGCAGGCCAAAGTACGGCGTAAAGCATGCCATGAGTTCTACATGCGCGGATAAGGCAGTGCTACAATGGATGCCCCACATGTGCAGGCAATAAATACTTTAGTGCTGCAGAATTATTCAGGTGTGCGGTTGAAGCGGCAGAATGGCAGGCAGCCCTCCACCCCCACCTGTGCGGTACTCAATGTTGGGGATGGGCTTGCGGTGCGGGTCGTACAGGGTCATCACCGCAAAGGTGTCGGGGGAGTCCTGTGGCAGTGAGCGGGGAAGCACGGGAGCGTGTAAGAGCAGCTGCGTGGCGGCAGGTGACTCGCAGACAGGTTGGGAAGCATGGGGGGGGGGGGCAGCCTTGCAACCCTTGGTACCAAGGCACAACACGGAGAGCCCTCCCTCAATGGAAGCAGTACGCATGCGCGGCAGCCAGCAGTGCGCTTCTGCAAGCAGTCCAGCAGCCCGCTTTCAGCTTGCCCCTTGACAGGCTGATGGGGCGCTGCTACCAGCAGGGCCGGTTGCACACGCAAGCCCCCCTGTTGTTCAGCTTGCCTCCAGGTTGGTGCACTTCTTGAGCGTCACCGTCAGCACTCCCTTGGCCAGCAGGTTGGGCGTCCGGCTGATCGTCATCTGCAAGCAGGAGGGCGGGGGCAGGCAGTTGATGCTGTTTGGGCCAAGGTCGAGCGCAAGGGCAGTTGGGGGAGGCAGCAAGGACCGGTGGAGATGCAGCGGTGCCGCATGCCAGTGCTGCCTGCCAAGCCACGCCACTGAGGCAATGCATGGCTGGACAAGCGGCAAACAGGGATACCAGGCCTGGCTGCTGTACAGCCACTGAGGACTGCCTAGGTGCAGCTCGCCACTTACCATGCGGCGCACGCTGGTCACCATCGTCGTGTCTGCATCCTGGGAGGCGCCCGGAGCCGGGCTGGGCGTGACCGGCTCTGCAGCGCAGCAGGGTGGGGCGTGAACAGCGGGTTGACACACCAGCAGTGGGTGGGTGGGTTGTGCTTGCTGCTGCAAGGGCAGGCGCACACGGCTGTCCACAAGCGAGACAGCATAACACAGGCATGGCGACAGGCAATTGCAGGTAAGCACAGGTTGTGCGAGAGCATGAGGCATGCCCGGCATGCTGGCGCTTGGACGGAGTGGCAGTCTGCACTGCCACGTCTCAGCAGCGCAGTTGACCATAACTCTCACCGGGTGTGGAGGACTTGAAGGGCAGGTAAGTGAGCTCCAGCGTGAGCACTGCTCCGGTGGGTGCGCCTGCAATCACAAAGAGACTACATGAGCACACGACAGTCGTGCAGATGGCAGGAGAAGCAGAATGAAAAGACTGCCCGCGGCCCACTACACTGTGCAAGCAGTGGCGGCAGGACATTCGGCGAGGCCCGGTAGGGAAGCACGCCGCAACTATCTCTGCTAGCGTGCAAGCAGGGGCGGCTGGGGCGGTAGCCAGCGCGCACCTGCCGGCAGCTGGATGCGGGGCGTGGAGGGGGTGGAGGTGCCTGCAGTAGCCTCCTCCTCCTCGACCCCACCCTACATATGAAGGGTGCACAGAAGGGGCTTGGTTGGCTGGGTGGCACAGCACCCGGCTGCCTGGCACCATGCACGCGCTACACTACTGCTCGGACACTCTGCAATCCATACCTGCGGCTGCGCCCCCTGCGCAACTTATTTCTCTCCGGGGGAAAAGCGTTCCACCACCCGGCAGCCCTGTATAGCCCCGCCCTGCCCACCTCTGTGCGCGGGCTAGCCAGCGGGCTTGCCCCAGCAGCAGACTCCCGAGGCGATGTGCCAGCCTCGGAGACAATCTCGCCGCCCAGAGCAGCAGCCACCTGCTCCGCCGCCACCTCGCCCACAGGCGGCAGCTTCTTCTTGCGCCTGGTGGGGTTGGAGGGCCAGGGCGTTCAAGTGCTGAAAGAGTGTGGGCTTATGTGCGAGCTGTGCAGCCCACCTGTGGCAAGTTGGGGCAAGTTGCAGGCTGTCCCTACGTGTCCAGGCAGTACAGTCTGTTGGCAGCTCGGTCCATCCACCCAAGGTGCAGCCAACTCACCTCAGGTGCAGCTTGGACAGGATGCCGCCCTTTTTCTTCTCAGAGTTGCCATGGGGGGAGGCAGAGCCCGTGCCATTGCCGCTCGCCGCGCTGGTCAGCTCTGCGGGGGCAAGCAGGGGTGCAGGGAGGCAAGTGCATTTCAGTCCCTGGGCATGGGCAGGCAAGGCAGCAGTGGAGGTCCCCTGTCTGCAGGACAGAAAGCAAGCCTCATACCCTCGTCTACACACAGAATCGCTGTGTGCGTTTTAGAGTGATACGTAGCAGCCGCTTGCTTGCTGAGGCGCCATTTGCAGCGGGCAGAAGATTATGCCCCGGCCAGTCCCAGGGCATTCCAAGCTTGCCACCCTCCGGATTGTTCGCATCGCACCTTGCGACTCGCTGACGCGTGCGCTGGGGGCCCGGTTCTTCACTTTCTTGCCCTCCGCGCCCGGCCGGTGCAGCGGAACGTTCAGTGTCACCGCCTGGTGGGGGCGCGCCATGAAGTCTGGAGTGCAGGGAGGGGGAAGTGAGAGGTTCGGACGCCATGGTAGTTGGTGCTGAGCTGCTGGCTCGACAAGATGGACGAGCGTTGCCAGTGCAGCGCGCACTGCACCATGCAGGTGCAGCCGAGTTTGTTGGTTCCATGCACACGGCCAAACTTTCCAAGATTGGTCTAACCATCTAAACAACACTGACTATGCTCCTCCGTGCCGCTGTAACCAGCCCAAGAGCAAGCAAGATGCCCTCAGGCTCACCCGCCCCCTCCAGCAGCACCACCGCCACGCCCTCTTTCGATGCAGAGATGAGGTCGTCGTCGCTCACGGTGATGCGCAGAGCCTGCTTCTTCTGCGGCAGTATGTAGGGCAGGCAGCAGAAAATAGGAGGGGTTCAAAGCAGAGTTGAGGTCGCCGTTGCTCATGGTGATGCGCAGCGCCTGCTTCTTCTGCGGATGGAGCAGCAATCCAACAGGGGGCAGGGATCAGGAGCGGCGCTGATGCGCAGCAGCAGGAAATCTGACGTGATGCGCATGCGCAGCGCCAACTTGCATGTGGCGCCCTCCATGTTGTTCAACACCAGCCTTCGTTCTCAAGGCTTCAGTGATAGAAAGAGCGGCCCTCACCGGCTCGTCCACCACCAGGTCAAACTCCTCGTTCCACACCGGGTTCTCCTCGTTCGTCTTGGTGCTGGTCTGCAGACAGAACAGGGGCCAGCAGCACGGAGTGTTTGGTTGGTTGCCCTTCTCCTCCAGCACGCCACGCCACCTTCCTGCCACCACACCAAGTGGAGGTGTTGGTACACTGCGGCTCTTGTCACACGCACCTTGGCCTTGCGGCCCTTGCGCAGCTAGTGCACTTCGTGGCTACAACTGCACCTCTGCAGTACTGCCCTGCAACTCTGTCACCCACCTCGACCTCGCGGCCCTTGCGCAGCTCCACCCAGTGCCTAGTGCATTGATTCTTTCATTTGTGCCACCCACCTTGGCCTCGCGGCCCTTGCGCAGCTCCAGCGTCACAAAGGGGTCCATACGGTCAAAGATGCCGCCCTTGAGCCCCGTGCACTGGACCACCTGCGGTGCGGGTGGTTGACGCAGGGCGGGGCGGGGCAAGTGGGCGAGGGTTAGAGGTAGGACGGCGGGAGGGTGGGGCACAGGGAAGCGTGCCACCAAGCAAGTCAAATGCATACAGGTTGGAGCGCACCCCATCACTCCTTGCACTCCCCCACCACCCAACCCCCACCCCATCCACACTCTGTCCCAGCCATGCACCTTGATGTGCAGCATGCCCTGCGGCGGCGGCGGCAGCCCAAAGTTGGGCATGAGCGGCAGCGTGAACTCGTTGGGGTACACCAGCATCTTGCCCGCCACAATGGAAATGGCTGCGGAAAGCCAGGGAATGCAGGGAGGGCGGGAGATGGATGGATGCAACAGCATCTTGCCCGCCACGATGGAAATCGCTGCGGCGGCGCAAGGAAGGCAGGGGGCAAGAGCTGGGTGGCTGGTGGGCAGGGGCATGTCGGGAGCAGTTGGCCGAGGGGGATTTGCAATGGAGAGCATGGCTGCAACTGCAACTGCAACTGCGATTGCAACTGTTGCCTCTGCCATGCATGCTCAAGAGAGCAGCAGCGGTGGCGGCGGCGGCACTAGCGCACCCGACTGCACCAGCAGCGGCACTCCAGGCAGTGCCATGATGTCTGGGGAGTCGCACAGGCGCAGGTCCATGTCAAAGTGGGGGGTCTGCGGGCACAGTGAAATGGAACATGAGAGTAGTCAGCAAGTGAAGGAACACACAGCTGAGCCTCCATCCAGCGAGGGGGCTGTGACACCCGCAGATCCATAACGATATGCCTCAGCACAGCGCGCAGCGCACCTCCATGAGGGAGACAGCCACACCGCCCAGGCACGGCAGCGTCTCCACCAGCGGCTTCACGGTGATGCGGGTCAGCGCCTTGAACTGCACCTAGCCAGTAAGGGAGATGAACACGCCGCTGTTTCACGAGAACAGGGGAGGCAGCGGCATGCGGCTTCACACTGCGGTTGTGGCGCATGCCGCAGGGCAGCGGTCTGCCCATCGCCTCTAGGAACTGCGCAGGCTCGTGTGTTTTGTCGCATGTGTGCAAAGCTGCTGGACACGCTCGCTGGCGCTGCTGCTGTTTCATCAACCAACTGCGCGGCATCAACAGTGCACCAGCCCTGCCTCCCTCCCACACACGTGCCTGGATGTTGGACACGTCCGCCGGCACATCAATCGTCTTGTTGCCCGCCTTCACTACCGCCGTCACTCGCAGCGAGATGTCGCCGCCCCAAAACGCAGGGGTCTGCAGAGTGAAGAGTTGTGGGGGTGGGCTGTTTGTTTGCCAGCAGTGATACATGGGACAGCATTGCACGATACAGCAGAGATTCCTGTGACCCTTCCCGCCTTTTTGAGCTATGCTGTGCCGGCTCACTGCAACTGGCACCAGATGAAACACGCCAGCTGGCACGAGATGGAACACACAGAGCAGCCCCCCAGCCCCCTCCTACCTCAATGATCAGCTCGTCCTCCCCGGTCTCAAACGACTTGAAGCAGTCGACGCGGGGCGGCATGGTGCCCAGGTCCAGCTTGTCGATGCGGATGGTCTTCAGCACCTTGGCCTGCAGGTAGTGAGATAGATAGAGCAAAATGGTCGAAGGCTTGTGCATCAACACAAGCAGCGCCCAGGTCCAGCTTGTTGATGCGGATGGTCTTCAGCACCTTGGCCTGCAAAGAGCGACAGACTTGGACAAAGAATGACAAGGGACGCCTGACAAATGGTCGCACGGTGCCCAGGCCCCAGGTGGAACGGACACACCGCCTGCTCCAAGCCCCACGTCCCAGCATAGTGGCACTTTGGGTGGCAGGCAGCACACCAGGGCAAGCTTGTACTAGAGGAAAAGGCACTATCAACTGTCGCACCTTCTTGCACACGTCTTCCAGCGGCACCTTGGCCTGCTCCATGGCCATCTTGTGGATGGCGGGGCTGAGGTGCGGCCACAGCAGCTTCAGGATGGTGTTGATGAACAGCACCTGCGGCAGTGAAACAGGGGGAAACAAGGGGCATGGGTTCCACGGGCGTGATTGAAGGAGGTGCCGCGCCATCGTCAAGGGGTTAGTGGCGATCCAGGCAGCACACAGACACCGGGGGCTAGCAGCGTCCAGGACGCCGTGTAACAGTGCAGTCCTGGTGTCATGGTAGTGCCATGCTGCAAGCGGGCGCGGCGACGGCGGCGGCAGAACAGGAGAACAGCCTACTGCTAGCATCAGCACACCACCAGCAGCCAGGCCCTCCCAGCGCACCCGGTCGTAGTCAGGCTGGACCAGCCAGGGGCTGGTGTTGCGCAGCAGCTGTTTTTTGAAAAAGCTGCGAACAACGGGGCAGGGAGCAGGAGAGCGAGGGCTGGGCGGCTCGGTGAGGCTGGAGAAGTTCCCCCCCCGCCTGCTTCTTCGCTGCGCCCGCCGCTGGCAAGGAGTGCAGTGCAGGACAGCAACTTAGCGCGCCAACTGGGATCCCCTGCTCACGCCGCTGCATGCTGGACCCCACAGCCCCGCCCGCAGCCATCCACAAAAGAAGTGGGGAGCCCTCGCGCACCTGACGGGCTGGCCGGCGGTGGCGGGCATGGGGATGTCGTCATCGTCGTCCGCGCTCATGTCCACGGTAGTGATGTAGCCGCGCGACTGCAAGAATCCATACTTGGCTCGGTCCACCAGGAGGTTGCCCAGCTGCGCGGGGCGGGCAGCGGGGCTTGTGAGGCTAAGAGGGCACCGGACAAAGGTGGGCCAGTGGGAGCGGCGGCAGGCGGCGGCCCGCCCCGCCTGCGGCGGATGGCCCTGCACCGTGTGCCGTAGCCACCACGGGTGGCATGCGGTCAACTACCAGCCTTTAGAAGGCCACTCAGACGAACAAGGAACCCTTTGGTGCGCAGCAGGTCCTACACTACACTTCGGCTGCCCGGCCGGCTTGGGATGGAGCAATTGGGCTGATCGCAGACTCACGAGGATGCCCAGCGGCGTGGCCAGCGCCGCGCCGGCCACCAGGGGAAGCATCGAAGGGAGCCGCGCTGTTTGCTGCTGCGATCACAGACCAGCAGCTGACCAAATGAGCTGGAAAGCACCGGCCCAGGCGCAGACCAGTTGGTCGGGGGCAACGCGCAGCACGCAGCAGACCAGGTTGCTGGGCGCCAGCTGATGAGTCTGGCGACCTGAGCAGCCGCTCCAACTAATTCCCGTGGGTCTGAGGACGCGCGGCGGCCGCTGGTGCCCCAGGGCGCTCGCGCTCGCTCGTCCTTGCCCCCCTGGCTCGTTTGGGCGCTCGCTGATGCAGTCTTTGTCCTTGGTCGCGATCGCCTGAGAGCAGATCCGTGGTGCTGCAAGCCGCCACCCACTGCCCAGGGAGCCTGCAAGGCAGACCGCTCTTGCCCCTTCCCTACCTGCGGCTGGCGGGGAAGGGCGGCAGCCCGCCAGCGTGCCAATTGAAGGCGGCGCATGGTGGGCACCAGGCCAGATGTAGCCAGCACCCAGCCCCCCGCCGCAGGAGCTGAACCGGCAGCGGCGGCGGCTCCCGCCGCCGGCGCTGCGGCCGCACCCACCAGCTCTGCGGCCGCGACCGAGTCGGGCAGCCCCGGCTCCCAGCCCAGCCAGGCGGCGCACGGCATGGCAGGGCCCGTCCTGGCACAGGGCGGCGGCGGCGGCACGGCAGGCACAGGTGGGGGGGCGGGCCAGCCCGCTGGTGCCCCCCCGCCCCCCGCCGCCGCAGGTGCGGCACTACAAGCGCCCGCCCGCAAGAAGCCCGGCCGCCAGAAGCGCACGAGCATCCTGTGCCAAGTGAGACACCCCCGCCTGTGACCCACAGCAGCAGCTGCCGGCGAGTCTTGTGCCCGCGGCATCATAGGGCAGTGTACTGCAGAAATACAAACTTTGCCGCCCGCCCCCCATGCAGGTGGAGGGCTGCGGTGCTGAGCTCGTGAATGAGAAGGGGTGAGTGGGGCAGCTGGTGTTTCGGACAGGGCAGCGTTGGCAGTAGCTTGAGCTGCCTCCCATGCCGTTGCAGCACCCAACGCCACCTTGGATCCCTTGGATCTCTCACTGCTGCCCTGCCGCCCGCCCCTCCTTTCCCGCCGTTGCTGCAGGTACTACAAGTGAGCAGCGTTTGACGGTAGCCTGCTGTACAGTTTGATATAGGGGGTGCCCTGCAGCGCCGCAGGCTGTGGTATTGGGACCAACGTTGCCAATAGGCCCAGCCGTTGACAATGCGGCGTGCTGACGTGTCCGTCACCCGCTGCATGCTGTTTCCTTTTGCAGGCGCTATAGAATCTGCAAGCTGCACTGCTCCATGCCGTCCATGGAGCTGGAAGGGCGAACCGTTCGCTTCTGCCAGCAGTGCGGCCGCTTCCAGGACATCAGTGAGCGTGGGGTGGGGTGCAGTGCGGGAGGGGAGGAGGCATATGGACCAGCCTCTGGGTGGCTGGCTTCCTGCCTCTCTTGGCCCTGGCAGTGTGCTGCGGAGAGCTGGGAGGTGCGTTCTGCAATGTTTTTGAAAGGACAGCGGAGGATTGGCATGGCGGGGCGGTCATATGCACTCCTGCAGCCGTGCCCACTTGGTCTCTCCCTTCCCCGCTGCAGATGAGTTTGAGGGGACCAAGAAGTCCTGCCGGCGCAAGCTGAAGCGGCACAACGAGCGGCGGCGAGTGGAGTTCGTGCGAGGAGACCGTGACAGCGAGGCCGAAGAGGTGAGTGGAGCAGGCAGGGGGAGAGCCCTGTAGCGCGCCTGTACTGCGCCTAGTGCTGGGGACCTGTGCCTTGCCTAGGATCTATGCCCTGCCGGCCCCTGGCTGGGTAGTCATGTCCAGACCGAAGCCTCAGCTGAAGGACATGATCTCCATTGCATTGCCCCGCAGGAAAGCGAGGGCAGCCAGGAAGAGGAAGAGGAGGAGGGCGGCCGCGCTGCGGCACGCCCCCGCCTCGCTCGCACCACCTCCGCGGCTGCCGCCGCCGCTGCCGCCGCTGCGGGCGCTGCAGCTGCGGCGGCGGTTGCCAGCGCTAGCGCGGCTGACCTGCAGCACACCCTGCAGCAGGGTGCGGCAGCGGCTGCGGCGGCGGCACTGCCGCCACCCCTGTGGCGGGCCCCCTCCGGTGCGGCTGCAGCTGGCATACCAGAGGTGGCACCACTTGGCGGCGTGCCACCAATGCCGCAAGTGCCTGCCCCCGTGGTGCCAGCGCCGGTTGTGCCGCTGCCAGCCATGGCTGCGCCGCCCACAGTGCAGCAGGGAGGGCCTGGACTCATTCCCATCCCCACCGTAGCGCCACAGCTCCTTGCGGCAGCGCAGCAGCAGCTCCAGCAGCAGCAGCAGCAGCAGCAGCAGCAGCAGCAGCAGCAGCAGCAACAGCAGCAGCAGCAGCAGCAACAACAACAACAGCAGCAGCAGCAGCAACAACAGCAGCAACAGCAGCAATTAGTTCAGCCGCCGCAGGTTCAGCAGCAGTTAGTTCAGCCGCCGCAGGTTCAGCAGCCACTTTTGGCGCCGCAGCAGCTCCAGTTGCTGCCTGTGCAAGCGCAGCAGGCGCTGCAGGCAGCACCGCAGCAGGCCCAGCAGGCCCAGCAGCCGCAGGTGCAGTGGCCACCCCTTGGCACGCCCGACGCGCCTGTCGGGCCAGCGGCTGGGGCGCCCGGCACGCTTGGCACCGGCAGCAGCGAGGAGCTGCACCACATGCCTAGTGCCAGCCCGCTCTACCTGCAGATGCCCAGCCCTTTCCACCTGGCAGCCAGAGGCAGCACACCCATGCCAGTGCAGCCGCCGGGCCCGCAGCAGCAGACGCTGACGGGGCCGCGTGCAGCGCCCATGGCGGCAGCTGTCGCCGCCGAGCCTGCGGCAGGCGAGCGGCCTGCGGCTGCCCCGCCTCCAGCCGCTGCTGCCATGGTGGCACCAGTGCCCGGCATCTTTCCAGAAGTGTCTGGCCTGCAGGTACGGCTTGCTGTGTGACATGGCCGCCTGCTGGGGGGCACAACTTGCTGGAAATGCCCTGCACATGTAGCGCATGGGCAATGCACATGCCCTTGGCACATTCTCTGCTGTACTTGCTCTGCAGCCTTTATTCCCTTTATTAAGCCCTTTATTCATGCCTGTCTTATTCTTGCCTGCAGGCGCCGGCGCGTGGCGGTGCTGGCGATGCCTCTGCTGCTGCTGCTGCGGCAGCTGCCGCGCAATCCGCGGCGGTCACCGCCCTGCAGCAGCTGATGGCCCAGGCGCCTGCCGCGCCCGCTGTGCCTGCTGCGCCTGCCGCGGTCGGCCCGGCTGCTGGCGCCGCAGCTGCTGCACCCATGCCTTACATCCCGGACGAACGTATGGTCCGCATGTCGCTCAAGGCAAGTAGTAATAGTGTGCAAGTACAAGTTGGGGGCAGCCGGCTTGCTTGTGGTGTGACCCGATTTTGGCTAGGTTAACCCCCTACCGCCGCTGCACCTCACCTGCTGTCCAACCACTGCCCAAACCGCTTCCCCTCTGCACGTGCCACGCAGGTGTTCAACTGCACGCCGCAGCAGCTGCTGCCGCTGGTGCGCACTGAGCTGGAGCGGCTGCTGCAGCAGTCGCCCTCCCTGGTGGAAGGCTACATCCGGCCGGGTGCGTGCTCAAAGGGGTTGTTGTGGGCCACAGCCTGTTGCTGTACAGGCCTGTGGTTGTGGGTTCGTGGCGGCTGATTGTTGCACCTCTGTTCCTATGTGGACAGCCTGTAGAGCTACTTGCAGCTTTCTCTCCAACCCTGCCCATCTCTGCCTCTTCTCAACCTGCCCCCTCTGCCGCAGGTTGCGTGCACCTGACCCTCAACCTGCTGCTGGGCAAGCAGCAGGCAGTGGCCCTGGCCAGCCATGGCCTGCCACTCAACCGCCTTATGCTCGATCAGCCAGCCAGCCAGTGTGCCGGCGCCGAGGCACCGCTTGCTTGCAACGGCCAGGAGCCAAGCAGCAGTGGCCAGGAACCAGGCAGCAGCAGTGGCAGCGGCGGAGGCGGTGGCAGTGCGGCTGCAGTGACGTGGCGACAGCTGGCGGAGCATGGCATCATCCTGCAGGTGGGCATGCTTTGCCGACCACTCGTTGCCTTTGGCTGCATCCGGCAATGTTTGACGGGCAATGGATATAGGCAACTTGTGGTCCAGAGCAAGCAAGTCTCCCTGCCCTGCCTTTGATGCCCTCATCTCACCTGCTTGACCCCTGCCCTCCCCTCAACACCCTTCCATCCTCAGGTCGGCCCTCAGCTGGCCATCACGCGAGGCGGCCGCATGGTTGAGGCAGGCGGCCACCCCGCCCTCTCTACCCTCGTTCCCCGCCTTGATGCGCTGCGCCCGCTGTGCCTGCTGGCCGGCCAGCCAGGTGCGCAGTTGCCCTGAAGATGCAGCGCATGGTGCTGCCAGGGTCGGAGGGCAAAGGCAGCCTTGTACAGTGTACGAGCCTGCTGCAGGCCGCCTCGTTCGGCTGCACCTGCTGCAACCAAAGCCCCTTCCCTCGCTTTCCCTCGTGGCCCGGACCCCAACATGCCTAACTCCTTCCTGCCTTTTGCCACGCAGCCCCGGTCCTGCTGCTAGGCTCCAACATCTGCGGAGGCAAGGATCTGGTGCTGTGCCGCCAGCAGGGCAGGCACCTGGCCACAGAGCTGCTCGGCTCTGGCGCCTGCCCTAGCAGGCCAAGCGGCACCGCCAGCAGCAGCAGCAGCAGCGAGGCAGGCAGCCGTGAGCTGCCTGAAAGCATCAGCCTGCTTCTTGCACCGCCGCCTGAGGAGCGGCCCTGCTTTCTGGCGAGCGTACCCGCCGCTGCTGGGCACAACGGCAGCAGTACCTGCGGTCACGTGCAGCAGTGGCAGCCGTGGCCCGGCATCAACCAGCAGGAGTGGCTGCTTGTCAAGCCGCTTGGCGTGCAGCCAGGTGCGTACAGCCGTAGTTGGGGGTGCCCTTGCTGCCCACAACTTGGCTGGTTGGTGGATGCGGCTGACAAGCTTCACAAGGGGAAGGCCAAAAGCCTACTGTGCATCCCTGACAGCCCAGGTTCTGGCTAATGCAACACATTATCCTGTGCCCATGCCCCCCACGCAACTCTTCGTGTCTCCCTTCATCCGCAGGCTGCATCGACGTGGAGGTGCAGCGAGGCAGCGTGCTGAGCGAAGCGCTGCCGCTGCTGGTGCTGCCGTGCCCGGCCGCCGTGGACGAAGTGCGGCAGCTGGAGCGCAGCGACGCAGGTGCGCGCCTGGCTCGGGACTGTGCTCATCAGATACAAGACCATGGCTTGTGTGATTCGCATAGTCAGCCGCCTCTGATGGCTGACTTTGTGCTGGTGCCCTGCAGCTCTCATGACCTGCCCACCACTTGCCTGCCTTATTGCAATTCTCACCCTACAACCCTCTGCACCCGCATTCCTCCCCTTGTTGCAGGCATCGGCGATGTGGCTTGCTTCCTGCGAGACATCGGGCTGGTTGTGCAGTTCCTGTGCCGCCACCGGCTGGCCGCGCAAGGCCGCCCCACGCCACGCTATGACGCTGCGCTGCGGCGCTGCATCGCCGCCATGGCTGGCCGCTGTGTCGCAGCCGCCACAGCGCGCGGCTGGTCAGCGCTCGCTGCCCTGTTGCAGCCCGCCACGGCGGCGTGTGAGGGCGAGGAACCCTCGGGCTCTTAGGCGCAACCAACAGCTGCTGCTGTGCCTAGATACGTATGTATGGAGCGGCCATGACACAGTTTCATGAGGCAAGCTGCTGGCTGCTGCGGCGCCCCTGTAGAGTCGTGCCTGCGCTGCGCCGCAGCCCGGCTAGCGCAGCCCAGCTTGCCGGCCGCCAGTTTTTACAAGGTGCGTGCTATAGTGCAGCATGCATAGTTGAACAATAACCCTGCTTCCTCCGGAACCCATTGAACTGACACAACCACCAGACCTGCAATGCGCTTTTATTTCCTGCTTTCTAGCGCTGCCAACCGTCTCCCATGCATTCTTCCTATCCTGAACATATACGGCAAACGCACAATGCCTCTTCCTCCCATGCTCCCCCTCCCCCATTCGTGCTCCGTCCCGCCGCACTTGTGGCAGACGGCCAGCGGTGCGGGGCATTCCTGCACCGTGCGCCCTGCCGTCCCTGCAAAGCCGCCCACCCGCCCCGGACCTGCTGCGTTGAACTGTGCAGCCGTGCGGTCCCTGCGCCCCTGGGCAAACGCCATCGTGTCCCCCGTCTGCATCAGTTGCATTCAAGCCTGTGAATACTGTTACAGCACCCGTTCAGTGAGGTGAAATCAGCCTGATCTGGCAGAGCTAGGACAGGCGCGGTGGCACCGCTTTGGCGCGTCCAGCAGCCAATGTGATCTGGGCCGCGGCAGATGGCATGTGTTCCTGACGCTTATTGCGCATCGCGGCGGGCCCATTGCACACCCGATTGCACACCGCAGCGCATTGCGGCGGGCCCCGCAAGCCAGCTTTGAGCTGTAGCTGTAGAGCTTCGAGCGGCACGTCCCTTCCCCCTCCCGGCAACCCTTTGCCGGTAAGACCGTGTGGGTGCAAGGATCTCTTGACAGCAGCTTAGCAGCTTTGCTCGCGGCGTGTTAAGCAGGGAGCGCGTGCCCCTTTTTCTTAGCCTTCTGCTGTGCGCCAAGCGGATCGCTTTGCCTTGATGTCGGCGGGATGGCTCACATCCCCCGCCCGCCACGTGCTCTGCTTCTCTGCCGCCGCCGCCGCCGCCGCCGCCGCCGCCGCCGCCGCCGCTTCAACACGCCTCTTTTCGTTTTCTCTGTCCTCTCGTCAACAACAAGTCGCTGAAAGCAGCTGTGCCCTGGCGTGCCTCTCTCGCAGGCTAGGTGTGGCGTGGGCCGGCCGGCATAAAAGCTGCAGTGCGGGAGATGCCGGCAGGCAGGCGTGCCAGCAGCGCTGCCGCTGAGCCGCCTGCCGATGCGCGGCCCTGGGTCCGGCAGTGGGGCCTCGAATTTACAGCCTCGGGCGCTACGAATGGAGATCTTGAACGCCGCTTCTGGTCAACACGCGCCACCTGGCAGCAGACCACGGCAGCTGGGCTCAGCGCAGGTGCGGCGGGGAGTTGTCGCAGCGCCAGGACGCACCGGCCCGGCTGCCATGGCTAAGCATCTATTTGCGACTGCGCCTTTGGCCAAGGTTGGGTGCGGTTGGCACTGCCACGCATGGGCACTACTATATGCGCAGTGGTTCGCCTGTACCTGCACCTGCCCAGCGGCAGCTCAACAGCACTTCCCCAGTTGGGTGCACCGCAGGTGTGGCGCTTGTGCATGGCCTGCTAGCCTTCAAGCTCTATTCCCAGGGCCAAACCGGCCTGGTGAGACGCTGTTGCGCATGGCTGCGTTTGGCAGTATGCTGCGCTGCGTGCTGTCCACGCCACATCTTTGGCCCTTGCCTGGAATCGCGGCTAGTGGAATGATGGAAGCTGTGTCAAGCTTGACAAACCTGTTGAGCTTTCGGCTGTTTGGGAGTGCATTCAAGACTGTTTGTAACACCATCCCAGAAAACCCTCATTCCGCATGACCCGTGCACATGCTTGTGACATCCATCCCCTGTCCGGCCTCCCTCCCATCTCGCGCAGGCCCACGCAGCAGCGGCCACCACGGCGCAGCACCTTCTGGTGTGGCTGCTGGCGGTGATTGCGCCCCGCGCGTTTTCACGCTTGCGCCCGCTGGTTTACGGCCTGAGTGCCACCTTCCCCACCACCTCCCCGCTTGTGTTTGTGTCGCCCGCCCTGCCGGGCGCCAGCTGCAGCAGCCCCAGCAGCCCCGCCTTTTGGGTGTCGCAGCTGCTGGCTTCCGGGGTACCCTGGCTGGTGGCGCACGCCGTGCTCTTCCCCCTCACCGTCAACCAAGGCGTCGTAGTGCACGGAGTGAGTGCTTTCTGAGGGTTGTTTGGTGCATGGGGTGGCCCGCCAGGCATGCAGAAGCAGCTGCCGGCTGGCGCACTTGTTGCCTGTGCCCAATGGCAGAAACAGTGCCATCAAGCCTGCTGGGTGGCCGTCGCCTGCATTTCTCAGCCCCTCCCTGCCCCGCCCATGGATCTGCACTCCGCAGGTGGCCACGGCGCTGCTGCTGGGCAGCAACCGGCGGCGGTGCACGCTGGCATTGCAGCAATGCCCGGCTGCAGGGCCATGGATGGCCAAGGCTGCAGGGCTGCTGCAGAGGCTGTCGATATTTTCAGGTGTGGGTGGTGGGCTGGGCAGTGGTTGTGCCGGGGTTGGCAGTGGCAGAACATCAGGGCAGCGGAAGTGCCCTGCAACGCTTGGTTGAACGCAAGCTGCCGCAGATATTGCTTGTCTACAGGATGTCCCTTCCTGCTCATCCCTTGACACAGGCACGGGGCGCTGGCAGCTGAATGGCGCCTCAGCAGGCGCCTCGGCGGGCGTGCCTGGAGGTCCAGCCTCGGAGCTGCTCTCGTGCATGGGCGTGTTTGCGGTGCTGCAAATCGCTTTTGGCTACGCAGCCCTGCTGCAGGTGTGCCGCTGGGCGGGAGAGGGGGTGTGATGCGGCTGCCTGCCTGCACCGCCGCTTGCCTGCCACTCTGGCTGGTTGCTGTGCCTCCTGCTCTGAGCCACGGCGCGCCTGTGACTGCCCCGAGCGGACTTTGAATGGCTGGTTGGCAACTGCATCTTGCGCTCCTCACCTGCACCTGACGCCGGGCTGTGTCTTGCTCCCTCTGCTTCGCACCGCAGCTGGCATGGTGGATGGAGCGCGCTTCCCGCCTCGCCTTTCTGCGCCGCACCGATGGTGCAGTTGAGGCGGAGTGGGCGCTGGAGCGGAAGCGGCCCCCGCCCCTGCTGTTTGCTGCCCTGGAGCTGCTGGCCTTCATGGCCCTCTGCTGGCAGGCCGTCAGCCTGTGGATGACAGCCGTGGGCACCTTGTGAGCGCGAGCCGAGTGTGCCATTTAGATTCGGGCATGAGGCCTGGCCGCAGCATCTGACCGGCGGCTCACAGCTTCACCCAGCTGCCCCCGGCTGCCAAGCCTTGTGCCACCTTCTGCTTCCCCCTTACACAATCTGTCTTTTTCATGTTTACCCCCATTCCCCTCCATCCGCTGCACAAGCGGCACCACTTTGCATTTCACTGAACCCTTCCGCCCTACCTTGTCCCACTCCCTCCCGCATACCCTACCTTCCATCACCCCTTCCCACTCCTTGGCCCTCGTTTCATGCGCACCTCCCTCATCAACTCGTTACTCTTGTCTACCTGGCAAGATCCACTTGGACAAATCGGTGCCATTTGTTGAACCCACAAATGGGTGCCATTTGTTGAACCACCTGCTGCATCGCTCGGCTGCCACGCGTCAGATGGGCCTCTCTTGCTCGCCTTGCACTGCAAAATCGCTATGCAGTGTGCTGGATGGTATGCGCTCTCCGCTCGCAAACTTGTAAGGCACCCGCACCTCAGTCCTGGGCCCCATGGCTGCCTAAATGCTGCCCTGCTGACGGTGTGGCTGCACCCGCTGGGCGCTGCATCTGCGACTAAATTGAAAGAGCGGCGTCCTGATTGTCCACATGTGATCCCCCAGCAGGATTGCATCTCTCCCTGACGGCACCGATGTCGGACAAAAGTTTGCCTTAGTTGGCAACGACTGTACCATATAGTAATCACCCTCCTCTAAGGGAAACCCGCCTGACTCCTCTCAGGCTCAACGTGACGAACAAGATGTACTGACTGTAGGAGCTTTGCCTGATCGGAAAGTGGGAGAACGCCGATCAGGGCAATTGATGCGGGGCATGAGCTCACAGCGCAGCGGGCGGCGGCAGCCAACACCAGGATGTGCCGGCGAATCCCGCCCTATTCTTCCCCCACTTCGCCTCTCGCACCCCCAGCACTCCATACCATGGGCAACCTGTGCAGCTCGGCCAAGGCCGCCCAGGTGAGCGCTGGTTCAAGCTTTGCGGCCCGCTGTCCTGCTTGCAGCGGCCCCGATCACGCCAGCGGCGTGTTTGAAGACGCCAGGGCTCGGCCGGCGCGCGAAAGCAGCGTGCACCGTCAGCTGTTCTCGAGCGCCCGGCCGAAAGGGCGAGGGAGAGGCTTCCCCCCGCTCAGCGCGCCGGCCCGCAGAGACGGCCAGCTGCTCTGCTATTCCGTAGGCTGTTTGAGTCCCTCGCCGCCGCCGCCGCCGCTGCGCCGCGCACGACAGTGCACCTTCCCTCTCATGCCCCTCCCTGTGCAGACGGTGGACCAAGTGGTTGACAAAGCAGCAGAGAACAAAGAGAAGATTGTGACCGGGGTCAAGACGGTGGGTGCACGCGCCGGCTGCGGCTGTGCCGGTGCTCCGTGGCTGTTGCGCTTGCCGCCACACGATTTTGAAATGCGTCGCCGTGCTGCACGTGCAGGCTGGCTCCAAGGCTGGCCTGGACCAAGCGAAGACGGACAGCGCTGCCAAGGCGGTTGATCAGGTCAGTACTAGCTGGCAGGCGCCACAGCAGGGCAGGGAGGCTGGCCGACCAACCACGTGTGGCCAAGCCACTACGGGCGCGACTGTTGGCTTGGTGCAGCCCACGCTGCCGCCTGTGGTGCACGTGTGTGCCCCCATGCAGTCTTGCCCGTGATAACATGCACGATGCCTTCCACCCCTCATTCATTACAGGCTCTGTCTGACAAGGAGGGCCTGAAGCAGAAGCTGAGCTCCGCCCTGGGCGAGTCCGCCCCCGCTGCCACCGAGGCTGCCCCTGCTGCCGCCGCCGCCGAGGCTGCCCCCGCCGCCGCCGAGGCCGCCCCTGCGGCCGCTGCTGAGGCTAAGGCCTGAGCAGTGTGTCATGTTTGAAATGGATTGCCGCGCTGAGCTCTGATGTGTGTGTGCTCTCGCCCGCCCATTCCAACCCCACCCACAATCCCCTCAAACTCAAGGCTCTGACGGGGAGGGCGCTGCGCTGGCGCCCGCCCCTCCCTGACCTCACCTGCATTGGTTTTCAGTGGCTGCATTTGTTATTCCGTGTTTTCATTATTCTGTGGGTTTGATTGAATGCATCGTTGCTCCGCCATGGCCGCTCGCCCACCTGTAGCATTGCTGTGTGCCATGAGACAAACCGTTTGGCCGGTCGCTGGGTGCGAGAAGAGCAGGGGATTGCCTCAGCATTGCACTCACTGTTGCGGCAGCGCGTGCTCTGAGTTGACTGCTGCTGCCCTGCTAACATCATTTGGTTGCGAGCAGCATGCGTCGTTGCGGCCGCGGGCCGACCTGCACCGCCGCCCTCGCCGGCAGCCATCGACGCTGCATGCACGGGAACACAGCGTGTTTTATTGCTGGTGAGCGGCCCTTATCCCGTTTAGCCAGCATCACGAGCTTGCGAGCGCTGCCCAAGAGTCCCGACCGGCTCTCGAGTTGGCCAAGCCGCGCAGCGCTGGTGTGGCGTCTTGCAAAGATGACAGAGGGCAGCAGCATCGTTCCTGAAGCGCTGGGAAAGGTGCGGGCGCGCGCTTTTGCAAGGAGCTCACCTTGCCTGCGTGCGCAGGCGCTCTTCGACAACTCTGGCCTTCACATCATTCAATTGAAGAGTTCAATCGGTGGTCTGCACCTTCGACTGCTGCTCCAGCCTTGCGCGCCGCAGTGCCGCCGCTGCCGCAGCCGCCGCTGCCCTTCCGCCCTTCCCCACCCTGCCCTCCTGCTCCTGATCACAGGGCGTGTGCCCCGGCGACGTGCTGATGGCGCTGCCTGAGACGGGGGTGGTGCGCATCGGCGGCGGCGTGCAGCAGGACGGCGAGCAGCTGGTGGCCACCAAGGCGGGGCTGCTGCAGCAGGCGCGCAACGGCAAGCTGTGGGTGGAGGCGCGGCAAAAGCGGTGAGCGGCCAGGAGGGTCCGGCATCTGGCTGCGATGCTTGAAAGCAGTCTTCACGGTGCACTGCTGGCACGCTCCTGCTGCCCTGCACCGCCGCCGCTGCAGTGCCCGTGGCACACTTCACAGCCGCTGGCCTGAGCTGTGCACGACGCTCTCCACGCAGGGTGCAGTGCAGTGGAGGTGTGCATGGACAGCAGGGCTGCGCTGTGCAACTGCCTGGGCTCGCTCTCACTATAAGCTGCTGCATGGTTGCAACCTACATGCAGGTACATTCCCTCGCCGGAGGATGTGGTGGTGGGGCGCATCATTGACAAGCACTCGGGTGCGCACGCAGGGCGCTAGTCTGGTCCTTTGTTACAGACACGCTGACACATACACTACTGAGAGCTTGCAGCCACAGGGCACTGGTCCTGCCTGGGACCCAGGGACTTAAGGCAGGCATCTAGGCCGCCCGGCCAAAACTCTGCACTCTCCACTGCTCCCATGCGCACATCTCATGTGTGCTGGCACCTCCCTAGCTTGATCCTGTGCACTGATGGGTTGGTGCGGACTCCCCCTCGCTGGCCTGCAGAGAACTACGGCGTGGACATCGGGGCGCCCTTCCGCGCGCTGCTGCCGGTGCTGGCGTTTGAGGGCGCCACCAAGCGCAACCGGCCGCAGCTGCAGGTGCGCGTGGGGGCCTGCCTCTGTGCATTCACGGCTGCCTAGGCCTGCAACCTGCTGCGGTTTTGGGTCACACCCTTCTCCAGGCGTGCACTGCCATCTACTGCCGCTGCTCTCTGCCTCTTCTGATTTGCACAGGTTGGCGACCTGGTATACGCACGGGTAGAGTCGGCGCACAGAGATCTGGAGCCAGTGCTGTCCTGCATGGACGCAGCGGGCAAGGTTAGAAGGCATCGATAGCTGCACCTGAGGATGCTCTGCGCAGCCGGCGTTGGGCTCTGAAAAGATTGTGGAGCATAGGGCGGGCCCTGCTGCCGATGGCCCTAGCCGTTGCATCGAGGTTGGCGCCGCGGCCACTGGCAGCACATGTGGCATGCTCCCTCATGCCAGACGCGTCCGAGGCTTGAAAGTTTCTGTGTTGGAGTTTGCATGGCGTCCTGGCCTTGCTCAAGCCACGCCAACCTTTGTCCCCACTCCACCCCTCGGCCAACGCTGGGCAGGCCTCTGGTTTTGCGCACCTCAAGGGCGGCATGGTGTTCGAAGTCAGCACCACCCACGCCCGGTCGCTGCTCAGGTATGCGGCTTTTGCCAAGCGCTCATTGTCCAGTCAGCCAGGCCGCCAGCCAAGCTGGGAGTTGCAGCTGTGTTCTTGTGGCATTGGAGCCAGGCAGCTCGTGCGCCGCGGCTCAGGCCGCGCTTCCCATCATTGACCCACACCTCACTCATCTGCATACTGCCCATCCCCCTGTGCCCCTCACACAGCCGGCCGCCGGCGGCGGTGCTGTCGGCTCTGGGCCGCTCGCTGCAATTTGAGATGGCGGTGGGGCAGAACGGGCGCGTGTGGGTGGACGCACCCAGGTGTGTGTGGCAGCTTCGGGGCTGCAGGCAGCCTGTGAGGAGCGCTGGCTGGGGGGCGTGGTGGGGCGGAGGCTACATTGTCTGTCCAGTTCCACTTGTGTTGGGGTGGAACAGCGCTGGGTTGCTGGGTTTGTGGCCCGTTCCATGCCGTGGCACACACGGCCATGCTTCCGCCGCTCCCAAGCCACCCAACCTGCACCCGTGCTGCTCACTGCCCCGCTTCCATGCAGCGCCGCTACCGTGGTGCTGGTGGCCAACACGGTGCAGAGCAGCGAGTTCCTGACGCCGCAGCAGCAGGAGCAGCTTGTGGCAGCGCTGCTCAAGGGCAGCGGGGCGGCGGCGGTGCAGCGGCAACAGCAGGAGCGGCAGCAGCAGCTAGAGCAGCAGCAGCAGCAGCAAGCGGAAGGGAAATCGTGATCGAAGCAGAATCGTGTAACTCTTGCAACAAGACAGTTGCTTGCCGATGGCCGCCAAGCTTGCAAATGACGACTCGGAGCAGTGGCCCAGCCCAGCGCCGCCACGACACGAGCGGGCAGCTGGACCTGCTGCACACATTGCGGTGCGACGTTGCCCACCTTTGTTCGCTCTCGGGGCTCGCGTGCTGGTGTCTTTGCTCGGTGAGTATGCGCTGCATCGTCGATGATGGCTGGCAATGTGCTGTCTCAACCGGGGTGTTCACAGCCTGCACAGCGCCCTCGATGTCCTGGGCAGCAAGGTGGCACTGTCGCGCAGGGGCCGAGGCTTCCCCTGCCAGGGCGCCATGATGCCCGCAGCACCCCTCACACCCCAGGCACTGAACAACCCCTTTCGCAGCTGCGATTCGTTTGGCAGCGGCGGTGGGGCGATCGGGGGCGGGCTCCGCCGAGGTCTGGGTCTCCGCCTGGCGGCGGTGTCGAGCAGGCGTGGGCAGTGGGTCTCTGGCCTGGCGCGAGGCAGCCAGCCACCATGGCAACCGGCGGCACTAACAGCGCAGACCTGCAGGCGTCTGTCGTGCGCGTGCCCACGGGCTGGAAGGCAAGTGGTGCGCGGACCCCCTTGCTGGGGGCATGTTCAGCAGGGTGTTCGCTTGTGGCGCCCGGTAAACTCGGCTGCGGCTTGCTTGGCATCAAGCTGTATCATTGCATGGCATTCACCTTTTTGTGCCTTCTGAGTGCCTGATGCAGGCATCTTTTGGCTCCCTGGTGGTTGGCACGTTTGTGTCCGATGAGCTGGTGAGCAGCGGTGGCAGCGCAGCGCACATTATGCAGCAATCGGCGGCTGTCGGATGGCTGACAAGCTGGGCCACCAGCTTGATCACCAGTCCAGCACTTCCTCAGCTGTGGTCACACATGGCTGTCCTGCTCCTGTGGCACCCATTTGACCATGGTGCAATCTTTCCGCCGCCACGATCTTTGGGCCCACACATATGAAAGCTTGCCTCCACGCTGTGTTGACCTGCAGGCGTGGCGCAGCCTGGACCTGCTGCGCCTGAAGAGCGGGCTGGATGCGGGGCTGGACGCTCGCCTCATTGAGCTGCGCTTCTCGCTGCAGGTGGGCACAGCAAGACGAGGGTGGGAGTTGGGCTTGCTGGGCAGTCAATTCCTGTTTCCAAAATGAGGACGGGCTCAGCGTACACCTTGCCAGGCCCCCCAAACAGCACGGTTCCCTGAGCCGTGTGCCTCCCCTTCCCTCCCTCCCCTGTTCTGACAGGACTACATGGATGCACACACAGCTGCGGAGCTGCGCTCGTATACCCTGCCGCAAATCGTTGCTGCCGTGCGCTCATTCGCTGTGGGTGGGCGCCGTGCCCCCGCCTGTGCCCCTGTGGACCAGCAGGGGCGGCTGCCCCGCCCCCCTCCCGGTGGCGGCGCTGGCAGGGGCGGCGGCAGCCTGCTGGGCAAGCGGCCGGGCATGGGAGGTGGCGGCGGCGGCGGCGGTGGCGGCAGGTCGGCAGCAGCCGGCAATGGTGGTACAGCTGCCCGCACAGCCGGTGGCGGCGGCGGCGGTGGAGCAGGTGCCAGCGGTGCCCGGGACGATGAGGGTGGCAGCTATCGTGGGGTCACTCGGGACAGCAACAACCGGCAGCAGAGCTGGGTGGCCCTTGTGTACGCGAGCCTAGAGTGAGTAGTCGCTGTTGCCTCCCATTGGCTGCCATGGTTGGCCCTACAAGCCGCATGCGGGCGCTTGCACCAATGGCGGGTTGGATAACCCCGCTGCACCTTGCTCCGCTGAGCGTGCGTCGATGCGTGCACGGCGGCGTTACTCAAGGCGCGCATTCGATGCAGCCACCCCGAAAACGGCAGAGTCATCCTGCCTGGCCACCTTTGTCCCCTGCAGCGCACATCGGCGCCCCGTGCTGCCCCCCGCTGCGCCCAAGGTCAGCGTCTACGTCGCAGCCTGCAGGTGGGTGCCTTGCTGGCGAATCGCCACTTACCGAGGCCAGACGTACCCTCCCAGCTGCAAGGCACCGGTACTCTGCCTTTGACCCTTGCTGCCCCACCTGTCATCCACCTGTCATCCACCTGTCCAGTCATCCAATCCTCTGTCATCCAGCAGCACCAAGCGAGTGGTTGTGCCTCTCCCCTGCAGGACTGCTCGTGAGGCGGCGGTGGTTCACGATGTGGCAGTGGTCTGGTGGAGCCTGGCCATCGCTTCCCGCCAGCCCCGTCCGCCAGAGCAGCGGCCCACAGCGGCAGAGCGGGAGGGGGCTGAGCAGGGGGCCGACAACTGGGGGCAGGAGGAGGGGCGGCGGCAGGACGTGCAGCAGCAGCAGCGGCAGCAGCAGCGGCAGGGCGGCGAGAATGGCGGCGATGATGGCGCTGGCAATCGGGAGGGCGGCGGCCAGCCGGCCTCCCCTCAGGAGCAGCAGGTTGCCGCCTCTCCAGCACAGCAAGATGCGATTGAGTGGCAGCCAGATGCGGCAGTGCTGCGGCAGCTCAACTTCTCTCCTGCACTGTGAGGCACCCGCCGGCTGGTTGGCTGGACAGCTGCTTGAGCTAGGTGCTTGCTGTTGTGCATTGCCTGCCTGCCGAGCAGTGTCGCATGCCAATGGTATCATGTCATGGCACCTGCATGACCCTCTCTTCTGTCCCCGCCCCCCAACTCCCTGTCCTGCCCCAGGGTAACCAGCCGCCAGCCACTCATGCACCAGCTGCTGCAGGCGGGCAGCATGCAGGAGCTGCGCAGCCTGGTTGCAGCCATGCGCGCCTCAGGAGAGCTGGAGCAGATGATTGAAGCCAGCCACGCCCAGCACAGAGTAGCACAGGCGCCCGGCAGCGCCACACCGGCCATCGACCCCCGCCACCGCCCCCGCAAGCCTGGGCAGGTGGTGGGCGGGCTGCCCCCCGGCAGCAGTGGCGCTGGCGTGCTCTCCCCCCAGGCATGTGGCGGGAACGCAGGGCGCTTGGTGGTGTGCACGGCTGGGTGGGCAACCCCTCCTTTTGACCCCCAGACTGGTCACTGCTGCGGGTTGCAGGCTGCTGCTCCTGCCGTGTACCCCCCTCGCCAACCACCCCCTGCCTCTACCCACTGCAGGCAGGTTTTTTTGCAGCCGGCCACCCCATTGAGCCAGCCACAGTGGGCGATGCCGTGCAGGGCCAAGGCCAGTTTGAGGTTGGCAGGCACGGCCGCCGGCACGACAAGCCGTTTGTGAGTTTTTGCTTGTCATGTCGACTAGCCACTTTGCAGCTTGCATGCCATGCGTGTTGTGAGCCCAGCCTGCCGTCACATGGGGCCCCATGTACCTTTGCCATGCACACCCCGCTGCTTGTTTCCCCCCGTCTCGCAGATGGGGTTGGTGCGGGACCGGGCAATCACGCTGCACCCCTGGCGTCCAATGATCTGCACCACAGTGGAAGGTGAGCCGCCCCGGCGCTGCATTGCTTATGAGGCTGGCCATGCAGGGTCTGGATAATGGCAAGGACAGGCACGGCTTGGCTGCTGTCGCCGTGTGCCATGCCACAGGCCGCTGCTTCATGCAGCCAGCCGCTCAACCAGCTGCCACAATCAGGTCGAGCCCGCCCTGCTCCTGACACGCACACCTCACTGTGCAGGCCACTCCAAGCCGCAGCCGCGGAGCCTGACTTCGTGTGCCACGGCTGAGGAGGCAGCAGTGGCGCGGGACCTGGGCTGGGTGTGGCTGTGGAAGCGCACCGGCAGCCTGCGCGAGAAGGCGGCCCTCAACTTCTCGCTGTCGAGGTGCGCTGGGCTTGCTGCTGCAGTGTGCGGGCATGCTGAGGAGGAGGCCGCTTGTTTGGCTGCCACGTAGTTTCACTTGCACATTGAGTTCAGGCTGGTTCGGCGGTACTGCAAGTGTTCCTCTTGATCACATGGCTGCCAACTGTCCCCCCAGCCAACCACCTTGCCGTGCTACCCCTGCCGCCCTCTATTCCATGCAGCTATGCGGAGCTGGGCGGCAGCCTGCTGGATGACGTGGTGCAGCTGCCCTCCCTGGAGCAGCTGCGCGCGCACCTGCGCTCCATGCGAGACTCGTGAGTGTTTCTCCGTAGCAGTTAATAGTCTGGCCTGCTGGGATGAGCTACTTGTGGGCGCGCCTGCTTGCCTTGCCTGCTTGCCCGCATGGCTGCCGGCTCACTTGACTGCGAGCAAGCCCTGTAGTGAGCTGCGCAGCAAGCCCTGTTTTAAGCACGATTTCAGCGGGTTCAACCCACTCGCACAATGGGCTGAAGCACAGCCCAGTCAAGCCCCCACAGCTGGTCTCAACCTGCCCCGCATGCAACTTCTCTTGCAGGGGCCGCCTGCTGTCCCTAGCTACATCTCTCATGCGCGCTGCCGGTCGGCCAATGACAGTTGATTCGCCAGGAGAAGCGCCCAATTCTGCGGGCAAGCGGGGCCGCATGGCTGGCGGCGGGCGCAGCAGCGGCAGAGGCACAGCGTCTGCTTCAGCTGGCGCCAGTGAGGATGAACTTGGGGAGGAGGAGGCAGCCGAGGAAATGCTGCACCTGCTGCACGGCGACCACAGCGGGCACAGCGGCGAGGCGGAGCGCAGCAGGCGGCGGCAGCGCACGGAGGGCAGTGGAATGGCTGGGGATGAGGAGGAGGAGCAAAGCTTTGCAAGCGGCAGCAGCAGTGGATACGTCAGCGCCACCTCTGAAGACGCAGGTGGGTTGGAGAGGAGGGGTGGCAGAGGAGGCAGACTTGGTGCAGCTGGCATAGCCGCCTGCATGTTCACTTCTGAGCTGCCCTGGCTCTCGGCCGCTGCTCCTTGGTTTGGTTCTGATAACTTGCAGGGCTGCGCGCTGGCTGCCACTCCTTGTCACATTGGGCTGCAACCACATACACCACGCAACCTCTGCTTGCGTCCAATCCCTGCCTTGCAGGCGCCCGCGACGACTCAGATGACGAAGACTTCAAGCTGGGTGGCAAGGCTGGCCGGCGGCCGGCCCGCAAGCAAGCCCGCGCGTCCCCACCGCCGGCAGGAGAGGCGCAGCAGCAGCAGCAGCAGCAGCAGGTGCAGGTGCAGCGCTCTGAGCAGCAGGCGCTGGGCGTGGTGGAGGGGGCGGAGGCGGAGGTGGCGGGCGTCGGCGTCGGCGGCCGCACGTATGTGGGCGTGCAGCGCATCGCCAGCAGCAAGAATGCCTCCAAGCAGTGGATCCCCAGGCCCACAGGTGCGAGGTCTGGGGGGCAGCTTCACACAAGGCAGCGCATGCATGCACCGCCCTGCGGCCATGGCTGGCTTGCGTTTGGAGGGAGCAAGGATTGGTGGCGCCCCAGCCAGCACCTTGCGATGTACAACGTATCACCTCCTCCTGCCCCAAAAATGCTCTCTGCTTTTTGAACTTCACCCTGTCTTGGGTTCGCTTTCCTCCTACCTTCTGCAGTGCGGGTGCCGCGGGAAGGGCGGCTGGCGTCAAAGCAGCTCACGCTCTGCTACTGCGACACGTGAGCACGGCACAGTGGTGCCTTGGCTGCCTGTCTTTGCTTGCATTGATCGGGCACCACAAGGCTGCTCTCGCACTGCCCGCTGTTTTCTGCCTCCCATGCCGCAGTGAAAACATAACCACAACCACGCATGCCACATTTTGCAATCGCCCAAACTCCCCTCCCTGCCTCTGCACCTCCTGCCATGCCGCAGTGCGGACGAGGCGGCAGTGGCGCGTGATGTGGCCACAATCTGGAGCTACCAGCAGCAGCTGCGGGCGGTCCCTCGGGCCGCGGCGGCAAGCCTGGTGCCCATGCCACGCCTCAACTTTTCAATGGCCGGTTTCCAAGCCCAGCCAGGGCTCCTGGACAGGCTGCAATCCGTCGACCGGACCGAGAGTGTGCAGGCGCTGGCCAAAGAGCTGCGAGACTCGGGCGAACTGCTCCGCCTGGCGGGCGTGCTGTCTGGTGGCAGCCTAGCCGGCGGCGACAAGGGCGCAGCGGGCAGCACCCCAGCTGCGCCGCCCAGCCCTGGCTACGACAGCGGCACAGCCAGCCCGAGGGTTGATGCGCCAGCCAGCCCAGGTGGGGAGCCCCTGGCGCCGCCCACTGCGCTGCCGGCAGCGGGCGGCGCACCCGGCAGCGTGGGGCCTGCCCGCACCGGCTTGGCAGTGGCGGCCATGGCTGCCTCGCCTATGGGCCCTGCACCAGGCTGCAGCCTGCAGGCAGCGCTGGAGGCTGCCGCAGGTCCCGCCTCGGCAGCGGCAGGGCATTGAAGTCAGTACGTAGCCGGCACTTTGTCATCATCGCATTGTACCCATTCCTCCTGTGCAACACATCACTGCTTGCCCAGCTGTGCACCATGCTGCCATTCACTCGCCTCGGCCCAAAAGAGTGCCCAGCGCGAGTACGTCTCCCTTGCCCATCTGTTCCTGAGTCTCTGCCCTGCGCTGTTGGTTTTAACGTTACACATTGTCATGTCATGTGTTTGTGTAGAATGCAGTGTGCATGTAACACATTTTGAAGATGGATCTCTAAATTATAAGCCTGATGCGTCGGCCATGCTAGATTCCCAAGCACGGCAAGTGCAACCCAGTGCAGCTCACACCGCTCCAAAACCATGCAGCGGCAGGCGACAGCGGCAGCAGCAGCAGCAGCAGCAGCTGTTTGCAAAGATGGAAAGCCAGCACATGCTGCTGGCGCGTGCCATGCTCGGGCGCAGTTAAATTTGTGTGTTGAACTTGGAAAACAACCAGGAGGCACCCGACGAGCAGGCCGTCATTGTGTCTGTCATCGCCAGCGTGATGAGCTCACCATCATCTTGCAGCACGCATCCCCTCGTCCACCTTCTTGTGCCATGATCAGGGAGCAGCAGAGCGCTCAGAACCCGCCAGCATCGGTCGGGGCAGGAGCTGCCAGCCCGCCAGCAACGCCGCCCGGGCGCCCCAGCACCTGGGCAACTATGCAGCTGCAGCACAGGTGGGTGCCTGCAGGCAGCAGGATCAGCAGTGGGGCGGCTGAGAGCCCCACACTCGCCTGCGCCTCACCAGCCAGCCATTGTCCTCCTCTGCCCGCCTGCAGCGCTTCTGCGGCCATGATGCAGCATGGCGCCGGCCAAGGGACGCCGTCCACCCTGCTCAGCCCCGCCGCCGCCCCGGCGCACAGCTGGGTGCACGCCGCCTGGCCGCCGGCGGTGGCCGCGGCCGCCACCTCTATCGTAGCGGAGCCGCAGCCGGACTGGGTGCCGGACTGCCGCTACCTGTCAGGACTGGCGGCCGCCAACGACCAGCTGCAGCAGCGGCCGCTCGCAGGTGTGTGGTGGTGGTCTGCGAGGGGCGCAGCGTACCGGCTGCTGCTGTTGCGGCGCGCTGCTTGTGGTTGGGGGGGAAGTTGAGCGGGCGCCCCTTCATGACGACTTCTGTCTTTCCATTACTCCAACCTGTGCCCCTCCTCCTTGTTGCGCCCACAGGCGGCGTGCCCTTCCACCCGCTGCACCCTGGCTGCCCCATGCTCCCGCTGTGCCGGATTTATGGTCAGTGCGCCGGGCGTTGCGCCGACCGCTGGGATCGCTGCCTCTGCTGCTGTAGCCACTCCTGTCGCCACTGTTGGCCCGCCAGCGCTCTGTCACCAGCAGGGCCCGTTGACAACATGCCTTCATGTCACGTCACTGCAGGGGTGCCAGCGGCAGCGGTGGCCCTGGGTGCCTACTGCTTCCAGCGCCTGCTGGCAGACAGCGAAGAGCTGCGCGGCCGTGCCGTGCAGGTGCGGCTGGCCTATGAAGATGTGGCAGGGCGGCCCGCTTGGGACTGCACTGCGCTTTTGTCTGCACTAAACGCAGTGCTGAGGATCGCTGGCCGCATGTCACAACCTTGCACGCAGACTGCAGCTGCGGCCAGAGCATTGTGCGCACCTCCCCACCTCCATCCCGTGTGCCGTCTCACCCCGCAGGCGGGCTTCTTTTCCTCGGCAAACGGCCAGCTGTTCATGCACACCTCGCCCGGCTGCCCGCCGCTGCTGGCCATTCTGTGTGAGTGATAGGCAGCCGTTGCGGCATCTGACTGGAGAAAGGGTGTACTCTGCCTCTTGTTGTGGATCCGCTGGCCGGCTTCCGGCACGTGGGAGCTGCGACTGCAGCGCTGCATTGTGCGAGGTGCATGCAAGCTGTTCCGGCCCTCTTCTGCGCCACTTTAGCAGCCACTACACGACCAACTGGTGTGCAACCTTTGCGATACTTGCCCATTGCTGCAGGCACGTGCATCCACCTGGGCACACAGCTGATCAAGGGGCCGCGCTACGACTCCCAGCTGCAGTCCAGTGAGTGGGGCTGGTTGTGCTTCAAGGAGGGTCAGAGGTGGTTCAAGTGCAATGCATGCACAGGCACAAACCGCAGAGGTACGCAGGGCTACGTTACGCCCAACTCTGTGGGGCTATGCATCATTGCTTACTACTCCGCATCAGAGACTGCGCGCCTGCCCAACTCGGAAGCTCCACTGCTCCATTGTGCAGTGCTGTCACGCGCGACGGGCGAGGCGGCCACGGCCGAGCAGGTAGGCTTTTATGCAGCATGGCCGCTGTCTGCTGTTCAAGCATGCGCGATGGTCTGCTTGCGACCCCATTGGCTGAGGCCTGCAGCATAAAAGTCGCTTGTTGGCCCACATGCCGCCCTCCTGCACTGCAGGCGTCTGAGCTGGAGATGCGCTGCCTGCAGAAACTGAACGGGCGGCTGGGGCCCTGACCGCAGCTGCCGCCCGCGTGTCACAGTGACTGCTTTGCGCAGCTCTGCACTGTGGGACATGGCACACGCTTTGTGCACAAGTTTTTACACGCCGCCTGCGGTTTGGCTCTGGGCCACAGTTTTGAGGCCAGCTTCAGTACCTCTCTACCCTTTCTACTCAAGACTGAAAGATTGCCGAGCATTTCATCGGTGCGTGTCTCTTCGCGTTTCATCCAGTTAGCTAGGCAACACTGCTGCCGCGCAAGACCTGCCAGTTGTGTGATGCTTCCCTGCCATTGCTGCTCACTTGTGCCCCCATGCATGCTCATGGGCGCTTCTGCATCTGCACCTGAGCCAAGCTGCGTGTGATTTTGTCATGGTCTCTCTGCCTGCAGTGCGATGCAAAAGCTCTTCGATTGATTACCTTTGGTTGTTCCTTTCCAGGCGCCGAGCGGCCCGCAAGAGCGCCCGTCCCGATCGTGGTGCATTCCCTCTTCCTTTTCTGTGGCCAGTTGCAACAACTGTAAACGTGGACTTGAATGTGGAGCAAGTTGTTTGGTTCAATACTCAACGGCTGAAGAAGGGCTGCAATGCCAGCGCTGCGCTCCAGCGCCCATCCCATGCGCCCTGGCATGGGGTGTTGCGGCGTGCCGGCGCCCCCAGTTGCAAAGCCTCAAGCCCGCCTGGCTCTCCCACCTCTCTCTTCCCATTTGAGCTGACTTGAAGCAGCCTGCTGCAACCTCCCTGCTGACGAGTGATGAGGTCGGACCAGTCTGAGAGCCTCGAGCCCTGGCCTCCAGGTGAGTGCCATGAGCAGAGGGGCAGGCGCACCTGCTGGCTCGGCAGTGGCGGTGCTCTGGAAGCCGCTCCCACCCACCTCCAACTCCTCTCGCAGGCCCAGGGCTGCCAGCGCACGACGCCATGCCCTGCACGCCACAGGTGAGCAGTGCTGGAGCTTCAGGGAGTAAACAGGGAGTGCAGTAGGCAGGCGGGGCGGCGGCGAATGGTTGCGCCGCCCGCTGTATCGCCGCGGGAATCGGTGGTCAACTGCCTCACAGCCCCTGCAGAATGGTTTCATATTTCCTCATGCTGCCGCCCGCCCCCCTGCTTTAGGCTGCCGCCTCCCCGGCCCCTGACTGGCGCTGCACTGCGCGCGCTGCCGCCGCCCCGGCGGCCCCCGCCTGCGCTGCCGCTCCCGCCGCCGCGGGCGCCTCGGTGTTAGATGCGCTGCTTTCCACTTTGGGCGGCGATGAGGGCGGCCCCTCCGCTCGCTCAGGCCTCTCAATGCAGCCGCTGAATGCGCCGCCAGCAGCGGCCCTGCCGCCGGCACAGCGCAGCCCGCCCGGCGCGCCGCGCCGCCACACCCGCCCGCTGCCTCCGCCGCCAGAGGTGCCACCCACCATCATCGCCGCGCTGCATGCTGCGCCCACCTCTGCTGCTGCCAGGTGCAGTTGGGCGGGTTTCTGAGGGTGGGTGGATGCATGGCTGCCTTGGCAGTTGGCCTTGGGCATTCTGTTGCACGGCAGTTGCGCTTGCCGCTGCTGTTCATGCAAGTCGTCGAAAGGCCATGTAGCCCAGCCCTCACTAACTCGCCTGCACCTCCCGTGTCACCCTGCGAGCAGCCCATTCGCGAGCTGCGTCGCGGCCGAGCACTGGGCAGACACCGCCAGCAGCAACTGGGGCGCCGCCGGCGGGAAGGGCGACGTGCACCCCGCCCTGCTGCAGGCCTTTGCCTGGCTGGACGCCTGCCAGCCGGGCAAGGCGGCAGAGCTGGCTTGAACCAGGCAAGTGTGTGGAGTTGCGCCATGTGCAGAAGGTGGCAATTGAGCTGCAGCTTGGCAGATGATGGGTGGGCAGGCGGTGGCTGGCTGCCTTCCCTGGGCTCAGGCCCGCGGCCCTTCGGCCTCCGCCACTGCCGCATCTCACCTGTCATTGTGCTTTCCACCACCAATCCCTGCAGGCTAGGCTGCCTGCTGACCTGGACCATCACATATACACGTTTGGCCCGACGGGCGGGCCTGCATGTATGGGCTGCAGCAGGGCCCCTGGCTCCAAGATAGTAGTTGCCCACAGCGGGTGCAAGCGCGCCATGTGACTTTGGGCGTGCGCTTGCCGCCACGGCAGCGACGGTGACAAACACAATATTCAGCGCCGCACTCCACCCTTCCATGCGTTCTGTCAAGTTGCCCTGCGTTTGTATGCCACACTCTACACACTACACACCTGGTGCACCTCAGTTAGTTTTTGTGCCACGCGACCGCCGACCAGCACACCTGACCTTGACCCCACTTGCTCCCTCTCCCCAAGACACCTTTGCCGTCTGTCGGCCTGCGTTTTATTGGCCCTTCATGAATGTGGTTGCATTTTGTTGCCTGCCCACCCTGTCGCACTCTGCCTTGCATCTTGCTGCACCCTGCTTGTTTGCGGACATCACTTTTGCACCCTGTACCAATGTAAACTAGCTGCGCATGTGCCGCAGTTGAGTGACTCAGTTGCCATTCAATGCTGGGAGCAGTGCGTGAAGTCAGGGTGATCATCAGAAAGCTGCACAAGGGAGGTGGCTGATGCCCCCAGCATGGGATGGCGGCAGCTCAGATGGGGCACGGCAGCAGGAGGTGCACTTGCCGACTGCCAGTGCCGCTCCTGAAGCTCTGAGTATCGCTATCAAAGCGACCGTGGCCCCAGTGCAACGCGCCATGTGTTGAAGTAGCCGGCAGGGTTTGGAGCCTGGACAAGCGAGGGCTGCAGGAGCCTAGGCTGCTTGCATCGAGCGTCTGCAACATCGAGCAGCATGGATAGCGCGGTGCAGGGGCTGGCAAGCGCCAACGCGGCCGCCGAGCAGTCGCCACTTCGCTGGCTGCTGCTGGGCGGCCTCCTGGCCACCCTTGTCTGGACGGCAGCTGTGCTATCGTTGCGATGGAGCTCCAAGCGCTGGCAGCGCCTCCAGGTGAGCGGCCGGTGGCACCGCTGCCGCCAGTGGCGGCAAGCGGCTTGACACGCCTTGCATCTGCTCTTGCCTCATTTTCATCCTAAAACACGGGACTTGAACTGGACCACCGCCTCCACGCAGACGGCCACGGAGCTGGAGTGGGACGAGGCCGCGCTGCGCCGCTTGTTCAAGGAGTCGCTGCCGGCGTGGGTGAGGGCCGTATGCTTGTGTAGCGCAGCCTTATTCCACATACTGCAGCAGTCATGCGGCTTGCTCTGAGAGTGGATGTTTTGCGCATCATGCGCCACCTCCCACGTTTGTTGAGCCTGCTGCTGTCTCTGTGTCCAGCCTAGCTGCATGAGCTGCCAGGGCAGGGTAGGACACCTCAGATGGCAGCCTGTGCGCCGACCTTTGATGCAGCTGAGCGACCCTCACGCGACGCGGCAGCCCGACTGGCTGAATGCGGCCACCAGGATGCTGTGGCCCCATGTAGTGGCTGCAGGTGGGCTGCCTGCATTGTTGCTCGTTCAAACGGGAAAATAATAGAGAGCTGGGAATGTGCTGGACAGGGGTGTGGTGATGGTGCGCGCGCTGTGGAAGCTGCTGTGTGCGAGTTGCAGCTTGCGCTGAAGGTGCACTGCATTGGCACGCGCCACCCCCTGACAATGTGACCCCTCCAACTGTGTCTCTTCTCTCGTGGTGCCCGCAGCGGAGCAGCCGGCGGCGGCGGGGCAGCTCCAGGAGCTGCTCAACAGCTCGCACTTTTGGCGGCCGCGCTGGCTGCGCCACTCCAAAGTCGAGGTGCGGCAGTGGCAGCAGCCGTACACGGGGCAGCCTGCTGGTTTGGCCTGGCTGGCTGCCATGTCCAGTGTGCTTGGGGGAATCCAGCCCGCCGCAGTGCGGTCTGTTCAGCATGATTCGGCATCGACACGACCGCTCCTGCTTTTTGCAACAACAACCTGCCCAGGTGCAAGCCATCTATGTGGGCCCCTCGCCGCCACGTGTCACCGCCATCAAAGCCGTGGGGCCCACTGCCGGGGCGGAGGGCACGGCGGCGGCCGCCGCAGCCGGCGGATGCTGGGGCGCCGTGCACAACGAGATGGCGGTGGATTTTAGCTTTACCTGGAACAGCCAGATGGAGGGTGAGAGGGGCGGTGCCAGGTGGTGTGGTGGGAGGGGCATGCTGTGCATGATGAGATGGCTGCCAAGTGCTGTTTCGGCTGGATCGACAGTATGGAGGGCACATCGTGTATTTGTAGCAACGGTGCTGGCGCGGATTCACACGTGCTGTGCTTCCAACTCTTCCTCCATGGCGGCAGCCAACTCAAGGCTTCTCACCTGAGCTTCTATCGACTCCCCCCCCTCACCACCCACCCCTGCAGTCAAGCTGCTCTTCTATCTGTTCCCCGGCGACGACGACAACGCCGGCAGCCGCAGCGGCAACGACCGCAAGTGGCGTGAGGCGCTGCGCTCCCTGTGGCGCCTCATACCGCGCGCCATGCTGGTCAAGGTGGGGGCTGTGGAAGTTTAAGCTGTTTGGGCGGCGTGGGAAGGTCCTTAGTTTTGGTTGATCGGGGTGGACGTGTGGGCCTGGGTGGATTTGAGCACGGTGCCCAGTCCACACATTTCCCGATTGCCTGCCGAATTGCACCCGCCACAACTTCATGCCGACTTCCACCCCTCACCCCAAAGGCTCTCCTCCTCCTTACCTCTGACACCAGATCGGGGTGCGGCAGGTGGTGATGCGCGGCACGGGGCGCGTCACCATCTCGCCGCTGCTCGACCGGCTGCCGGTGGTGGGCGGCGCCCGCGTGTCGCTCATGGGCCCTCCAGGTGCGCTTGCCCTTTTGGGCGTGCAGTGCTTGCTGTGCAGGCGTTGAGCGGTCCTGCTCTTTCTCCCAGCGTGGGCGGCGCCCGTGTGTCGCTCGTGGGCCCCAGGTGCGCTCAATTGTGTTGGGCTGTGCTTGTTGGCATGGATGGGCTTGGAAGCCCTGGCGTGCAAACGAAGAGTTGGGCTGAGCTACACATGCACGCTGGGGCGGTGACCTGCTTTGTTGTGCACACCGCGATGACGGCACGTGCCTCTTACCAGCCTGGCCATCTGCCCGCCCACTCCCCGCAGACTTCTCCTACCGCTGCCACGTGTTTGGCGGCAACCCCTTCCTGCTGCCCGGGCTGGAAGCCTGGCTCAAGTAAGGCGGTGATTTCTAAAGAGGACGGGAAGGCGTCCAAAAACCGTCGCTCCTCTGCCTGGCTCCCTGCTTGCTTTTGGCTTGCCTGCCTCTGCTCACACTTGATGGTTCATCAACCAATCAACCGTGCTGCCGCCTACCTGTGCAGCTCCTTCATTTCCACCACGGCCCTGGAGCCCTTCCTCTTTCCAGACGGCCTGGACATCCCGCTGTTTGGCTCCGCCGGCCAGCTGGCGCGGCAGGTGGGCGTGGCAGGCTGCATGGAGTTCGGATCTGAGAAGGCTGTGGGGCTGGGGCTGGTGCTGGGGCAGGGATGGCAATGTCTCTGGCACTGGTGCATGGGCAGGGCTTGCCGACACAATGCTCCAGTGGTGCCAATGACACATTCAAGTGGCCCCCTCCTGCTTGGCACAGCCACCACCTCCTTGCCGCCTTGCTCCCGTTTCCATTGTCATCTTGCTCTTTGCCGCCAATGTCCATTGCCGTCTCACCCCTCGCCGCCGTTCTTTCCCACAGGAGCCGGAGGGGCTGCTGGAGGTGCACGTGGTGGAAGCAGCCAACCTGCCGCGCATGGACACCTGGATCGGCAAGGTGCGCGCATCTGGGGTGGCGGGCGGGTTCACATGGTGGTGCTGCTGCCTAGCCGTACTTGTTGGCTGCTGCGCATCTACCATATTGCCCCCATATGCATGGCCACCACCTTCCGGCTGTGCATTCCTCGTGCATATTAGGGCCGGGTCGCATCTCACAGTGTGAAGCACCCCTGCTCCGCCGTGCTTGCCGACCCCTGCTGCTGCTCATGTTGCGCTTGGCACCTCACAGGCGCACGCTGCACGCCCTTGCAGGCGGACCCCTACTGCCGCCTGTGGCTGCGGGACGGCTCCAAAAAGTCGACCTCGGTGCGCGGCCGCACCGTCAACCCGCGTTGGAACGAGCACTTTACACTCATCGTGCACAGCGCGGCGCACCAGGTCCTCAACCTTGTCCTCTACGACTCGGGTGCGGTGGCGGGGACTTTGATGTTTCTTGATGAACATTGGATCTAGGTGTGTTTGCATCTGTGCAGCCTGCGGCTAGCAGGTCCTCAACCTCGTGCTCTACGACTGGGGTGCGGTGGCGGGGACTTTGATGTTTCCTTGGTTTGATCTACGCCAGAGGGTTGTTTGCATCTGTGGATCCTGCGGCTAGCAGGTCCTCAACCTCGTGCTCTACGACTGGAGTGCGGTGGCGGGGGTGGTGCTTGTTATCCAGTTTTACCGGGTGTGATGTTGCAGCCTAGTGCGGCGTGCGTCTTGTACAGGCACCCAGCATCCTGCTGTGCTGCCATGTGCGACTTGGGCGGGCGCCGGAGCGGCTGCTGATCCGTTCTTTCCTCCTCCCAGACTGCGTTCATGCCCAGCAAGCTGCCTTCTGATGCTGTCACCCATCCCTCTGCCCACCACTGTGACCGCCTTCTGCAGACGTGCTTATGCCCGATGAGGAGATTGGGCGGGCGGTGGTGCACCTTCGAGACTTGGACCACTCGCCCGATGCGCCACCGGCGGACCTCTGGCTGCCGCTGCAGCAGCCGGTGACGGAGCGGCGGCGGCGGCGCGAGGCCAAGCAGCGAGCCAAGGAGCAGCGGGCGGCCAGGAGGGGCAGCGGGAGAGGCGCCAGCGAGGGCGGCAGCAGCAGGGGCGGCAGTCAGCAGCGTGGCAGGTGGACGACAGGCCAGGAGGGCGGCGCAGCGGCGGCGGCGGCCTCAGCAGATGTCGAGTCAGCGAGCAGCGACAGCGACGGCAGTGAAGGCACACTGCGGGACCATGTGTGCGTGCTGAGCAGGTGGGCTGGGCAGCGGGGGCGCGTGGCAGGCCAACAGTTGCATGTTTATAAGATGAGAGATGATGGTAATCAGTCTGCAGAGGGACCATGGCGCTGCTCTTGCTCCTGGCCACCTGCTCAACTCCAACTGTTGTGTCTGTTTTTGTGCAGGCAGCACACCGGCATCAGCGGCATAGCAGCTGCTCAGCCTGGCCCAGCGGAAGCATCCTGGGCAGCGGCAGCGGCAGCAGCGGTGGCAGAAGTGGACGGAGCGATAGACGGGGATGCCGCGGCGGCATCCAGCACGCCAGCAGTGGCACCACCTGCAGCAGCGGCAGGCGCAGCAGCCGGCGACAGGCAGCAGGCGGGCGGCCACGCGCCGCTCGGGCGGCACCCCTCCCTGCAGCGCCAGCTGTCGCAGCGCACGCAGCTGCAGCAGCGCCACCTGGGCCGCCAGCGCTCGCGGCGCATCGCCCAGGCCGCGGCCGCCCTGGGTGCCAACAGGGGCGCCCACCTGTCCCTGGGCGCCGCGCTCGAAGGGCTGGCGGCGCTGCTGCCCAGCAGCGGCGAGCCGCAGATCCACGTGCGCTGCAAGTTTGTGCCCTTCACGCGTCAGGAGGCGCACGCGGCGGCGGCTGCGGGCGCCCCTGGAGGTGCAGAGGAGCTGCGGCAGCTGGGCCTCACGGGTTCAGCGGTACCGGCGCTGCTACGCAGGTGGGGGTATGGTGGGCTGGAGGGGGGGTGGGTACAGGCACCGTGGATGTGCCGCAGCGCAGGTTGCAGCGCCACCCGCAGCACTGCTCATGGTTGCATCGCACGTGACGCTGCGGATGCCTGCCAGCCTGTGCATGCAGCAAGCAACCATGCCCGTCGGGCTCCCTTCCCCACCCCCCTGCAGCGGCGTGCTGAGCATATACATCGAGAAGGCGGAGGGGTTGTCGGCGCGCATGCACGATGCGGGCTTCACTCGCAACATGTGAGGCAGGGCAGGAGGGCAGGGGTGGGCCGCAGAGAGGCAGGGTGGGGTCATGGTCTGGCTGTTGAAACACGGGAGCTTGCCACCTGTGAAGCATGTTGCAAGGTGCCTCTCACCACCGCTGCCGTGTGCGAGCGCCGCCTGCCCCAACAGCCTCCCCCCACTCTGCCCCTTTCACTCCTCCCTCCCCCATTTGTGCGCAGCAAGGTGAAAGTGAGCGTGGGCGAGGTGAGCAAGGTGACGGAGCGGAGCAAGGTGGCGCTGCTGCACCGGCGGGACCCCGTGTTCAACGAGGGGTGAGCGGGCGGGCGGCTGTGGGTCAACTCATGCCCTGCTCACCAGCGGCGCCCAATTTTAAAGCACCTTGAGCAGTTCCTTTGAGTGTTGTTGGCTGCACGGTTCTCGTTCACCTGGCCTGTTGGGGACACATGCTGTTCTCCGCACTCTCATATCCTGTTTCGTGTGCTCCATCTGCACACCTCGCAGCATGGAGCTGCTTGTAGATGCGGAGACCGCCGCCTGCCAAGACGAGCAGGTTGGTTTGCAAACCTACTCTGCCGCGCTAAGTTGGCGGTACGCCACACGAGATGAGACGGTGCTGGGAAGCGCTGCTGCGCGCGCTCCTTGTAGTGCACAAGGGGTTGCAGGCTGGAGAACTGTAAACCTTTGGACTTCATGACAAATGAAAACGCAACTCTGCTATCTCAACAAGTGCAGGTGGAGGTGGAAGTGTTCATTGCGCACAACTGGCGCCGTGATTCCTTCAAGGTGAGCATTGTTTGCCACTGGCCAAGATTGTTTGCCATTAGGCCAGCTGTGCCGCAGGCCAGCTGCTGCATGTGCTGCGCTAGGAGTGCCCCTCTAGTACCGGGCGCCAACCATGGCCATGCGGCATCGTATAATTTGCTCCGCTCCACCCTTGACCCAATCCCCCATTGGCAAACCCAATCCCCCACCCGCCCGCTGCCTGCCAGGGCCGCGTGCTCATCCCCCTGCAAGAGGTGGTGCGCAAGCGGCGCATGCGCGGCAGCTGGCCGCTGCAGGATGCAGAGGGCGGGCACCTCACCATGGAGCTGAGCTGGGCTGCCAGTGCCAGCGCCTATGGCGGAGCCCAGTGACGGCGGTGGGTCACACTGGAGGCACCTCCGGAGGCAGCCCAGACACCCGGCTGCAGGCAGCCTCGCCGCCTGGCTGCCAGCGTGCGGCGTGCTCCCAAGCCGCAGCCCCTCTGGCGGTAGCATCAGCACGTACAGGAATCTCACCCTGCATAAAGTCAGGCCAGCAGGTCTGTCGTCTGCATGAAAACATCTGGCATTGCTCATTGTATTCTATTGCTACTGAATCCATGGGTGTTGGCCAGACAGCTGACACTGTTGAAGTCCGGCTGCAGATTTGGTGTGGGCAGACAGGTTGGGGGGCAACAGGTTTCGCAGCGTCTCACTGTCTCTGCTTGTGTTGAGCTCTCTGGCCAGTTTGTTGACTGGAAAGAGGTGAGGATATTTGCCTGATTTCGATGTTGAGCCAACGATCGCCACAACCATTTTGCGAGTGCCAGCGGGCACCTGTGGCGCCTCGGGCGCACCTTGCCTAAACTGCAATTCATTCGTAACTGATCCCGCTGTATGCCATGATATTGTTAGCCTGAATTGCAGTGGGACAGCTGCCCCTGCCTGCCTTCCTACCGTGCCATCCAAAGGCGGGCGGCTGTGGTGCCGCTGCGGGCACCGCCACCGCACCTGCCTCTGATCTGATGCAGGCACTGCACTGCATGCACGACGAACATGCCTGGAGCAGCATTTGAAGGAACGACAACTCGTCACCAAGTTCCCCTCCCAGCTGCACTGGCACAAACGCGGGCGCGGATGGGCGCGGCGGCGGCCGGGGTGCCGTCTGCCTCCCCTGGGTGCATCCCGCCCTCCGGCTGCCGCCACCCGCCTCCTCCTGATGGTGCATTTCGCCTTGTGTGCCCCAAAACTTCGGACCGTTTTCACAAACCAGGGCGTACTAAGAGCGGGGCGTCCTCCCTGGCAGGGGCGATTGTGAGCGGCCGTCACGCCGCCGCCAGCATTTGGCCTTCCCTCAGCAGTTGTCCTGTAGTTCGTTGCTGCTTCTCCGCGGCAGCCTCCAGCGCCGCTGCGAGCGGGAGGACGGGTTGCCCCTCAGCCGAGGGGCGAATGGCGGCCCAGGGCACCAGGAAGCCTTTGTGTGAGCTGTGTGGTTGGCTTGCCATGGCCTGCAAGCACACACCCGCGCGGGCCGCTTGTGCGGCGAGAGCGACTCGCCCCCCTCCCCTGCCCCTGCCCCGCCCGCAGACGTCGACCAACACGACAGTGCCTCAGTACTTGTAGCAGGTGAGCACGGGCAGCCCCCTGGCTGTGTATGGGCGGAGCTCGTGTGCTGCGCGCCGCCTTTCCCGCCGCCCAAGGCGCGCGTCGTTGCCCCACGGCGCTTGTTGCGCGCCCTCGCGCTGCCAGCGCCCCTGCTTCACGTGGCGCCGTGGGAGCCTGGATGGAGCCTTCAGCACTGCTTTGAGCAAGGCCTGCAAGCCATCATGCCGCAACGGCATGCCCTGCGCAAACTCATCTGCCTGTCCAACACTGGGTCCACCGCCTGGCCCCTCCCATGGCTGCCAGAGTTTCGCAATGCGGCGGCCCTGCTGGCGCTGCCCGAGGCCCAGCAGTTCCAGTTCCTGCACCACAGCATCTACCTGATGCTAGACGAGGTGGTGGGGCGGCACAAGGTGCGCGGCGGCAGTAGGGTACACTATGCTGAGATGGCGCCAGCGGGTCAGGTTCGCTGCCGGTTCACGGGCGGTTCACGGCGGTGCAAACCGCTGCCCTCCTGCCGCCACTGCCCCCCCAACCCCCAACCCCCAACCCTTTGCTGTCACTCAGGTCTACAAGCTGTTTGGCAGCTCCTTTGGCTTCATGCTGGCAACCAATGTAGCAGAGCCCCAGGCCCAGCACGCCACCATGCTGCTGGCCTGCGCTCGCGACCTGCTGCAGCAGCTGGAGCAGGCAAGGGGGCGCTGCGGTAGGGCAGACCATGCTTGTGGTTGGCACGCCAGCAGGCAGGCGCCTTGCTGTGCGTGTCTCAAGCTCTCATATGCATCCACTGCACATGGTGCTCACGCACTCCCTTGGCTGCTCTGCATCTTGCAGGTGCGGCTGCCGTGTGGCACGCCGCTCAGGCCCGTCATGGCTCTATCCTCAGGTGCCATCACCAGCGGACTGCTGGGCACGGTCAGCCTGACCTACCAGGTGGGCTGAACGGGGCGCTGCCTGTGAATTATGCCCCTGGCAATCGCGGGCGGTGCACCTCATAGAACCCAGCCTGCTGCTGCGCTGCCGCTGCCCAGCAGCTCTGCCGCCCAGCATGCTCCACGCTCGGCTGCCGCTGAGGCATGCATTTCTGCCTACCTTCCCGCCCCGCTTCCTTGCAGCTTGTAGGCCGCTCCGTGTCGACTGCGCGCGCGCTCAGCAAGCTGCAGGGCGACCTGCCTTTTGTGGTGGGGCGCTGCTTTGTGCATGTGGTGGGGCAAGAGCGAAGGGCAGCAGGGCCCCCGCCCAGTCATGCATGGCAGCGTGCAACTGGCCCTTCCCACCGTCGATGGCGCAGCAGCTGGAATAGCCCTGCTGCCGCCTGCCCCTGTTGCTCCCGCAGGCCACAGCCAGCTTCCGCGATGCGCTGGCCCCTGAGGCCGCCGCTCAGCTGGTGTCTGTGGGGCGAGTGCCCCTGGTTGCCTGCGGCGGCAGCGAAGAGCAAGTGTTCACGCTGCCGGTCTACCACGGCATGTCCCTGGGCCAGCCGCCCTGCGTTACCATAACGCAGGCGTCTTTGCCGGCACCCTCGGCACCCGATGCAGAGGAAGGCTTGGCGCATGGCGGCAGTAGTGACGACGCTTCGTGACCCTTCTAGCAGCACGCAGCAGCGCACTGCTGGTGGTTAGGAGCCAGCCCCACCTGAATATGGCGGCTGCCATACAGCGGCAAATCGCCATTGGCACACCAGAACAGAACTGATGCTTCAATTACTCAAGAGCTGCCAGGCCTCCGGAGGATCCCTGCCTGCAGCCGCCTCGGCGGTTGCTGCTGCCACGGCTGTGGCGGTGCGCCGCTGTGCACCCAACCAGCCGTGCGTGATGCATGCCCACCCTCCAACCTGATCATGAGCAAAAGCACTACTAGCACTGCACCTCTTCCCTCACTCCCTGTTCCTCTTCCCTCGCTCCCGGCTCCACTCCTACCCAAGCAGCTGGATCGCGTGGCCCAGCTCTCGAGCCCCACCCCTGACCACTCTGTTGGACCCCCGCCTTTCCACATGACTACTGCCACCCGGCGCTCCCTCTCTCCTGCCTCCAACCTCCCTTAAGCATTGCCGTATCGAGTTGCCCACCTCTTCCTTCCCTTTTTCCCCTTGTCATCCAATTGGCTACAGCCGGCTCAGCGGCGCCGCTGAGCCATGGCCACGCGACTGGCGCTACGAGGCCTGTTGTGCCAGCTGGCTGGTTGCATTTCTCTCCGGGCCAGGTAGTCCCCACTCTCAGCTGCCCCAGCATGATTGGTCTTCCTCCCCCCTTTTGCCGATTGTTTTCCACATTCCTGCTTGCCGTCGAGCCGAACCCTGGCCGCTTGTTTTCCATTGCACGCTCCCAAGCGCAAACAGAGCTGAATTCATTCCATCCAAGCAGGCGCTTGGGCCCTTCCCAGACCACCAGCCTTGCATGCACCGTTTTGCAAAACACCAGCTGCTCCTAAACCAACCGTCAAAGCTGGCTGCCGTTCCTCTCATTGCCTTATATATAACAAGATCGTTGCCCTGTCCTATTGTATGTTCCCTTTTCTGTGAAGCTCGCTGTGCATTGCTCAACGGCTGCTGCAGCAGCAGCAGATGCGCGGTGTGGCGGCAGCAGCATGCGGGGGCAGGGGGCAGCCGGCGTCGTGGTGCAACACACGCAACAAGGAAGCCCTGAATCTCAGCGTGGCAACACGGCCGACCCCTCATCCAACCATAACGCTGTACTGGCAGCATATCAGCCCAGCTCCAATGTGCGGAGAAGCCACTGGCGAACTGGTGCAAAAGCCGGGCCGCGGCCACCATGTCGGCGGCGGTGCCCCAAGCCCCAGCCCGCCTCGACCCCCCTGCTGGACGCTGCGCTTTCATGCCGACTGCGATCAGTCAATAGCGTTCAGCCAGCGCGGCTGCGCAGCGCAAACCGCGGCGAGCGCAGCGCAGCGCAGTGCCGGTCGGTCAGCGGGCTCCAATTCTCCATCGCTGCTTCAGATTGAGTAGCAGCTTCCGCCGCGCTGTGTCGCTTCTCAAAACTCTCCAATCGGAGGACGGAAAGGTCCCCCTGGGTCGAGGCGGAGCAGCACATAAGCGCTCGCAGCGCCTGCTATCCCTCATTCAATCCTAAATCTCCTGCCCGTGGCTCTGCAAGGCAAGGAGCGACAATGCAGACGCGCGCCGCTCTTCTGTGCCTGCTGGCGCTGGCCGCCGCCGGTGCCGCCCACGCCTGCAGCCACGTCTATTTTGCTCAGGAGGAGCACCTCCAGGCCCACCACCGCTCCCTGCTGGCGGTGAGATGGACGGGAGGTGGCGTGGGCAGGGGTGCAACCGGGCGCTGCTGGCGGCGGTGTGTTCACTACCATTATCCGTCCGCTCGGCCCTCCTGCCCGCCCCGACAGGCTGCCGGTGACTGGAACTACAAGAACAACGGCGCTGACTGGACAGGAGACTGCAAGGGCCGCGCCCAGAGCCCCATCGGCATCACCACCAGCAGTGAGTGCCAGCCCCGTGTCCGCTCAGGCGGGCCGTGCAGCTTCCGCCAAGGCCAGCGGCTGGCGTGCGCCTCTACCACACCCACCCGTGCCTGCACTTGTGTCTTGTGTCCCCTGGTGCATGCACTTGTGCCCCCTGGCATGTTACCTTGCATCCAGCTGGGTGGGGCCCAGGCCTGCTGCTGCCTGCTGCACGGCACGGCCAGCGGCCAAGGCCAGCGCTCCTGCAGCCTTGCGTCCCACCCCGCTCACCCTCGCCTTCATTTTCCCGCCGACCGCACGCTGCACCCCCTATCTCACTGGACGTGCTTCCCCTTCCATTCCTTCCTTCCTTCCTTCCTTCCTTCCTTCCTTCCTTCCTTCCTTCCTTCCTTCCTTC
>VFQO010004430.1_pt1 | contig 59889 bp, 111 predicted proteins | sample 3512331 | NCBI WGS metagenome assembly VFQO01 (sample SAMN10412371, study PRJNA504923) | tailings metagenome | isolation source: Replicate 3 from Balatoc abandoned mine | place: Philippines: Itogon, Benguet | collected 2017-08-28 | reverse complement strand
CCCTGCTGCCCTCCCTCGCAGTAATCACTGAACCAAATCTGCATGCACGGCGTGCCTGCCTCCCCCCACGCTGCAGATCAATCTGGCCAAGCGCACGGTGCTGCTGGACACCTTCCCCCAGCAGCAGGACCACGCCGCGCGCTACATCGCTGTCGGGCCAGACGGCTGGCTCTATATCGGAGTAGGTGCGTCCCCGCTGCGTGCCGGCATGAACCTGCCAGAATTGAGGGTGCAGGTGGGGCTGATTTGGTGGGCGCGGCTGTTTGGAGGCGCCCGGGCAGCGGGCAGCTGGTTCTGCCAAGATAGAGGTGCATGATGTACCCGTTTGGCGTGGCTGCCTCAATGTGCAGCACGCTAGTGCTGCTGCCTGCCACCTGGCCGCCTGCCACCCTGCCACTCTCCTCCTTTCCATCCATTGCAGGCGCGCCGCTCAACATTGTGCAGTGCGGCGTCACACAGGGCGGCGTGCAGCAGTGCTCCATCATGCGGGTCCGCCTGGATGGCACCGGCCTGCAGACCTTTGCTTACGGTCAGCCCTGGGGAGTGCCTGCCTCCCTGCCTGCTGTTCATGCCCGGCGTGCCTGCTGTGCACCCTCTGCAAGCGCCCGCCCCGCCCAGCTTGCATGATTGCCTGCCATTCACAGCGTAGTGCCTCGCGGCCTCCTGCCTCCTTCCGTCCTCGCACCTCGCTCAAGCTGCGCCTGCCTGCGCTTGCAAGCCTGCAGGCGTTCGCAACACGGTGGGGTTCGATTGGGACCCCCGCACCGGCATCCTGTACTTCGGCTTTCTGGAGCGCGACTGGCAGGTGAGGTTATGCAGTTGTACAGTTGTAACCTAATTTGGGCAGCCAGTTGTAGGAGGCGCATGGGCAGAGGCACCTGCCAGCAGCGCCGCCGGCAGCACAGCTGCTGTTGGGCAGGAGTGCTTTAGGATGCAGTGGCACGCTGACTGCGACCATGCGTCCACGGCCTGCCAGCTCACAGGCTGCTTTCCCCTTGCATTGTTCCTAGTGCAGCAGGGCAGACAACCACGTGCACCACTCACGCCTGAATGCACCTGCACTGCCTTCCCCCCAGGGTGCCTCCAACTCGACCTCAACCGGCTACAGCGCCGACAGCAACAACCAGCCTGACGACTATTTGTACGCCGCCCCCGCTGCCGGCCTGCACTACGGATATCCGTGGTGTCACTGGTGCGCATTATTTAGGGCTGTTACAATTACAGTACCACATTTGTGGGTGTACTGGCCTAATCACGTGGGTCCAAAGCAATCCTCCAACACGGCGTGCACCCCTGCCTCTCTCGCCTCCTCGCCCTCCCAAGGGCTGATCCTTCGGCCCAGCACCTCAGCGCATCTTCTGCTCCCTCGGCTGTGCAGGGTCGGCGCCGGCAAGCCGGAACTGCGGGACCTTGGGCCCGGCTATGCCGTTGCCGACAGCACGCTGGTGAGAGCGCTGCCACTGCCACTGCTTGCAACCTGTCGGCTGTGGCAGCTGTGTTGCAGCCCAGAGCAGGGCCTCCTGGCTTGCTGGACAACTGTGTAAATGGAGGCATCAACCTCCAGGCTTGCTAGTGTGCCCGCACTACACGATCACCAAACACGCTGTGCCACCCAGACAAGCGCCGCCCCCATCACAGGTGCCGCCTGCCGCTGAGCCGCTGGCTGCGGCGGATGGCGGGCCGACGTCTGCACAGTACAACGCCACTGCAAGCCTGCTGTGCCAAGGTGCGCTGGTGGGCTGGGGCTGGGTTCAACCCAAGTGGGCAGGGCAGGCGGGGAGCTTTGCAAGTTGCAGACCTGCCGCCTGATGGCCGCATCTTGGTGCAGCTATATGGCCCTTGCTCTCGGGCGCTGACCTCCTGCTGCCCCATCCCTCCTTCCCTGGTTTCAACAGAGACCACGCCGCCTCCCGTCCAGGCGCTGGGCCCGCACGTGGCTGCTCTGGGGGTCAAATTTTACGTGTGTTTCTCTCTCTCTTCCCTGTTGCTGCCTCCAGCTCCTGGCTGATCTGCGTGCCGGCCGCTTTCAAGCTTCCTGTCTGGCATGCCCTCTTCTCTCTCTCGGACGGCAGTAAAATGCACGCCCATCCGCTCTGCTGCCACTCTGCAGCCCCAAGTCGCAATGCTGAGCTGACCCTCAGCCTGCCTCCCCCCCGCTCCCCTGCCCACCCGCCACTGCCGCTGCAGGCGATCCCCACTACCTCCGGCAGCACAGCCGTCCCGCAGACCAGCGCTTTCCCACACCGTTTCCAGAGCGGCGGCACGGTGCTTGTGGCGGAGCACGGCAGCTGGAACCGCCAGAGCGCCATTGGCTACCGCGTCGCGCTCGTGCAGGTGGGGGCAAGGGGGCGAGCGGCGGGCTGCAGCTGGGGGCAGTCACCCGCGTAAGATGCATGCAATGGCTGGCTGGGCTGCTCCGTCTTTCTGCCTGCTGCTGGGCATGCTGCCTGCTGCTGGGGTACGCTGTGCTCAGGCAAGAGGGTCCGCCCGGTGCCAGCCGTCTGCTTCAGGGCTCCCTTGTGCCGCCCTGCCGATCCCCTGCGGCGCCCTCCCCTGCAATGGCTGGTTTGCCCTTGAGTGCCTGCTGGTGCCCCGCCCTTCCGCCACATGTATTCCGCAGGTGGACCCTGATGGCCGCCCCACAGAGCACGCCGTGTTTGCGGAGGGCTGGCTGCAGGACGAGGGAAAGCCCTCCCAGTCCTTCTGGGGCCGCCCCGCCGGCCTGCTGGTGCTGCCCGATGGCTCGCTGCTGGTATCAGACGACGCCGCTGATGCCGTGTATCGCATCACGTACGGCGGCAAGCCATGAGCCCCTGCTGTGTCAGACGAAGCCGCTGGGGGCACCTGCGGCGCTGGAGCACTGCGGCGCCGGAGCAGCCCCTCGTGCCAAGCACCTGCAATGCCCGCAACGTGGGCTGCAGCCTGCCCACCGAGCGAGCCAGCAGCAAGCTGTTAGTCTTGCCCCTGTGCATCTGCACAGATTGACCAAGCCTCCGATAGCGCTGCCAAGCCAGCTGTGTTGCACATGCGCTAGCCGCAGGCAAGCAGAAAACCATGTAAAGACCTGCAGTCCTGCAGTTGAGATATCAGCAAGCCACGGGGCAACACGCCGGTGCCTGCCCAGCATGTATACAGGCTGATTGCTCACAAGCGTTGGGCTATCATAGTGACATGATATGATTCAGTTGTGCGTCCCCCTTTGACAGAGCGGCGTACCCGCGCCGTCTGCCCCAACCCGACAGTGACTCGGAGTCGCTAGCTGCATTTCTAGTCTGGCATTTAAATGGCTTTCTGTGAAAGCTTGTGCTGAGTCAAAGTGGAACCAGTGCCAGGCAATAACGCGCTAGGGTGAGAAATTCACAAGCCCACATGGTCGCGGCCGTGCGAGCCACCTGGCGGCAGTGGCGCCCGGCACCAGCTGGGGCACCGCGTCCAGCTTGGCGCAAGGTGGCGTGCTCTCCGCATTCTTCAACCAATCTTCAGACTCAATTGCGTGTAGCCAGGCCACAAGGTGCACAAAACTCGACGCTTGGCCGCACCACTTGCTTGTGGGGGTCGGGAGGCCGCGTCACAGCAGCTGAAGAGCTCCAACTCGTAAGCGACAGCGATCTGGCTGTGGGGTTTGGTGTTCACAGGGCTTGGCACCCCCGCCCGTCCGCTCACTCCGCCCCGCCTTCTCTAGCAGCTGCAGGCACCATGCGGATCGCTTCACTGGTGGCTCTGCTGGCGTTTGTTGCTGCTACCAGCGCGCCAGGCGCCAGTGCAGCTGCCGCCGCCGCCGCCGCCCCCGCTCCCGCGCCTTCCGACTCAGAGCCGCTGGGCTGCAAGTACAGGGGCCTCATTACCGCGAAGGAGCTGCCGGAGCTGCAGTCCTGGGAGTTCGACCTGCAGCTGCCTGACAACAAGCTGTCGGCCAGCCAGGCGGAGCTGGTGACCCAGGTGTCTGCAGACCTCCAGGTACGCCCTCTGCCTCGGTGCTTTGGTGGCAGGAGCGCCGCTGCAGCGCGCTGGCCGTTTCCTGCCTTGCGCATCTGCACGGCTGCCTGCCTGGGCGGTTCAACTGCCCTGCTGGCTCCCTTACCACGTGTGCCTTACGCATCTGCATAGGAGCTTGTGGCACAAACGCCCTCCCACCGGCCTGGTGCATGGCTGGCGCCCAGCTGGTCCAGCCCTTGCGCCCTGCGTCACCGCTCAGCTGCTCCCCTGCTCCCCGCTCCCTGCAGGGCCTGGGCCTGAAGCCTGAGCCATCCAAGGCGGAGACCCAGGCGCAGAGCTGGCTCACCTATTTCCTGGTGGATGGCACAGCCGCCGAGGGCGCGTCCAGCTTTGGCGAAAACAGCCACACCCCCTTCAACAGCCCCGGCACCCTGAGGCAAGTGGCAGGCGGCCTGACCAGGCGCCGGTCCCGCCAGGGCGGCAGCGCTGCCCTGATGGTGGCGCTGTCTGTAAAGACGCATTGGAAGGCAGCTGACCGGCAGTTCGATCGCATGCCTGGCTGATGGGAGGGCTGCGATCCCGCTTTGCCGCCAACGGCCACTCGGCTCGCCTGCGCCTGCAGGTCTGACGCTGCCGCTGAGATGCATCCTGGGCGCACCCTCCCATAAGCATGCTGCAGGTTCCGCAAAAGCATCGGAGAGCAGAAGGAGATGGCCGACCGGCGCCGGCTGCTGAAGAAGAAGGATGACACCAGCGCGGACCTGCGGCTGAAGGTTGGCTGGTCTGGCGGCCAGCGGCCGAAGTTCGAGGAGTTGATGCAAGGCAGCTGCCTCCTGCCGCCAGCCTGCGCCAGGCACAGCAGCGGGCGCTGAGCCAGCAGACGGGTTGCCGCCTCCCCTTGTCTTGCTGGCATCCTCCTTCCTTCCTTACGTCTGTGGCTGCATCCCCACTCCCTGCAGGCCAAAATCGACCCCGCAACCTTCTCTCTGGAGGAGTTCCAGCAGGAGCTCGGCTGGCCCAAGAAGGTCAAGTGAGTCCACGCATGCACAGCCGGCCACCTGCCAGCTGGTTCTAGGCGCTTGAAGATTCATGGCATATGCCCTTGGGGGTGTGTGTGATCATTGGGCATGAACGGGCCAGCAAGCTCAGATGGAGGGCAAGCTGCAAGCACGCTTGTCGACCCTTCCGCGGGCTGCTCACCGTCCCTCCTTTGCAGCGGCAAGAAGGCCAAGACGGAGACGTTTGGGCAGCAGAAGTGCTCCGGCCGCACAGAATTTGGTGAGGGTCCCAGTGCAGTGCGCAGAGTGTGTGTGTTCAGTCCTGCTGCGCATGGCCCACCCCCTCCAATACCAGCCCATGGTTTGTTACTCAGGGCCGGCACTAACACATTTCTCACACTGCACCCCTACCTCAGCATGGTCTGCCTGCCCTGCCCTGCCCACTCCGGCAGGCCCCCAGGCTGGCGCTCACCTGTGCATCATGGTCAACTGCCCCAACTGCCCAACTGCCGCTGCAGTGTCGGTCAAGTTCAAGAATGTCAGCCCCGACCTGAACATCTCCACTCCAGCGGGTGTCGAGCAGTACTTCCCGGGCCTGGCGCAGCACTTCAACCTGAGCAGCGACACGCCGCTGGAGGTGCGCGGGGCATAGCAGTACAGCCAATTAGTACAGCTAAAATAACAGCTAGGTAGCACAGCTACTGTGTCAAGGTTGCTAAGCAGCGACACGCCGCTGGAGGTGCGCACGGCCAGCATTTAAATTCGCCCTGTTGCTGCGGGCAGGGCCGCCCTGCCGAGTTGCACCGCCAGCATTCTTATCGAGAGTGCGGAGTTGTGTGGTGGGGCCACCCTTCCGAGCTGCACTGCCTGGTGCAGCCCTGCTGCGCACTGGCGGGGCGCACCTTTCAGCCTGGGCTGTCGCCCCTCCCACCTGGCAACCCTCTGCCCCCCACCCACCCACCCACCCCACAGCTGGATGACGAAGCATTCCGTAGCAGCACCCAATGGCCCTGCCCCACAGAGGCAGGGGCCAAGGTGACCTGCGAGGTGCAGGTGAGCTTGAATGCCACAGGCTGAATGGGATGCGATTTGGCCGACTGCAGCGTTGCGCCGGCATGGTAGCGCTACAGCAGCGCATGCATCAGCAACAACACCCGGCCGCCTTGTGCAGCCCAACAGCCACCCTCAATCCAGCCAGCCGTGCCTCCGCTGCTTGCCTTGCTCACCTGCACAGATCAACTACCCCTCGGCGGAGGCTGCCCTGGCTGGCAAGGGCGGCACGGTGGGTCAGCTCATCTTCTCCTTCAAGACGGAGGACATCAAAAAAGGACAGCTGGAGGCGACGGTACAGACGCTGGCAGACGTAGCGGGTGAGCGGCAGGGCGGCACTGTTGCGGGAGCTTCTCGAGGGTTTGGGATGTGCATGCGCACTGCTTGGTCGGGTACAGATGCGTTCTGTGGTGGGTGGAAAAGGAGCTGCACTGCCGCATGCGGCAGCTGCGCCTTGCTGGAGGATGTGCTGCTGAGCCACGTATGGCCGCCTGCCTCCGCTGCCGCAGACGAGATGACGCGCAAGGGCTGGGAGGCCGGCCCTGAGAACGACATTTGAGCACCGCTCAGCGGCTAATTGAGCCACTACTGAGGACTACATTTGAGGAAGGAAGAGCGACAGAGCGACAACGACATTTGAGCACTGCCTCCTGGGCGCTGCGACTGCGCGAGCATTGCAACCCCTTCTTGATCCATACTACTCTCCCTCCACTGCCTGCCATTCCGTGTGTTATTTTTGGACGTGAGCCCGACCTGGGTTTTCTTGCGGGCTCTTCCTGCTGCCAATTGCGCGTGACTACCTCACAACGAACGGATGCTGCCTGCCACCTTCCCTCCCGCCACCCTCTGAAGACATCTGGCTTGCCCACCACAATTCCGAAAGCGTATTGTTTTCTTCCTTTGTTCCCTATATTCCCTGCCGCCTACCCAACCGCACTGCGGACCCTCCATCATGCTGTGCCCTTCTGCTGTGAGTCACCTGGGATATTGAACGCCATGTGTGTAACATTAAACTTACATGGAGAGTTGAAGCTGCTCTGAGGGCACACCTGCCGACGGAAGCAGGCCAAAGGGGGGGGGGGGGGACGGGGAACGGGACTTTAAAATTTGGTTTGAATCCGACGCTCGCAAGCGGCAGCTGATGCGCATGCACACTCTGCGCATCGTCATGGCGCATGTGACATGCAAGTATTTAAGCCAGCACATGCATACAGTGAATTAGTGTGTGCTTGCAGAACAAGCCAGGTTGCTGTCCAAAGATCCAGCCCGCGCCGCCGCCGCTGCGCTGTGCGCAGCATCCAGCTGGGATGGCTCAGGGCGGTCTTGCAAGCTTGGCAACCGCTCGGTCCTGAGCTCGTAAGCGTACGGAGCGCGTACCAGGGCTAGGGCAGTGTGCAACACCCGAAAATGGCCGCGCAGGCTTCACCCGGCCCGCCCCGCACGCCTCAGTCGGCCCGGCAGCTGTCATCGCGTTCTCAGGGGGAGCTGAGTTCCGACCAATGGCTGTTCGAGCCGCCCGCCGAGCTGGTGAGGCGGCGGCGCCGGTGGCGGCGGTGGCGGCAGGAGCAGCAGGAATTGCCTGTGCTGTTGTTTGCCCCTGTCCAGTCCCAGGTACACATGCGCCAACTCCTGCCCCACATGTGCCGCAGGTCTGCCCGCTGACGCTGGCGCCATTTATCGACCCAGTGCTGACCAGCGCAGGCCATGTGGGTTGGCAGGGGGCACGGCAGAGGGGCAGAGTGTGGCTTGCCGAATTGTGCGACCGGCATGCTTGAGGCATGTCCGCGGCAGGATCTGGCGAGCCGCTGCCAGCAGATATGATTGCCAACACATGAGCCGCCCATCTCTGACTTCTTTCCATTCCAATCTATAATGCAGGTGTACGAGCGGTCGGCCATCAAGAGCCACCTGGAGCGCAGCAACACAGACCCGCTCACACGCCAGTCGCTGCTGAACAAGTGCGCCCCTTGCATCTGTTGCTGCTGCCATTGCTGCCACTGCTGCGTGTGTAATGCTGCTAGCAATGTCGTGGCCGCCATAGCGGCCGCTGCTATGGTCTCTCATTTTCAGAGCAGCAGGCCACTCGTTTCGTCCCAGTTTGTCACCACACCTGCGCAGCTCGCTGACCCCCGTCTACGTGCTGCGCTCCCGGTCCCTGGAGTACCGAGAATCAGCAGCCAAGGCCTGCATCGAGCGGGTGTGCAGCGGCAGCGGCGCAGCAGAGCCAGTGCGCTACCTGCGGCGGGCGGTGGAGCTGATTGCCGACACCGGCAGCCACGTGCAGGTGGGCTTTGGGTTGCCTGTATTAGGGGAGAGGGGCGCTGGGCAAGTGGGGGCGATTGCCTGCACATAGGCAAGGTGTGCATGGCTGCTCAAGTGCGGGATGAGTGCAGGTGTTCCTTGGGACACCCCCACATTTCCCTGGCGGCCTGCCTGTACAGCCTGCTGCAGACTGCATGAAGCCCGAAGCGTTTGATGGCACTGCTCGCCGCAAAACTTTGCTCCTGTGTGCCTCGTCGCTTTTGCAGGGGCTGTCCCAAGAGACCATCGAGTTTGTGCTCTCCCACCCCTCCAATGCCTACGACCGGTGCGCGCTGGCAGCTGGCTGGCTGCTGGCTGCATGTGTTGTTGCATGCTTTGACTAGCGTCTGTCCTTCATGCTGCACCAGGTGTATACTCTTTGACTGCCTGCTCTTGTGCACAACCCAACACATGCTTGTCTGCCGCTGTACTTCTCACCAGCTGCCCACACTCCCTGCTCAACCGCTTGCAGGATCGCGCTGCAGCTCTTTGCCTCCGGCCTCTTCCTAGCCGGCTACCGGGACCGCGCAGCTGCAATCTACAGCACGCTGCTGCTGCAGGATGCAGACCGCGTGCAGCAGGCCGAGCTGCTGCGCCGCTGCCTCAGGTGCGACTTTGGTTGGGTTCGTTAGCTGGGAGTCTGGAACAGTTGCAAGGGGCCTGCATCATGAGTTGTGAGGCTCTGGTAGGGAAGACGGGCTGCGCCTGTTGCGCAGCCCTCTGCCCCTGCCAGTTTGCAACAGCCTCTGCTGCCCTGCCGCCTGCCCCACCTCCCTTGCAGCTGCTGGACGGAGGCCGACTGCAGCGCGCCGGCGGCGGCAGCAGACGACTATGTGTTCGAGAAGATGGTGGCTTTGTTTGACGGCAACCGAGCGGGGCTGGGCTGGGAGGAGCTGGTTGATCTGGCGCAGCATGCGGCCCTGGGCGACCAGTTTGTGCTCAGGTGGGCATGTTGGCAGGATTGCAGCTGCATGCGGCGGTGCCAACTGGGCAGCCCACGAAATTGGACTGGCGACTTTCGCCGGTGTCCACTGCTGTTCTGCCGCCGCTTTGCTTCTTGCACAAAACATGCAGCTGTCTCGCCTGAACTAGTCGTTGCCTTGCACAAGCACTCCAGCATCTGTTTGCGTCCCCCAACCAACCGCAGGCTGTGCGAGCAGCTGCTGTTCCGCCTGCCGCCTGCGCCCAGCAGCAGCGGCGGCAGCGGGGAGGAGGTCAGCTCAGCAGGCATGGCCTTTTCGGAGAAGCGCCTGCTGCTCAAGTACGTGCACGTGCTCACAGATAGCCTGCAGCGGCGGCAGAGCGAGACGGAGCGGCGGCTGCAAGAGCTGGAGCGGTGGCAGCGGCAGCGCGGCGGCGGCGGCAGGGCCGGCAGCAGCGGAAGCTTGCCAGATGCGGACGGCGGCGGGCGGGGCGGCAAGGGTAGGCTGCGGCGCTTGGCGCGCCACCCAGCCTGCATTGTGTTCTGCATGTATGCAACCGTCGCACTGCCACCTTGGCACGTGGCCAGCCGGCTCTTTCAAGTGCTACCGCTGCTGGCCCTGCTGCCGCCGCCTGCCAACTGATGACGCCGTCCTCTCAAGTCACTCTGCCGGATGCGCGCTATGAAAGAGCAGCTTGATAGATAGTCCGTGCCTGCTGCTCTGTGCATCCCTCGTGCCTGTTGCCGCACTGTCCAGCTGCTGCTGCTCTAGCCAGTTGTTTATCCTTGTTCCACATGCTGTCCATCGATCGATTTGTTTGCATTAGCCAGATGCAATAAGTTATCTTCTCGAGTTCTTTTACCGGCCCTACCCTCGTGTCGTTCAGTTGCTGTTGCATGTTTGTGAATCGCAAGGCAGCAGTGCCAGATTGCAGGGCGGCGGGAACGGTCCGCTGCGAGGAGCTTCAGAGGGGGCTAGCTGGGACTGCATGGCCCTATCGCAGATGCAAACACCTGGCAAACAAGAATGCATTGCTCCAGCAGCAGCAAGGCCTGATGCCTCATTGCCATCACCGGGCCTGCCGTCGCCGGTGCACGCCGCGCCGAGCGCTGTGCTCCCGCCGCTGAATCTCACCCAGCCTGCCAGCGCCGCTGCAGCTTCCTCTCTCACTGCTGATTGTCAGGGAGTGACGCCGCCTCTGCTCTCCTGCTCGCCCACTCAAACTCGCGCCGCCCCCGACAGCTGCGCAGCTGCAGCCGGCCTCGGCGCCCCAGCGGGTTCAGATCGCTTTGCTGAGCAGATTCACGCGCCTGGCGGCCGGCAGAACGCGAGTGCGAGCAGCGGCGCCATGAGCCGGGGCGTGCGGGACTTCAGCGACGACTTTATGGTGGAGGACGCGGCGTGTGAGTGCCGCAGAGCGCCGGGAAGCTGGCGCCAGTGCCGCCGCCGCAGTCCCTGGTCTTCCCCGCTCGCCGCCGCCCAGGTTGCGCCACCGCCGCTCGCCCTCACTGCCTGTCGTGCCCCAAACATCTGCCCTGCATGTCTTGTCGCAGCTGGGCGGCGCCGCACGCCTGGAGGTTTCCCAGCTGGCGCACCGCCACCCACCGCGGAGCGCGAGAGCGACCCGCACCGCCTGGCGCAGCGGCAGAAGCAGGTGGGTGGGCGGCAATCCGGGCGGCCTTCCTCCCTTCGCCTTGGCTTTGCTGTTGCCTGCCGCCGGGAACTCAGCTTGTGCAGCTGCTGATCTGGCAGCGCTGACAAGGCCGTGCTTGCTCAAACTCTCAACATTTATCTGTGGCAGGTGGACCTAGGCAAGAACACGCTGGGCTACCAACGCTACAAGGCAGCGGTGCCGCGGTGCGACCAACTTGCGCGCGTTGCATTCTGCCCTGCTGCTGCTGCAACTGATGCTGCCGCATTTCGCTGCTGCTCTAAGGTGCTTATTGAGCGCTGCAGGAACAAGCCAAACCACACCTCTGTGCAGCTATGGGATGCAGCTTTGGGACGCCATGGCGCACTGATGCACTGCTGCTGCCCATCTGCCGCAGGGACAAGCGCAACCGCAAGGAGCACCCCATGACCCCCGACATCTACCAGGTCTGCAGACGAGTCAAACACTCCTGGTGGTCTGGACAATGATGGTTTTCGGGCATTGCACAAAGTCAGCACTGCTGGGCTGCCGCTGCAACCCCCGCCAATTCTCAGGTTCGACCTGCTGCACAATGCAGCTGGCCTGCGCTGAGCCGCTGCACCATCCTGCTGCCGCCGCTGCTGCTGTTGGCTTGTACAAATCCTCAACGCTGTCCCCCCCTTCCCTGCCGCCCGCCGCAGGTCTGCAGCAAGCGCGCGTTTGACGGGCAGGTGAAGAAGTGGCGGCGCATGCTGCACGAGTGGGACCTGCCGGAAGATGAGGAGCAGCAGGTGCGATCCTGCTGTGTTTTGTGCTTCTGGGTGTTTTGAACCATGCTGCGCGCCACGAGTGGGACCTGCCCAAGGATGAGGCGCAGCAGGCGGGGGTGTGGAAATGGATGGAAGCAGCGCTTGTAGTTGGCTTGTGCAGGCTGCTGGGCGGTCGATGACTGGGATGCGCACTGCCGCCAACTGAAGCTTTGCACATGCCATGGAGGCCAAGGCAACACCCTCCCGCCCCCGTCACTTGCAGGGCGAGCCGGCGCTGCTGCCGGTGCACACCGACCGCGGCGGCGCCGCCTCCAACCCAGCCCTACCACGCGAGGCGGGCGACGACTTTGAGCACATCAGCCACGCGGGTGGGTGCTGCTTGGCTGGCTGTATGCTGCCTGGCTGCATTCCATAAAAAGGGGCTGAGCATGTCAGCCGTTGAGTGGGTGCTTGGGAGGGCCTGCAGCAGCAGTTGGAAATGGGATTGCACCAGAGGATTGAGCACACCAGGCGTGCACCACCACTCATATGCGCCATCTCTGCACTGCGAATGCTGATTGCATGCCGGTTAACCCTGCTCATCCGCCCCTCCCTGCACCACCCACCCCCACCGATGCAGACGCGGCGGGCGGCGCGGCAAAAAACGGGGGCGCCCTGCTGCGGTCGGTGGGCAACCTGCCGCTCAAGATCCCCTCGGCCATGCGCAAGCGCGCGTACGACGAGACAACCGTGAGCTTGCTAAATACTTTATTACGCACCTGTTGTGGAATGCATGATAAGTAACCGGCTTCAGCCATGCGCAAGCGCGCGTACGACGAGACAACCGTGAGTCTGGCAAATCCTTTATTTCACACCTGTTGTGGACATGATAGATGCCCGATTTCACCCATGCGCAAGCGCGCGTACGACGAGACAGCCGTAAGTTGTTTGGTTGCTAGTGTGAGTTGTTTGGTTGCTAGTGACACCCCATTTGTTTGCTGGACCCGGAATGGCTGCTGAGCTGTTGTGAAAGCAAGCGCGCGTACGACGAGACAACCGTGAGTTTGTCACTACTATACACACCTGTTGCCATGAATGATAGATACCGATTTCAGCCAGGCGCAAGCGCGCGTACGACAAGACAACCGTGAGTTGGCCTTGCTGAATCAGAACTGCTAGTCTGCCATTAGTTGGTGAAGCTGCTGCTGCTATGAAAGCAAGCGGAGCGCGCGTACGGCGAGACAACCGTGAGCTTGGCTTTGCTGCAATTGCATGACTGTGTTGGTTTGCTTTGCAGTTGGCCGTGGTGCCGGAGATGCTGCCGACATCGCACTTGGTCAGGGTTTGGGTCAATGTGCTTCCCTCCTTGCATCCTTCTTTGCGGTGCTTGGCCTTCACAGCAAGCAGCAACTAGAGCCTTGCCTGCCACATGGCTGCCGCTCTCTGCAGCATGAGTATGAATGTGAGCAGCCCTGCCTTTGCCCCCTGCCCTACCTGCAGGCGGGCAGCGAGGCGCAGCAGCAGCCGAACGAGAACGGGGGAGCCCACAATGGGCAGGCGGGGCCGGGGGCCAAGGCGGCCCGCCGGTCGGTGGACGGGGCAGAGGCAAGCCCCGGCCGCACAGTGGCGGCGGCGGCGGCGGCCAAGGCAAAAGACCCAAGCTGGACTGAGCAGCGCTACGCTGAGCCTGACCTGGATTATGGAGATGGGTGAGCTTGCTGTTATTGCTGCACGGGCGGCGCTGTTGGCGGCGAGCTGTTGGTTGCAGCGGGAGGCTGGGCACCGTCGCCAGGTCGCCACTCGCTCGGCACAGCAGCATTGTTTGAACAGCCGGCAAAAGGCCGGCAGAATGACCCTCCACCCTACTCATCCAGCATCTAAAACTTCACCGCACATGCAGGTCTGTCACTGAAGACGAGGATGAGTGGCAGCACGTGGACACCTGGCGGCCGCAGCCGCGCCAGAAGGGGCAGGGGCAGGAGCTGCCGGGGGCCTACCGCTCCATCACCAACGTCAACCCGCTGTCCTGGGAGGACGAAATCCAGATCTGAGGCCTTGAATTACAGAGCGGGAGCAGCTGGTAGTGGCAGCAGCCGTCTGCTCGGGAGCTGCACTACCCTGCGGGCACAGGCCTGCAGGGGGCAGCGGAGCGAGCACAGCACGGCTGTGGGCTGCTGGCGGCAGCGGCTGCTCCAGAAGCGGCATGCCTGGCTGGCCTTTGTTAATTGTATTGCCCTCACATTTTCTTGTTAAGGGTGTGTATAGTATGCATGTAAGGGCGCCGGGATGGCAGCGAATTTGGCGTGCGTATGCAGGCGGCGCGGCAGCTGAGCGGGCACGGCGGGTGACCAGCTCGAGGCCCGCACAGCTCAAACCCCAAAGCCAGCTTTCTGCTCCACCGCTGCTGGACCTTTGTTGCAACAGAACAGCTCACGCCTGGCCCCTCTCGCCCGGCCCGTGTCGTCAAGCCGCCCGGTGCTCCTGGTTCGTCTGAGGCCCTCGGATTTGCCGCCCGATCGGCTATGTAGCTAGCAGCGTCCGTCACTCCTGCTCCTGCTCCTCTACCGCCGCCGCCGCCAATCTGCTGTCTCTCCTTCACCCGTGTGCCCCGTGCAGGTTTCCCTGCAGCCATGGACAACGCAGCAATCATCCAGGCCGCGCAGCGGTTACTGCCGCTCATTAAAGGCATGCCCGGCATACTGAGCAACGGTTCAAGCCGCTCAAACCCTTTTGCAGCGGCGAATGCCCTGCGCAACCTGCTGCGGCAAGCAGAAACGGGCGCGGGGCCCCTGCCTGCTGCCGTGGCCGGGTGCGTTCTGGCAGCGCTTGGACACTGCTCCTGGCCCGGTGCTCGACATGCGCGAGTGCAGCTCACAGCATTCAACAGCAACTTGCCACGGACCTCTGCTCGAGATCTCACCGACTCCCCGGTGCTGCAGTGCTTTAAAGCCGCTGTTCGCGGCATCGGCGGCATGGATGGAGGCACATCAGAGTGCACCATATCGGCAGGAGCTCCTGCATGCATGCAACCTCACCTCCAAGCTGTGCTGGAGCATGGCCCTCCTGGCTACCTGCCGGCGGCTGCCGCTATCCCATGCGCAGATGGCGGCAGTGCTGCGGGCAGGTGCCGCCCTGCTGACCCTGCACCCCCGCCTGATTCAGGCGGCCCTGTCCAGCCCCGATTTCAGGGCAGCTCATGCAGGCGGCGGCGGCTTGCAGGACTGGCTGCAGCTGCTGACGGACCATCTCTGTTGGACGCACCATATGGCTTGTGCGCTGGCCATTGCTGCCGGCCATGCGCTGAACAGCAAAGCAGACGCGGTCGCAGTAGCCCCACTGCCAACAGCCCTCTTTGTGTGGCTGGAGCTGACCAGTGATGCAGTGGCAGAGTTGATGGAGTGCGCTGGTAAGGTTGGGCAGAGCGCAGGTCTTGCAAGCTGCAGGCACACCTGTTGTGCATCCGGCGGTGCCCGCCAGGCCCCGACCGCCACCGCCACTTTGCTGCGCAGGCCTGGAGGCTCCGCTGCGCCTGGCACAGCCGCTAGCAGGGATTGTCTGTATTGCAAGTGCACCCGTTGTGGCGGCACAGCTGCAGCAGTCGGTGGAGCGGCAGGCAGCGCTGGTGCAGCTGGCTGCTGACGGCTTGGCGGTTGTGACACAGCAGCCTCGCCCAGCTGACGAGGCATGGTGCCACATGCACAACAGCCTGTGCCAGCTGGCGCTTTCCGAGCAGCTGGAGGACAGGAGGCTGGCGCACGAGCAGCAGACTGATGGCGCACTGCTGAGGCTGGCCTTGCAGTCCCTGGAACCCCTCACTGCAGCACTGGCGGCTGTGGGCAGCCTGCCTGGGGGTGGCAGCCCCGGTGGTCATGCCACCATGGCGGCGCTGGCGCCGGTTTACACCATGGATGTGGCGGCCTGTTCCCTGTGGGCTGCAGCGCAAACCAGTGAGCAGTGGGCGCACCTGGCGCCGGTCTTGCCGCATCTGCTGAGCTTCCTGCGAGGCCTGCACAGCTTGATTAGCCTGGCAGCCGAAGCAGCCGAGGCAGCAATCGCCGAGGGCGCACCGTCACAGCAGCTGATCTGTCGTGAGTGGCTGGAGTCTGACCTGGCTCAGCCGCTCTTTGCGACCTTCGTGCGGGTTAGCCAGCAGCAGGAAGCCGCAGGCAGCAGCAGCAGCACCAGCCCGCCGTCTCTCTTCTGGTCAGACACCATCGCCGCTGTAGCATGGCACAAGGTGGTTGGCCATCTGGCAAGTGCATTCCACACGCTAGCCAGCAGCGCGCTGCCCATGGTCGCTGAGCCCAGCAGCAGCCAGCTGGCAGCGATACTTGAGTGCGTCGAGGTGCTGCTGCGCCTGGCGCCGCTGCTGCCCCGTCTGCTGGTGCCTGGGCTTGGCAGCGACAGCAGCGGCATAGTTACAAGCTCGCCGCAGAGCCCGCCGGTCATGGCAGGCACATTGCCACTCGTCCAATTGAACGAAGATGACTTTGAGGTGATGAGCGTGTGCTCGCCTCCTCACGCACTGGCCACTGGCGCTTTTGAACTGGCCAGCTGGCTTGCCACAGCTACTGCGTGCGGCCTGGGCCTGGGGCTGACGCCAAGTGCCAGTGTGACGAGCGAGGCACTCATGCCGGCGCTGCATGCCTGCTGGACAGCTCTAAAGCATGAGGAAGCCCAGGTTGCAGTTGAAAAGCAGCTTGCAGCTGCGGAAGCAGAGGCAGCTTGCAGTGGCAACAGCCAGCAGGTACGTTTGGGCGGGCACAGCTGTAAATGTCTAGGGTGGCTGTTAGTGTGCATGGTGTGCAAGGCAGCAAAGCAAAGACAGGGGTGTGCAATTGAGCAGCTGCCGGTACAGTTTGCTTCCCCTCTTGTGGCATCGCAGGCACACAGCATACTGCCCGTGCTCCCGATCGTTAGGCTGGTCACCGTGCCAGCAGTGGCGCAGTGGGAAGCCTTCGAGGGGGCGATGGTAGAGGCATTGGAGGCGGCTGGGGACCTTCTGCAAGTGGGCATGGAGCCAGCGGCAGCAGGCCCTGAGCCTGCAGTGCAAACTATTCTTCCAGACAAGCTCTTCTTCGTCACGCTTGCGGGCCTTCAGAGAGTTGCGGATGACAGCTCTGAGGCCGGCGGCACCCAGCTGCATGAGAGGTGAATGGGATTGAGCAGGGGCCGTGTATGCTCATGGGTGTGGACAGGTGCAGTGGCCCATGGGCAGTTGGGGGCGGCGGTTGGTCCTGCGGGCAGGCTGCCAAGCTAGCTGCAAGTGCTGTCTTGCAGCTGCAAGCATGAATATGCTACCTGAGTGCTCAACCGGCTGCCTACTCTACAGGAACGCGGAGTGCCTGCTGCTCTGCTGGTTCGATGTGATGGCAGCACATGGCATGGAGCAGCCTGATTACCGCTGGGACGCCTGCATCACTGCCCTGCTGCCGGCAATGTTGCAGTCACCACAGGATGCTGACTTGGCGCTGCTGAGCTGCCGGGGTGCAGCCCGCGGCGGCCCGCCAGCAGTGAACATGCGCCTCCTTGCAATGCTGCTGGATATAGCACAGTCAAATCACTACCCAGAGCACTATGGGGTGAGCTCGCTTGCTTGTGGCGGCTGCCAAGCGAACGCAGCACATTTGGATGCCTGGCTTTGCTCGCTGGCACTACGTGTGTGCTCCTCAGGGCACCGATTGATCTCGTTCTGCCGCTGACCGCCCCTCTGCCTCTGCTGTGCTTGCAGCTGGATGCAGCGGTGCGCGCTGCGGCTGGGCGGCTGCAGCAGTGCGCAGCAGCAGGGCTGCTGGCCGCTCCTGCAGCAGCGATAGACGGGCTGCTCAGCTGCAACACCGGCCAGGCTCCTCTGCTTCAGGTGATGGTAGTGCTGGCAGCCTTTGTGCAGGATGGGTCAGAGGTGGCAGCAGTGCTTCAGTCCATCTTGACACAGGCAGCAGCAGCTGCGGCGGCTGCGTCCGAGCCAGAAGCCGCGGCAGCAGAGCCGGCAGGGGAGCAGGCAGGGCAGGCAGAGCAGCCGGCCTCGGGCGCAACCGTGGCGGCGCCGCCGCCGCCCACCGCTGAGCAGCTGGCGGTTCGGCGCAGCCGGGCGCTTGCCATGCGCCGCTGCGCCAATGCGCTGTGCACCAATTTGAGCGACACCAGCGAGGCAGAGCTCAAGGTGCAGCGGTGCAGCGCCTGCAGAGCGGTGCGCTTCTGCAGCCTGGAGTGCTCGCGAGCAGCGTGGCGCAGCGAGCACCGGCTGGCGTGCCGCGTGCTGCAGCAGGAAGCAGTGGCGGCAGCGGCAGCAGATGGGGCCAGCTGAGCTGGTGCGCAGAGCGCTCCAAATCGCGCATGCCTGCACAGCACACTGTACATTATGAGCATGTGTTGATAGGTCTGTTGCCACTTGTTTTCAAGCCTGTTTTGCAATGGTTGTAGCGGCATCCCCATGTTGCATACTGCCTGCCTCTGTGTGCAATAATTTGCAAGCACAGGCCTTAAGCAGATTACAGCCAACCGCCTCCCAGTTTCACACGCACAACAGCAAGCAAAGAAAGCACCACTGCATCAACGCGCAGTCTCCCCACGCTGCCCCCACCCAGCTCGCTCAGTCAGCATTGCTGCTTCAGTATATTGCCGCCCGCCCGCGGCTGCCAGGTTATGTCGACTCATGTCGAGCGCACTGGCGAGCCGCGCACAGCAGGGATGGCGCCTGCTGCTCCCGCCGCCTCCATCTCCCGCAGCAGCTTGGCATTCAGCTTGCGCTCCACGTCGCTCATGGCCGATACGGCGCGCCGCGCCTGGCGGGGAAAAGCAGGGTGGTGGAGGGGAACTGTTGCAGGCAGAGCGAGGCATGCGAAATTGCAGCCAAGGTGGCATGCAGTACGGTGGCGCTGAGGGCTGTCACCTCGGGCGGCAGGCTGCCCTCTGCTCTTCTCTGGCAACATGCAGCACAGCCCCGCCAACCACACTGACCGCTGCATTGCCCCTCTGCCTTCCCGTTCCGCCTTGCCTGGTTGTCATCAATCTGCGCGTCCAGCTCCGCCTTGAAGGCCCGCATCTTGGCCAGCTCAGCAGCCTTGGCAGCCGCCTCCGTCTTCAAGCACACCTGGTGGGGAGGGGTTGAAGGCGCATAGCAGTGCGGAGTTGAGCACAGCAGTGACATGCAGCAGGTCGGAGACAGATGCTCCCCAGAAGAGCAACCGATGATTTGCAGGTGGTGGTCGCTGGTGCACCCAAACGTGATGCACCACACGAAACAGCAACACAAAGGGCAAGTGGCCACCATGGTGCAGCGGCGGCGAGCAATCATTTCAGAATCGTGCACGAGCCCACCCGCCGCCACCCGTCATGCGGCGGCAGCACCCCGCATGGTACCTCAGGGTGCAAGGCTTGCACCCTGCCACATGCACGCCCACACACCCTGCCATCAACCCATCCGCTCACCTCCAGCTCCGCCATCATGCGCACCAGCTCCCCCCGCTTCTCCTTCAGCCCAGCCAGCTTGGCCGCCTCCTTCTCCTCCAGCTGACCCGCCACGTCGGCACGGAAGCGGGCAGCTGAAGCCGCAGCAGCAGCCTTGCGCGCCGCCTCCTGCAGCGCGGAGGAGGGAGGAACAGAGAATGCTCTTGCCGCAAAACCAAAGCCGGCTCTGCAATTGACTCAATCGCTCTCCAGTGGGCACCCACGGACCCTGGCAAACAAGCGGATCCCTGCCCACCCAACCAACTTCGCTCGACAAACCACCTCCCGCCCAGCCCCACCTCCTTGGCCAGCGCCTCCTGCTTCTCCCGGAACTGGCGCTCAATGATGTCCTCGTCCACCCAGCGCTTGAAGGGCGGGCGCTGCGCCGCGTCCGCAGCCTGCCGGTTCTGCGGGGAGGGATGGGGACGGGGGCAGGGGGAGCAGGGGTTGTGGGCAGGTACAGTAGCAATGCTTGGTACCGCCTTGCTTGCTAGCCGTCCTGAGGACGGTTCAGCTAACTGCACGCATGCCCGCGATGCTGAGAAAGAAGATTCAAGTCAGCCCCCTTTTTACCAGCGCACCTGCACCGCCTTCACCTTCTCCAGCAGCTGCTGGCGCTCCCGCTCCTGCTTGTCCCTGCGCCAGGGCAGAGCAACAGATGCAAATCGACCATCAGCCCATGTCTCCCGCTGCCCCGCCTGCTGCCGCAGGGATGCCCCTCCTTCCCAGCCAGGGCCCCTCCCCTGCCACCCACAGCCGCGCCGGCCTGCTGCCAAACTGTTCCACCTCCCCAGCGCAACAGCCCCCTCTCCCGCCACCCACAGCTGCGCCGTCTGCTGCCGCATGTACTCCAGGTCCTGCAGCCGCTCCTTCTCCGCCTCCTCCTCCTTGATCTGGCAGGGCAGCAGGCGGGGGTGGCAGGCGAACAAAGCGGCATCGCAGGGTCAGCTTGGCTCAACTTTAGTGGCGGCAGAGCAGGGCCTTGGACAGCCGCTGGGATGGCGTGTCGGCAGCAGCTGAAAGACAGTACCCTGCCCTGCACACCACAATCGAGTGCATCCAGCACCCCCCATCACCTTCTTGTTGACCTCGTTGCTCAGCAGGAAGGCCTTCAGGTCCTCCTTGGCCTTGGCCTTGGCAGCAGCTTCCTCCTGGGAGGCGGTGGGGCATGGCTCAGACAGAATCAGTGTGCTTTCCATCCTTTGGTGCCATGCGGCAGGGGCCAGCCCAGAAAACCTGCCACATGCTCGTTCCAGTTCCACCACCACACACTCATCAAACGTCCGCGCCGCCAGCACTGCCCTACCCGCCCCACCTCCATCTGGCGCTTGAGGTCCAGCGTGATGCGTGCGCTCATCTCCTCCTCCGCCCGCTTCTTCAGCTCCGCAGCCACCGCCTTGCGGTTGGCCTGGGGCAGGGCGGGGCAGCGATAGGTGTAAGCAGGCTGGCCAGCATTGTACATCGTTCCAACCTTGCTGCTGATGCAAGTCCACGCCACACGAACACTTGTTTTCAAAGTGCTGCCGCACCCTGTTGCAACACCGCTGGCGTGCTCTGCCCACTTCAGTCTATCTCCCAGCTTGCCACCCACCTGCTCCTCCAGCTGCGCCTCGCGCTCGGTGCGCAGCTTGGCCACTTCAACCGCCCGCTTCTGCTGCTGCGCCGCCCGCTCCTGCAGCACGGCAGACGGGCAAACATGAGGCACAGCTGGGCAGGACAGGTGTACTTGCTGAACAGCAGCTGCTGTATGTTTTGGCAAACAGCCTTGCACGCAGTGATTACCACCTGCCCCGCGCCTGCTGCATCTGCACCCACCCGCCCACCTTCTCAAACTGCTGCAGCTCCGCCTCCACCACCTTGAGCTCCGCCTTCTTGCCCTCCTTCTCAGCCCGCCTGCGTCAAAGGGATGCGGAGCAGCAGCACGTCAGGGCTTCGCAATATGGTCCAAAGTGCTTGCTTGTTTGCCACGCACAGCCGAGCAGTCTGCTGAGACAACAACTGCGACACAGCATGCAGGGTATGCAGCAGGAGGCAGCAAGCACATGCACACCGCACCACCCCACCCATCCCGCCCCGCTGCCGCACTTGCGCTGCGCCGCCTGCGCCGCCTGGCCCTGCAGCTGCTCTTTGACCTCGCGCTTGGCGGAGCGGGTGGCTGCCGCTGCCCGCTTCTCGTCCTCCCGCGCCATGAAGGCCACGTAGAGCGAGATCTGAGCGCGGTAGAGGGTGGCCGGAGGATGCATGTGTGCAGCAGCATGTTGCCAGGCATGCATGGCAGGTGGACTGATCAGTGGCCAACGTGTGCATGGTTCTGTGCAGGCCTCCCCATAAATTCCGGCGCCAGCACCCTCCGCCTGCGACCACCCTCCCAGCCGCGCACCTGGCTCCACTCGTCGCGGCTGAACAGGCTCTTCTTGGCGGCAAGGCGCTCCGCCTTGCCGCTGGCGCCGCGCCGCCCCGCCAGCCGGTTGCGGATCGCGTCCTCCAGCGCGCTGATGTCTTCCTCCTGGGCGTTGTGGTACGGGTGCATGAGGAGGCTGGTTGAATGGAGTTCCGCCGCCGCCGGTGCCCAACCAACTCCCCACCCTCATGTGCACCCCTCGCCCACCTCGGCGCCGGCGCCCTCCCTCAGGAAGCGCGCCACCTCCTCGCCAATGATCTGGCGCGCCGCGTCGCTGGTAGCATCCTGCGGCAGCAGGGGCAGGCAGTGGGACAGGATGTGGAAAGCGGGCAGTGGCAGGCGGGGCGTGCGACGGCGGCGGCACTGAGTGGCGGCGGCGGCGGCGGCGGGTGGGCGGTGTGGCACCCCCGGCGCGCCTTGAAGTTGGCCTGCACGCGTCTGATGATGGCCTTGGTGCGCCCGTTGGGAGCCTCCATGGCCTGGGCCGGCGGAGGGAGAGGCGGGCGGTGGGTGCGGGGCGCCTGACGGGCTGAGGGCGGGCTTAAGCTATCTAAAGCGTGACGCTGCGTTCAATCCTGCGGCGCAAGCGACCTCCGAGGGCTCACCGGTGGAGAGGCGCTGCCGTCGACGGCCCGAGACCTGGTTTGATGCTCCAAATGCTGAAGAGATCGTCAAATTTGTCGCAAGGACTGCTGGGGCCGCCGGCATTGGCCCAGCCAAGCTGCATGCCGCCGACGCCGCCGCCCAGCGCGGCTGCATCTCATGCTGCCCAAATGCTCGCAAGCTGCCACCGATCACACGGTGTCGCGCTCAAGCACGCTCTCACAGCACCACACAGCCTGCAGGAGCACCCACCGAGCAAACAGCTGTCGGCAGCTCCGCGCCCCGGGCGCCCAGCGGCCCCCAGCCCGGCTCACCAGCGCTGGCTGTGACCCCGATCAGCAATGGAGGCCTCCGCGGTGCTGCGGGTGCGCGAGCAGCTGCCCTGGGCGCACGCAAACTGCAAAACGGGGACAGCCAGCTGCCACTGGCTGCTTGGCATAAGCTGCAGAATAGAACGGCTTGTGCAGGAGCCGCAGGTCTTGCCCACTCGCCGCCCACTCCCGCCGCTCACCTACGCCCCACCCACCCGCCTCTCCGCAGGTTGGCGGCCGCCGCCTGCTGCAAGAGTGCACCGTGCTGGGCAGCGTGGGCGTGGGCGGCTCCATCGCCATCCTGCTGCTCATCGGCATTGTGGTGGGCGCTGGCGCCACCTGGCTGCTGTTCTGGCTCAAGGAGCGCCGCCAAGTCCGCATCGAGGTGGGTGCAGAGTGGTGCTGCGCCATGCATGTGCATGTGCATGCAGGTGCCGCTGGAGCTGTACATGTGGTGTCGGTGACGTGTTTCATTGTGCTGCTGGCTACGCATGCTCATCCAAACAACGATCGGCGAAAGCCCCATGCGCGCCTGCCTCGACATGCATTGTCCCCCCACGCACCCATGCAGCTGGAGTATCGCAACCGCTTTGGGGATGCGGTGCGGGCGGGCCTGCCGGATGTGACCGCCATGGTCAAGGTGCGAGGGCTGCAGCAATGTTTGTTTAGCACAGTATTGGAAGTCTGGGCGGGGCGTTGCACTCTGCCTGCTGCATGCGCGCCACGCTCATTCTCCGTGCCCCTTGCCACCATCAACCAACCCTCCCAACCTGCCGTCTGCTCCCCGTCAACCCTCCATGCGCAGGCGGCCACCACACCCACCATCGCCGCCCCGCCCTCCATGTTCCGTGAGAATGGCCAGCTGGCGGGTCCTGCAGTGACCAAGGCTGCGTCTGCCATGACCGAGGGCCCGCTGGGCGTGGGGGTGGGCTCCTTCAAGCACGATCCGCTGCGCTCCAGCATCAAGGAGCACGCCAACCCAGTGGCCAGCAGCGCCGGCATGGCGCGGAGCAGCAGTGGCAACCCATTTGGCGAGGTGTGTGCTGGGGGCCTGGCATGCCGTGCAAATGCAGCGCATCAGCATCCGCATGCTGCACTGTCCCCAAATGCTGCGGCTGCTGTGGCATGCATGGCAGGACGAGCAGGGCCTGACTTGCTGCCGGTTGCCGCAGCCTGCAGCACTCAGCTCCGCACCCGCCCCGCCCTGCCGCCAGGTCTCCTCATTCAACGTGGTCAAGAACGAGGTTTGCAGCCTGAACAACTCGATGGAGGCGACTCCGGCCCGTGCAGGCGGCGCAGGTGCGCGGTGTGCACCTGTGCTGCCTTATACATGGGCCAGCAGCAGCAGGGCTCTAGCTTGTGGCAGGCAGCTGCTTGCTCTCAGCGGGGTAACATATGCCCACGTCTGCAATGCTCCTGCCCTGCTGACCCTGCCGTCATGCCATGCCCTTCTCCTCTTGTGTGCAGGCCTGATTGGCACCGCTGTGTATGGCGGCCCTGCCTCCGACCCCGCCTCACCACGCATCGTGAAGCAGGCCAGCGGTGCAGCAGCAGCCGCAGCCGCTGCTCCGGCCCCAGTGGCGGCCTCCAACCCCACCAGCACGAATGCGCCCTTCGCATGGCCGGCCATGGATGCCTCCACAGCGGGCACAGCACGCGCAGCAGGCGCTGCACCTGCAGCCCCCACGCAGGCTCCGCAGCACACCCGCAGCGCGACAGTGGTGGGGCCTGGGGCGGGCTCCTCTGGTGCGGCTGCGGCAGGCGGGGCGGCAGCGGGGCGGCCAGCACCTTCCAGCGGTGACTACCTCGCTGCCCTGGACAGCGCGGCAACCAACCCATTTGAGACGCCGGCGCTGTGGCAGCAGGAGCAGCAGCACGAGGCGGCGGCAGCAGCAGCCAAGGCGGCAGCCAAGCAGGAGCTGCTGCAGCAGGTGGGTGGGTGGAGGGGTGGGATCGGTTATTGGTGATGGGCACGAATGTGCAGCAGTTGGACCCTGCTGCTGCCCTCTGCCACCAGCTCCATACCGCCATGCCGCGGGTGTGGGAGGCGGCAAGTTCATGCCTTGCTGCAGTGCTCGTCTGTCGCCGCTGCTGCTGCTAGCTTCTCGAGTTGTTTTTACACCTCTGTACTTATGCAGGTGTCTGGCGAGGAGTATGGCGAGGAGGAGCTGGACCCCGAGTGGATGGCGCTGCTGGCTGACCTGGACGCACGCCTGCAGGTGGGTGCTGGGCGGGGAGCGGCGGCAGCTGGGCAGCTGCTGGCGGGCTGTGGCGCCCAGGCGGCTGCTGCAGGGGAGCTGCATGCCTTGCAAGCCAGCGGTGCATCGTGTCGGTCGCAATGTGAGAGGCAGCAGCAGCAGTTCAGCAGGCAACTTGCAGACAATGCCGTCGAGCAGTTGCCACCAGCTGCCCAGCTCCTGCCGCCACCACTGCTCTAACCCCTGCTGCTGCACCCACCATGCCCCCAACAGGCGGCTGGGCGGCCGCGGCTGAGCTCGCGCGAGCGCGCGGTGGCCATTCGCTCGCTCATTGTGGCCACAGCCAGCCAGTCTGCGGACGCAGCGCTGGACAAGGCGCTTGCAGATGTGGAGGCGTTCAGGTGGGCCTTCGCTGCTTTGGAAGGGCTGCTGTGCAACTGTGGTGGAACTGAGGCTGTGCCCTGCCTGGGGTGGCTTGCATCAAGTGGGACAGACAGCGGGGACTGCGCAGTGCATGTTCAAAAAATCGCAGCACGCAGCTAGTACTTAGGTCCGATGTTTTGCTGCCACTTGCCTTAAGACTTTCGCTGCTCTGCCCCTTCTGCACTCGCAGGCGGGCGCAATCGTTCCGGGCTGCGGCATGAACGGCTTGTGCGGTGGCCAGAGTGCCGCAAATGATCATCCCCACCTGTCCGTCACACATTCAAGCAGTATGGATCCTCAACAACAGTGGCTGTAAAAATGCACACAGGCAGCCATGCTGTATACCGCATAGTGGCTTGCTAGCGCGGAATGTCTGGCTCGGAATGCATGCATGCATGCATGCATGCGCCGGCACCACTCCTTCCGGAGGCTTGCTCGCGAGGATCGTGGCGAATCTAGTGCATCCTATTATCTCTGGCCTTGCTTGCGCACGAAGGACTAAGCTTGCGCAAGACGCGGAGCTGAACACCGCGAACACCACTGCAAAGCCAAAGGAGCGCCCCGAACTGCTTCGGCATCTGAAGAACAGCTCATTTATCGGGCCGTAGCGCCCCGGGTTGCCATGGTAAGGCGGGACTTGCACCGTGCCGCTTCCCCAGGGCACTTGCAGGGCTGCGCCAGCCTTTTCCTGCGCGCTGGAGGCATGCTGGCGACGATTATTATACGCCGCAGGGCAGGGTATCAGCGGCTCCAGCTCCTGCCGCCGTGTCGCCTTGCGCCGTGCTGCCGCCACTTGTGGGGGATGATCAGACATGACTCGCCCTAGTGCGACCAGATGTAGACATTGCCGTCCTCGCTCACTGCAGGGTGCCGGGCAAAGCACCCAGACTTTTTTTACTCGGACAGACTCGTTGGACGTGTGGCTGCACCAGGAAAATTTCCGTTACAGCCTACATGCCATCCAGCGGGACTACGAGTGGAAGCGGAGACAAGTCGTCGGGTGAGTGGCATTGACGCGGTGCGCAGGGCGGCACAGCACGTCTGCGTTTCCTGCCCTTGAGCCACTCCTCCTGCTGTGCACACTGACTGCCTTTGATAGGTATTGATAAGAACTGCAGCTCGCACATCGCCGCTAACGCCTTGGACTGCATACCAGCTGCAGGCTGCTGGAGACGGTGGCAAAGGTGAAGGACGCCCAAGATGACAACGCTATAGTGAAGCTGAGCGAAGTGATACTGCTTGACCGATCGAAACAGAAGGTAGTTGTAAGGGTATGAAGGCTACTGGATGTCATATGGGACTAGCTGGGCCGGTGATTGTGCGTAATCTGAAGCCGGGCAGGTGTGCATGCAGAGAGACCTACATGCCATTTGGGATGGCAGCTTGCTTGCTGCTTTTTCTGCAGAACCAAGCGTCTACACCTAACCCGCTCACATCTGGGCCTTTTCCGCAGGTGATGGCTCCAGCCAAAAACCGCCTTGGTGGTGCGGCAGCAGCGGCGGCTGGCGGCAGGGCACCTTCTGAAGCTGGGCAGGTGGGCGGGGGCCAGCATACTTGGGTTTGCATTGCGCGCATCAGCAGTTGCTTCAATTGCGGGGTCGGGAGCTTCCACACATTGACCCCACCACCCCTGCCCCTCCGCTCCCTTGCCGGTCAGGTGCAGCCCATCAGCCGCAGCGCTACCTTCGTCCTGAAACAGTCCTGCCTTCCATGCCCCCAACAGCGCCATGCACTCACCTGCCCCCACCTGCCTCCACCTCTGCCCGGCCCTGCCTGCAGGGAAACGCCGTGCGTGGCGTGGTGGATGCACACCTGGCCGATGGGCGCATCGGGCGCGAGCTGCTGGAGGGCGAGGACGCTGTGGCCGCTGTCGCCTACGTGCAGGACGCCACCACCCAGACCGCGGTGAGCAAGAGCTTGGCACCGGTGGACTGCGTCCTGCGCTGCGTGCCCAACGGCAGCCTCTATAAACAGCCGATGGCTATGCTGCTGCAGTTCCCCAGTGCTGTCAGTGGAAATGTAGCTGGTATAAGGAACGCTGCTGACTGTAACCTCCCATCTCTGATTTTTCCCAGGATGATCGTTGGCACCTGAACGGCCGCCGCGATGTGGAGATCATTGACGGCCAGCAGCGCATCACCACCCTCGTGCTGATCGCGGCAGTGAGCCAGTACAAGCTCCTGGAGCTGGTGCACGGCATGAAAGATGAAGAGCCGGTGAAGGAGACAGTGTGGGAGGTAAGCCGCAAGATCAGTTCGGCACGGCTACGATGATAGGATGGCTTCCAAGTCTGTGCTTGCAGCCGGCAGTGACGCACTGTGTTGCAGCTGTGTCGGGTCTGCTCAGACGCATGCCCACCGTCTGCTGCGGCACATGCACAACAAGCCTCGCGAGCTTCCTTCAACCCCCTGTGTTAGACTGTGGAGGGACTGCGGGACCGCTTCAGCCTTGATGAGGGCGGAGGCATCTTACTGTCTCGTCGCGGCGGCGCCGGTGGCGACGGCTTGGTCGATGGCATGTTCAACTTTGCTGCCGACAAGAACGACGCAAGCGAGCTTGACATAGAGCTCCGGGATCTGCTGACAACATCGACGGCCTCGAACCACAGAGGAGAGCCCTTGAAGACCAACACCATCCACATCTACAAGTGGCTCAACGATCGGCTTAAACAAGTTGCCCCTGCCTGCGCAGCCAAACGCAAAGCAGCCGACGCTGCCACGGCTGCCGCCGACGCTGCGGCTCGGGCAGCTGCCTTAGCCGCCTCTGCTGATGATGCAGCCACCGCTGCTGCAAATGCAGCTGCCTCAGCCGCCGCAGCTGCAGCTGCCACTGCCCAGGCGGCCGCGGATATTGCAGCCTCAATGCGTGCAGCCAAGCAGGCAACCTGGCTCCTGGGTCTTCTGGAGACCTTCCGCTGCCGTGTGCAGTGGACCACCTCGCTGACAGCCTCCCGCAGCCTGGCGCTCCACACCTTCCTCAACGTCAACTTGGACAGCCACCGCGTGCCGCTGAAGGAGATTGACGTGATCAAGGTGGCCCTGGTCTCAGACATCAGCAAAGAGGTGCGCTGCAATATCCACACCAAGCGAGGCTCTGTTAGTCACAGCAGCATGTGCGGAATGCTTAGTGCAGCAGTTGTTGCCAGGCGACATTTGCTCTTACCGGTCTATGCTGCCTTGCTCTGCTTTGTCCCTTCTGCAGCGATATCTGGACAGCGCACTGGGCCATTGGCGCAAGTGCACCAAGGTGCTGGAAGACTGCGCTGAGACGGTTGTGAAGCTGGCCCAGGCTAAGCCTTACCTCCAGTTCCTCGGCAGTGGCGGCGCCTTCCCTGTTGATAAAGTGGATGCCGGCGAGGCTATGGTTCGCGACTGCCTATGCCACGTGCGCGCTATCGAGGTGAGCATGGGGGCTGGCTGGTGGGGTGGTCATATGGCTAGCAGATATCTCTGCCTGGGGTGGGTGGGCGGAAGCCGAGGAATGCAGCGGCGAGGTTTGATGTGTACGCACCGGCTTGAAACACAGCGCAGCTCTTATGGCCCCCCGCGTAACCTGGCACAGCATACCATTGTCAGCCCTTGCAACTGGCGAACGTTTTTCCTGGCATGTGCAGGAGGCAAGCGGCGATGGCTTTGCCTCCATCGACCTGGACAACAAGGATACCCAGGCAGACCTGGCTCAATACTTTGCCGAGCAGCACGCCACGCGGCGTGCAGACGAAGATCCCAGGGCATACATCACGAACACCCTGCTTCCATACTTGCGGGCCTACCGCACCTTGCTCACTATGGAACTGCCAGCAGATTCTGGTGGTCAGCAGCTGCCGCTGGAGGCCCGGGCATCGCTATCAACGTTGCTCAGGTGGGCTGGATTTGTACAGATGGCGGTCATGATCAGCACAGACTGCCATAACTCGAGGGCGGTGCCAGTACTGTGTAATCGGGCAAGTCTGATGTGTGCTCTCCTCTCCCGCAGCCTGCCGATTGACTGCCAGACCAAAAAACCACAGAATCAGGCGTCCGACCAGACGAGCAACCCAGAGGCAGGCACACAGTACAGCAGGGCTGCCAAGTTCAGCACCTGGCGGCCTGCTGCCGTGGCCATCATTCGGGAGCTCTCTCGGGATGGAATGTTGGCTCGGTCAGGTAAATGCTGCTGTAGCTTGCCTGGCTGCACTGGGTTAGGGGTGCCCCACTCTGTGGATGCTGTTCAAAAGGAACAGTCAGCTGTCATGACAAGGCTGGCCATTCTCCCCCTCTCCCAAACCCGCAGGCGCACAGGAGCTTCTGACAAATGCACTGAAGCAGCTGGAGTGCGTGGTGCTGTGGCTTGCAACACTTCCCAAAAGCCCGCCGATCCAGACAAGGCAAGAGTGCTCCTCCTGCTACCTACATATCTTGTTACATCTTTTGCTGGCATCAGTTAACTGGTGCAGTCTGACAAGGGCTGGTTGTTGCGCGTGAAAGTTCTGAGTTTGGCCGCCAGGGAGGCCAAGCCAGTTGCCCTGCTTCCCCACTGGCAGGACTGCGCCATTCATGGCAATCATTCAGGAGGTGACCCAACCGGGCATCAAGACGCTCAAGAGCGTGCTGAGCGGTGTCAACCTGCGCAGGTCAGGGGCGGGGGTTGGGCACATTCCATGCAACCTCGGACCAGCAGCTCACCGCTGCAACCGCTAACTCATATCTTTCTAGTGTTTACCGCTGTGCAGTCTGGCCTTCAGGACGATGGCAGAACTGCCAGCTGGCAGCCGGCGGACAGATGGCGAGATCCGCCTGATTAAGGACCTCTACATCAACAATGCCTACAGCCTCAAGGGCGGCAGGGTGGCGAAGGCGTTGCTGCTAGGGCTGGAGATGGCTGGCGCTGGAAACCAGACTGACGGCTTTGTGATGAATTGGGAGGGCAAGATGCAGCTGGAGCACCTGCTGCCACAGGTGCGTGGCTGCATGGGTGCCGATTGCTGCAGGAAAGTGCACTTGTGCTGCAGGCATCTGTGTGACTGCTGCGCCTGCCTTTCTTCCAAAATTTACTCTGTGCTGGGCAGCCTGCGATGCCGTGCTCAAATGCGTGCCACCCATGCTGTGTTGCAGAGCGACAAGCAGCTGCCCGTGGACTGGCAGGAGCAGTTTGGCAGGCCCCAGGGCCCTATCCACCGCACCTTTGCACACATGCTGGGCAACCTGTCGATCATCACTGGCGCGGACAACGTTGACCACAGCAACTTGCCGTTTGAAGAGAAGCTGCTCAAGATGGAGTGAGCGTTCTTCCTATTTTGTGGTCGGCCTTGAGTCTTGCATGCAGATTGGGCTGTTGTGCGCACCTGGGCTGATTTCCTAGTACCCCTGTGGCTCCTTGTGCTTCACACAAAGGCAATCAGCTTACACTCCTTTATATCCCTTTCCTTCCCATTCCTTCCTCAGGGAGAGCCAAATGAGGAGGTACCGGACACTGAAAATGGTGTTTGATCTCAAGGGCAGCACCGACGGCTGGAGCATGCGCGCCGTGCTGGCCCGCCACAAACTGCTGTTAGAGCTCATAGCAAAAAGGTGGGCAAATAAACACGCTGTACTTGTTCGCTGTGCATGCTGACTCTGCTGTTGAAAAGCAACACCTGTTCAGCATCCTTCATATGGGCAGGGTGGTCCTCTGCTATGCGTTTGTGTGAAATCGTTCTTCAGCATTTGCTGCTGTCTTTGCAGGTATGTCATTAATGTGGAGCCAGAGCAGTGGGAGCAGTGGAATGGCAGCCTGCTGCGCGATCTGCAAAAGCATGAGCACATGCCGAATGAAGATAAAGTGAAGCTGAGGGACAAGCTGGGCAATGAGCTGGCTCAGGCTGCGGCTGCGGCGGCAGCAGGAGCCGCTGCCGCCCGTGCGCCAAGGCGCACAGCTGCAGCACGGTCTGCGGCAGCATCTTCTGCCTGTGCTGTGCTGCTCACAGCTGGCAACCTCGAGGCGGGCCTGCCAGACAGCATCCGGAGCATCCTGGCCAGCGTGTCAGGCACTGCCTTGCTGACTGAGACCAGCGAGGCTGCAGTCATCCAGCTGCTGCACCAGGCGCACGAGCTTCAGCTCACCTCGCCGCCTCCACACAACCCAGAAGGTATTACAGCACAGCGACGCTGCCTTCTAGCTTTCCGGATGCTAGAGCAGTGAGGGCGTTCTGTGTGGTGTGATGCTGTATATGTTATATGTTATATGTGTTATCCTTGCATGCGGTCCCTCTCACCTGCCCACGCCACCCACTCCGCTTCCCCTTTTCCACATGACAGTGGGGTCGCTTTACATGATTGACGAGGCCAAGGCCCCGAACTTCAGGACGATGGACGGCCACAGCTGGATCAAGCGCGGAGGAGGCGCCAGAACAGTCATAGGTGATTGGGCCGTCTCGGTTTGCAGCATCCAGCGCACCGCCTGCTCAGAGCACGGCGCGCTTGCCTGTCTGACAACTGCACAAGTGCCTGCTTGGCTGCCCTGCCTGCGATGCCACCTGCGAGACAACCTGTTTGCCTGCCTGCTGTTCTCCTTGCCGCAGGGCCAGCGCAGGAAGTCCTGCAGAAGATGCAGAATCGCACAGACCATGGCATGAAGGTGGGTGGGGTGGGCTATGAACAATCGAGGTGACCATGGATGGGAGGGCAGCGCCGGCATACTGGGGATGAGTCGCCGCGCTGGAGAGCAACGCGTCAGGCAGGACGGTTGGGGCGGTTTGAGGGAGCGCATGGTGGGAAAACATGCCAAACGTGTCCATTCAATGCTGCACCAGCCTACCTTCCGCCAGCCTGTGCCGCTCTCCTCTGTGGCCCCCTGTGCTGCAGCGCTACATCTGGGAGCTGCAGGCACCGCAAGGAGCAGCGGGCGAGGGGCAGGCAGATGCCAGCAGCCAGCCGCAGTCCAGCTATCGCCTGGTGCAGTACGTGCAGCCCAAGCCCCGCAAGTGAGGGCATGAGGGGTGCTGAGCGGATGCTTGGATGATGGGGGGGGGGGGGGGGGGGGGGGGTTGTGCCCACACCATCCAATGCCAGCAACCAAGGGGGTGGCTTACGGACAGCAGCATGACATCAGTGCTTGATTACGCACATGTGATTGCCTGGCACTCCCTGCTCCTTCACACCGCAGGCTGCAGCAAACAGGCACACCGGCCAGGCGGCGTGTGGAGGGCGCAGCAGGCGGCGGCTCGGAGGCATCCCCACCCACACCTGCGAAGCAGGCAGGGCCTGCAGCAGCGGCTGGTGCCGCTGCCCAAGGCACAGAGAGCACTACCGCCACGCCAGCCACCAAGCGCCCTGCAGGAGAGGGAGCAGAGGCGGGGCAGGCCGCCAAGAAGCCGCGCGCTCAGGATGCGCCAGGGCCCAGTGCAGCAGCAGCACCTGCGCCACAGCCCGCATTCGCCATGCCAGGCGCAGCCGGGGCGGGCTCCGGTGCAGCAGCATCTGCACCGCAGCTTGCAGCACTGCCGGCGGCAGTGGCGGCAGCGGCTGCCAATGCCAGCACACCTGCAGCAGCCCAGGCCGTGGCCGGCGGCCAAGGGCCCACTGGCGAGGCAGGCGCAGCAGCAGCAGGCAGCGCGCAGGCTGCAGCGCCGGCGCCGGTGCCAGCCGCTACGGCTGTGGCAGCTGAATCAGCGGCAGCCTCTGGGGTTGCTATGCAGCTGATCCCTGTCCACCCCAGCCAGGTGCCATCCAACATCAAGGATATCCTCGACAACTACATTTCTGGACACCCAATGAGCGCCACTGATGCCCGCAAGCTGCTCGACCATGCCCACCAGATTCAGTTCACCTCCCTGCTGCCATACCAGGAGCCAGGTATGGCTGAAGCAGCAACACATGCGTTCATGGATGGCGCGGTGCTGCCTGTGTGCTTGATGTCATTTGTCGTGTTAATAGCCTGTGGTATCCATTGCCTGCTTGGGAGGGTGCAGAGTTTGTGGGGCCTTCTCCCTTAACCCACCTGCTCACGCCACCCGCTCCGCTTCCCCTATTCCATATGACAGCGGGGTCTCTGTTCCTGATTGACGAGGCCAAGGTCCCGAACTTCACAGAGCATGACGGCTACAACTGGGGACCCAAGCACAAAAAATGGCCCAAAGGTGGGACTGGTTTGTCGCATAAGGCGCAGAGCGTCGACGTCCAAACCATGGTGGGACTGCCTGCTTGTCTGCGTGGCAGTTGCGCGAGAGCCTGCCTGGTTGCCCTCGATGGCAACTGCACAACGTCCTCCTTGCTGTACTTGCTCCACAGATCTGCGGGACGACGTCACGCGGGAGTCAAACATTCAAGTCGATGCCACTCAGTATGCGTCCAAATGCCTCAAGGTGGGTGGGCTGTCAACATTTAATGTTGAAGTGACAATGCAAGGGACTGTCCAGCACAAAAGACAATGGAGCAATGGAGGGAGCGTTTGGAAAGCAGGCCAAACCTGCCTCTGGCGCCAAACTGCTTTCCACTTAGCCTGTGCTTCATTGCTCCCTGGCATGTGCTGCAGCGCTACATCTGGCGGCTGGAGCCCAACGGGGCAGCGGGGAAGACGCACCTCCTGGTGCAGTACGAGCTTGTGACCGTTACCCGCAGGTGAAGGGCTGCATGCATGTGGCAGTGGCTGGAGGCGGGTTTGAGTGCGTTTACAGCCTGCCAACAGGTTGGGGGGCTGGCGGCCGCAGCCTGTCGACCCTGCCTGGATTTGGCACCCTGTTGAGGTTGGGCGCTGGCACTCCTGCTCTATGACACCGCAGGCCGCAGCCAACAGGCACACCGGCCAAGCGGCATGTCAACGGCGCAGCAGGCGGCAGTGCAGGGATGGCGCAATGATACAGCGGGTGATCCGCTGCAGACTGGGCCATAGAGGTGGCACAGGCAGCCAGGACGCAACGCGTTCAGGCTGCGGCTGCCAGTGGGACCGGTGCAGCAGGCAGCAGGCCAACCTAACAACCATCCATAATTTTCGAGCATTTTCTAGCTCTTCATTTTTGTTGCTGCGGTGTCACTGCTGCAGAAGGCGCGCCTTCACCGCAGCACACCTGGACCCTCATGACTTCATGTACAGTCCCCCCCCTCCCTTCCACGCCTCTTTCTTCACGCCCCGTACACCTGTGACTCGTATGTACAGTGATCCCCACCCTTTTCCTCTCGTTGCATAGCCCGAGCACACACCAATGGCTGTAGCCATGGGTAGCCGCTCCACCCATTGGCACAGTACTGGGCTGCTTTTGCTGTTCTAGCCAGACCAGTGGTTATGTTAGCGCTATGAGACTCGCAGGCTCAGGCAGTTACAGACTCATTGTGCATGCTGAATGATGCAGGGGCCAGTCAAAAATGCTGTACAGAGGTAGGTCGGTCGATCAGTCAGGGGGTCTAGACCGTCACTAGTGTACACTGCTGGCGGTTGTTGTATGGGAGGCAGCTGCCTCCCTGCTGGCCGCTGGGCAAGAGCGCCGCTGGCCCTGTGGCCGGCCGCTCGCTGCTGCTGCCTCCACGCAGGCCAAGGTTGCTGCTGCACAGTGGCTGCTGCTGCCGCCGTCCCCACGAGCGCTCGGGCCGAGCGCCACACAGTAGCAGCAGGCGCTGCAAGCCGCACAGCCGCCAGGTCATGCCATTGCTCCTGCCTTCCTCAAGCCACCGCGCCCGCGGGCGGCCCAAAGCGCTCCAGGTCGAAGGTGTATGTCTCGGAGCAGCCGCGCTGCGCGTCGCGGCACACGCCCACCAGCGCATCGGCCTGGCGAGGGGGGTTCGAGGGGTTGAATGGTGCACGGTGAGCTGCTGAACAACGTTGTGCATCTGAAACCAGCAGGCAGGCGCATCCGCCAGTCCGCCATCAGTGCACCGGGTGTCCCCTCCCGCCCCACCTTCTCGAAGAACACGTCCTTGAGCGAAATGACGATGCCCTGCGGCAGAAAGAAGCAGTGGGCGCATGATTGGTGCAATTGGTGCATCAATGATTGCGTGCGAGAAGTGCGGGGTGGAGTGGCGGCCCTAGCAAAGCCACTGATCACAGACACCTGCAATGCAGCAGACTCATGCTGCCCACCTGGAAGTTGCCGTCGGTGTCGTCCCGCGTCATGTGCCGCATGTAGTTAGCCACGCGCACCTGCATTGCAAATGGTTGGTTGTGCAGCATGCTAGGCAGCCGTGCAAACCGTTTCCATTTCGGCAGGCTGGCCACATAGGCAGCAGCACCACTCAGCATGCTACTGCATGCTGTGCTGCCAGCCGCACACCGCATGACGGCAGTTCACCGGCAACAGCAGGCAGGTGGGCACGCACCACGTTGGTGGCGTCCAGCGCCGCGTCCACCTCGTCCAGCACGAAGAAGGGGGAGGGCTGGAAGCTGCATAGTGCGAAATGAGGGGAAGCAGGGCAGGCCCAGACACCGGTGAGGGCAGACAGGAAATGGGCAAGCAGGCCGCCTTGATCATCCCAGCAGCACACCCTGCACTGCACACCCCGCCCTGCACTGGCCCGCCCCTTGTCTGCTCGCAAAGTGCATGCACAGACGCACACCTGTGGATGGCGAACAGCAGGGCCAGCGCCGCCACCGTCTTCTCGCCGCCACTCAGCTGCTCCATGTCCCTGCAGGGAGTAGGACGGATGCAATGACAGTGAGTTTGGCAGTGCAATTTGGTGGTTGCAGCCGCTACGCAGTGGCGGCGAGCTGGATGTCGTGCAAGAACCGCTCACCGGTGAAGCTCCAGTGCAACAGCAAAACCTCAGCAAAACCTTTCAGTCCCACCTCAGCAAAACCGCTCAGTCCCACCTGAACCGCTTGGTGGGAGGCATTGCGGTGAACTTGATGCCGTGCAGGAAGGGCTCGTCGGTGCTGTCCAGGGACAGGTAGGCCTGCCCGCCCGCCACATGCACCTGGCTGCGCGTCAGCTCCTGCACAGAAGAAATGCGTGTTGTTCAAAATATCTGAGTTAGCAAGCGCGTGCAAAAGGTAGGCCTCAACGCTCACACACGTACACCTGCCTTGCAGAAGCTGATTAATCATGGGGCAAGGCAACCGAGCAACCGCCGCCGCCCAACGCTGATTGAGCAAATTCCAGCTGCTTGCCTTGTAGCTGGGGTCAATGCACCGTGCAACAAACGGCACCCTTCAGAAACCGGAAATAACAAGGCAGCATCCCAGCCACACATTGCTCGCCTTGTAGATGGGGTCGATGCGGTGGGCCACGTGCTCAAACGCCTGCATGAAGGCGTCGTACCGCTTCTGCTGCACCGCCTGGAACGCCTGCAGCAATAAGAAAGGAAAGGGCGAGGGCGCCAGCAGGGCGTTCAGCCATGTATGTGGTTTACTCTGTGTGGCCGCCTTCGCAAGCCAGCCACCAGTGCGCCCAGTCTGGGACATCTGAACTGCAAGCCTGTTGCACCCCCCACCTCTGTGGCCGCCTTGCTGTCTCGGCGCGCCGCCTCCAGCTCCTCCAGCTGCTCCCGCTCCTTCTCCCGTATCGCCTCGTACTGCTCCACCGCCTGCAAAATTGTTCAGGAGCAGCGTTGTTCAGAACCTTTCAATGGAATGCATGGTGGGGGGTGCAGCCAGCCAGCAGGCGCCCACCGCCATAGGGCACCCTTCTCAAGTGACTCAGAAGACATGTCCCGAGGCATGAGCACAGCCCCCACTTGCACCAGATTACAAGTGCTTGCCTTAAGGTTTGGCGCCAGCCGCGACAGCTCCGCCCGCATCTCCTCTATCGACGCCAGCACCTCGCGCTCCTGTGCAGGTGCAAAACAGATGGGTGACAAGTGAATCACTGCGGGTAAGTCTCCAGCCACCAATCTTTCCTGGTATGACGCTGGCCTGCTGCTGGCAATAATGATCATGTGCCGCAAACAGGCACAGCAGCAGCTGCATATCCCTGCACAAACCATCCCCAGCCCAACACTCACCCAAGCCCCTCGGTTCTTGCGGTCACGCAGCTTGGCCGCCGCATCCAGCCCCGAAAAGTCCAGGCGCACTGCACAAGGAAAGCAAAAGACAGACATTGCAATCACAGCATGTCTGGGCGTTGACAGTCCAGCAGCAGACAAAATGCGGCAAACCTCCAACCGCCTCGCCTGTACCAGGCCTGCCCCCGCTCACCCTTGCGCTGCTTCTGTGTGCTGGAGGGGCCGGCACCGCCGCCCTCCTCCCCATCCACCTCCATGCCCTCTGCGACAGACAAGCAGTGAACCTCGTTTAAGTGAAAAACCGCAGCGCTCGGCAGTGGTGCAGCATTGGCAGTTGCCATCGGGGCAGCACTCGCATGTGCACCGCCGTCTATCTGCCCACACCCCTGCCCTAACTTCCTCACGACTCCCATACTGCCCCACCTGCGCCCTCCTCCTCCTCGTCCGACTGCTGGCTGCCGTCCACCAGCACCGGCAGCGGCACCTGCTCCATGCGCGCCGCCTCCAGCACGTCGCTGCAAACCATTGAATGGCACATGCATCAGTTATAGAATGAGCGGGAGGCGGCAACTGCACGTGCAGCATGAGCGCTGTCTCCTGAAAGTTGCTCTAGAGGAACTGAAGAGCGGATTCACAAGCCAGTCAGCAACCAAGCAAAACCCACCTGCGCTTAGACTGCAGGTCTTCGATCGCTGCCCGCCGTGCGCCGATGCTGCGCCGGTGCTTGGCCACTGGGGGCAGGGTGGGAGGGTGGGGCAAGGTGAGGGGAAGCAGCAGAAGCAACACATGGTCGGAAAGCACGGACAGCAGTAGTAGCAGCGGCAGCAGGCGGACATGCCAATCAGGGCCACTCACAGATACATTCAGAGGCATCCCCACCTGCGTCCTTGGCCGCCGCCACCCGGTCCTTGACCTCCTTCAGCTCCGCATCCAGCGCCTCCAGCTCCCGCCGCTTGTCCGCCAGCTCCTTCTGGACCTCGGCGATCTCGGCCTGCAATGGAGATAGTGTAGAATCGGAATGGAATGAAGAAAAGACATGCCGCCTGCTCGATCGGGCAAGTCCTGTGTGTGCCTGCCTCCGATCTAGCCGGGCCACGCTGCCACCACACCGAAGGTAGCACAACACCGACCGACCCATTAACAGAGCGTGCCAGCCACAGGCAGCTCACCTGGGTAGCTTCTGATTCGGCCGCAAAGCGCTGCTCGTCCTGCTGCCGCGCCGCCAGCGCCGCCTGCTCCTTCTCGATGGCCGACTCCTGCACTTGGTGGGACAGGCAGCAAAGCAGTAGTGTCACCACATGTGTGCACTCTTGGCAGCCGGCCTGCAGTCCACAAACCTGTCACAGGCTCGGCTCATGCTCACTCCTCTCAGTGTCAATGCCCTCGGCTCGCTGGCTTTACAAGAGCGCCTCCTGCACTTCTTGCTTGCTCATGGCAAGAGCAGCCCCTGCACTTGCCTTGGCGGCCGCCGCCTCGCGCTGCTCCTTGGCCTGGCGCTGCACGTACTCCAGCTGGTTGCGCACCTTGGCCACCTGCAAAACAGGCAGTGGATTGAATGTAGACGTGAGGCAGACGGCAGCGGGTGGGTCTGAACATTGCGCTGCACCAGTCGCGCAGCCTTGGCAACAGCGCTGCAAGCAACCGGTCCTCTTGCATGCTACCAACAGATCCCGTCGCAAGCAACCAACCTGCGTGCATGCTACTAACCGCACGAACCAGCATCTCACGAACGCACCTGCCCCGCCAGGTCGCGCCGCCAACCAGCTTTTTTCCACTTCCCTGACCACCATACCATACAGCCTACAAGCGCACCTGTCCCGCCAGGTCCCGCCGCTCCTTGGCAAACCGCTGCTGCTCGGCCAGGTGCGTCTCCTCGTACTCGCGCACGTTGGGCACCCGTGCCTTCCTGCAAAGTTTAAACAGGACGAGTGCTGGGATTGGCAATTGCCAAACCGACAGGCGTCACCAGGCAAGGCAATTCGCAGTAGTGCACACCAACAGCAACACGTGCCCACTATATGCCCCAGCCCTCGACTCACGGGCGAGCCCTCAACTCAGGGCCAGCCCTCAACTCACTTGGAGAAGGCGGCGAAGGAGCGGTCCATGATTTCGTCGATGCGCTTCTTCAGCTTGCCCACCTGCAGGGCAAAGATCAGAAGGATACGTCATGCAACTGACCTTTCGATAGGCGCACCATGGCGCATGAGTCTGTGCTTGCCGCGCGCGGGCCGAGCATGAGGCAGGGTGGAACTGTGGTATTCAGAGGCGGCACAAGCGCATAAAGCAGAGCGCCTCGTAATGAGAGGCGGCGCAAGCGCACAAAACTTGTACTTGCTCACCTCGCGCCGCGCCTCGGTGATGGCGTCTTCCGCCCGCTCCAGCTCCGGAGCCACCCCCTCCTCACGCTCCTGCGCATAAGTATGAGGGTGGGTAAGCAGTGTGTGATGGCAGCCAGGTGGCTTGGCAATGAGTGGTGAGCGGACCTTGTTGTCCTGGCTGTGTCCCTTTCTTCCACTAACCTTCCATTCTTTCCCAACCAGCCCACCTTCTCCAGTGCCGCGACGCTGGCGTTGGCGCTCTCCATCTTGTCCTGGCTGTCCCTCTTATCCCTGCCCTCCCCCCTCCGCTTTTGCTACTTGCCTTTTCTAGCGCGGCGATGCTGGCGTTGGCGCTCTTCATCTTGTCCTGGCTGGCCTTGATGTCCACCCGCATCGCCGCCAGGTCGCTCTCCAGCCCTCTGATGCGCGCCTGCAATTGGAAAGGGCACGGAAGCAACAACGCAGCCTCACATGTGGTGCCATGGTGGACACGCAGTTCCTAACACAGGAAGAGCATCGCCGCCAAGTCGCTCTCTTTGCAGCGCACTGGCCAACCAGATTGGCTGTTCCCCAACCCATTCACACCTGCAGCTCCTGCTGCTGCTGCACCAGCTCGCGCTGCGCCGGCAGCCCGTCCAGCGCATCCTGCGCCTGTGCGTGGCGCTGCAGGAGAGGCAAAAGGGGGCCAAAGTGACGTTGAGAGAGCGGCAGCCTGGCTTTTCCAGCTTGTGGCCATCACTGGTGTGTGTCCAACCGCCTGCAAACCAAAGCACACTTGCCACTACCCCCTTGCTTGCCTGCTTCAGCTCTTCAAGCGCGCCGGCGTCCCACTGGCCCGCCCGCGCCTCCAGCCCGCTGTGCATGCCGCCTGCGAGGGACGTTCACACGAAAAGTGTGCTTGCTGCTGGGCAGGCCTGGTTGCTAACAAGCTGCTGCTGTGCAACGACTGGAGCCAAGCCATGCGGAAACCAGCACGCCATGCACGGTCAAAACACAGCAACGTTCCCACCTGTGATGATGCCCGCCTTGTTGATCAGCGTGCCGTCCAGGGAGACCACCTTGTGGCGCTGCGCGGAGCCAAAGGCCACCTCGCGCGCCTGCTCCGCCGTGTCGGTGATGATGGTGGTGCTGCAGGGAATTGAGTAAAACAATTGGATTTAAGGGTTCAAAAGGAATGATGCGCGCCTGCTCCGCCGCGTCGGTGATAATGGTGGTGCTGCAGGGAGACAGGCAACAAACTGAGTTGGAATCTGGTTGAAGATTGTGCATGTGCTGCTCCGCCATGTCGGTGATGAAGGTGGTGCTGCGGACATAGAGTGCGTGGCAGTGTTGGGTCGGCGCCGAGTGGGATCAGTCAGCGGCGCGCTGTACGGGGGGCAGCGGTGCTGGGGGGCACGGGAGTACAGCAATCCGTGTGCCCAACTGAAGACAAAATTTCGGCCCTCACCCCAGCAGCATGTGGAAGACGCGCTCCAGCCCCGGCTGCTTGGGGGACACCAGGTCCACGGCCAGCTTGCCCACGCCCCGCCGCTGCAGCTGGTTGCGCAGCGCCTCGGGCACGCCCTTCACGCGGATGTCCTGCAAAAGATAACCAGTATCACAAAGTGCTGAGGAATATGAAATGCAGCGTGGCGATGCAGCTGGTTGCGCAGCGCCTCGGGCACGCCCTTCACGCGGATGTCCTGCCAACAAGAGGGAGAAAGAATACAACGAGGATGTGCATATGTTGAAATTAGCAGTGCGGTGGGCCCTCGCTGCGCAGCTGGCCACAGCGCACTGCAGTGCATGCTGAGCTGCCGCCCAGCTGCATTAGTCAGATGCGCTCAAAGGTTCAACAACACTAACCAACTGCTCAGCAGCGCACCTCTGCGGGGATGAAGGTTGTGGGCGGCAGCCGCTGCTCCTTGAACAGCTTGATGGCGGTCTTGGCCATCTCCACTGCAGCAGGGTGAGAAACCAAGGATGAATAAAAGGCACGGGCCCCGTGCAGACAGGGTCGGTGGATAGCCGCCTTGGCCATCTCCACTGCACTCAGCAGGTCCAGCAGACAAGTGAAAGCATGGAGTGCACGGGCGGAGACGGCGCTAGGGCAGCGCCAAACACTGCAGCCATTTTGAAAGACCCGCTCCTGCAAACTGCTGCTTCACATGAGCAAGACCAAGCTCACCGTCCTTGACCACCACGCCGTCAAAGTCCTTGCCCATGGCAGCTGTCACCGCCAGGCGGTACCGCTTGTCACGCATGTCGGCCAGGTGCGCCACGCGGCCGTACACGCCTGGAGGCAGAGGAGCATCAAACACAGGAGGCATTTTTGCAGCTTGCAGCGTTCAGAGCACAAAGTGCGAGCTGAAGCTGCAGGCATGCATGCACACTGCTTCAACAACAGCGCCGCCACTCCACCCGCACTCATCCTCTTTGTACTGCAATGCGCAGAGCTCCTTCAGGTCGTGCACATGCAACTCCCCAACTCACGGTCTTTGTACTGCGCCTTGAGCTGCGCGATGGCCTCGTTCACGCGCCGGTCCCGCTCCGACTCCTTGCGCACCTGCAGAGTGAACAGATGATTTGCACCACAGTTAGCAGACTGGGTGCAATTCACACAAGAACTCATGGGCAACAAACGCAAGGCAGCGGAGGTGTGCATTCAGGAAACCGCGCAGACCAGTGTAAGCACGCCTCCCTGCCCGCACCTGGCGCGCCTCCCGCAGCTGCCCCTCGACCTGCCACTCATCACACGACTAGCAAAAAGGCACAGCCAAGGTTGTAGAGCTGCACGGCCCCCACTTCCGCACCTGGCGCGCCTCCCGCAGCTGCCCCTCCACCTCCTCCAGCTGCACCGTCAGCCGGTTGCGCTGCACACACAGGTTGGGGAAGGCGGGGGAGCACAGTGGGGGTTGGGCTGGGTGGGGGGTGGAGGGTTGAGGGTGGGGCGTGCAAGGCAGCGCAGCCGTGTGGCAAGCACGATGCAGTATGCGCGCTTGCAGTATGCGATTGCAATGTGCCAGGGGGCAGGCAGAGACCATCTTGTGTTCCCGCCGCCCACACATCCACACAGCACAGCACAGCACAGCGCAGCGCAGCACAGCGCACCTGCGAGTCCACGTGGCGGATCTCCTTCTGCGCCTTGTCCAGCTCAGCCTTGGCGTCCTGCAGGAGTAAGCATGGTGTTTTATTTGAGCAACACGTGAAGGAAATGCCGGCAGGTCTACATTCCATCGGTGCCTTGTCCAGCTCCGCCTTGGCGTCCTGTGGGCAGGGGGATAGCGTTTGAGCAGCAGGGGATGAGATGCAGCAGGTGGTCACATGCAGCAGGCGAGGGCCATTGAGGCTGACATGCATGCATTGCAGACCCATGGGTTCCATTAACAAGACCTGAAATGCTTGCACCTGCCTGGCTGGCATAGCACACCACGCAAACAGTCACCTGCAGGTGCCACGCCTTCTGTCGCAGGCCCATCAACCAACACTGGCTGGCACACGCACACGACAGACCAAAAGAAGGTGACCAACCCTCGGTCACCTGCAGGCGGCGCTCCTTCTCCCCCAGGCCCATCACCACGGTGTCGTGCCGCGCCTGCGCCTCTGCTGCCTGCTGGGCTGCAGATCGTGTGGAGCAGGGGCAAAAGCGCAGGGCTGACAGGATGGGCGGCTTTAAAACTTGAGCAGCGTGCAGCGTGCCAGGTGCGCAGAGTGGCAGGAGGAAACCGGCCAAGTGGTTGGGCTGCAACTGCATAGTGTGCCCAACGCTCCCCAGCAGTGTGCTATCCAATCCTGCCCAATGCCGCCCAGCTGCGCTCACTCAGGTCTGCGATGCGCGACTCAATCGACTCAGCCTTCTCCTTGGCCATGTCGCGGGCCTGCAGGGGCAGGTGATACGGCGATTCGGCAGTTCAGAGATAGGCTAGGTGCAGGTGCGGGCCGGCAGGACAGGGCATGTAGACAAACGGGCCGGCAAAGGCGTCTGCCCACGTGCCTATTTGCTTACGACCGCAGCCACGCAAGTGCCGCTAACTGCCGTTCACTGCACCAGGCGAAGGCATCGCTGCACCCACCTGCTCCTGCGCTTCCAGCCCGCTCTGCCGCGCCGCCAGGTCGGCGTCCATCTGGGCCGTCTTGGCCTTCACCTCCTGCAGATTTTGCAAGTAAGTCAAATGTGATGCCAGATGAGATTGAGACTCGGTTGCTGCAGGTCGGCGTCCATCTGGGCCGTCTTGGCCTTCACCTCCTGCAGGGTTCCGATTGACGCGAGAAGGTGCGAGCACACAATGAAAATGGCTGTTCACAGGTCCCCTGCATGCTGAGTACATCTATGGTAACAGGCCCTTCCTTCTCGTGCCCAGGCAGCATAGGCAGCACCCCTTCTCTGCTCCCTGCATGTCGCTTGAGAGACACAACCTGCTCAGCCAAATCTGAACACAGTTCAACACCCCGTCATGCGTGCCTGCTTGATGCGGTTGTACTCGTCCAGCAGCTCTGGCCCCAGCTGCAGCTTGCCGCGCTGCCGCTTGGCGTCCGCCTCAAGTGACTTCTGCTTGGGTGGGGCAAGCAGAAATGCATCAAATGCGGGTGTGCCAAATCAGCTGCATGCATGCACTGCTAGCCCATAGCATGCAGACAGCTATAGCGGAAAAATGGTGCACCAGTCCCCACCTGCGCGTCCTCCAGCGCCTCCAGCTGCGTCTGCAGCGCCGCCACGCGCGCCTCCGCCTCCTCGCCCTTGCGCCGCAGCTCCCCCAGCTCCTGCAGTTGGCAGGGACTTCAAAACGGCATTCAGCAGGTAGAAGTGGTCGAGAGGCCATGCAGGCGTCGCCATTCGCCACAGGCACAGTCACTCACAGCCTGCAGGCCAGCATGTCGGGTCCACTGGCAGCGCCTGCGGTGGCAGCAGAGCAGCAGCAGCGACTGCCCTGCAGCCAGCCAGCCAGCCAGCCACCCACCCACCCACCCACCTTCTCCCCGCTCTTGATGCGGCGCTGCAGGCGCGCAATGTCCTCCTTCACCTTGTACGCCTCCGGGTTCTGCAGAGCGCAATCAAGTGGGAGTGCAAAGGTCATCAGCAGTGCACATGCGAAATGTAAGCCTTGACGTTGTGCACCTGCAATACGCAGCAGCACACCCACTTGTCTGCGTCCTGCTCAAGGGCTCCAACCACATTCTCCACTGCCAACCGCACCCTTCACTCCAACCCACCCGCTTGTCCGCGTCCGCCTGCTTCTTCTTGGCACGCTTCTCCAGCAGCAGGCGCTCCTTCTGCAGCCCCGCCTGCTCCCGCTTCTTCTCCTCGGCGGCACGCTCCGCCACCTGTGCAACCGGAGGGCAGGTTGAAACAAGAAATCAGTAGCGGAGAGATGCAGCCCCGCCTGCTCCCGCTTATGCTCATCGGCCGCACGCTCCACCACCTGCGGATGAATGCCCTTTGTTCAGCAGGGAAGCAGGGTTGATGAGCGCCACTGTTCCCTGCCTCCTGGCCTGACCAAGCACACAACAGCAACACACCACACACCACACACCACCACCACGGCTCGCCTGCTGCGAGCGCTCCGCCTCCGCCAGCTGCTCGCGCAGCGTGCGGATCGCGCCCTCCTCGTCCTTGCCGTCCTGGTCCAGGTGGTAGATCTGCAGAGGGAAGGTAGAGTGCAGTTATGCATTCAAAACAGGAAGGAACGGGCAGGGCCCCACCGACAAACCGTCATGGTGCTTAGACCCAGGTCCCGCTGACAACATGCCAGGCGTAGAGCACAAGGCGCGTTTCGTCCTGTACCACTCTGCCCAGTACAGCCCTAGACAGCACCCACCCTCGTACCTGCCAGGTGTAGAGCGCGGCGCGCGTTTCGTCCAGGTCCTGCTGCAGCGCCTGGTGCCGCTCCGCCTCCTCCTTCTGGTCCTTCTTCTGCTTCTTCTCTGCAGTTCTCATTGGGCAGACGTGTGACAAACCGGTCAACTGAAGGGTGGTTAGTGCCAAAGCTGCTGCACCTCTTGGTGGTTTTTGCTCAGTCATCAGGGCATGAAACACAAAGCAAGGCCACCCATCCTGGGTGATGGCATTCTTGCGCAAGTGACAATGTGAGCCCAACCCCAAACCGTCCCGCCAACCAGGCCACGGCCAGCTTGCAACCCAAGCACAAAGTGCAAACCCACCCTGGGTGATGGCCTTCTTGCGGGAGAAGATGTAGGTCACTTTCTCCTCTGCTTCCGCCTTGCGCTTCTCCAGCTCCTCATACTGCGGTTGGGAAGATCAATAACACATGAAGCTAGGAACTAATTGAGCCGAAGGGTTGACGCAAAGGGCTCTCCTCCGCTGCTGCCTGCAATTCTCCAGCCCCTCGTACTACAGCCACCCACCTGCTGGCGGTAGGCGGCCGAGCCGGAGACGAGCTCAAACAGGTTGGTGAGGTCGCGCGGCTGCATCTGCGCCACATTCTCAATGTCGCCCTGCGGGGCAGAAGGAATGAGGGACACAGAAGAGGGGTCAGACACACGTGCAGGGCCTGAGGCATGTCTTTCATGCGTGCAGCAGAGCGCTGGTGCGGACGACAAATTCCAACGGCTGCTGGGCGAGGGCAACATGTGCAGCGGCAGCACGAGCCAAAACGATGGCAGGCAAACAGCTTTGTGCTGTGAAACTGCATCCGCATGTGCCCGTTGAGGCATGCACCCACCTGGAAGACGAGGAAGTTGCGGGCCTTGACCAGGATGTTGTACTGCTCCAGCCGCCGGTTGTACTGCTCCCACCCCACCGCACGCTCGTTCAGCTTGTACTGCCGGGGCGGGCGGGAGGGGAGGGCAGCAGAGCAGAGTTGTGCATGTGCAAAGGCGGGTGGAAAGGGACTGCAAGGTGCGCGCCCTGCAGCCTGGCGGGCATTGCGTTCAGCCCGGCTGCACCCGCCACCCTGCAGCTCACGCAACCACCGTCCAAGCTTAAACCGCAGGGTGCCAGCCCAGGTACGGCCTGGTGCAGCTGTAGGGCAGGCAAGCCAGCCTGGCCAGGGCCGCCTGTCGCACCTCGGAGGTGAAGGCCTCAGCACCCGCCCCCGTGGGCTTGATCACGCGCTCAAAGTGCAGCTCCTCTCCGTCGGGCGCCTCAAACACCAGCTTCACGCCGCCCTTGCGCGGCCTGCGGGGGTTGGGGGTGGTGGTGTTGTGAGAGGCAAGCCTATGATAATGCGACACACGATTGTGCAGGGCTGCTGGCGGCGGCGGCGCCCGCCGGCCTTCCCACCGCGCCATGCTGGACAGCAGCTGCAGCGCCGCCACTCCTCCTGGAGCCGCACAACCAGCGCCCACCACATGTGTTCACCATGTGCGGCTGCACCCAGCAGAGGCGTAGCAGCACCCACCTGTCCTCCGCGCTCTGCCCCGCCGAGTTGTGGTACAGCAGCTCCTTGAGCGAGCCGCGCAGCTGGGCGGTGCGCACGCCCAGCACAAAGGAGATGGCGTCCATGACGTTGGACTTGCCGGAGCCGTTGGGGCCGATGATGGTGGTGAAGGGCCTGCGGAGGTTGGTGGGTGGGTGCAGCTGGGTGCAGGAGGGAGCGAGGGGTGCAGGCGGGAAGGCAACGCAGGCGGCAGCGGCAGCGGCGGCGGCGGATGGGAGCGCCCGCCTCACTTGAAGGGCCCGATCACATTGTGGCCGCGGTAGGACTTGAAGCTGGTCACCTCCAGCCGCAGAATGCGGCCCCTGTGCGCTTCGGCCATTGCAACGCGAGCTGGGGCGGCGCCCCTGGCGGCCGCGCGGCTGCCGGTGGGCTGGGCAGCAATCTAGCGACCTTGTGAGGGCCGTGCCTGCCCCAAAAGCCGTGGGCGCTCGAGCGCGCGAACGGCTGCCTGCTCGGGAGGGCCTGGATGGTGATCAGCAGCGGTGTGGGAGCAAGCAGCAGTGCTGGGGAGCGGCCACTGGCGCCTGCGAGCACACGCCTGCTGTGTGCTGCGCCCGGCCCAGCCAATCAAACTCCTGCCGGCCTCTGCTGCGCTTGCAAGATCCCCAGCCCCTCGGCCCAGGGCTGGACAAGTGCTGCAGTGGCCAGCAGCCAGCAACACAGCGCTCGGCTCGGGAGGTTGGGCCCAAACAGCCGCGGCCATGGCCGACCCCCACGCCGCCCTGCTCACACGGGCCGCGGAGCAGGCGGTGGCCGAGTTCCAGGTGCGCGCGCAGCGAGCCCTCCCGCCGCGCCGCCTGTCGCCAGCTGCCGCCGCCTGCCGGGTCAGGACCGCCGGCCGAGCCGGCGAGTGCGCCTAAAAAGCGCCGCTGCCTGCTACCTGCCCACCCGCACAGGCCGGCGGTGCCACACCATCAGTGGAGGACATTCTGCATCTGGAGAAGCGGTGGGCCAAGCTGCCGGGCGCGAGCGCCGGCGGCGTGAGCCTCGAGGACGCCACGGTGCTGCTGGGCGCCGAGGTGCTGGCGGTGAGTGGGGAGGGCGGGGTGCGCATCCAGCTAGATAGCACAAGCGCTGCTGTACAGTACAGATGTGTTTCCAACATGTCGGACAGGGCATTCATGTTGTGCCATGTGCCAGCCGCCTGCCCCACCTGCCCCATTTGCACACCCGCTGCTGCCCCGCCTCTGCCCAAACACGGCTGCAGGATGCGCCGCTGGAGTTTGTGGTGGCCCATGTGCTGGGCAAGGGCGCCCCCAACGGCGCGCCGCCGGTGCTCACCAAGCGCCAATTCCTCAGCCTGGCGCACGTGGCGGAGGTGGCGCAGGTGCGGGGCTGGTGTGTGCGAGGCTGCGTGGCGACCGAGCAGTGTCAGTCCTGGGCGCAAAGTCATAAAGCAAGACAGCCTGCACCGCTGGCTCAACCGCTGCCTGTCTCATGCTGTGCAGGGCAAGGCGTTTGACCTGGTGACCGCAGAGGACGCGCTGCGCAGCCAGGTGTGTGTTGTGGGCAATAGAATGAGGCGTTGGTGTGTTTTGGTTGCTGTGCAAGTTCAGCAGACTGCAGCTGTTTGCAGGGGCTGCGCTTGGCTGGTGGCGACCCCTCTCACTCACATTCACCCTGCCCCCAAAAAACCTGCAGGAGCTGCCGGCCACGCACAAGAAGCGGCCGCCGGCCATCCGCGAGGCGGGCATCGACTCGTGGCAGATCTCGGCGGCGCCGGTGCAGCACCCTGGCGAGGGCGACAGCGCAGAGGGCGAGTACGATGCTGCGGCTGCACTGGCCACCGATGCACCGGGGCCGCTGGAGGCAGCTCTGCCCGAGGGCGCCCCCGGCCGGCTCAGCCGTGCCACGTCCCTCACACTGGCGGCGGGGCCGCTGCAGCACGGCGCCAAGGCGCTGTCCCGGCAGAACTCGTTCAGCGAGGCTGGCGGTGAGGAGGCGGCGGGTGCGCCGCTGCGCAGCGCACGCCGCCAGCTGCACAACCTGCAGTCCAATGCCACCTCGTACGAGTCGGCTGTGGAGATGCACAGCGATGCCGAGCACGAGGAGGCGGCGGCAGCCGCGGCAGGCAGCCAGGGGCGGCTGCTCAGCATCCCGCCCACCCCAGAGGGCCCGGCGGCTGACGACACCGCTGGCGCTGAGGCGCCGGCTGAGGGCGAGGTGAGCTGCAGCAGGGTAGCCCAGCTGTTGGGAGCCGCTGGGGTCTGTGCGTTATCATAGATGCCTTGCTGCCCAGCTTGCATACTGCTTGCATGTGCCTTTTGCGGCAGTGCCCTGGCCACCTCCCGCCCTCCTGGAATCAGAGTGCTCCACTAATGCCAAGCTGTTTTTTCGCCCACGCCCGCAGGCCCCTGCCTCTGCCAAACTGCGCAAGTCGTGGGAGTCGTTTGGCGGCAGCACGCCCAAGCCGGCGGGCGACGGCACGCCTGCGGCGGGCGGCCAGCACCAGATGAACGAGGCGGTGGTGGCTGCTGCCATGGCGGCAGGCATGGAGTTCATGCGCCACCTGCAGGCGGCAGGCGTGGCGGGCGGCACCCAGCCCTCGCCATTTGCAGACATCAACCCGCTGCGTGCAGCAGCAGCTGCCGCAGCAGCTGCTGCCGCCAGCCCCGCGCTCAGCGCACCCAGCTTTGCGGGGGCGGCTCAAGCTCCCTCTGCCGTGGCGGCCTCTCCAGAGGTGCAGTCACACAGCGGCTCAGGGGGCGCGGCGGCGGCCGGCGCTGCGGTGCCGCAGCAGCTGATTGCCCAGATGATGGCGCGCATGAGCCTGGGGGAGGACGCCTCAGCAGAGGATCTGGCGGCGGCGGCAGCACAACTGCAGCAGCAGGCGCTGGCCAAGCAGCAGCGGCAGCGCGGGGCGGGGTCGCAGCCGGCGGCCTCGCTGCAGGGCAGCGTGGGCAGCGTGCCATCTGGCGGCGAGCGGGCGCAATCCTCGCAGGCAGGTGCAGGGGCGGCTGGGGAGGCCGCGCTGCGCAAGTCGTGGAACGCCTTCAAGGAGGATGCCCCTCAGTACCAGCAGGCCAAGCCACAGACCGAGCAGGACCAGCAGCAGCAGGCGCAGCAGCTGCCGGGGTCGGCTGGAACCAGCCCGCAGAAGCAGCCTGGGCGCATGGGGCCGCCGCCGCCTCGCGCGTCGCCCGCAGTCACGCGGCTGGTGGCGCCGCCGGTGCAGGGCATTGCCGGGTGGACTGCCATGTCTCGAGAGGATGTTCAGCGCTGCCAGGCCATCTTTGCCAAGAAGGTGCGCGGGTGCACAGGGCTGGTAGTGGGGCTGCCTGCATGCTCTCTTCTGGGCAGCTGTTTGGGCTTGCATGCGCACGGGTCACAGCTGCATAATGCCTGCAGGATGGGTCGCACTCACTTGCCAGCTACCCAACTGTGCGCCTGCTTGCCCTGCTGCAACCTTGTGGCCGCAGGGCTACCCTGCTGTGGGCGGCATGGAGCGGCACAGTGCGATGGAGTACTTTGCCAAGCTGCACATGGAGCGCCCGCTGTTCCACCAGGTGTGTGCATGCGGATGAATGTGGTGCAGCATGCATGATGCAAGATTGCCTGCAGACGTGGCTTCTGGTGGCAGCTGGTTTCACCTAACACTGGCGTTTACAGTTCAGCCTGTTTTGCCTGCTGCTCATGTCCCCTCACACTCGCTGCTTCCTGCAGGCATGGCAGGCGGCGGACCTGGGCGGCGATGGCAAGCTGGACGAGCGCGAGTTCTGCCTGTTTGTGCAGCTGCTGCGCGGCGCGCAAAAGGGCTGGCCGCTGCCGGCACGGCTGTCCGCAGAGGAGGCGGCGGCCCTGCTAGGTGAGGCGCCCATGCCGGCGCCCCCCGCCGCTCAGCAGCCGCAGCTGCACATTGACACCGCGCACATGCGCAGCGTGCTGCACGGCCAGGCGCAGCAGGCGCACAGCAGGCAGGCCTCCATGGAGCTCGAGCAGTCGGTCATCCAGGTGCGGCTGGTTTTGCCCTAAGTTGAAAGCGCTGCCTGCTGCTAAGCATGCTGAAAGAGCACGTTCCGTGGACCTGCTTATGCGCGCGCATGGCATGAGCCACACTGCATGCCCACTGCATCCTGCCTTACCATTGCACACTCCAACCCCAGACCTCTGCGCTCCCCCCACGCATCCCTGCCGCAGGACGACAGCGACGGCGCCTCCTCCATTGACAGCGGCATCGCGGAGAGCGTGAGCGGCATGTCCATCTGCTCCCGCCCCTCCGCCGCGCCCCGCATGCCCGGCGGGCCCTATGCACTGGGCCGCCCCTCCGCCACGCCCCACCGCACCGGCCTGGGGTCGGTGCTGGGCGGCCCGGGGCACGGCGCCTCCGCGACGGCAGGCGCCTACCTGCCCGCAGCGGCCACCGGCTCCGCCATTGCGCGGCTGGTGCCGTATGGCAGCGATGCTGATGTGGCGCACAACCTGCTGGAGCTGACCGTGCACTCGGCCCAGGTGGGACAATGGCTGGGCAGGCGGGACTATGGTTGCTGAAACGTGAATGCTCGCTGCTGTGGGGGGTTGCGCTAGGGTACTCCAGAGGGTGCAGGCAGATGGTGTTGTGCTGTCAACTTCGCCTGCAAGTTGTTGCTGTGCTGACTCGCAGTGCATGGGGCTCCTGGTTTCCATGCAGATCCGGTACCGCAAGCCGCTGAGCACACCCATCTTCTCCGTGTCGGTAAGCACGGCTGCTGGCGACAGTGCTGGTGTTGATCTGGGTTTGCAGGAGGTGGAACGTTGCGACCATTTTATTGGCATGCCTGGCCAGTCATTGTTCCAGGTTGGTTGACCTCTGAACCCACCCGCGCTCCGTCGTATCTGTCCATCCGTTGCACCCGCCCTCCCTGCTCCCCTGCCTCTTCTCCTTCAGGTGCGCGACTCGCTGGGCCGCCTCGTGGAGCTGCCCATTGACACGCACCCGGGGCACTACCGCCGCGAAACCGCCACCATCCACTCCTCCGCCATTGTGCGCCTGGCCAGCCATCTGCGCAAGTTCCCGCCCGGTGGGTGCTGGGCTGGGCAGGGTGGATGCCAGGCTGGACGGAACCGCTGGGTGCTGCCTCGTGCTGTGCTGGGGGCATTCTCTCATCTTCTGCTGCGCCTGCCATGCTATCCCTCCATGCCATATGCCATCACCGCCTCCCTCCCACGCATGCCAACCCTCCTCATTTGCTCCCTCCCGCCTCCACTGCACCTCCCCTGCCAGGCGCCATGCTGTTCCTGGAGGTGAAGCACTGGAAGAGCGACAAGCGCCGCTTCTCCACCCTGGCCTGGTCCTACTGCCCACTGGACCGCCTCGTCGACTTTGGCGCGCAGGCGGCGCGGGTGCGGCGGCGGTGGTGTGAATGCTGTGGCTGCTTATGGTTGCTGCTGCTGCTGCTACGTGCTGCCACCTGCTGCTGCGTGCTAGAGCGCAAACGCTTGTTTGGGGAGGCAGCTGTGGGATGCAGCAGGTGCAGCACATCAAGCCAGCGGCCATCCTCCTCCTGCCTGGTCGCCTCCCCAAACGCCATCGTCGTTGCTGCATTCCTGACCCCCACCTCCCACCCTTGCGCCCTGGCACTCCGTCTCCCCCTGCAGGTGCGCAGCGGCCCCGTGGAGCTGCCGCTGCTGAAGAAGCCGGTGGACCTGAGCCTGCGCCGCGTGCGCCGCCTCACCTCCCGCGGCCCAGACCTGCACATCTCCGTGCGCGGCGTGGCGGGCGACGCCTAGTGGCTCAGTGGCGCGTAGCGGCTCAGCGCTACGCAGCGCTGCGGGATGCCGCAGCGCTGCGGGATGCAGCAATGCAGGCACGCGGCCCTGCTGGCAGTGCGCCAGCTGTCCTGCTGCGGGCAGGGCGGATGAGCGCAGCCATTGCAGCTGCGACAAATGTCTGGGCTGTGCAGATGCGCAGCGGCCCCAGTGGTGCAATGGCCTCTCTTCACCATGCCGGTGCCATCGCAGCGGCCCTCGCTTGTGCAAGTGAACGGCACTTTAGTTCCTCACCTGCCTGCAACATGGCGTGGTCTTCCCGTCTTTTCCAGACCCCATTCATACCAGCTTGTGCCCCTTACCGACCCTTGCGTTACCCACCCACCCTGGTTGCCTTACTGCCCTGCCACTGCCTGAAGTTGATTCTAGTCCCTGATTCCTCCCGTCCCAGTGCAATCCAACTGGCCAGACCGAGGTGTGCAGCTGCCCGTAGGGCGGTCACATGCTGCCCGCCCAGCGCCTTAGACTGAGGCTTGGTGTGTGCGACAAAGTGTGTGTGGAGCCAATGCGGCGCCTGCCTCTCTCCCAGCAACATGTTTCCTTCGCCTCAAACTGCATGCCTCGGCAGGCATTATGTCGAGATTATGGCGAGCCTGTTGCACAAGAAACAGGTTGGGATGCAAGCTATGGAGGGTACAGAGCAGGCTGCGGAGGCTATGGGCATGTGCATGTGGAGCATTGGCTTGGGCTGAGGGGCACAGACACACAGAAGTTGAGCAGGCACAAGGCTAGCACAAGGCTGAAACGCTCAGGCGGGCCGGCACTCGCAGTGACGGAATCCTGTCCAGTCTGCTGCTCGCAGCCAGCTATGCAGTCGCGGCCTGCACGCAGCTAACGTTTGAGGCACAGCTTGAGCTGTCCAGCCGCGATGCATACCGCATCGCGGAGGCGGTGCAGCTGGTGCTGCAGGCATCGCCCAGCCTGCTCTCCGGCTTGATTGCTGCAGCGCAGGACGCCAGTCAGGAACTGGCTCCACAGCATGAAGTCCTGCAGACACTCTCTGCGCACTGCTTTGCTGATGTGAGAGCAGTGGCTGGAGTCTGCATCACTCTGCTAGATCCCGAGACACAGCCTGATGCGGCAGCGGCATTCGCCAGCAGCACTGCTCGGCCAGCTGTGCTGCTGCCCTGGCTGCGGACTGTGGCGCAGGCGCTGCTGGTGCTGCCCGTGACTTTTGAGCGCCCTCGCCAAGGTGAGCTCAAAGCCATGAGCAACGATTTGATTGGTATTTGCTAGATGAACTACCAAGGTACCAATGAGTGCATTCCGCTGGCCTGGGCAGCTGAAGCTTTGCCGTCCCTGCCATGGCCGTCCTCATTTCTAGATGAGCTGCACTGGTCCTGTTTGCGATAGTCGTGCGGAAGCTGGCGGACGAGCCTGTGTGGCGCCAGCATGCCCAGGCGATGCAAAAGGACCCAGCCCTCCAGCGTAACATTGCCGATGTGCTGCTCAGCCGTTGCCTGCCAGCTGTCGCGCGGCAGGCACATGCAGCGGCTCCGCTTCAGCACCAGAAGGAGCTACAAACCATAGAAATATGGATCGCCAGGCTAGTGGCAGCACTGAACTGCGGCACGGTCAGGGAGGCAGCCGCGGCGCATCTGCAGCAGGAGAGTGCTGCCCTTGCGGCGGCCACAGCGGCAGGCAACATCCTGCATGCGCTGCCGCGGGATGTGTCGGCTGCTGAGGATGCTTGCCTCTTGGTTGAGGCGTGGAGCAGCAGCCTGCACCTTGCTGGCAGCATACTGCAGCTGGCAGGGCTGCCAGTGGCGGCGGGCAGTGCCGGCGATGCAGCCAGCACAGCACGCAGCAGTGAGCGGGAGCTGGCAGCATGTGCAGTTGTGAGGGAGGCGCCTGCGGCCCAGGCTGTCCTGCTGGCAGCTGCCTGCACTGCGGCGCCAGCTGGCGAGGTCCATTCCTGGCACACTCTGCTGGGCAAGCTGTGCTGCAACCTGAGAAGCAATCTGATCGATGCCGCAAAGCTGGGCGAGCAGCCGGCCTCGGACGAGCTCCGCATCCCTTGGCTTGAGGCGGCGGCGGCAGGCGTGCGCCTGCTCCCAGCGCTGCTGCAGCTGCACCCCAGCCTGCAGCAGCTGGAAGATCCTGAGTTGCAAGTAGCTGCATCACAGCTGATGCTGCTGCTGATCAACTTGGCTGATTCAGCAGTGCCTCGGGCGCTGGACGTTCAGCAGCCCAGTGAGCCAAGCCCCAGGCCTGAAGCTGAAGACCCTGCTACTGCCGCAAGTTATGCTGCCGCGCTGGCTGCGCTGCACACCCAGCTGTGCCGCCTGATTCACTGGCTGGTTAACGGCACAGACCTACACGTGCTGCTCTCCGAGCGCCGCCGCATCATGCTGACCTGGCTGATGCTCCTGAGCAGCAGGTCGCTGCTGGCGTGGATGCACCTCCTACCAACCATCTCCAGGCAAGGCTTCAGAATGCAATATGCTGCACTGGCATGCCGGTTGCGCTGAGCACTTCTGTTGTTGCCTTTGCTGCTTGCTCTCCTGCTTTTGTTTGCACCCTTGCCTGGCCTCAACACACTGCCTCAGTTTGTTCTGTTCGCTTGCCCTTGCAGGTCTGCAGCAGCTGGCCAGCTGCGTGCTTTGTGCGCTGGCCACCTTGCGGCGATGCAGGCGGCAGCAGCAGCGGCAGCTGATGAGGCGGCTCTGCCGGGTGGTGCGCCTGTCATCACCAACCCAGCTCCATGGCAGGCTGACCTTGGGCCAGTGGTCAAATCGATGCTGGCCGTGGCAGGAGCCCTGCCGGGGGTCATTGACGCAAGCCTCTTCGACCCTGTGAGCACGGCGCTGGCATCGATGGCAGAGGTCGGTGGATCACAGTTCGCTGTCACAAGCCTGCCCTGGCGCTGCATGCAAGTCTGCTTCGTGACGCCATACTTGCCCTGCACTATGGTGTCTGGAATCAGTTTGCACTGTGCTGTGCCGCATTCTCAACATATCTGTGCTGCAGGCTAACACGAGCCAGCTCATGCTGGCCGATCTGCTGCTCAGGGCAGCCAAGGCGGCATCAGCCGACCAGCGGTTGGCCTGCAGCTTTGTCTGCGCCAGCATTTTACACATGGCGCTTCTCTGTGCAACCCACTTGGCCCGAACGGGCGGCAGTGATGTCACCGAGGTGAGGCAGGCCACGCGTCCAAGCAGGCTCTCAAAGCGGCCAGTTGCGTTACCACCTGCCAAACAGGGTTTGCTCAGCACAAGAACCCTGTGCTTCTTTGTTGAACACTCGCCTGCTGCACCCCCTCGCAGTTGCTGGCCGTCTGCACTGACGTCTTATCGAAGCTTGCAGCAGCTGGGCGGGGCATCGCTGATGGCACACGCAGTGGCGGCACCCCACCCGAACTGCAGCAGCAGGCAGTTGCAGCCGCAGCAGAGCTGGAGTCGCAGATTGCTGCGCTGCAGGGGCAACCCGCCGCCCCACTTGCTGTGCGCGCTGAGCAGCTGCAGCAGCTGCTGCCTGCCGCTGAGCGTGTGGCGGCACTGGTCAGCCAGCACCAGACGCTTCCTGAGCAGGCGCATGCGGCGCAACATGAGCTTGCAGTTGCAGCAGCAGGCCGCAGCTGCGCCTACATACGCTGCTCCAACGTGCAAGCTGAGGGCGGCGCAGCGGCGGGGCAGGGTACTGGCAGCATGCGCTGCAGGTGGGGCGGGAGGGAACGCACATGTGCATGCGGGGAATGGCGGGCAATTTTCGTGCATGCGCTGCCATGATGTGCGTGCAGTTTGCTAAGGTTGCGCTCTGCCCGCCTCCCGCACGTTGGCCGCCTGCAGCGCCTGCCGTGCGGTGTGGTACTGCGGCACCGCCTGCTCGCATGCCGACTGGCGAGAGGGCGGCCACCGCCGCATGTGTAAGCTGCTTGGGGAGGAGCGGCGGCGGCGCAAGGCGGCCCAGCAGGCGGCTGCAGCGGCTGGCGGACGGGAGCAGGAGGCTTGGTTGTGCATGTCTTGATCGTTTTTTGTTGCAAACAGAAGGACCCCCTCCCTTTCCCTGCTGCTTCTATATTGGGTCCTGCTGGCATCCTGAAAGGCCCGTGCTGTGAGTTCTCACTGCGCTGCCTCTGCTTCAGTTCCCGACGCCCTGCTGCTCAATGTGGATGCATTGCAGTCACTAGCCAGGCAGGAAGCCTCAGGCACAACCTTGGGATGGCAAGATGCAAAGTCGGTTGGCAAGGGGGAGCAGGGCAGCAGGAGGAGAGGGCAGGAGGTACTGTACTGCAGAGGCAGGCAAGCATGGGAGGCAAGGACGTTGCACGCAAATGGGGTGGCGGGAGGGCTAAGAAGTTGGGCAGGCACTCAGGCAAGCAGAGCGGCAGGGCAGCCGCAGGGCGGCAGCGACGGCGCGGCCGATTGGTTGCTCAGGCGGGCCGGCACTCGTGCTTGTGCTGAGGCCATCCGGCTGAATGGCATTCCCGGCTGCAGTAATAAACCGAGCGGCAGCGGGCGCAGGCCCGCAGGCCCACAGCTTTCTTGCCGCAGCCGGCGCATCGGCTGATTTCCTCAGGGTTCTGGCTTTGCACCACAGCTGTTGCAGCGGCTACAGCAGCGTCCCAGGCCGCCGTTGGCATGGGCGCAATTGCGCTGGCTGTGCTGGCTCCATGGCTGCCAGCTTGACGCACAGCAGCCTCCCCAGCAGGCAGCAGGGCACGAGCAGTAGACAGGTCCATTTGGAGTCTCTGCACCCACACATGTGGCAGCAGCCGCCTGCAGCGTGCAAACGCAGCCTCTGCCTGCTGAAAGGCTTGCAGGGCACCGCACACAGTTTCGCGCAGCACACAGTTGGCTCGTGCGCCGCAGACTGCCAAATGGACAGCCTTGCTGCCAAGCTTCGCTGCCCAGTAGTCGCTGCGCTGCGCCCGTGCCAGCCGCACGCCACGCAGCAGCTGCTGCACGTCTGCTTCTGGGCTCACGTCCTGCGATTCAGCCCTAGCATCCATGGCAGCAAGGATGCAGGCAGGGCTGTCCGGTTCCACCTGCGTAAATGCTGCAGCCACTGCACGCAACGCAGCCCCTAAGTCGGGATGCATGCCACGGCGACCGCGCTCTTGCTGGCTGGCTGGACCGCCATTCCAAGTGGCTGCTCCCAGCAGCACGTGCAGGCAGGCCACCTGCAGCTGCTGGATCTCAAACAGCAGTTGCCCCTGCGGCTGCTCAGCAGACAGCTGCTGCAGCTGCCTGACAATGGCCGCTCGGCTAGCTGGCGCAGTCAGCAAGCCGTACGCTTGCTGCGCCAGCCGAATGCGCTGGAGGCGCGATTCAGCGGTTGGCGGCTCAGGCTGCTGTAGCGTCTTGGCCATCAGCCAAAGCCGCAAGGTCAGAGCTACTGCACCCAAAGTGCCGCCCTCCGCAGGTTTCAAACCCTGCGCGTATGCTCGCAGCTGCGGGCCCAAGTCGAGATGCCACAGTTCTGGAGGAGGGCACATGTAGCCGATCTGCACCAGCTTGAGCAGAGCACACAGCAGCCTGCATGCAACGGCCAGGGTTGAGAAGCCACATGAGGCATTAAACTTGCGATGAATGGCACCAACACACTGCAACTGCACATGCAACACAGTAGCCATGGACAAGTGCACCTGCGGGTGGTGGCGGGGTCGCCCAGCGGCAGCGCCGCTCGGGCCTCGCCGGCGCTCTGGCACAGCGGCAACAGCTCGCTGATCTGCCTGCCCAGCTGCATGGACGTGATGAAGGCCTGCACCTCGGGGCTGCGCTCGTCTGGGGGCACTGCCTGAGCCCTGGCCAGCCGGCGCCGCAGGAAGGCGGCCCCAGGCAGCTCGGCAGCAGCCATGGTGGACGCCTGTGTGCTTGTGTGTGCTTGGGCCAGCAATGCCAAAGCAGGTGAAGTGCAGAGGGAATATGAGGCTGCCCCATGCCTCACAAGGCCACCCCATGCCTTCCGCCGGCCTTGCCAACCATTCCAGAGGCAGCACAGGGTGGGCAGCAGGCAGCAGGGTCCTCACAGCTGCAGGCTCCAAAGGCCCTGCCGACCCTCCCTTCACAGCTCGTGAGACGGCTTCAGGTGGGCTTCAGCAGCGTCCTGGGCTGCACCCCATGCCTCCCTGCAGCCTTGGACGGGGCCAGGGATCATGCCGCCCCAGCCGCCGCTGTGCCGCCGCTCACCGCCGCCTCCCTCCCCCGCACCCAATATTGCAGATCTGAGCGCCATGGCTTCCACTGCTGACATCCCCGCCTTGGTGCGCCAGCTGCGCAGCAGCAGGCGTGTCGCACAGCTGCAGGCTGCTCAAGCGCTTGGCGCAATGGCAGCGGAAGGCGAAGCCGCCGCTGCCGAGGCGGTGGCGGCAAGCGGCATTCCAGCACTGCTGGCCCTGCTGAGCAGTGGCAGCGAGGCTGCGCAGAAGGCGGCACTTGAGGCGCTGTGTTGTCTGGCACGGTGCAGTGCTGCAGCTCGAGATGCCATGCTGTCTGCTGGCGTCGTACCCATGCTGGTGCAGCTGCTTCACAATGGCAGTGCGGCCCAGCTTGGCAGGGTGCAGCTGGTCGGCACTGCGCTCAGATTGCTCAACAATCTAAGCGTGTATGGCAAACCTGAGCACCAGGCAGCCATTGTGGCAGCAGGCACCGGACCGGTGCTGGTCAGCCTGCTGAACAGCAAGCACGGGCTGGTACAGCAGGCAACAGCAGCAGCAATCATTGGATCACTGACGTCCACTGACAGACACAATGCATCCATTGACGCAGCATTTTCGGATGCTGGCGCAGTGCAGGCGCTGGCTAACTGCCTGTCCAGCAGCAGCACTCTGCTGCTGTCGATGGCTGCAGGCGCCCTGGTTAACCTGACTGCTCATGACGGCCCGGCTTGTGCTTCAAGTGAGGCAGCTGAGGCGGGCGCTGTGCCACGCCTGGTGCAGCTGCTCGGCGGCAACGAGAATGTGAGGGAATCGGCAGCCCTAGCACTGGCCAATATTGCTACAGACCTTCTTGATCAGCCGCAGTCGGCGCTGGCTTGGAAGGCAGCATTTCTTGCCGCCGGCGCAGTGCCAGCCACAGCCCGCCTGCTCAGCCAGCCGGGCAGCGTCAAAGTGCAGGCTGCAGCAGCTAGCATTGTGGGCCTGCTGGCCTCCGACGATGCAGCCTGCTGCACCGAATATGTGGCAGCCGGCATGGTCCCCAGCCTCCAGCGCTTGCTGAGCTCTGACAGCGCCGAGGTGCGCAGCCAAGCCTCCGGGGCACTGCAGCTGCTGGCAGTGTTCTCCCCTGAGGCGCTTGCGGCTGTGAAGGAGGCTCGACTGGCGCCCTGCCTGATCATGCAGCGGCGCCCGGTCGATGCACCCCGCAGCCTGCCTGCAAGGTGAGGCCCGGGGCAGCAGGTGCTGAAGACAGCCCTTTCTGCATGACGGTGCGATGATGAATGGAGTGGCTATCTGTTGACGTTCTGCTGCTGTTCAATGCAATGCTACCAACCCCAGCATGCCCCTCCTCATGCCGCAGTCTCTCAGAGGATGCAGCAGAGAGCAGCAGCCAGGACCTCGGTGCAGCAGGCACTGCCTCCCCTTCTGACCAGCCTGGCCCTGCGTCCACAGCACAGCCGCAGCCTGCCCAGCGCCCCACCCGCGTGTGTGCA
>VFQO010000290.1_pt1 | contig 60126 bp, 77 predicted proteins | sample 3512331 | NCBI WGS metagenome assembly VFQO01 (sample SAMN10412371, study PRJNA504923) | tailings metagenome | isolation source: Replicate 3 from Balatoc abandoned mine | place: Philippines: Itogon, Benguet | collected 2017-08-28 | reverse complement strand
GCGTCGCTTCGGCTGCACTCCTCCATCAGCGCCAGCGCTGACAACGCTTGGCGCTCCGATATTCCCTGCACTAGCTTGGGCATTTGCTTCTCCCTGGATCTTCTCGTCGCGGCGTTGCAGCGCATCTTCGACGCGGCCGGCGCTGATCGACCCGCCTTCTGGGCGCATGTCCTCAGCGATCTTGGCGACTTCCTCGATGTCGGCGCGGTTGGTCACTTGCTCCCAGACCACGCGCCCGTTCTTGTCCAGCGCCTGCACGACGGTGCCGTCGCTGTCTTCCTTGCGGCCGGTGTAGTCGAGCAGTTCGCCGATCTGGGCGGTGCTCAGGGCGTCCTTGTCCAGCTGCGCCATGATGAGCTTGCGCGGGTTGCTGGTGATGAACATGCCTTGGTTGGTGGCCACGGCCTGCAGTCCTTCCGGCAGCTCGAACGGCAGCTCACGAGCGCCGGTCACGATCATGCTGTCCTTCTTGCTGGTCGGGTCCTGGATGGCCTGCAGCTGCGCCATCAGGTCCTCCATCGGCTCCGGCTTGATCACGCTCTCAGGAACGTCGACCTCCTCGTCGATGTCGCGTCCAGTCAGCTGGCTGTACGCGCGGGCCAGAGACTCGCTCGGGCCTTCCTCGTTATACGCGCGGCGCAGCGCACCAGGCAGCGCCTCGATAGTGCCCGCAGCCATGGCGGCCTTGTATGCGCGGCCGGTCCGGCTGAACTTGTTCTGCTCAAGGAACTCGCGAACCTGCTTCCGCTCGGGCGCCGGCTGCGGGCCGACGAACGGAGACTCGTTGGTTGGGGCCAACGGGCCAGGGCCGAACATATCGGCCGTGGCGGTATCGACCGGCTGCGCGGGTTGCGCTTGGTTTTGGTCGTCAGTAGGAGCCAGGGTGCTGCCTGGGGCGTAGACTTTGCCGCTGAAGATGTCACGCGTGCCGGGGCCGCGTCGAGCAGCTTGCACGTCTGGCACGCCAGTCGGCACCAGACGCGTGTCGTCGCGGAAGATGACCGGACCTTCGATAGCAGGAGGCCGCAGCGGCTCCAGGTTCATGTAGCTGCCGGCCTCAGTGAGTGGCGGCTGCTCGGGCAGCCCGGCGAAGCTTCGGATGTCCTCGATGGTGTCATCCGACTCCACTACCTGCGGGCCACGCGGCTCGAAGTCGTATCGGTCGAGGATGGCGTCGGGAGACTGGCCGCTGCCCACCACGTCCGGCACTTGGGCGGGCGCCGTCGGAAGTCGAAGGCCGCCAGCGACCTTGCCTGCATCCGGCGCGGCCTGTGGAGGTGCGGTGAGGTCAGTCGGGGTGTCGGCACCCGGCACAGCCGGCTGCTGCTGGCGCGCGTTGCGGAAGCCTTGGTACGCGCCGACCGGCGCGCCGATGGTGCCGCCGACCAGACCGCCGACCAGGAACTCCTCACCGCGCTTGGCCAGCTGCTCAGAGCTGAGCGGGTCGAACTCGGAGTCGACCGCCATGCGGGCCAGCGTGTCGACCGTCGCGCCCTGCGCGGTTTCCTCGAGGCCCTCGAGCCCTGCCATGGACGCACTCTTGGTGCCCGCACCTCGGGCAATCCCCTTGGCGCTGGTAGAGCCGAACTGCAGAATGGCCATGCGGTCCAGCGGAGACAAGGCAGTCAGCGCGCCGTAGCCGAGACCCGCGAGGCCGACCGTCAACGGATCGGCGTACCCCGCCTGGTCCATCTGGTTGGCTGCCGCCTGGCCGGCACCGCTCGGGGCGACGGCGGCGATGCCGCCGGCTGTGGATGCGGCGCGCGTGGAGAGCCCGCGAGTAAGTGCGCCACCAGCAGCGCGCAGGCCGAGGCCGCCGAGGCCGCCGAGGGCGAAGGTCGCCATCTCAGGCACCGACCCGACAAGCGTGTTCTGCACCAGGTCCACGGCGTCGCCGAACCCATTTACCTCGGAGAGGCTCTGGGCGCCCTCGACGCGTGCGGAGGCCTCCTGGGCGATGCGCGCTTGGCGGTCAGCGTAGTCGCCAGTGTCCAGACCGAAGGCCTGGCCGGCGCGAGCGAAGTTGCTCTTGAGGTTGGCGACTCCCGCGTCGAATGAGTAGCCGGCGTCGCCCGTGCCGAACCCGGCAGGGTCACGATCTTCTTGCAGGGGGCGGCTGGTGCCCGGGCCTCGCTTCATGGCCTCCAGGAGTGGGTCGCTGGAGGTCTTTGACGCCTTCGCGCTGCCGCCAGTCATGGCGGCGAGGATCGGGTCTTTCATCGGGGGTAGCACCAGGCTGGCTGAAGTACCCCCGATTCTAGGTCAAGGGGCTAGAGGTGGCAAACCCGACTTGGCGCGACGGGCGTTCTCCTCCGCCAGCACTTTTTGGGCACGGGCCCGCTCGCTGGAAACGCGGTTCGCGTTGTCCCTAGCAGCCGCTTGTGCCACGGCAGCTGGGTCGTAGACGCGGCCACCACCGGTGTCGACGCGCAGGCCGCCGGCCTTCGGCTGGGGCTTCTTGACCGGAGCCTTCGGGGTCAGCCCGGCATAGGTAGCGAACTGGTCCGGGTCCATGCCGACGCCCTGAGCCTCGAGGACGTCACGGCGCTGCTTGGGAGTCCAGGTGGACCACTTGTCTCGCCAACCTGCGAAGCCCTGATCGAACGCGCTGGTGGCGCTGCTGACGTACCGAGAGCGCACCGCTTCCACCTGCTCGGGGTCGTCGACCATCTTGAGCAGGCCGTCGATGTTGACCTTGACCGCGCCGCCACCAGCCACCGGCACCGTGGCACCCACGCCCGGCGTGAACTGCGTGCGGCTGATGTCCATTCCGCCGCCGACCGCGCTGTTGACCTGGGCCACGCTGTTGCCGGCGTTCACCAGCTGCTCGGCGAGGTTGATCTCCTCGGGGTTGTACCCGAGCGAGTCCCAGAACTTGACGTTGGCGCGCTCGTTACCCTGCAGCTTGCCATCCACCTCGCGCTGGCGCAGCTTCAGCATGCCGTTCTTGTAGGCAGCGTCGTTGCCGGCCTTGAACCAGTCGAGGCTGAGCTGCGCACCGAAGCGCGAGTTCTGCTGGCTTTGGTTGAACCCGGCCAGCTCCATACGCCCGACTTGGCGGTACTTCTCGACGGTGATGTCCTTGTTGGTGTCGAGACCGCTCTGGAACTGCTTGCCCACCATCTCGCGCTGGAACTTGAGGAGTTCAGCGTCAGCAGCAGCGCGGGCCTCGTACAGTTTGTTGACGGTGTTCTCATCCGTCGTGAGTTGGCGGGCCATGCCGAGCACGGCGTCCTCGCTGAGCGTGTAGTCATCCGCGGAATCGCCGTCGGCGCCGATCTGACGGCCGGTGATCGTGCGGGTGTTCGGGTCGTACACGAAGTCCGCGTAGCGGTACCCGTCCGGCATGACGTTGGTCATGAAGCTCTGGACGCCGGATGCGTCGCCCTGCTGCAGCTTGTTGAGGGCCTCCAGGGTGTAGGCGCCGACGCCGGTCTTGAACGCGCTCTGGGCCATCTTGGAGTACGCCTCACGCTGGTCAAGCCTGCCGTACTTGGCCGCGATGTTGGCCGCCTCCTGATAGCGCATGTAGTCCTGCAGTGGGTTCTGCTTCAACTTTGTCTGGGCGGCTATCTGTTCGCTAGTTTGGGGAGCGATAGGCTGCGCGACTCGCGGTGCTGCGACTTGCTCCTGGCTGAACTGAGGCGAAACCTGCAGGCGCAACCCTTGGGGGCTGATCTGGCTCGCTGCGTCGATCGCCGCGACGGAAGAAGGGGCTACCTGCGGTGCAGCGGGCAGCGGGGCCACCGGGGAGGGGCCGGAAAGTGCCGGACCTCCGAGCGAGCTGAGCTCGGCGAAGCTCTTGTCGACATCGGCTTCGGCCTGCTCCGGGCTCACAGCTCGGACATCTGACGCTTTGTCGAAACTGTTCGGCCCGACGTCGTCAATCAAGGTGTGCTCTTTACGGAGCGCTTCCCCGATTTCCTTGTCCTGGTTTTCCTTCTGCCAGTCGCGGTACGCCCCGCCGATAGCTCGCCCATACTGAGCTCCTACCTCAAGGCCGCGGATAAACCCGGTGGTCATTAAAAATCTCCCAGCTCGGCGTCGAGCATCGCTATGCGGCCCAGGAGTGAGTCCCTATGGGCGCGCAACTTTTTAGACACTTCAGCATACACTGCGGGATGCTTCCTAGCCAAATACTCCCCGCGGCCGTCCCCCCACCAAGCCGTGCAGCTTGCGCAGTCGGGCGCGCTTTTCATCGACTCGTAGTAGGCCGGTAGCTCAAGCCCTATGGCACGCAAAAACCCGAGGACGTCGTCGTCGGTCCACGTAGCTAGGGGGAAGTAGAGCTCAAACCCATCCTCAGATATTGCTCCGTCCGGCAGGGTACCCTTGTTCGCGTCGGCCTGCTTCTGACCCTTAACGAGCAGGGTCATACCGTCGGCGACCATCCGCTGGTGCATGGGCTGCATTATGGACAGGTAGCAGCATGAGTATTGGTCGTTGGACCTCGGCGCCCCGGTGAGGCCGCTGGCTACCCACGACGAAGACCCGAGCACTACGTCATATGGGTCTCCGTACTCGCTGCGGACGGCGCGGCTGTCGCTCTGAATACGAACAAAATTGGGCACGCGTGACGCAACAGCCGCCACAAACTCGTAGGTCTCTGGCAGCAGATCGCCTGTGTCTGTCCAGTAGACTACCATCTTCGGCCAGTAATCGCGGAGCGCGAGCAGCGCGGCCGTAGAGTCCTTGCCACCAGAGAACTGAAACGCTACCCGCTCGTGGTGGTCGATAGGGTTTCTCCGGCGTAGCTTCCAGAACTTCATTTTGGCCATGTCGAGCCAACCGGCATCCGGCAACATCGCCCTGAAGTGGGAATCGTCATGTGGTTCGGTGTAGGACTCCTGCACAGCGAACCCGCCGAGTCTGAACGTGTCCACCCAACCTTGCTCGTCTCGCCAGTGCGCGAAAAGCCCGGGCATTGGTGTGTCGGTCTCAAACTCCATATCAGCAACGATTACGTGCCCGCCGGGGGCCAGCAGCCGAAGCGCTTCCCTCAGCGCTGGTACGGCATCCATCTGGCACAAAGCACTGGTGAATAATACGGCGTCAAACTGTTCGTCCAGCCCGGTCGACTCCGCCGAAGCGAGAACCTTTCTGAACGCCGGAGGGCATAGGTCTAGCTGCTTCTGGCTGAAGTTTAGAAGGGTTATGTCGAGGTCTGGGCGTTCTTTCGCAAACCGTTCCGCCACGCCTCCGACTCCGCACCCTACGTCGAGCAGGCGCGCTCCAGGCGGGAGCGCACTAAACGAAAGTAGCTTCTCCACGTGGGCGTCCGGCGACCCGAAGTACGCTGTTTGGAGCACATCCCCGCGCGCCACCTGCGCGGCGTCGCTGGCTGCGTCGACTGCTGTGAGCGCGTCCATCAGAACGCCGTCGCTGCGCCCATAACCACGGTGCCAATGAGAGCCCCCTTGTTGGCCCCGCCGGCCTGCGCGGCCTGCGCCTGCTGCCGCGTGTTCTCGAGGCCCAGCTGGCCCAGGTTGTTGAACGTGCTGCCGGCGGCACCCAGGCCGTTCATGAAGGCGCTGTTACTGGCCTGGTTCATCTGGCTGATGCTCTGCTGAGCGCCCAGGGCGCCCTGGCCCTGCTGCATCGCCAGACCGGTTGCTGCTGCCTGGCTGCCCGGCAGACCACGGCCGAGGCCGGCGGCGTCCATGCGCTTCGCCCACCCCAGCTGCTTGGCAGCGTTGCGGGCCTGATTCATGGCGGCGGCCTCGCTGGCAGCCTGCATGATGTTGTTGCTGTTGATCGTCGAGGCGAAGCGACCCGAGGTCGGGTCGACGCCGAACGACTGCAGCTGGCGCTGCAGCTGCTGACTGCGGGCATCGAATTGGTTGGCGACGTCCTGACGGGCCATGCCGGCTTGCTGTTCCTGGCCGGAGCGGTAGGAGTCAGCATAGGCACGCACGGTATCCAGGGTCGAGCCGACGCCCTGCAGGCCCTGCTCGTACTCGGTCTGCAGGCCGCGCTTGCGCTCCAGCAGGTTCCGGTCGGCCAACGTCATGCCGTCTTCGCCGATGGTGGTGTAGTCCGCGTACTCTTTCGAGAAGGCCTGCAGCGAGGTCAGGCGGTCCTTGGCGGCGTTGAGTTCGGCGCTGGTTTTGTTCGCCGCCTGCGACCCGGCTGTCTGTTGCGCCAGCTGGGCAGACAGCCTCTTGACCTCGGCTTCGGCACTGGCAATTTCCTGCGTCGGGGCAGCGAACGAGTTGACGTTCAGGCCCAGGCCGCCGGCCTGCTTCTGGAACGCTTCAAGGCGCGCGCGGGCGTTCTGGTCCACGGAGGCCAGCTGGTTCTGATAGCTTTCCTCGACCAAGCGGCGGTTCTGCTCCAGGTAGGACTGCTCGAGTTTGGCCTGGATCTCGGGCGAGGCGTCGTAGTAGCCCAGCGCGTCGAACGCGAGGGTGTCCTCGATCGGGTAGAACGTGCCCTTCATACGCTGCGCGTAGTCATTGGCCAGGCGGGACTGCTCGTTCTGAGCGGCGACGGTGCTGTCGATGAAGCGCTGACTCAACTGAGCATACAGCTCCTCGCGCGGCTGCTCGGCGTAGAACGCCTCTCGAGCAAAGTCGAGCTGTTCCTTGGCGATCGCGGCCATCTCTTTCTGGGCGATGCCAATGTTCGGGTCCGGCTTCGGCGCCTTCGATCCACCACCCATGTCAAACCTCCAAGAATCTGCAGTCGGCCGGGCGCATAGCCAGGACCCACATATCGCCGCGCGGCGTCGCGTCTGTCTCGATGTGCTCCAACTTGAACCCCAGGCGCAAACAGAGCTTGACAGACGCCGTGTTCCAAGATGGTACCCGAGCGCGGATGACTTTGCACCTGAGTTGGTAGAACGGGTACAGGAACGTCATGCGCAGCATGGGCTTGGTGATCCAGCGGGCCCCGATGCCGGCCACATGCAGTTCGACGCAGCTGCCCGTGTACCCCTCAAACAGCACGCCCGCGATGAGCTCGCCGTTGCGTACCAGGCCCACGGCGGCCGGTTCATCCAGCTGGGACTGCTCCAGGCCTATGCGCCCGCACACGAACGGAACCACGCGGTCGACGTCTGTGATCAGCGCGTCACTCACAGCGGGCGCACCATCGCGACGCCTGCGGTCCGCCAATTGTCGAACGCCGTGTTGGTGTTGGCGTACCAGCTTGCGTTCCAGAACTGGATGTAGTCGCCGGCGGCCAGCGGCAGGGTTATGGACAGGGTGCGCTGCTGGAAAGACGTGTTGGCGGTGATGTCCATGAGCGCCGACGCGATTACGGACCCGTTCTTGTATATGTAAGCATCCCGCCGCGCGGCGACCTGGTCGCTGATCGTGTTGAAGAACACGTTATACAGCCCGTCTCGCTGGATGACGACGCGGTCAGTCGTGAACGAAAGATTCAGAGCCGAGGCGCCGATCAGCGACGTCGCGAAGCTGTTGTCGACGGTCGTCAAGTTAGTCGGGGACCCGAAGATGTAGGCGGGCTCGAGGAAGTCCTGAAACAGTACCGCCTGGTCCTGCAACTCGACCAGGATCTCCCGGACCACCTTCTTGAACTGGAAGTCGTAGGGGTCGGTGCTGCGCACCTCCGGTATCGCCTTGCGCTTGAACGTCACGATCAGGCGTCCTTGAGGTCTGCGGCTGTGGTCGCCAGTGTCACGCAGTACACCGGCACGTTGCCAACAATCTCGATCTCGACGGTGCGGTACTTGCGCGTGCCGGGCAGCTTCTTGTGGCGCTCGTCCGTGAAACCGTGTGAAACCACGATCTCGCCGTCGCCGTAGACCGTCACGCCGACATAGCGTGTGTCGTTCAGGTTGGTGGCGTCCAGGAACTGCGACCCGTTGATCGGGTACTCGCTGATGAAGTTGGTGCCGATGGCGCCCTTGGCAGTGCCCGTGTTGATCAGGTTCTGGTTGAACGCGATCTTGGCAGCGTTGTCCTCCACGAGCTCATAAATGAAGTCGTAGTTGGCGTAGAGCTGCAGGGCCCCGAAGCTGGTCGGGAACGGCATGTCAAACTTCTTCGAGCGCCACTTGTAGAGCGTGTTGTCCTGCGCACTGGCGTCGAACTCATAGAGGAAGCCGTCGCCGCGCACGTAGTAGAGCGCCGCCGTGCGGGTGTCGATGTATGCCGCCCGGGTGAAGTCGGTCAGGTCGCTGAGCGCCGGCACGTCGGTGCTGTTGAGTAGCAGCGCGCCCTGGCCCTGCTTGACGCTGTCGTACCAGCCGAAGTAGGTGCCGTCGTAGACCCGGCCGTACATCGAGGTCGGCGTGTACTCCTGGAACTCGTCGCGGCGGAACAGGCGGTCAGTGAACCGGGCGCGCATGCCTGGGCCGATGCCGACCAGCCCGTTGGGGCTGGCGTAAATGACCGCGTTGCCGTCGGTGGCGATCGACCGCTTCGACGCGCAGGGCTCGATAAGCGGGATCTTCTCCTGGCTCAGGGTGTCAGGCGACTGCCCATAGATCAGCTCAGGGCTGCGCTCCGTCATAACGACGAGCAGGTTGCCGATCACGCCGAGGCCCACGACGTTGTTCGTCACGGTGAGTACGTACTTGGCAGGCCAAGCGTGCGGGTAGTTCGGCTCGCTGAACCATACCTCGTTGCGGCGGAAACCGGCAAGGAAGGCACCGGGCATAGCGACCAGACCCTTCAGGTCGGTCGGAGGCTGGGTAAAGTCGAGGCTGATCAACACGTCTCCCGGCAGCTGGGCGTCGTTCAGCGTGTCGCTGTAGGTGCCCTGCGTGATTGGGATTTCCGCCACCAAGCGGTAGTCGAGCGTGCTAACGCCGCCCACGGCACGGTAGATGCGCTTGTGGGTTATGTTGTACTTGCCGGCCGGCGCGGCGGTGCCTAGGTTGCCGACCGACACGGTGGCGCCGGTCTGCTGCGACGCGACGGTAACGGGCGGACTCGGGGCTGATTCCTCTTTCACGCTGCCGAACGTGTTGATGTAGGTGAAGATGTAGACCCGGGTCTGTACACCGCCGGTGCCGCCTGTAGAGCTGGCCGTCGGCGTGAGCGTGGGGGCAACAACGCCCATCTCGAAGTAGTCGAACGGAAACGGCGCCGCGCCGGAAGTGGCCCGGGCGTAGTTCGTCTTGCGGGGAGTCTCCTGCCCCGTGTAATAGATGCGCCCGTCAGTGGTGTCCGCGATCGGCGATGGGATGACGTCGACGTCATCCTGCCACGACAGCCAGACAGACGCCAGGTCAGTCGGGCGCTCGAGCCGGTAGATAGCCTGCGGGTTCGTCACCAGCGCTGGCTGCGGCTCGAGCTTGACCGGTTTCTGCCATGCCCGCAGCTCGCCCGAGAACAACTTGACGTTCTCAGCGATCTGCGCCTCGAAGTCGCCTAGAAGATAGTCGCTTTTTCGCGGGAAAAACCCGTCGAACCGGTCGAGCTTGATGGCGGGCATGGCAGACTCACTTACTCGCCCAGGACGTCGTCGAGGGTCGGGGCTTCGGTTTGGGCCGGGGTTTCAGCAGCCTTCGGCTTGGCACGGGCGCGCGGCTTCGGGGCCGGAGCTTCAACGTCAGCCTCCTCGCGGGCTTCCTGCACGAAGCGGACGCCTTCGTCGGTCAGCGCGAACACGCCTTCCGTCATCTTGCCGAGCCAGACTTGCTGGCCGTCGATGCGGGCCACGACGTTGCCGCCGACGATTTCGGCGTCATGAGCGGCCGCCAGGGCCAGAAGTTCATTGCGGGTTGTCATATGTCTCTCCGATGGTTTTGTACCAGAGCTGCCAGCCTTGGAGCTTCTGGGTGTTCAGGTCGCACTGCCTGAGCAGCTCGACTGTACCATCGACGGGCATGACCAGCAAAGCAGGTGCTACCGCTGGAGCTTCTCCGCCTCCGTCAGGAAGTCCGTCACCTGCGGGGGCTGCAGCAAGTACGCGGGCACCGGCGGCTTTTCGCACGCTGGCCCTCGAGGCTTCAGCGGCGTTGCGCAGCCGTGCAGCAGCATCGCGGTAGCGACTATCAAGCTCAGCAACCCGATTTTGAAGGTGGTCGGATACCGCTTGGGATGCGGAATTGAGCGAGGCGACTTGGCGTGCATGGGCAGCTTCCTGGTCCTTGACGGCCGCAGCGAACTGCAGCTCGATGTTCTCGATCTTGAGGCGGTAGTGCTTGCCGGTGCAGCTGGCGGCAGTGACCGCGGCGAGTAGCGCCGGCAGGAGAATTTTCGCCGCCGACAGGATGAGTTGCGACGGCAGTGGGATCATTTGTTGCGGGCCTTGCCGTAGTTGGCCGCGAAGGCGTTGATCAGTTTGACCGCCCACTCCGGCAGCCACTTGGGCGTACCGAGCACGGCGACGATGTGCGAGAGAATCCAGCTGCCGACGACGGTGTACTCAGCGATCTCCACGGGGTCCATGCTTGCTCTCCTTGTGCCGGTAGTACCAGTTGACGAAGAAAGTGGCCAGACCCAACACGATGCCGACGATGGCGGCGATGTCGTGCATGGTGAGGCCCATGATCACCAGACCGCCGGATGAGGCGTAGCTGGCCACAGTTGCGGCGGTCGCGTGCGCGGTGTCGACGGTTTCCTGTTTCATTTTCTCGGTCGCCTTGCTCATGGTCTAGCCTCACCGGGTAGACGTCCGATTCTACCCAAGGCCCGGGCGGGCCGTGTGTACCGAAAGTGTATCACGAGGCCAGGCAGATTTTGCGCTCGGCTTCGCGTCGGTTGCGCAGGCCCTGCACGAACTTGCCACCTGCGTAGCTCCACTTCAGTAGGGCGTCGCATCCTTCCTGGCGTTTGCCCTGGTTCATCAGGCGCAGGGCAGTCGACTTGCAGACTGCTCCGACGCCGGCGTTGTAGGCCAGGCTGACCAGCGCGATGCGCTCGCCGTCACTCAGGTCGCGCTTGATGCAGGGCTGCAGCTTACGGTCGAACTCGCGGAGCTCGCGCACCAGCATGCCCTCGCACTCGGCTTTGGTGTACCGGTCACCCTGCTTGACGCCGTGGGTGTAGCCGTAGCACACCGTCCAGATGCCGACGATGTCCTGGTACGCCGTGGTGCGCATGCCCTCCCAGGTGCCGACGAGCGTGACGAGCGCGGCCAGCGTGGCGGCGCTCAGCGCGGTGGCTTTCTTGACTGTGCTCATGTCAGCTGCGCTCCAAACAGAAGGGTACCGGCGATCCACCCACGGTACGACTCGGCGATGCCAATGAGCAGCGCCGCGATCAGGGCCATCATGCGGGCACCTCCAGCGTGGGAAGCTCCGCGATCAGCTCGGAAGCAGTTGGCACGGCACGCTCGCCAGCAGCGACGGCGGCCATAACCTCATAGCACTTGGCCCAGCAAAGCGAGCGCCAGGCGCGAAAGGCCTGGCCTTCGGCTTGGAACTTAGGCACGGACGGCTCCTCGGCGTAGGTCACTGCCGACTTTATGTCGTCATAGCCAGCGGCCTGCGCGGCAGCGTCCATGTGCGTCTGCACGGCACCGGACAGCGCGGCCTTCACCTGCTCAGGCGTTGGTGCGGGCGGGTCTTGAAGCTCCGGGCCATTCTCGCCGGCCACGATGCGCTGGCCGTTGGACTGGCCGGCCAGCAGCGCAGCGTGCTGCTCCTCGGTGATGGCCACCGCGTCATCGGGCATCTGCGCGTGGATGGCGTCATCGTAGAATCCACCAGTGGAGGCGCTGAAATACTTGCTCATGTCAGTGTCTCCTTAGTAGCCAATGGCGATGTAGTAAACCGGCCCTACGGCACCGTTGTTTGACGCAGCGGTAGCCGTGAACTTAGTAGTACTGATGATGTTTGCGTTCACAATGTTATAGCCAAAAGCCCCGTTGTCTCGCCCTGTAACTGATAGGTTTAGGAAGGCTGTTGGGAACGCTATTGGCAATGTAACGGCTATGTCCCCGGTGTTCGGTATGTTCTCTGAAAGCCCCCACTGAATGATCAGACCTCCGGGCAGACGTTGATAGCCACTCGTGCCAAGTGACTGCAACCCACCAGCATTAAAAGCAAGCGCAATAGTCTGGGCGTTGTGGTTGTGGCTGCTGTCATCGGCTGTAGCTGCGCTATCAGCGCGACGGGCGCTGTCTACACGGACACCATAAGTACCAGCGCCGTTCCATCCCATCAATGTTGGGTATGTTGGACTCCACGCAATTGCAGCCGAGGTATTATTGACACCGGTACCGTCAGGACTCACTCCAGCAGAGGCGTCAAAGATCGTGTGATCGTTGCCGTAGTTGCGCCATGCAAGCTGACCAACAACATTGGCCAGCACCCCATCTCCAGACCATGTAAAGCGATTGCCGGATAGCTTCGTTGCCGTGCTGGCGTTGCCGTTGACGTTGCCGTTGACGTTGCCGCTCAAGGCGCCGGTAAAAGTCTGGGCCGTGATGACGCGGGCTGCGAAGTCGCCGAACCCATCGCGGCGGACGATCGTATCTGCGGTGTTCGACGCGGTCTGTGTGAGGCCGTCCAGCAAGTCGGCGTCCAGGCCGCTGCCGGCGCCGTCGTTGTCCGTGTTGAAGAACGTCGCGAGCTGGCCTGCCGTCAGGTGATTGGCGATGTAGCTGCCGGCGTCGAACGCACGCGCGAGCGTGCCCTCCTGGCCGCGGGTCGCCGTCAGCGTATCCGCGCTGCGGGCGGTGACGCGCACGATCTCCATGTTCCCCGCGGTGTCCACGATGGTGGCCATGAAGTAATCGCCAGCAGCGAGCGTCGGGAGACGAACGCCGGTGCCGGCCTGCAGGGTCAGCGTGGTCTGGCTGCTCGTGATCGAGCTCGCCAGCGTGCTGGTGCCGTTGTTGCTGAACTTGAGCGTCACGGCTTACTCCTTGGGGTAGCGGGCCTTGATCTCGGCGACCTTGTCGAGCCACACCTGCTGAGGTACGTCTCCGCGCTGTGCCTTGAAGAACAGCGGGTCGGCCTCGGCCGCGTAGGCAGCCGCGCGGTTACGCTCGGCCTGCTCGTTGCGTAGGGCCTTGGCCTTTTCCGAGTTGACGGTGATCACAGTTGCACCCCCTCAATCGCTAGAACCTCGGCCTTCATCTGCGCTATCAGCGCATTGCAGCGGTCGGTGTCGGTTTGTTTCTGCGCCTCGAAAGCGGCCAGCGCGCTTTGGTTCCTCGCGGCGATACGCTCGTTCTCCTGAGCAACCTCGGCCAAGTACGCTTGATACAAGGCCGCTTGCTGTTCAGCGGTCGTGTCGACTGGGAATACGACATCTTCCTGGCTGACAGCGACTGTAATCGCCGCTGGCGCTGGCGCTTCGCGAGATACGACGTTGAGCAGCTCCGCCTCAGCCTGCTCGATGAACCATCGTTGTGCGCCGATTCCGTAACCATCAGGGTTGCTGAAATCAGCCTCCCATGCAGCACGAAATGTCCTGTCTGCCGGGATGGCTTCATCCTCGACGATCAGATATGGCGCGCCGAACGGCACGTCCTTGCGCGCAACTTCCTCGACGGGGAATACGCCGGTAGGGTGAATGACGGCGAACGCGCCGTCAGCTGTCTGGTATATGACTTTCATTTTTACCTCATCGGAAAATGGAAATGGCGGAATTTGAGGTGTCAGTTGCCCCAGAATTACTTGATGTCACTATGCGAACCGAGCTTGTTGTCTGTCTGGTTTCATTAACCAGTACCCCAAGCAGAGCTGTCTGGGCAGTGACAAAACCTGCCGTACCAGAAACCGAGTAATTCGCATCCGGCATGGCGTTAGTAAAGTTCACCGTGTAGTCACCAACCCCGTTGTCCGTGATGCTCGAAACGTTGCCCGAGCCACGAATTGCAACAGCTCCGGTGCCATTAAAATTAACCCATGCACGGCATGCAAAGTCTGGGTACAGGGTGGAGCCTCCGGGAATGACGCGGGAGAAGATACCATCGCCCGATATAGCCAAGACCGGCACGATGACATCTTGCGGTCCGGCGCCGATGACAAACCTATTGCTCGTGTCGATGCCGATGCCGTGAGTCGCCTGTTGCGATCTGGTCATGCTGAAATAGCGACGGATTGCGCCGTCTGACGGCGCAGTAACGCTGACCGCTCCGTAAGCGTCTAAGCCGACTCCACCGATAGCTACATTCACGATCCCTCTAACGCCGGACACAGCAGTTGTGATAGCGCCGTTGGAGTTAATGCCTCCGTTAACGGTATGGATGTTTGCTGTATTAACCCCGAGTGTGACGTTGCCTTGAAGGTTGCTTGTGCCAGTGTTGGTGAGACTGGTCACAGACGCCGTGCCGCCGCTGACATTGGTCGCGGTCGTCGCCGTGCTGGCGTTACCGCTCAAGTCGCCCGAGAAAGTCTGGGCGATCATGACGCGGGCTGCGAAGTCGCCATTGCTGTCACGGGAGACGATGCTGCTCGGCACGTTGGTGGCCTGATGCTGCAGGCCATCCAGCAAGTCGGCGTCCAGGCCGCTGCCGGCGCCGTCGTTGTCCGTGTTGAAGAACGTCGCGAGCTGGCCTGCCGTCAGGTGATTGGCGATGTAGCTGCCGGCGTCGAACGCACGCGCGAGCGTGCCCTCCTGGCCGCGGGTCGCCGTCAGCGTATCCGCGCTGCGGGCGGTGACGCGCACGATCTCCATGTTCCCCGCGGTGTCCACGATGGTGGCCATGAAGTAATCGCCAGCAGCGAGCGTCGGGAGACGAACGCCGGTGCCGGCCTGCAGGGTCAGCGTGGTCTGGCTGCTCGTGATCGAGCTCGCCAGCGTGCTGGTGCCGTTGTTGCTGAACTTCAACGCCATACCGTGCGTCCTCGGGCGAAGGGTCGCGGCTTGACCATCAGCTGGCCTTGGCCGTTACCGTTATTGACTTCCGCGCGGGCCTTGGCGACACCGGCGGCGAAAAGGTTGCCGTAGCTGACAGCTACCTGCGGGTTGTAGTACGGCTGGCCCATCGTCATGTAGAGGCGCTGCAGGGCGCCGTAGCCGATGACCTCAGCCCAGCGGCTGTAGATGTAGTCAAGGCCTACTTCCTCACTGTCGCGGGTCGGGCGCAGGGCGTACCGGATGCGCATGACCTTGCCGTTGTCCTCGTCAGGCGGGACACGAGACAGCGTGAACGACGCCGTATCCGGCGCGGATGTAAACATCGTTGGCGTGCCAACATCCAGGCGCCAGTCGCGGCTGGCGTTGTTGTTCAGCGACTCCTCGGACGTCGAGACCAGCAGGTTGTTGTCGTAGTAGACCGACAGGATGGTCGCCGACGCCGTGTCCAGGTTCACCGGCACGAAGTAAGTGTTCTGCCCGGCCTGCACGATGGTCTGGGCCGACTCGCGCCACATCGAGGTGCGCTCGCAGAACTCGATGCAGGCGTTGCGTATCGCGTGCAGGGCCTGCGGCTCGCTGACGTCCGGGCAAAGCGGGATGACCTCGGGGAAGAAGTCGCTGTATGGCACGGCCATGACTGCCTCCTGTTACCGCGACTTGTCGGCGCCGAGGTTGTTGTTCGGGTTTACAGCGCCGTCCGCCTGGGTGCGAGCGTCGATGCCGACCATGAACGCCTGCGCCCAGAACCCGGCCATGTCGGCGTTGCGGGCGAAGTCCTCGTCCTTCTGGTACGCGCGCATCAGCACGTAGGCGATGATGGCGTTGGCGTAGATGTCGTCCAGCGAGATCGTGCCGGACTCAGCGGGCAAATCGACCGGAGCGGCCGAGTACACGAGCTCGATGAAGTAAGCCGAGGCGGGCTTCGGGTACAGGTAGAACGTCTTCGGGTTGCGGATGTCGAACACGTAGTGCGTCGCTGCAGACCCGCTCGGTGTCACGTGCCAGTTGGGCACCTGGGAGTCCAGGACCTCGCGGGCGGTCAAGCGCACAGCCTTGCCGGCGGTGACGCCGTCGCCGCCCATGTTGCGCACGACCTCGATAAGCCGGGCGCCGTCAGCCGGCAGGACCTGGCGGGTCTGGCCGGAAGTCACCGACATGGCGGTGGTCTTGGCGCTGCTGTCCGGGCGCTTCAGCACGATCTCGCGCTGGGCGTCATTGATGTACCGCAGCAGCTCCAGGCGGGGCCAGCGGATGTTGTCCTTGTCTTGCAGCGTGTCGGTCACGCGCTCGATGATGTCGGTGCCGGTGAGCAGACCCATGATGGAGCCTCGCGGATGTATTTGCCAAAGGGTAGCGGAAAAGAAAAGCCCCGACAATGCGGGGCTTTCCGGTCATCGCGGGGCGTCAGGCGCTGACGCTGGCGATGTAGAGGGTGCCGTTCACCTTCTTGAAGCTGGCAACCTTGCCGGCGGGCACGCTGAAGCCAGCGTTGGCGGCCAGAGCGTTGATCGTGCCACCCACGGGCGGGTAGACGAGCAGCGCGTTGGCGCCCAGGTTGGCGACCTCGTAGCTGTCCAGACGGTCCGACTTGGCCGGCAGGATGGCGCCGGAGCCAAGGGCGACGGTGGCGAACACCGAGAAGTCCTCGGTCAGGGCCAGAGCGTCAGCCTGGGTGGTACCCGCGCCGACAAGGCCAGTGGCCACGGTACCGGCGGTTGCCAGAGCTTCGGAGTACGGCACGCCTTCGCGTACCAGGTTCTTGACTTGCATGGTTCACCTCCAGAAGTGGGTAGCGGCCCCGGAGGGCCGCTTGTCATCAGGCGACGGAAGCGAAGCCCAGACCCTTCGGGAAGGTAACCTTGCGGCCGTAGACCTGGAGGCCACGGACCAGATCGCCGAAGTCGGTCTGGTTGCGCAGGGTTTCCGACTTGGTGATCTGCGAAGCGAAGCTGATCGCCTTCTTGTGACCGAAGATGATCGCGCGACGCTTGGCGGCACCGGCCTGGGCACCGGTGTTGCCCCAGGCCTGACCGGCATTGGCGCTCGGCAGCAGGTTCGAGACGTAAATCTCGAAGCGGTCGATCATGCCGATGCGGCCGTTGCGCAGGATCGAGGTGCTGTCACCGATGAACTGAGCGTTCGACAGGTTGGACTGCATCAGGATCTGACGGTCAACTGGCGACATGACCAGGTAGCGGCCTTCGTTCGGGATGTTCTGCTCGTCCAGGACCGAGCTCATCGAGGTGATGAGCGGCAGGATGTTGGCCGGGGTCAGAGAATACGGCGCGTCGTCGGTGCCGAGGTTGAACGAGGCGCTGATGCGGCCGGCGGTGGCACCGCTGTTGGCGGCGTCGCCCTGGTTGAAGGTGGCCAGGAAGCACTCGCGGTCGATCGTGGTGCGCAGCTGTTCACCGGCGTCGTTGGAGAACATCTCCATCAGGCCGATGTCGGCTTGGTGCTCGAGCACGTCGTTCAGCTGGAACGCGTAGGCGTAGCCCTTGTCGATGTTCAGCTCGACGACGTTCGAGGCCGGGACCTGGTAGGTCAGGGTCGAGCCCGCGGTGTACGCGGACACGGTGATGTCCGGCACGGTGCGGATGATGACCTTGTCACCCATGTTCTTGATCTCGGACTCGTATTCCGTGTTCGAGATGGCGTTAAAGGTCGAGGCGTCGTAGAACTTCGCCTGGAGCTTTGCGGACCAAACCTGCTTACCCCCACACCGGGGGCCGGACTATCGCATCAACCGCGCAGCACAGACTCAATGCGCGCGATTGCCCTCTCACTTAGTCTCTGCGGGTCTCGCTTCATTGCTTTCAACTCCTCTATGGCGCACTGTCTTGCCGCGTCTACGTTGCCGTATCCTGCTTGCTTGACCTGCTTGCCTCTCAAGTTGTCGATGACCCAGATGAGCAGCTCGGCTTGGGGGCGCTTGATCAGCAAAAACTGCTTGACCTCTTGCAGCACGGGCCGAAGTCGGCTGTTCTCGAGCTGCCAGTAGTACGCGTCCGCCCAATCCGGGTTGGCGCTTCGGCTTTTCAGCCACACGCTTCCGCCGCACTGGTTAGCAATCAGGTCTAGCACCTGTTTGCCTGGCAAGGTCTGTGCGATTCTCAGGCGCGGAGTGATGTACGTATACTCTGCGTCAGTTCCATCCGCCCGCTGGTAGCGGCTACGGCCTAGTTGAAAATCGAGACACCCTTCGCCGTCAACGAATCCTGCAATGTACTTCCAACTGATGTGCTTCATGGATTTCCTCCGAACTGCACGCTGTTGTCTATCGAGTTCCCTCTGGTTTCGGCACCCGAAGTCCGGTTCCAGTTTTTCAGAGAGGGTTTTACATCCCCCAGTATGTTAAGGGATAAAGGTGCCCGAGTACGCCGGGTTGGTGTTAAACGGGGCGCCGACCGGATAGAGGGCGCCCGGGGTCAAAGTTGCCATGTTTCAGTCCTCACTGAGAGATTAAGGTACGACGCGGCCTTGCGAGATTGCGAGGTTGACGTCGTCGATCAATGCCTTGTAGTCCTGCGGCGACATGCGGCTGCGCGTGCGGTGGTCGAAGGCGGCTTGCACTTCGGCTCCGCTGTAGACGCGGCCCTGGGGCTGCGACTGCGACTGCACAGCGGCGGCATTGCGCGCCGGCGCTACTTGACGGCTCAAGGTGTCGTTCGCCGGCTGCGCAGGCTGGGCAGCGGCGGCTTCGCGCGAATATGCCTTGAAGATGGCGGCCACGCGGTCGGCGTTGAGGTTCTTGGCGGCGGCGTCGAGGGCCTCCTGACGGGGCATGCCCGACACAGGGTCTTCTTCAGCCAGCCATGCGAGCCAGTTCGGGTCGACGTTCACGTCCGCGTAGTTGGGGACCAGCTGGCCGAGGCGTCCGAAAAAGCGCTCGGTTGCGGCATCAACTTGCATCTGCGAGACATCGCCAACGGCTTGGCTTGCCTTGCTCAACTCCTGCTCCAGCTGCTCGATCTTGTCGAGAAGCGGTGCGCGGATCGAATCCAGTTCCTGGCGGACCTTGCGGTCGATCAGGTCCAGCATATCGGCGCCGAACTCCTCGGCGTCTTTCTCCGTGATCAGCTTCGGCGGTTCGACCTTGACGGCTTCCAGGCGGGCCAACGTGGTCTCCAGCTTGCCGGTCAGGTTTTTCACCTGCTCCTGCAGTTGCGGGACCTTCTTGTTGAACTCCCCCTGAAGGGTCAGGTAACGCTGCTTCCATTTGGCGGCATCGTCATCGACGGGCTTCGGCGGTTCCGGCTGCGGTTCGGGTTCCGACGCTACTTCGACGGGGTCAGCGGGCTGTTCGGCAACGGGCGGTGTGGCTTGACCACTCAGCTGGCGTTGCAGTTCGTCGGCTTCCTCGAGTTGACGTTGGATCGAGCGTGGCAGCGGTTTGTTCACAGTTACCTCTCTAGCCGGGCTATGCCTTGGCTGTTGTGCCGATCTCTCGGCGGGCGCCTCCCCGGGCGTGGGGTTTGGGCGGATTACTGAGCACTCTTGTCGACGGCTGTCAGCAAGTCGTGCAGAAACTTGGCCTTGCCCTGCATCTGGCGCATCATGACTTCATCGGGAACCGTCATCAGGTTGCCGATCGTCGCGCCAGCCTCCTCGCGGAGGTACTGCAGGAGCGGGCGGAGACCCGGATGGGTCGTCAGGAGCCTGAGTGCCTCGGACTGTTCCGGTGTCGGTCGGGTCAGCAGCATGTTCGGGCTCCGTTGCATGGGTGTTTTATACGACTACCTTGTCTGGTTGTCAAATTGTCCGACAATTTACTCGCCGTAGCCCAGGGCCAGGTAAACCGTCGGCGTGCCGGTCGCTGCGAACGCGGAAACGTGGGTTGCCTTGGCGATGGTGAAAATGGCGCTTTCGCCCGGCAGCACAACATAAGGAGACGTCGCGCTGGCGACCACGCCGCTGTCACCGAAAGCGACCTGCACGTGGTTGGAACCTGGGTTGCTGATGCGGACCCGCTGGGCGTTCGAGGCGAACGCGGGCATCGCGACTGCGGTCGGTGCGGCAGCGGCCGGTACGGCTACTGCGCTGGAGGTAGCGGTGAACTGAAGTGCGCCCATGACGGTATCCCTCTGGTAGATGCGGCGAGCATATCACCGCGCAAATTGTCGGACAATCCGACCGGAACGCGCTGCCTGGACCATTGCGATGATCTCAGCCGGCGATGGGTTCTTGATGCCGTGAGCAACCGGGGCGCTGCCGATGGCGACGACTGCACCTCCCCGGTCGAACGTAACGGTCCCGCCTGCGCTGGCCTCGATCTGGCGGCGGATGGCCTCGACGCTGGCCCGGCCTGGCGCGATGCTGACGTGCCACTCCCCGCTGGCGGCCGGTGTGTTGGCGGTCAGGGTCAGGCTGGTGCCGGTGATCTGGATCTCCTGGCCGAACTCCGGGCATGGGCAGTGCGCCTGCAGCTGCAGTGTGGCGCTGCCGGTCTCGACACTGACGTGCCACTGCGTCTCCACGACTAGGCTGCGCGCCGCTACCGGCTGGGTGCGCTCGCGGAAGGGAGCGGCCAGGCCGTCCTTGTCGACGACCAGCTCCAGGGTGCTGGTGCCGGCGCGGCCTTGCGGGGTTGCCCACTCATCGCTGAGGTAGAGCACCGCCTCCGGGGCGGTCGTGATGACCCGGACCGTGGCGCCCTGAAGGATGATGACTTCCGCGCCCTGGCCGCCGTAGAAGTTGGTTATGAGGGACGCGAGCATCGCTCAGCCTCAGTAAGTGACCTTGACCCGCCCGATGAGGTCAATGTCCTGCGTCTTGCCGATGCCTGCCGTACCGCCGATACGCTTTCGCGTGAAAAGGCGGGTGCCGTCGTTCCCTGCGGGGTTGGTGCCGTTCAGCGCGCCAGAGCTGATACCGATTTCAAACAACACAATGGTGTCGCCGGGATTGACGCTGATTTCAGTCGTCAGGAACGTGGCCTCGAACTGGAAAAACGGGTCGGCAGTGCCGTCGCCCCCGGTTGTCTGCGTCACGTTGCCGCCGGTCTTCCAGTAGCTGTTGTTGTTCGGAGCCGTTCCAGCACCAAGGCGGGAGATTGGAAAGCTCGGGCCAGCACCATCAGCCGCGCTGTTGGTGCCAAAGCCAAGAGAGTCCACGACAAATGTTGCCTTTGCGCCGGAATTGATCGTCCGGTCGCGCAGGATGTTGAGGCCGTTATCGACGACGGGCATGATTCAATCCTCGCAGTTACAGAAAGGGATGACGGGGCCGGTTGGCTGTCCGTCTGCGTCCAGCGCTTGGCGGAATGTGCCCGTCACAATGCGCTCGATAGGTTTGCCGTGTTCCTCCACGACGGTTTCGGTGTAGACGGTAGCACTGCAGCGATTGCAGCGAGCAACTGCGCTGGTCTGCATCACCCGAGGCTGCGGCAGTTTGATCGCGTCCATCAAATATCTTCCTGCTGTTGGGTCGCCGTGGCGGTGAACGTCAAGCCGGCCTCATGCTCACAGGAAAGCCCTGCGCCCTGAAAGTGGGCCACCGCTCGATCATACTGCCCTTGGTCCGAGCACGTCACCCTGATCGTTATTTCTGCTGTGATCATCAGTATGTCCTCTCAGCAAGCACAGTCATCCATGCTCGGAAAAATGAAACGGTGTTGCTCGCGCCGAGGCCTGTGCCGGACGTGATTGTTCCGGTGGCGCGTATCTGCAGCGCGGACAGCAACGCTTGGTTCTGGCCGACGATTGCCGTGATGTCTACGGTTCGGATTCCCTTGGCGGTCGCTGGCGTTGTCATCGTGTAGAACCCCGTCCAGGTGCTGCCGTTGTTCAGCGAGTATTCCCAGGCGACGTTCGTGGTCGGCCGCGTGATTGGCAAGCCAGCTGTAGCGCCTTGGTTCTCGACGCTCAAGACGACCGACGTGATTGTCATATCCCCCAGGTTCACGTCGCGGAAACCAAGCGACATGGCGCCGGTGGCTGTGTTGTTGGTCGTACCGGCGAGACCGGACGCCGTGGCCACCAGGGTTGCCGCCGTGGTAGTGGTGTTGCCGAGCGCGTTGCCTGGGTTCGTCCACGTTGTTGTGGCGACGTTCTGGTTGGCGTATCCGTTCAGCGTCGCGTTCAGAGGCTCGCTGGTTGTCAAGGCAGCCAAAAAGTTGTCTTGCTCGATCACCGCCGCCTGGATGCTCTCAGTGAGCGCCGGCAAAGTCTCCATGGCATTTACGCCCGCAGTTGCGAGAACTACCTCCTCGGGCGCAGGCAGGGCTTCTTCGGTCGGCACGGCGATCAGGGCGGCCTGGTCGACAATGGTCGGTACCGTCTCGTTGGCGCGCAACGCGACCTGCTGCGTGTCGGCTTGGGCGGGTACGGCCTCGAATATCATCGGCCTGACTGTGGTCTGGGTAGTCTCGACCGGAACCGGGTTGGACTCGGGTGCTTGCGCCAAGATAGCGGCGATGACCTCCTCGGTGAGGAGCGGTACCGGCTCGCTCGCCCGGAGCGCGATCTGGTTTGTGTTCACCTGGCCAGGGACTGCCTCGGGGCGGTCGTATCGAAGCGTCTCGCGCTCGACCGTGGAGCCGTCCCCGCCGCCCTGAACAATTACAACGCTGCGGGAGCGAAACCCGGCCATTACGTGACGTACTCCACGACGTAGGAGGTTGTGTTGGTGAACTCCAGGGTCGGTGCTACGAGATTGCCTTTTGGCTCGAACGTAAAGTCTCGGTACGGAGGAACCGTCACAGTAGCTCCGCCGTTGATCGTGAATGTGGCTGCCGTAGAGTCACCGGCTGCTGCGCTTACTTGCAACACGCGCCCGCCGGTCGGGACTATTGCTACCCCGGTGGTGCCGGCCAGATACCCCCACGTGCCAGAAGTTGCCGCGTCTTTCACTGGCTGCGTGTCACCCGGTGTAGTCGGCTGCGTAATCCCGGTGTCTACTACCAGCGGCGTAGCGCGAAGTTGCGCGTCGGTGAGCGCGTCCAGCTGGGCTGGCTTGGCGATCAGGCTGTCGAGCTTGGCGTTGACCCCCACGGCGCGCACCGCCGCCGCGTATACATCGGAGGTCGGCTCCGCATTGAGCACGCGGCCCAGGCCGTCAGGGTTCTCCGGGTCTGCGGCGACGACTGTTTCCCGGTGGAGATCAGTGCCGGCGGGGGTGTCTACGCGGACGGAGTCCAGCTTCTCGCCGGTTTCCCCGATCGGGATGAAGCTCTGTTCGACGGCCATGGGTCACCTCACGCGATGATCACGAGGCCGGTCGCGCCGGTAGCCGGGGGCATGCGCACGCGGAACGGCCCGTTGCGGCTCTCCACGCTCTCGCCGAAGTCGATCACAGCCACCGCCCGGCCGCCCTTGCTGGCGTTGTAGAGCAGGGCCCCGCGCGCCGCGATGCTGCTGTTGGCCCAGACCGGGTCGTCGAAGCTCATGACAGCGCGGCCCTGGTCCACCGTGGCGGTACGCCCGGTCAGGGACTGGCCGCCGGCCAGGTACTTGGTCTGCGGGGTCTCGGCGACCTCGTTGGCCGGCGAGTAGACGGCGGTGTTTTCATCCAAGCCGACCACGCTCGTGTAGAGCGCGATCTTGTACTGGTCGCCCGGCTGGTGCACGCCGTTCATGATGTCGAGCTTGTAAGCCACGCAGGTGGCGATCGAGCCGGCCATGTCAGACTCCCTTCATCGGGCCGAAGTTGTCAGTGACCGGTGCCCCGTTCTGCAGCTGCTGGCCCTGGTTCGACATGACGTCCGCGCCGATAAACTGGCCGTTCTCGTCGTACTTGGCCTTGATCTGCTCCGTCGGCATCTGGGCCTGGGCAGCTGCCTGCTGTTGCTGCTGCATCTGCGCGGCCATCTGCTCGGCCTGCCGGCGGGCGATCGCGGTCGCCGTGGGCACGATCTTGTCGATGTTCGGGAAGTCAGCGGTCTTGAACACCTGGCGCAGAATCTCGGCCACGCCGGACTCGCCGATAATGCCGGTGATCACCGGGTTCGACGTCGCCAGCTGTAGCAGCTCGTTGCGGCGAACCTGGGCGGCTTCCTTCTGGATGATCGACAGGGCACCGCGAGCGCGGATACGCACGTCACCCTTGAGGTCCGGGTCATCCCCGTACTTCATGTTGTAGTAATACTGGTACTCGAGCGCCGGCTGAGTCACGCCGGTGTCGACGTTTGTCACGACCTGCTTGATGATCTTCGACGCGTTGCCCAGCAGCATGCTGATGCCCGACGCGGTGCGCCCGGCCGAGCCGATGTTGCTGTCGCCCTGCATGTAGCGTGGGATGCCGGTGTACTCGTCAGCCAGGGCCGAGAACTTCTCGTAAACGGCCATCAGCTCGTTGGCCATCGACGGCGGCGCGAAGAACTGGATCGGCTGCGCGTTCGAGCCCATCGGGTCGTTCGTGAACTGCCAGATTTTCCACGGGTACATCTGGGTCACGTCCTCGCCGTCCGGGAGGCGCTCGATGTTGACCGCGACCTGCGGGCCGGAGCTCATGCCCATGTTGTTGGCCAACGCGCGAGCAGCGGCGTTGCACATGTCCTGCACGTCCGAGGCCAGGTCCGGCACCGAGTTGCCGCACCACTGCCCAGGGATCTTCTCGAAGCTCGTCTTGTAGTACGGCTTGCGGCCCATCGGGTCGTAGTTCAGCTGGGCCTTGATGATCTTGTCGCCGATCTTCCAGGCGCAGACGTTGTAGTCCATGTCCGGGTCGGCGATCTCGCTCTCGTCCATGCCGAACTCGATCAGCATGCGGCCCTGCACCGAGCCGTGGAACTCCAACGCCTCGATGATGGCCTCGGGGTTCATCCCCATGACGGAGCGGTGGCCCTTGCCCTCGACCTCGGCCCGCTCGTTGTCGTTGGCGGTCCACTCGCGCAGGCCGCCGCGCCCATGCTCCTCGAGCACTTCGCGGATGGCCTCCTCGTTGTACCCCTCGACGCCGATCAAGGCCTGCAGCTCGGAGCGGACCAGGCGATGGCGCTCGATGACGTAGCCGTCATCCGGGTTCTCGGCGTGCGGTGCCCAGTAGATGTCGAACGGCGACACGCGCTTCCACTCGAGCTTGAGCGCCTTGGCGGTGGTCGGAATGTAGCTGCCGTCCGCCTGCTGGGTCCAGGACAGCACCGTGCGGTTGCGCACGATCGGGCCTTTCAGAATGGCGTAGGGGAACGTGACCAGGTCTTCCAGGAAGTCGTTGATCGCCGCGAGGTATCCGCCCTCGACGTGCTGGTCCTCCATCTTGCGCTCCATGCGCTCGACGGTGCGACGGGCCTCCTCCTTGACGCGCTCCGTGACCTCGTCGCGCATCTCCAGCATGAGCTGTCGCACTTCGGCGTCGGACGGCTGCATGCCGGTGGTCATCATGTACTGCTGGATGCGCGCAGCGGCCTCCTCCATCAGGTCCTGGTAGGTCTGTGGCGGGAGGTCAGGCAGCGGGGTGGGTTCAAGCGTCCACGGCTTTTCACTGCCGGTGCCCAGCAGGGTATCCCGCAGCCAGGCGGCAGCGGCGCGGCACTTGGTCGCGGTGATCATCATGAACACCATCGAGCCGCCCTGGGCCTGGATGTCCTGCTTGATCTTGGGGTCGTACTCGCCGTTGCGGCGGCGCTGGGCGCTGAGCAGGCGCTGCTCGATGTACTCGCGCTTGTGGTCCTTGCTGACCTGCCAGCACTTCTCGATGTGGGCAGCCAGGCCGGTCAGGACCGGGGCGGGCTGGGTGGTCTGCGGGCGTTGGCGCTCGCGCATCTCGTCCAGTGCGGCGTTACCCATGACGGGCAGCACGCCGCCCACACTCATGGGCTGCGCGCCGACGATTCTCAAACCTGTCGCCATTGAAAGGACCTCGCATCGGCGCGGTGGATGGGGAGTTGAGGGGGATTACACCACGCCCAGCGCCGCTTCGTCCACCTACGCGTAGAAGTGCTTCGCCGGCACCACCTTGCGCGCCACCGGCTTCCGCGCGGTCAGGCTGTACGCCGCCCCGCCCAGCATCAGGCACAGGTACTGGAACGCGTCGGCGATGTGGCTGTGCTCGTTCTTGTCCGGCGTGTCGTTGGCGTTGCCGTCCTTTTTCTTCTTGAAGATGTACCCAAACTCGAGCGCATTGGCCAGGGCCCGGCATTTCAGCGCGATCCGCAGCCCGCTCTCGCCGTTCACCCGGCGCTGCAGGACCTGCTCGACGGCACTGATCCGCGGCTCCAGGTCGTTCGTCGGCGCCTTGACGATTCTGAACCCGTACCGAGCCACGACCTCCGCCACCGTGACCTCATTGGCCTGCCCGCGCTGCCAGCACGCCGGGTCAGCCATGATGACCACCTCACTCGGCCGCAGCCCCGGAAAGTTGTTCCGCATGTACGGCAGCACCCGGTCCTTCAAAAAGCGCTCCATGCCCATCGTCTCGCCCTTTTTCAGAGCGACGTCGCCGATCACGTTCACCTTGCCCGACGGCAGCTCCTGGGCGAACACGATCGCCGGCGTGAGCCCGGCGTCCAGGCCCGCCATCATCGGCGCACGCTCCACCCACTGCAGCTTGGCACCCTGAGCCTCGATGTGCTCCGCCGAGTTGAACGTCCCGCCGAACACCGGCAGACCGTCGAGCGACGGGCCGTACTCGCCGTCGATCATCGTCTTGACGTAGGCCGGCGACAGACCGGTGGCGTCGTAGTACCCGGGCGGCAGGTTCTCGAGGTTCTCCGCCTCCGGCGACCGGCCCGACGGCTGCTTGAACACGTCCCACGCCCACTCGTCCGTGCGGTCCGGCAGCGGGTCCAGGTTCTCGTCGAGGTTCTCCATCTGGCGGTGCAGCCACGACCCCACGCGCGGCGGGTTGGTGTCCGCCCAGATCCCATACCACGTCGGCCCGGGCCCGCCCTTGCGCGACGGGTATCGCCCGACCCGGCGGGTCATGCCTTCGTAAATGGCCGCGTCGATCTCGCGGAACTCGTTGAAGTAGGCGCCCGTGGCTTCCAATGACAAGAGCTTGGCCACGTCCTCGGCGGTGTCCAGGGCCAGGAAGATGACCTCGGACTCCACGTCGTTGAACCGGAACTTGTAGGTCTTGTTCGTTTCTTGCCACTCACCGAGGGTGCCGTCAGGTATCCAATCCAGAAAAGTCTTACAGGTTGTGAGTTTTAATTGTGGCATGGTGTTACGAACAATGAGCCAACGGCTTCTGCGCATGCCGTCCCAATCGGGCTCCTGCTCCTGCATGAGCTTTAGTACCAGCAGCACGGACCCGGAAGATTTACCCGAGCCTTGGGGCCCCATGATCACGCGCATGCGCTTCTGGCTGGCCATGTACCGGGCAACGGTCGGCGGTGCTACGTAACGTAGGTTGAACTCATTGCTCGACAATTTGGAAACCCCCTGCCTTGACCCGGCGCCGGGCCGTTGTTTTGCTCACACCGAGCGCCACGGCCAGCTCGGCCAGGCTCAGCAGCTTGCCCTCATGCGCATACTTCGGTGCTCCGGCCGCGGTTCGGACCGTGTCAACCGGGCGCGTCACCGCTTCCTCCAGGGACATGAACTTCAGGCGATTCTTGACCAGGCCCTTGGGCATGCCGTACTTCTCGCAGGCCTCCAGCACACTCAGCGACTCACCAAACACCTGGTGCTTCTCAGCCCTGGCGCGGGCCTTTTCGACAAGAACCGCACGCACCTCCGGCCGGCGCCGTGTCTCCTGCGCCTTTGCCCTAACCTCCGGGTTCTGCAGGTTGCGCCCCAAAGTGCCCTTTGGTATTAGGGCCCGTGCTGCTTTATGGTTAGCCTGCCATTCTGGCCGCGCGCTTCGCTCCCGAGCAGCTTGCCGCATATTGGCTCTGGCCCTGTCCGTATGTTTTATCCCCAGGGTGCTACCTGCTGTGGGGCTACAGTTGTACCACGGCTTGAAAGTGTCCAGCGCCAGCTGCTCGTAGTAGAGCAGATCGGCGTCCTCGCACTCCATCAGCGCGGTCAGAGAGAACCCGTCCTCGCCGTATTTGTTCCACGCCCGCTGCAGTTTGCTGCTGTGGTGCTTTCCGCGCGAAAGGTGGTGACGGTGCAGCGCCCACCTGGCCTTCAGATTGACCGCCGACCCGATGTACCGCTTGCCGCTCACGTGGCGTATCTCGTAGATGGTTCCCATGTGCCTCTCCTATACTGAGGCATAGTGTACCACCCGGCGGCTCATTCATCCACCTCGGTGTAGTCGCCGACCAGGTCGTCGTTGCTGCGCAGCTCGTCGAGTTCCTCGCCGAACATGGCACGGAAGTCCAGCTGCACCGTCGCTCTACCCGCAGACCCGAGGTCGATGTTGATACTCACCTGTCGGCCGTTGCCTACCTGGCGGGTCTGCTCGGGCTTGTCCACGCCGCCAGCCATCGCCAGAAACTTGACGGCGTCCAACCGCACCTTGGGGTCGACCGTCTTGCGGGCGTCCAGGTAGACGGTCTCGATGAGGTCCTCGGCCAAGGCACGGGCCTTCAGCTTGAAGAACTCGCCCTTGTTGGCCAGCTCGGCCTGTCGCACCTCCACCGCCTTCTTGACGTCCGGCCGGAGCAGCAGGGCCTCGAGCTCGAGCTCCTCCATACCGTTTCGCGCTGCAATGACATGCAGCGGATCGGCGCCGATGGCGACATCCAGGAGGGCTTGCTCTGACAACCGCAGGGGAGAGCGGTGCGAGTGTTTGATCGGAGTGTTCATGGTGGCTCGGTCGTGGTTCAGCCTGGCTGCAGGGTAGCACGTGGGTGTGGGGTGAGCAAAATGGGCGAGGTGGTTGGGGCGGCAGCGGAGATGCAGGGTGGGTTTGGTGGCGGCACAGCTGCAGGGTGGATTTGGTGGGCTGGGCGGGGCTTGGCGGCTTGATGGGTCTTGATTAGGAGACGACTTAGATGTGATGCGCGGACTTAAAAATCTCGGAAAAATTTAGGGGCACTACCTACAAGGGGTATACCCCCCGCGCGCCCGCGTGCCCCACCCCCCTCCACCACGCCCGCCCAGACCAGCCAGCGGCCGCGCCAGCCAAGCGGCCTAGAATCGGACAATTTGTCCGGTTTTCTTGACATTAAATCAATAACGGGTAATATAACCATTGTCGGCAACATCGCCGACGCAATTAAATCAAGGTGAAAATTATGAACGTTATCAATCTCGCTGTTGAACAAGTCGCCGCCGCCGCTTCTGCAATTTACGATGCTGAGATGGCTTTCCAGTCTGCTGACGCGAAAGCTAAAGCGGCTGAATCCATGCTGACGGCCATCATCGACCCGCTTCGCGTCAAAGTCAAAATCGACGGCGCGGATACGCTGGCTGTGCCGTATGAAGTCAGAAAGGCGGTTCGCGTCGCCATCATGGACAAGCTGACGTCAGCAAAGGGTAAGCGCCAAATGAGCAAAGCGGCCGCTGAAAAGGCGTTTAATCGGGTGTACGGTCGTATCGGCTACCATACGCTCAGGGCTGAAGGCGGTTCGACCAAGTCGAAGGAATCGCCGGAAGAAGCGGCAAAGCGCCTCGCTGACGCTCAGGCAAAGGTCGAAGCGCTTGCTGAGAAAGCAAAGGAAGCGCCGCTGACGCTGGCTGAGCTGGCTGACGCGGCTACCGCGGCGAACGATTTGCTAGCGGCTGACAAGGCGGCAAAGGACGTCGCCAAAGCGCAAGCTGACAAGGCCAAGCGTTCAGCCGATCGCGACTTAGTCAAGGAAGTCAAGGAAGCCGCCGCTGACGTCGCTAAAGCTGACTTCCTGAAGTGGTGCTTGGCGAACCGCGCCAAGCTGGAACAAGTGCGCGACGGCCTCGCAGACGTCAAGGTAAAGCCAAAGTCGGCAGCCGTCGCGGCAGCTAACAAGGCGCACGACGATCGCGTCACACCGGCCACGCCTTTCGGCGACAAGCTGAAAAAGGCAGTCGGCAACAAGTAAACCGCAACATGAAAACCCGCGCTCCGGCGCGGGTTTTTTTTCGCCCACAAAAAACCACGCCGCCGCCCCGCCCCGCCCCGCCCCGCCCCGCCGCCGCCCTGCCCGCCTGCCTGCCTGCCTGCCTGCCTGCCGCCTCGCCTGCCGCCTCGCCTGCGAGCGCGTAGGCGATTTGGTGATAGGTCTTAGATCGGGGATGGGAAGCGGGGGACGGGAGCGCGCGAGGGGAACGGAACGCGCGGCACGGGGGAACGGAACGCCGTCCGGCATTTAGGCAACGACACGGATGTGGCGCGCGACACGGCAGAATCGGACACTTTGTCCGATTTTCTCCCCGTTACTGATTGAATGGCATTGATTCTGGTTCCGTGAATAAATCCTGATTTACGCAACGACACGGATGTGGTGCGCACGTCACATCAAGGAGCGCGACAAAATCGGACAAAGTGTCCGATTTTCTCCTCGTTACTGAATCAATGGCATTGATTCCAGTTCCGTGACTAAATCCTGATTTAGGCAACGATTGTGATTTGGTGCGCGGCGCGGCGCGGCGCGGCACATGCACGTCAAACCTCTGTCAGTTAGTAAACGGCACAGGTGTGGAGAAATGCACAGAATTAGGAAACGACACAGTCATTTTGTGGAATCTTTTTTCAGGAGACGTTACTGTCTTATTAGTAACCGTTACTATTCTTTATAAATGTTTTCTACATAGGTCTAAAATACTACTCACTTTGTTTCGGCGGGCGGCCCTCGTGCAGCGCCTCAAGAAGCGCTACAAATAGTTTTCAGTGCGAGTCAAAATGATTTTTTTTCATGTAGAAGATGTAGAAAACCCTGCAGCCCGCGCCACGCCTGCATCACAGCGCTTCGCCCCGCCCACTTCGCATGTAGCCAATGTAGAAAACATTTCTTTCACATCTCTGTCGTGCCATTCACTTTCAGACACGACCCCGAAAAACCCGCCGCGCAGACCTATCCCGCCGACTTATTCTCCCTTTTCGATGTGATGCCTAACTTGTCACTTTCAGACATTCTACATGAAAACGACCCCCTAACTAACATCTTCTACATTGCCGCGATTTTCATGTAGAAAACATTCACATCACATCAGCAGCCCCTGTTTTCGACCCCCTCCAGACCACCTCCAAAACACAGTGTCGTTCACTAATTAAAAACACCCTGCCAGACCTTGACATTACATCAATAACGTGTCATAATACGCTCCTGAATCGAGCTATATCAATTCAGCACTAACTAACCCAACTTCGGAGTACGCCATGTGCCAGTCCAACTGCGCCCACACGAACACCACATCTGAGTCCGCCACATTTTCGGACAATTTGTCCGATTTTCGAGAGCAGGCCAAACGGTGGTGTGCCACCCTCGCTTTGCTCTCCTGTTCAGCCCGCCTCTGTGCGGAGCTTGCCAAGAACGTGGTGTCGAACCCGTCGCCCTCCATCACCAGCAGTCGCTGCCCTGCCAACGCGGGCGACATGCAAGACCTCGTCGTGGAGGGCTACCAGATGGCCGGCTGGCCTGACGGGGGCGAGTGGCTGCTGGTGCTGGCGCAGGCCGCCCAGATCGAGCGCGACGTCGCCCTCGCCGCAGAGCTGGTCTGCACCGACTGTGCCGCCCGCTACGACGGCGACTTGACGACAGAGGACGACTTCCACCGCACGCACGACGGGGACGTCGTGTGCCAGAGCTGCGCGGACGAGAACTACGCGACTGCCTACGACGGCGATCTGTACCACATTGACGACCTCGTCTGGATTGAGTCCGAGGAGGAGTATTACCCCAAGACCAGCAGCCGAATCGTGGCTGCGACCGACCACAACGGGAACCCTACCTACGAGCTGACGCGCAACGCCATATACACCGCCAGCGGGGAATACCTGACACGGAGGGCGTATGAGGAGGACTACTTCACCTGTGATGGGTGCGACGCGGTGCTGCACAACGACCGTTATGCCTGCGACGGCCTCTGCTTCGACTGCGACGAATCGGACGAGGGCGATTCGCCTCGCTCCATCCACGAGTATGACGAGGACGTGCTGAGCCACTACAGCGCCGTGCCTGTGGCGAAGGACGAGAAGCGCCGTTACACCCTCGGGGTCGAGCTGGAGATCGAGGACATGCGCGAGTATGCCGACGACGTCTCCTACGAGCTGGAGGGCATGGCGATTCTCAAGGACGACGGCAGCCTGAACAGGGGGTTCGAGGTGGTTACGGTGCCAGCCCCATATTCATGGCACGTGGGCGATATGTGGACAGAGAAGCGGCTCAACATGTGGGCGAACCGCTACGGTGGGCGGTCGTTCAGCACGCAGACCTGCGGCCTGCACATCCACGTCGGGCGCAGCTGGCTGACCCCGTTGCAGATCGCCAAGACGATGGTGTTCATCAACAACCCCGACAACCTGCGGTTCATCGAGCTGGTGGCGCAGCGTGACATTAGCCGGTGGGCGAGCCAGAAGCCGACCGACTGGGGCAACACGGGCAAGGGTCGCGACAAGTACGAAGCCCTGCGCACGACCAAAGGGCCGACGGTCGAGTTTCGGATTTTCAAGGGCACGCTTGCCCGTGATGACATCGTGCGGGCGTTGCAGTTCGTGACGACGCTGCTCGACCACCAGTCCTGTGCCAGCGCCAGCGGCGTGCCGGTGCGGGACGCGCACAAGCTGCGGCCTTACCTGCTGGCGCTGTGCGCGGCGGCGAAGGCGAACATCGAGCTGGTCAGCTGGCTGGACAAGAAGGGCGTGCTCAAGGAGGTGGACGGGAAGTTCACGCCGGTCGAGAGCTGGGTCGCGCATGACCAGTTCACGCCGATCGTCAGCGGTCGGAAATCGGCGGCGGCGGCTGAGCGGGAGGCGGAGCGGGAGCGGGAGCGGGAGCGGCGGCGTCAGGCGGCGGTGCGGGAGCAGCAGATGGCGATGCTGCCGGTGGAGGACTACGTCAGCTGGGCGAACCGGCACGTGTGCGACATGCTGCGCGAGGGAGAGGCGGCGGTGCTCAGTCAGGACATGATGGCGGTCATGGCGCATACGTCATGGATGCGCGGCGTGACGTCGGGCGCCTGTCGCATACCGGGGCAGCAGCTCACGCTGATGGCTCTGCCGCTGGACATGCAGCGTCTGGCGCACCGTGGTGTGGGCGTACCGATCGTGACCCGTGAGGGGAACCACGACGCGGTCGTGCGTCAGAACCGGAGCGAGGGGTTCAGCGGGTACGCCTACGACTACGTGCCCGAGGGGCTGATGGCCACGAGCCTGTTCGTCTACGACGCCAACACCGACCAGTGGCCGCTGTCGGTCGGCTACGCCAACGGGGATGCGAACGTCATGCTGCACCGCACGATGCAGGACATGGGGCGAGTGTTCTCGGGGACGTACATGCCCTGTGACACGATGGTCGTGCTGGGCAACTCGCCGGCCGGCCGGATGCTGGTCGCGCTCAAGGCCGTGGTCAGTCTGATGGCGGCGATGGGCGTGACCTACGCGGCCCAGATGGTCGGGCGCAGCCTCGGGTCGGGTGTGACGGCGGTCTTCAGCGAAGACAGCATACGGTTCACGTTCAACGACGAGCAGCGGCACCGTGCCAACATGCTGCAATACATGCGCGAGCACTGGGTCGGCACCGCGCAGGCCAGCCGTGACTTCTACATGCGACCAGAGGAGCGACCGGCCAGCGTCGCTGCTTGATGCCAATTCATCCACCCACAACCAAGCATAAAACCGGACAAATTGTCCGAAATTAACCCAAGGAGCTACACCATGTGCATCATCATCGAGAAGAACCAGCCCATCCAGATCAACGCCGCTTGGCATGCCGAGTTCTGGCAGAACAACAGCGACGGGTTCGGCGTCGTCGAGTACCTGCCGGACATGCCGATGGGCGAGCGCGTCCGTGCGACCAAGACCATGTCCGAGCGTGAGGCGTGGGCCATCATCGAGCGCCTCAACCAGAGCGGCACGAACGCCATCATCCACTACCGCATGGCCACGCACGGCACGAAGGGGCTGGACATGTGCCACCCGTTCGTCCTCGACAGCGCGGCGGGGTCGGTGGCCGTCACGCACAACGGCGTGTTGCACAACTACCCGACGGGCGAGGGGTTCAACCACAAGATGCACAGCGACACGTATGCGTTTGTGCATTACTGCATCAAGCCGATGATTCAGAACATGCCGGCCCACGTGCTGCGCGAGTTCCTGCGCAGCGATGGGTTCCGTCACCTGATCGACGACCGACTGGGCAGCGGCAACCGTCTGGTCATCACCGACCAGTTCGGGCACGTCACGTTCAACGACGACATCTGGCACCTGCGCACGACCGGTTCGTTGGCTGGCCTGCGCCTGTCGAACACCTACGCATGGGACGACATTGATCGCCCTCGCGTGGCCAAGGTGTCCAGCCCGTCCTCGACGTGGCTCAGCGACGACGAGTGGGAGCGCCAGTGGGACGCCAAGTACGGCTCGACGTGGGGTAGCAAGGGCACCAGCACCAGCGTCAGCGTCCGCACCATGCCCGCACAGGAGGAGGACGACTCGCTCGACGTGTCGAGCATCCTCGTGGGCGAGGCCTACGACTGGATGGCGACCGCCCGCACCGACAACTACTACGACGCGCTCGAGCTGGTCACGGACGACCCCGAGCTGGCCGCGTATGCCCTGTGGCTCGCCCTGCGTGACGCAGAGCAGCTGTCCCAAGCGATCTGAGGAGAACGACCAATGACTCGCAAAGAGAAAGTCCGCATCGCGCGGCACGCCTTGCAGCTGCTGTTCTGCTTCCGCGACGCCTGCAGGCTGGTGGAGAAGATCGGCAAGGACGACACGCAGGAGCTGTTCGTCGCCTCTCGCATCATGCAGGCCCACCGTGACGCCCTCAACAGCCTCGTGGCGTGCCACCTGATCGACGACTGGCACCTGTCGGAGGGCATCACCTTGATCGACGGCACCACCGTCCAGTTACCGGAGTGAGCAATGAGCACGAGCATCGACTACATCGACCACGACGGCGAGCGACGCACCCTCAGAGGGTGCAGCATGACGCAGGACAAGGCGGGCAGGTACTGGCTGTGGAGCGAGCAGATGCAGAGAAACCTCGCCTACCAAGCGCGCGACCGGGAAGCCTGCCTGCTGGCAGCCATCGACAGCCTGCTGTTCACCATCTCACTGCGCGACGAGCGCATCGCCGCACTGGAGCGCATCGAGGCGTTGGCGCACCAGTTCGCAGACCAGATCAAACCCGACGAGGAGAACGACCAATGACAGTCATCAACATGCAGGACGAGCGCGCCCGCAACTACGTGGCGCTGGCCACGGCCAAGGCCCGCCTGAAAATCGAGATCGCCACCGGTCTCAAGCACAGCGGCGGGAGCACCCTGACCGCACTCAACCGAGCGTTCGGCACCTCGTTCAAGCGCAAGCAGCAGGCGCTGGACTGGGTGATGGAGCAGATGGCCGCCTTGCGCGCCGAGAACGAGGAGAAGCAAGCATGAGACACCACCCCGACACCTGCCCCAACTGCGGGGGCGAGCTGGAGTTCAGCAACTTCGACGCAGAGAGCGGCGCGCTGGTGCAGCGCTGGGCCTGCACGTTCTGCGACAGCGAGGGGCACGACTGGTACCAGCCGACCTCGCGCGTGGTCACGTTCTTCAACGGCAACCAGATCAGCGAGACGCTCGAGTCCGTCGACAGTGACCGCCCAGTGCGCGGCGTCCTGTCGTCCAACTTCAACACGACCGATTGCGAGCGCCCGTTCTATGTCGACACCGGCCTGCCGGTGTACCCCGAGGTCACGTGCGATGAGCTGGGCGTCGGCTCGATCAGGGTGCATTGGCCCGACAACGACAGCGAGGCGGTCGACATTCTGACCGTGCGCACTACCGGCACCACCCTCGATGCCGAGCCCTTCGACGAACAACCTGTGGAGGACTGACATGACCGATTACCAATCCGCCCGCGCAGCGCAGCGTATGCTGCTGGGAAAATTGCGCATAAACCTTGTCGAGAAGCAGCGCATCGCGGCCGAGGCGCACAACGCCCTGCCGTCGCTGGTGAACACGGAGACGATGGTCACCCGTGCCTACACCGCAGCGCGGGCAATGGCCCTGGGCGACGTGATCGCCGCCATCGACGCAACGATCGGAGAACTGAAGTGATGACTGAACAGGAATTGGCAGCGCTGCGGGCGCTGCGCGACAAGGGCTACGCGGTGTGCGTGTTCGCCCCGTGCGAGATGCGCGGCGCCGATCAGAGTCACGTCGAAGACAGGCTTGTCGAGCTGGGATGGGACGTCATCGACTGCCTTGCCACGGAGCCTTCCGAGGAGAACTGACATGAAACTGCACCTGTACTACGGGCGCCCTGCGCTCGACACCAACTACGATGACGTGCTGGCCAGCGCGGACCTATCCCGCGCGCACGGCGACCTCGTGATCGACGGCGTGGCCGACGTCGTGTGGACCTTCGGCCGCGTCGAGGTGCTGTTCTACCCCGACTACGACGCCAACCGCGAGTGCATGGAAGCGTCGGCTCGCCGCAGCACAGGCTGGGACGCCGGCGTGCGCGACTGGTCGCTGGTTATGCGCGTCGAAGACGACATGGTGCGCGTCGACCGGCCCGACGGCAACGGCGGCGTGACCACCACCTACTTCAGCGACTGGAGCGTCTCGCCATGAAGGCGAGCGAACCGCCGGACGGGTTGGAGTGACCCACATGGAGGGCATCAAGATGCTGCTTTCACTTGGCGAGCTGCTGGACATGGCAGAGGCCGAATACGGCCTCGACTACCACATCATCCACACCTACTTCGGAGGGACCTGACCGACCGCCAACACCTGCTGCACCACTAACCAAACCGTTGCACCCAACCTATACCTATGGAGTTACAAAATGCGAGCCACCTACAACCGCCTCACCCACGTCCAACGCGACCAGCTTATCGACCTAATCAAGCTGCACGAGGCCACCATCCAGTCACTCAAGCTGACCCACCCGCAGATCGCCGAGAACGCGACTGAGGTCCTGGGCTTCGCCGTCAACCAGCAGAACGTCAAGTACGCCTGCAAGCTGATCCGCGACGAGCGCTTGGCGCCCCCGCCCAGCAACCCGTTCAAGGCCGTGCCGCACACCCCGTCGCCCGAGTACGATCACCCCGAACCGTCAGTGCCGGTGCTCGTGGAAGCCACCGCCGACGCCAACACCTACGTCAGGGCCAACGCCACCACGGTGCATGGCCGCTACAAGCCGTGGGAGCTGACCGACAGCGAGCGCACCATCGAGATACTCGAGCGCCTGCGCCGCGTCGAGACCTACGTGAAGCGGATGTTCTTGGCGGCAGGCCTCGATGACCTTAGCCCAAGCCAGCCAACCCGCGCTGATCGCGGCTACAGCCTGCCCTCTCAGATTGACGACTAATCTGAAAGAGCTTATAATACATCTACTTCGTTGACAAAAGGCCCGCCGACCGAGCGGGCCAGCAGCGAGGGAGGAGAGAGCTGTGTCTGACAACAACGTCTACCTGTTCACGGTGGAAGCCATAAATCACGCCCACAACGGGCTAAGTTCGCACGTCCCGGAGGAACGGGACGCCGCAGAAACCATCTTGAGCATCACGTCCTACAACCTGCGCCGGCGGGCCTTCGCCCTGCCCGAGGAAGCGCAGGCGCACTGGGCCGTGCTGCGGGCTATGGAGGAGAACGCTGATGGATAGCAAGAAGGGGAGACCCAGCGCCAAGCTGGAGCGCATCGAGCAGTCGACCGGGCACTCGATCGTCGAGATTCTGCGGATGATGGCAGCACGCCGCATCGGCACGGTTGAGGCAGCAGAGCGCCTGCGCCTGAGCCGGAGCTACGTCTACAAGCTGTGCCGTGAGCACGAGATCAAGATGGGCACCGGCCGACGTGGGAAGGGAGGCCCGCCAGCAGAGGCGCGTGAGGCCGCAGCGGAAGCACGCCGCGTGCTGGTCACGATGGGTGGGAAGACCCTGTCGATCGCCGACTGGGCTGAGGAGCTGGGCATCACCTATGCCCAGATGCGGTGGCGACTGGCTCGCTGGCCGCTGGAGAACGTGCTCGCAGGCAAGGCACCTGAGCGGGCTGGGTATGGCACCAAACGCGTCAAGCAGGCGCCCGCAGAGGCGTGAGGGCGAAGGAGAGAGGTATGGACGTAACGACTGAGCGTGGGATGCAGGAGGCCATCGACTGGACGGAGGAGATGTTCGCGTCGATGAACGACGGTGCCGTCTGGCTGATACCCCGCACCATGACGCTGTGCAAGATCAACAAGAAGCGCCGGCACGTGCAGATGTCCGGCCAGAGCGAGAAGAACCTGACCGCTGTGCTGACCCAGATGGGCTGGACGTACAGCTACGACCTGACGATTGGAGAACCGAAATGAGCAGCGTACTGACTGAAGCCGAGAGCATCGTCAACGGCGCCCGCGAGGGGCAATACGGCAAGGCCGAGGACAGCTTCGAGCGGATTGCCCGCCTGTGGAACGCCTACCTGTACAACGCCGGCATCGCAGGCCCGGACCGCCCGGCCCTGATGCCTGTGGACGTGGCCAACCTGATGGTCTTACTCAAGCTGGCGCGGGAGCAGCACGCGCACAAGCGCGACAACTACGTCGACATCGCTGGTTACGCCGAGCTGGCCAACCGCACCGCCGAGGCGGGCAAGCAGCCAGGAGCATCGTCATGAGCAAGTTCGCCCAGATGCTCAACCTGACCCTGACAGGCCAGGAACGCGCCGCGCGCAGCGTGATGCGGTTCGCGACGCCCCGCACGGATGTGTCCGACCGGTCAGGCCCCTATGGCGTCGAGCGCCAGTACCGTCTCGAGGTCAAGTTAAGCACCAAGTTCTGGGTGTCCGCCGAGGGCGTCGAGAATATGCCCAACGTGACAGAGATGGCCGTGGCCACCATGCGCCGGTCGATGATCGAGGAAATGTTCGGCGAGTTCCGCCCGCTGCTGTACCAGCTGCACGAGGCGCTGTATGGCGAGGACCTGATGCAGGCCCGGGAGCTGCTGACCCGCCTGGAGAACGAAATGCTGGGGGCTACGCCATGAGCAAGATTCCACCGTGTGAAGGTGGCACGCGCCACCGGTGGGTGTTCAAGCGCAACGTGACCCACGGCAGTTTCGGGGCCAAAAGCGCGTCGTTCACTCGCAAGGGTTGGTATCGCTGCGAGGTCTGCAACATAGGCAAAACGGGCCCTTTTCGCCACGAAGAAACGGAGGTGCAGCATGAGCGCGCTGAGTGATGAGTTCGAGAAGTGGTGGAAGGCTGTCTCCAACGACGAGTATGTGCCTATCGGCATCGAAGATCGCCATGTCGCACGACTTGCTTGGCGCGCCGCCATCGCCGCCGACCGCGCTGCGAGAGCGGAGCCGGAGCAGGTGGGGTTGATGGGTGCGATCCGCGAGATTCCGACGCGAGAGGAATATATCGGCGGGCAGCGGTTCAAGTACGTCAGGCTGTGCGAGGTGCTGGACACCATCGCCGCCCACGAAGCCAAGCGCGGAGGTGCAGCATGACCGTGTGGTGCGTCGGAGACGCAGAGTGTCTCACATGCGGAAAGCACTGGGTTGCTGTTTGGCCCCTTGGAGCAGATGACCTTGAGTGCCCGGACTGCGGGGGTCAGGACACCGTGCGCGATGAAATAGATTCAGGAGGTGCAGCATGAGCGTGCTGAGTGATGTCGATCTGCTGCGGATTTTTACAGACGCCAAGCACACAACATCTATGGACGACCCGTACAGAGTAACAAACGGACTTCGCGCCGTAGCCGATGCCGCTATCGCCGCCGACCGCGCTGCGAGAGCGGAGCCGGTTGGACAGCTTTGCGAAAGCGTATACGGTCGCGGACAAGTGTTTTGGTTTGCACTGCCGTCAGACGGAACCAAGCTATACACCACCCCACCAGCCTCGCCGGTTGTGCCGGAGGACATGTCTCCCGCAAATGTTCCGATGTACTGGATGGACGAATCCAGTAATGCGTGTGCATACGCGGCTGGATTCAACGCCTGCCGCCGCGCAATGCTCGCCGCCGCCCCTGCGCCGACGTGTCAACGATCTGCCGATCCGGCGAACACGTCCGCCGAACGTGTCGACGTTTCGCCGAAAAATGAACATGACAGAAGGCTGGAGTGCCATTGGCGGCAGGACGATGACGTGCATATGCCGGAGACATGGGACGGTGCTTGCGGCGCCAAGTGGTCATTCATCGACGGCGGCCCTGTCGAGAACGAAATGCACTACTGCCCGAATTGCGGTGGTCGCGTATCGCTCGCCGCCGCCCCTGCGCCGAGCCAGGAGCCAACGAAATGAGCTTCGACACGCCCATCCATGAGCTCGTGCTGGAGCTACTCGACCACGGGATACCGGCGAACGTGGTGGCAGAGAAGCTGGAGATGACCTATGCGGAGATCGCTTCGGCGATCCACCGCAAGGTGCCGTTCCACATCTACACGCGGTTCGTGCCCAGGCCCCGCAAGCCGCCCAAGGAGCCCAAGCCGCGCAAGGTGGCGCCGCCCAAGCCGGTGCGCCCGCAGACGCTCAAGGCGTGGTGGGAGGAGCAGCCCGACCCCAAGGCCAGCTACCGCACGTTCTGCGTGCGTGTCGGCAAGGGCTTCGAGCGGGAGGACGCGATCCTCGAGGTGCCGAAGACGGACAGACCGCTGGCGCAGATATGGCGCGAGCACCCTAACCCGTCGGTCGGGCTGACCAGCTTCCTGAGCCGGGTGGCGCGGGGCATGACCGTGGAGGAGGCGCTGACCTCCAACTCGCACATGAACCGCCTGCCGCGCATCGAGGGCAAGGCGATCAGCCGCTGGTACGCTGACTTCAACGGCAGCCCGGCCTGCTGCATGGACGTGTTCCAGCGTCGCACCATCGAGGGCATGGACCCGATGGAGGCGATCACCACACCAGCGCAGCAGGGCTTCCGTGCCTACAAGCGCGGGCCGGGCAACACGCTGCACGCCCTGCACCGGATGTGGGTGGCGTCGGGCAAGAAGATCACTTACCGTCGCGCCCTGCAGAAGTACCGAGATGGCGCCTCTCTCGAGGACGCCGTCAAGCAAGACCAGCCCAAGGGGCCGGTCGAATTCAAATACAAGCGAGGAGAGACCCAATGAGCACCATCATCCTGCTGTACGTCGTCGCCCTGCCCTGCCTGATCTACCTGGTCGCCAGGCGCCTGGCTGACTACGACCCCGCGTTCCAGCTGTTCGAGGAGCCGCCAGAGGTCGAGGCCCTGCGCGTCGCCGTGTCGATGAAGGCCGATGTACCGGTCGGCGAGATGCGCGTCGTGGCGGGCCGCTGGCAGGCCCTGACGACCGTTGGCTGGGTAGACACAGACGACCTGCTGGCGGGGCGCGTGGGAAAGGCTGGCAGCCCGTGGCTGGATGGCATTAACATCGACCGCTGAGTCTACCTACAAGAAGGAAAAAGCTATGCCATGTGCAGCAGTATGGCACTCGGGTATGGAGGAGCCCCGCATCATCAGCGGGGCGCTTACCCCGGGGGTGCCGCAACGCTGGGTTGTGTCGTTGGTAGCCGAGGGATATGACGGCGGCACCATGCGCCTGACCCTCAAGCCGAGGGCCAAGTGCCGCATCTCAGAGATCAGCCAGCTGGTCGACGAGGAGGTGGCGCAGTTCCGAAAAGAGAGTGGCGGGCTCAAGAGTGTCAGCTGGACAGCGACATGCAGGTAGACCACGCCAGCCAGCTCGACACCGAGCGACTGCAGGAGAAGATCGAGCAGCTTCAAGCCGAGCTCGACGCCCTGCGTAGAGACTACGAGCACGCCTTGGCAGCGATCAGCAGCATCACCAAGGACGCGCTCGGGTAATGGAGAGAACACGATGAAACCCGCTTCTGTTGATTTCGACGTCGAAGCCGTACTGAAACTGGCGTGCGCGTACGAGGCTCGCACCGGCCGCAAGCCTGAGCTGCTCCAGGTGCCTTACAACTGGGAGCCGCCCCGCGTGCCAGTAGAGTTCCGCGCCGACCGTATGACGACTCGTTTTTTCGGTATGGCTGTGCAGTTCGGCGACCGAGTCGGCGTCGGCCGGCGTGTCACTCAAGGCGGCACCACGCTGGAGTATTGGCAATGGCTCGACTGATTCCCGTCGTGTTCGACTTCGAGTCGTTCTGGTCACAGGAGCACACCCTGACCAAGCTCAACCCGGTCGACTACGTCATGCACCCCAACACCGAGATTCAGTCCTGCAGCATCACAGTGCCCGGCAAGAACACTCAGGTCGTGTTCGGTGAGGCCGCGCTTGAGCAGGTGTTCGCCCGCATGCCGTGGGAGCGCATCTATGCCATCGGGCACAACATGGCCGAGTTCGACGCGATGATTCTCGCGTGGCGGTTCGGCGTGTCGCCGGCCAAGTGGGGTTGTACCCAGGCGATGGCACGCCCGCTGTTCGCCAAGACCAGTCAGCTGAGCCTCGACGCGCTGCTGACCTATCTCGACGCGCCATTCAAGAAGGGCTCGCTCGAGGCGACCAACACCAAGGGCCTGCGCCTGGCCGACTTCACGCCTGAGATGCGGGAAGCCATGCGCGGCTACAACACCATCGACGGCGACGCCTGCATGTGGCTGTTCAAGAAGCTCGCTCCGATGGTGGGTGCCCGCGAACTTGAGGTCATCGACGCCACCATCCGCTCGCTCGTCGACCTCAAGTTCCAGTGCGACGCGCCCCTGCTGGAGGAGACGCTGGCCGGCGTCAAGGAAGACAAGCGCAAGGCGCTACTCGAGTGCGCCGACCTGCTGGGCGTCGACCCCGAAGCCGACGAGCCGTGGCGACTTGAGGAGGTCCGCTCGGCGCTGGCATCCGCGCCCAAGTTCTCCAAGATCCTCGAGGCCTACGGGTTCGAGGTGCCGATGAAGCCGTCCAAGACCGCGATGGCCAAGGGCGAGCACAAGCTGATCCCGGCCTTGTCCAAGACCGACGAGGCGATGGAGGAGCTGGTCGAGTGCGACCACCCGGTGATCAGTGCCGCCGCGCAGACCCGGCTGGGCGTGAAGTCCACGCAGCTGGAGTCGCGCATCGAGACCTTCCTGCGGTGGAACCACTACCTCGACGGCGCCATGCCCGTACCGCTGCGCTACTGCGGGGCGGACACCACGGGTCGCTGGTCCGGCACCATGAAGGCCAACATGCAGAACCTGCCGCGCATCCCGCGCGACAAGGACGGCAACATCATACCCAAGCGCAGCAACGCGCTGCGCGAGTGCCTTCTGGCCCGGCCCGGGCACAAGGTCATCGTGGCCGACCAGTCGGGCATCGAGCTTCGCGTGAACCACTACCTCTGGCAGGTCGAGGACTCGATGGAGCTGTACGCCCGGGACGCGACCGCCGACCTCTACCGCGCGTTCGCCGCCGCGCGTTACGCCATCGCGCCAGAGGAAGTCACCAAGCCACAAAGACAACTCGCGAAGGTTTGCCTTTCCGAAGGATCGTTAGTATTGTTCAGGCACGGCGAAAAAGTTTTCTGGGCGCCTATCGAGCAGTATGGCCCGAGTTATCAGCTCTGGGACGGAGTGGAGTGGGTATGGGCAAAGGGGTTAGCATCGAACGGCTTGAAGCAAACGCAGCCGCTTTGCGGGCTTTGGTTGACGCCGGATCACCTAGTATTGTCCGGGACCCAGTGGAAGGAAGCCGGGTCACTGCACGGAGAAAGTCTCCGCCGCGCATTGGAGACCGGTCGGGAAGCCTGGTCATCACTGGGCTTGTCGCCGGGGCAAATGGAGGCCTTAAAGCGGCCATCGTCAAATGCGACTGCGGATTCCCGGAGTACACCGTCGAGAGCAACAACCTCACTCGCGGGGCGTCTACTCGCTGCAATCTGTGCGCTAAAAAAGCGGCCGGGCGCAAGCGGTACTGGAGCTACCACGCGGTCATGCCGGACGTCGAGCACAGAACGAGACTGCTCAACAGGTTCTACGCGGCGGTCAACCGATGCCACAACCCAAATGACTCCGGCTACGCCAACTACGGTGGCAGGGGCATACGAGTCCATGCAGCGTGGCAGGAGGACAAGGCTGAGTTTCTACGCTACGTTCAAACGCTACCTGGGTGGGACGACGCGACGCTTGAGCTTGACCGGACGGACGTCAACCGAGGCTACGAGCCGGGCAACATCCGGTTCATATCCCGCAAGGAAAACATGCTCAACAAGCGGCGCATACAAGATCTCGAGCGAAGGATCGCTCAGCTTGAGGAATGTCTACGACATCACGGACTGCGGCCCCCGCCACCGGTTTATGGCGCTGACTGATGAAGGCCCGGTCATCGTCCACAACTGCCACCTCGGCCTCGGGTTCGGCGCCGGAGCGGAGACTTTCCGGGTCGTAGCCAAGCTGATGGGCGGCATAGTGCTGAACGAAGTAGAGGCGGCGGAAGCGGTTTCCGCGTGGCGCGGGCAGTACCGCCGCATCGTCAACGGCTGGCGCGTCTGCCACGAGGCTCTGACCGACGTCTACCTCGGGCGCGAGCGGGAGATCGACCCGTGGGGCCTGACCCACACCTGCAAGGAAGGCATCGTGCTGCCGAGCGGGCGTATCATCCGGTACCCGTCGCTGCACGAGGAGCCGCGTGAGCGCGGTCGCGGCAACGAGTGGTGGTACGGGCAGGGCCGGCACCGGGCGCGCATCTACGCCGGGAAGGTCGACGAAAACATCGTCCAGGCACTGGCCCGCGACATCATCACGGACAACATGCTGGAGTTCCGCCGGCGCACCGGGCTGAGCCCATCGCTGCTGGTGCATGACGAGCTGGTCTACGTCGTGCCGGATGCCGAGGCGGAGGCTCTGCTTGCCGAACTGCAGTCGATCATGAGAACGTCACCTTCCTACTGGCCCGAGATTGTCTTGTGGTCGGAGGGGGATATTGGCGACCGCTATTCGGACGCCAAATAGGAGAGAGAGATGCAAAATGTTCCGTCGTGGAGCTACACCGCGCTGGCGCAGTTCGAGAACTGCCCGCGCCAATACTGGCTGGCCAAGGTCAGCAAGCAGCTGCCCTTCGTGGAAACGGAAGCGATCAAGGACGGCAACACGCAGCACGCCTTCCTCGAGAACCGCCTGACCAAGAAGGAACCGCTGCCCGAGCACCTGCAGCGCGTCGAGCCGCTGTTCACGCTGCTGGAGCGCGGCGTGCAGGCAGGCAAGATCAAGGACGTGCAGGCCGAGCTGGAGTTCGTGTTCGACCGCGACCTCAAGATGATCCACGTCTACGGCCAACGCTCGCCGAAACCCTTCTTCATGAAGGGCGCGTGGTTGCGGGCCAAGTTCGACCTGCTGGTGCTCAAGGACGACAAGACCGCCCTGATCACTGACTGGAAGTTCGGCAAGTTCCGCCCGGCGGCTGACCAGCTGGAGCTGTTCGCTGGCATCGCGTTCAAGGCCCTGCCGGCGCTGGAGATGGTCAAGACAAGTTTCTCGTACCCTCGCCTGAATCAGGTCAAGAACATGACCTTCTTCCGGCAAGGTGCAGAGGAGGCAGAGGACGTCTCGGGCAAGTCCGAGGCGGACATCTGGGGCGAGTGGTTGGGTCGAGTCCAGCGCCTGGACGACGCCTACTCCGCCAACAACTGGCCGTGCAGGCCGAGCGGGCTGTGCGGCTACTGCGACGCTTCCCCCAAGCAGTGCCCACATTCCAAGAAGTGAACCTGGAGACACCGTATGAGCCTCAAGAAGAAAAAACTGGCCAAGGCCCTGTCCGGCCAGCCGCTAGACTACACCCCGCCACCGCCCGAGACGCTGGCCCAGATCGCTGCCGAGACCTGGCAGCGTAACTGCGACACGCTGGTGGCCAACTTCATCATGCGCAACCCGGAGCTGCGGGCTGACGAGATCGAGCTGGTCACGCACACCGACGAGGACGGCATGCACTTCCATGTGCGCAAACTGAAGGGAGCGAGCGAATGAGCGACAACGTCGTCAACCTGTTCAACCGCGTTGCCGGCCCTGTCGAGGGCCTGCGTGCAATCGCGGACAAGATGGAGAGCGGCGAGCTGTCGATGGACCGCGTCACGCTGGTGACCGGGGGCGAAGTGTTCCACCTCGGCACCGACGACCTGCACGCGGCCCAGGCCGCCGTGTTCGACCTCAACCTGGGCCTGACCAAAATGATGGCCGGCGCCCTCTCCCTGCTGGAGCCGAACCAATGAGCCTGCACATGATGGTCGACCTCGAGACCCTGGACAACGTCCCGAGCAGCAAGATTCTGTCCATCGGCGCTGTCGTGTTCGACGAGAACGGCAGCTTCCTGAAGACCTTCTACAAGGAAGTGAGCCTCGACTCCCAGCACGACCGCAGTATCTGCGACAGCACGTTCCGCTGGTGGCTGCGACAGTCGACCGAGGCCAAGGCCCCACTGGCCGACGAGACACCGCGCTGCAGCCTGCACACGGCGCTGACCTCGCTCAGCATGATGGTCGGCCCTGACAGGGACAAGATCAAGGTCTGGGGAAATGGCGCGAGCTTCGATAACGCCATCCTCGAGGACGCGTACCGCCGCCTCAACATGGCCACACCCTGGGCGTTTTGGAACAACCGCTGCTTCCGCACCGTGAAGTCGCTGCACCGGGCTGTGCCGGAGCCGGAGCGCAAGGGCACCCACCACAACGCCCTTGACGACGCCAAGCACCAGGCACACCATCTTATTGCCATCCACCGGGCAGTCGGTGGGATTCTCTAGGAGCAGGGCCATGCCCCAGAAGCCGGAAGACCGTGACTACAAGAAGGAGTACGCCCGCGACCACGCTGGCCCCGAGGAGCGCAAGCAGCGTGCGATGCGCAACCAGGCCCGCCGCGACGCCGAAAAGGAAGGCAAGGTACGCAAGGGTGACGGGAAGGAGATCGACCACATCAAGCCGCTGGCGGAAGGCGGGTCGAACGCCAAGTCCAACCAGCGCGTGGTGAGCCGTACCGAGAACCGCACGCGCGCCAAGCCCAAGAGGAAGTCGTCATGACCTACACCCACCTGACAAACAGCGAGCTGATGGCCCGGGTCATCATGAACGGCGAGGGCGACGCCCTGTCCCGCGAGCTGGCCCTGCGCCTTGAAGCCAAGACCGAGGAGCTCGAGGACCTTCGCATCGCGATCGCCGGCGAGACCGAGACCTGCCGCGAGTGCGGAGCACGCCAGTAATGGCGGCCACGCCCGAAGGCGCCGTCAAGAAGAAGATCGACGCCGTCCTCAAGGCTGCCCCGCAGGTGATGTGGACGAAACCCGTGGTGGGGCCGTATGGCTCCACCATGATCGACTACGAAGGCTGCAGCAAAGGCAGGTACTTCGGCATCGAGGCGAAGGCTGCCGGCATTAAGAAGCCCAGCGAGCGGCAGCAGCTGCGCATGGACGCCATCTCAGCTGCAGGTGGCAAAGTGTTCTTCATCAACGGCGAGCAGGAGCAGCTTGACGCCCTGCGAGATTGGTTGCACTCTGAATAACTCGACGACATGGATGTCGTCGACTTGGCAGCGAACGCAGGTACCCCTGCTCAGCGCCCTCAGTGCTGGCTGAGACAAGAAACCAGCTAGGGTGGTATGTACGGGCGAAGCGTCGCCCCGAGGACCGGGATTCCCAAGCCGGCAACACCGGCACTCATTCCTACAACGACCTGCCAGACACCGTCTGGGAGGCAGAGAGAGCTGTCCCATGTTCGTGGCCGAGAAGCAGAAAGCCCTTGTGCTGAACCTGCGCAACCCTGCAAACGTGATGACCGTGGTACCGAAAGCCAAGGTGCTGAAGACCCACGAAAACGGCGTAACCACCGTGGTCGTGCCGCACACGCTGGACGTCTACCGTGTCCTGAACAACATCAACATCAAAGCCCCGCACCCGATCAAGCACTACTACAACTGGCCGTGTGCCTACCCGGCGCCGATGGCGCACCAGATCGAGACCGCGGCGTTCCTGAGCCGCCACCCGCGCGCCTACTGCCTGAACGGCATGGGCTGCGTGGACAGCTCGACGGAGTACCTGTCCCCGGAAGGGTGGCGCCGCATTGACTCCTACGACGGCGGCCAGGTCCTGCAGTATGACAAGGCGACGGCGCGTGCGTCGTGGGTTCAGCCCAGCCGATACATAGACCTCCCGTGCGACGAGTTCATCCACATCAAGACCGGGCGAGGCCTGGACCAGATGTTGTCCAGCGAACATCGCGTTCTTCTGCAGGACGGCCGTCGGCAAGAGGTGGTCTCCGCGGAAGAACTGCTCCGCCGGCACGACGAATGGCTCGCCACGGGGCAGAACAAGAAGCGAGCCGGGCGTATCGGGTTCAAAAAAGCAGGGCTGCCGGTATCCTTCACGGCCACCGGTGGAGAAGGCATCGCGCTGACCAATGACCAGATCCGGCTGCAGGTGGCGGTCATCGCGGACGGGTACTTCCCGAACAAGTCCAACACCTGCGTGGTGCGGCTGAAGCGTCCGCGCAAAGTGGAGCGCATGCGCGCCCTACTCGATGCCTGCGGGGTCGAGTACAAGCTGCGCGTGATGGGCCCCGGCGAATATGAAGGGTTCCACATCTTCCGGTTCGCCGCGCCGCGCCGCGAGAAAGAGTTTGCTGGAGATTGGTGGCGTTGCAGCGCACTGCAGCTCAGCCAGGTAGCCGACGAGGTAATGTATTGGGACGGGTCGATCAGCCCACTGGAGAGCAGAGGGCCGCGTTTCGCGAGCACCAGCCGCAGCAGCGTCGACTTCGTGCAGTACGCGCTGGCTGGCACTGGCCGGTACGCCCGCGCGCAGTTTTCAGACGCGCTTCGCCCAGGCGCCACCAAGCCCTGCCACAACCTTAGCAGCAAGTGGACCGGGGCGCCCGTGACCGCAGTGTCGGTCGGCGCTGACGGCACCCGCCGGCGAACCATCGAGCGCGTTGCGACACCGGGGGCTCGCAAGTATTGCTTCGAGGTGCCGACCGGGTTTCTGGTGCTGCGTCGCAACGGGCAGGTGTTCGTGACTGGCAACTCAGCCAAGACCCTGTCCGCCCTCTGGGCGTTCGACTACCTGCGGTCGGTGGGCAAGGCCAAGCGCTGCCTCGTGGTGGCACCGCTGTCCACGCTGGAGCGCACCTGGGCCGACGAGGTGTTCCGTCACTTCCCGAACATGACCTTCTCCGTCGTGCATGACGCCAAGCGGAGCCGGCGCCTGCGCATACTGGCCGAGGGGTCGGACGTGTGCATCACCAACCACGACGGCATCAAGGTCATCAACAAGGAGCTGCTGGCTGAGAAGTTCGACGTGGTGATCCTCGACGAGCTGACCCAGCTGGCGCGCAACACCCGCACTGAGCGGTGGAAGGCGGCGCGGTCGCTGGTTGAGTCCGCCAAGTACACCTGGGGCCTGACTGGCACGCCGATCCCGAACGACCCCTGCGAAGCCTACGGCCAGATCAAGCTGCTGACGCCCGGCAACGTGCCGCGCAGCTACACGGCTTTCCAGGACATGGTCACGCGCCTGATCGGACCCTACAAGCGCCACCCCCTGCCGAACGCGGCCGAGACGGTCTACCGGATGATGCAGCCGTCGATCCGCTACGCCACGCGAGACTGCGTCGACCTGCCGCCGACGGTCTACATGCAGCGCCACGTGCCGCTGTCGGAGGACCAGGCCCGGGCCTACAAGCTGATGGAGCGCGAGAAGTATTTCCAGCTGCAGGTCAGCGACCCGAAGATCGTCGCGGTAAACGAGGCCGTCGTGGCCATGAAGCTCATCCAGGTGGCGGTAGGCGCGGTCTACAACGCCGACGGCGAGGTGCAGCGCGTCGAGGCACCGGAGCGTCTGGCAGAGACCATCGACTGCATCGAGCAGGCTGAGGGCAAGGTCATCGTGTTCTGCCCAGTGCTCGGGGCCATCGACTACATCGTCGAGAAGCTGCGCGAGAAGTATGGCGAGCACGCCATCGGGCAGATCGACGGGCGAATCTCGGCGTCGCAGCGGGCGTCCACGTTCTCGTCGTTCCAGAACAACGGCGCGGTGCAGGTCATCGTGGCCCAGCCCAGCGCCATGTCGCACGGCCTGACACTGACGGCCGGCAGCATGATCGTGTGGTTTGCCCCCTGCTACAGCAACGAGACCTACGAGCAGGCCAACGCGCGCATCGTGCGCCCAGGCCAGAAGCGCACCACCATCATCGTCAACATCGAGGGAACCAAGCTGGAGGAGAAGATCTACAAACGACTCAAAGAGCGTCAGCGGATTCAAGGCCAGCTGCTGGAGCTGGCTCGAGAAGGTTGACTATAATGAGCAAATTGGTTATTATTAACAAACGCGCCGTAGAGCGCATAACCCGGAGAGACCCATGAGAATCGACGCCCTAGTCGAGCAGTACGTCAAAGTGCGCGACCACATCGCCGTGCTGGACGAGGCCCACAAGGCCAAGGTTGCCCCGTTCAAGGAAGTCATGGACAAGATCGAACAGACCTTGCTCGCATACTTCAACGAGACTGGGCAGGACTCCGCCCGCACCCCTGCAGGTACCGCGTACCGCCAGCGCGCCACGTCGGCCACTGTCGGCAACCGCCCGCAGTTCCTTGACTACGTGCGTGAGAACAACCTGTGGGAGCTGGTTGACGCGCGCGCTGCCAAGAAAAACATCGAGGAGTACATCGACGAGCACGGCTCCGCGCCGCCCGGCATCAACTTCTCCGCCAGCTACAAAGTCAACTTCCGCCGTTCGTAACCCAGGAGTAACACCATGACCGATGCAATCCAGCAAGAAATCGAGGCCAAGGGCCTGACCGCGCCGCGCATCACGCCGGCAGACATCGAGGCGAACATCGCCAGCGAGCACTATTTCACGGCTTGGGATGGCCGACATGGCGCCATCTTGCGCGAGACCTATGTGGGCCGCGAAAGACCGAAGCCCGACGGCAGCGACCTTGCCGCCCTGAAGCTGCTGACGTTCTGCGTCCTCGTTCTGCAAAATGGCTTCAGCGTGACCGGCGAGAGCGCCTGCGCCAGCCCGGAGAACTTCGATGCCGAGATCGGCCGCAAAGTCGCGCGCCAGAACGCCATCAACAAAGTGTGGCCGCTCATGGGCTATGAGCTGCGAACCAAACTGACCAACACCCAGGAGTAACACCATGAGCAACATCGTTCCATTCGAGTCCGGCGCCCTGCCGGCCCACCTGACCCAGCTCGCCAGCCTGTTCGGCGACAACAGCGCCATCATGACCCGCAGCGGCCCGTCCTATGACGTGCTGACCATCAAGGGTAAGGTCTGGCGCGTCGTCGACGGCAAGACCAAGGAACGCGTCACGCTGCGCAACGGCGATGGCGACACCCTGGCCGCTGTGCGGGTCCACATCGTTCGCGCCAACAGCGCCCTGTCGAAGGTTTTCTACCGCGACGGCTACGAGGAAGGCAACGACGCGCCGCCTGACTGCTTCTCCAACGACGGCATCAAGCCGGACGCTATGGTGAAGTCCCCCGAGTGCAGCACCTGCGCTGCCTGCCCGCACAACGTCTGGGGCTCCGGCAAGGAAGGCAAGGGCCGCGCCTGCTCGGACAGCCGTCGTATCGCCGTGGCACCGGAAGGCAGCCCGGACAAGGTCATGCTGCTGCGCGTGCCGCCCGCATCGCTCAAGGGACTGACCGAGTTCGGCAAGCAGGTCGAGGCCCGTGGTGTGCGCTACCAGCAGGTCCTGGCTCGCATCTCGTTCGACGTGGACGCCGCCAGCCCGAAGCTCGAGTTCAAGCCGATCGGCTTCGCGACCGCCGAGCAGATTCAGCGCATCGCTGACCTGCAGGAAGATGAGGTGGTCAAGGCCATCTGCGGTCTGAGCGACGTCGAGCACAGCGACGAGGAGACCCGCGCGGAGGCTCCTGCCCCGACCCCGGCTCCTGCCCCGACCCCGGCTCCTGAGCCCGCCAAGCGTACCCGCAAGGCCGCTGCTCCTGCCCCGACCCCGGCTCCCGCCCAGGAGTTCGTGGACACGGCCCCCGCAGCAGCTCCTGCTCCGCAGCGCACCGCCAGCACCGAGGTCCCGCAGGACATCGCTGACATGCTGGACGGTCTGAACTTCGGCTTCGACGACTGATGACCCGGCGGCCCTTCGGGGCCGCCACCTTCCCTGGAGATACCCATGAACACCAACCTGATGCTGGCGCAGTCCGGGGTGACGATCTCTGACCTGTGCCGTCTGACCGGCCTGAACCGTGCGACGATCCGCCGCTACGTCATCAGCGCGCACAAGCAGCAGACCACCAAGACCGCCGTCATCGACGACATGCTGGAGCGCATGCGCACCCGCTGGAATGAGCACTTTCCCGTCCGCCGCCGCGCGGGCGAGACCGAGGACGAGCGCCTGGCTCGACTCCAAATTGCGTTCGGCCTGCCAGAAGGCGCCGATTGACCGCCCGCGAGAGGCGGTTGTACCCTGACCCTCCCCCGTCATGACATAAACGAGGTGCCTTTGTGGACACCCTAGAATTTTTCCGCCGCGTGCTGCCAGAGCAGGGATACAAGGTCATCGGGGTGGCCCTGCCCAAGCCCTACAAGGGCTTCAAGCACCACGTTGAGGAAAGCATCGAGGCCGCAGCCGCCACGGCGAGCCGCCTTGATGGACAAGAAGAAGCCGTGTACCACGCGTGCGCAGGCTTCCTGAAACCGCAGGTGACAGTCACCCGCCCCGATCACAAAACCGGAGAGATGGTAGAGAAGGCCGCCATCCGTATCGCCGACAACGCTGGCTGGGCAAGGTCCTTCTGGGTGGACCTCGACGTCGGCACCAGCACCGAGACCCTCCGCAAGTACGCCACGCAGCGCGAGGCCGCTGCCGACATCCTGCGGGTCTGCAAGGAGCAAGGTATCCCCAGCCCGATGCTGGTGTCCTCTGGCTACGGCGTGCACGCCTACTGGCCACTCGACGCCGACCTGCCGATCCACTACTGGTTCAAGGTCGCTTGCCGGTTCAAGGCGCTGCTCGCGCACCTGAATGTTCGTCAGGACCCGAGCCGCACCGCTGACGCTGCCTCTGTGCTTCGCCCGGTGGGATCGCACAACCGCAAGAACGGAGGCGAGAAGGCCGTCAAGTTGATCCTCGACGCGCAGCCTATGTCGCTGTCCGACTTCGCGAAGCCGGTGCTGGAAGCCGCCAAGCGCCTTGGCGTGCAGGACACCATCGGCAAGAAGAAGCAGGCCCTGAACTCCGACCTGTTCGGCGGGCACGATTACCCGCCCAGCAGCGCCGCGCAGGCCGCGTCCAAGTGCCAGGCCCTGGCCGAGGTACGGGACAGCGGCGGCAACGTGCCGGAGCCCGTCTGGCGGGCCGCCCTGGGCCTGATCAAGTTCTGCACCGAGGGTGAGGAGCTGGCCCACGAGTGGAGCCGCGGCCACGCCGGCTACGATCCGTATGAGACCCAGGAGAAGTTCGAGCGCTGGGCGGGCGGCCCTGCCACCTGTTCTCTGTTCGCAAGCCACGGCATGTGCAACGGTTGCCAGTACGCCGGCAAGATCACCAGCCCGATCCGCCTGGGCATCGAGCTGCCCGAGCAGCCGCCGACGCAGGCCCCGGTACAGCGCGAGCTGGTCGCAGAAGCCGCGCCGGTACAGCCGGAGCCGGAGCGCACTGGAGATGGCCTGCTGGTCCTGCCTCCGCTGCCCGAGTCGATGCGTCAGTCGTTCGCGTACCGCAACGGCACGTTGTTCTTCAAGTACGAGGACGACGAGGGCGTGCCCCAGCTGCTTGCCGTGTGCCAGGAATACATCGTGCCCTACGCTGTGGTGCGCCCGCTGGGCGACGCCAAGCAGGGCAACAAGGCCATGCTCAAGTGCTGGCGCTACACCCTCGCCAACACGCGCGAGGAGATTACGCTGCCCTTCGCGGCGATGGCCACCGGCGGCAAAGACCTGGTGGTCGCGTTCGGCGAGATGGGCATTGCTGTTGAGGGAGGTCCCATGACCAAGTACATGAAAAACTGGATCGCGGAGCTCAAGCTGCAGAGCGAGGACTCGCTGAGCGTCGAGCGCATGGGCTGGCAGGGCAACGACTTCATCGTCGGGGCCACCCGGTACACGGCTGAGGGCCGCGCCCCCGCGTCGCTGTCGGGGCAACTCAAGTCATACGCCACCGCGTTCGCACCGACCGGCACCCTGGAGGACTGGGTGCGGCTGATCGACGAGGCCTACAACCGCCCGGGCCAGGAGCAGTTCCAGTTCATCATGGCCTGCGGCTTCGGCGCGGCCCTGCTGCCGTTCGTCGGCGACTACCGGGGCATCATCGTCTCGGCGGTGAGCTACAAGTCAGGCCAGGGCAAGACCACCGCGCAGCGCGCGGCCATGTCGATCTACGGCGACGCCAGCCGACTTGAGACAGCCTTCGGTCGCCAGACGCAGAACGCCCTGTACGAGAAGCTCGGCGCGATGGGCAACCTGCCGTTCATGATCGACGAGGTGTCGAACATCGACAGCGCCACGCTGGCCGACATGGCCTACGCCATCAGCCAAGGCATCCAGAAGGACCGCCTGCAGAAGGACGGTGCCATGCGCGCCCAGCGCGAGCCGTGGCAGACGCTGGTGCTGACCTCCGGCAACCGCAGCCTGATCCAGGCCCTGGCTGCCGACGGCTCGGCCCGTGAGCCGGAAATGCGCCGCATCTTCGAGTTCCCGTTCCAGGTGGTCAGCGACTTGCCCAAATCCAAGGCCGACCGCATCTTCCGCGAGCTGTCGCGCCACAGCGGCGTCGCCGGCCCGGTGTTCGTGGACTACATCGTGCGCAACCGCAGCACGGTGCAGGCGCTGGTCGAGGCCGTGTCGGACAAGGTCAATGAGCTGTTCGCCCTCAAGCGTGAGGAACGGTTCTGGGGCGCGGCCATCACGGCGGCGCTGGCGGGCCTGCAGATCGCCAACAAGCTCGGCCTGGTCGGGTTCACGGTCAAGGCTGTCACGCCCTGGGTTCGCGCTCAGCTCGAAGATCTGCGTGGTGCAGTGCTCTCTGGCTCCGGCGACGAGTACGACCTGCTGAACCGCCTGATGGTCGACCTCAACTTCGACCTGTGGGTGACATCAGACCACGGCACGCGCAACGGCCGCCCGGCCCACGTGCTGCGCGAACCGCGTCGCGGCGCTGTCGCCGGCCGCTACATCGTGTCGGACGACCTGCTGCTGATCCGGCCGGAGTACGTGCGGGACTGGTGCGAGTCGAAGCGCGCCGACCACCGTGGCCTGCGCAACTTCCTCGTGGAGAAGCACTGCATGGCCCCCGGCACGCAGATGCCCAACCGCGACGTGCTGGCTGGTATCGCCAACGTGTCCCCGCTCAAGGGCCGCGTCTGGGAGATCAAGGCATCCAAGCTGCGCGATCTCTCGCCAGAAATGGACCTGGCAGCCACCGAAGCCACCAGCGCCAAGGTTGTGCCGCTGCGCCCTCAAGAGGTATCCTGACGATACCTCTCTCCAGGTACCCTCTGCCCGGCCTTGTGCCGGGCTTTTTTATTCCTCCACGTTGCCGAACGCGGCACGGTCCTCGATGAACGCGGTCTCGGTCACACGGCGCGCGCCTTGGTACTCGGCGTCGCGGCGAGCGCGGCTCTCGAGTGACTTGCGCAGCTCAGACACGCTGCCGCGGTCCCGGTGCTTGCGATAGAACTCGCGGGCCTCGCGCTCGACCTGGCGGCGAGCCTTCACGTCGCCATCCTCGACCGCCTTGCGGTAGTCAGCCTTCAAGCGGTCCTCGCGAGCCGTCAGCTGGGTGTCCAGCTTGAGCCCGGCCAAACGCATCTCACCGGACTCGGCGGAGCGCGACGGGCGGAAGCCCAGGACCTGGCCCATGATCTCGCTGACGCCCGGCTCGTACAGCGGGGCACCACTGCGGGTCGTGGCACCGTCGGTCGCCAGGCTGTAGGCACGGAACACGTCAGCCATCGCCTTCGGCACGACCATCGCTGCCACGTCGGCGAAGTCCCCGCCCTCGCTGGCCAGCTGGTTGGCGTCGTAGGCGTTGGCCATGATGCCGCCGACCGGGCCTGTGAGCGAGATGAGCAGGTCGCCGAACTGCGTGCGGCCTTCCGACTTCGGGTTGTCCGACAGCAGGATCGGCGAGAAGATGTTGCCGGCGCCGACGCGGCTCGACAGGTCCCAGTCACCCACCAGCGGCAGTGCCCGCAGCACGCCCTTGGTCGCGATCTCGCCAGCGAACTCGCTGCCGAAGAAGTCGCTGATTGCGGAGCGGAACTCGGTGTTGAAGTCGAACGGCTCGTCCTCGTCGCCGAACATGCCGGCGATGGCGTTGGCCACCATCGAGAGGATAGCGAAGCCCGGCACGCCCATCGCACCTGCGAAGATGCCGCTGACGCCGAACAGGTAGGTCAGGGTGCGGCGAGCCACCGCCTTCTCCTCTGGGCTCAGGTTGCCGTTGAAGAACGCGTTGCGCACGTTGCTCATCAGCAGCATGACCATCATCTGCTGGTACGACTTGAACAGGGTCAGCAGCTTGCCGCCCGGCATGCGGTTCAGCTTGCGCACCAGCTCCGGCTTGTTCGACTCGGCGTAGTCGCCGTGCGTGGTCTGCACGACCTCGATGGAGAACGCTTCGGCCTGCTCAGGGGTCATGCCGTTGGCCAGACCCTGACGGTAAGCAGTCAGCGCGGCTGCCACGCGGTTCAGCACTTCGGTGTGGTGCGGCAAGAACCAGCCCATGCGCTCCAGGTTCACGAAGGCGTTGGCCACGCGACCGCTGACGCTACTCATGTCCGAGGTGACGCGACGGTCGGCCAGCTCGACGGTCTGGGTGAAGTTGGCGAGACCGCGGGCCTGCATGCGCTCGATCAGCCCCAGCTCGCCCTCCGGCAGCTTGCTTTTCGAGAAGTCCACCTCGAAGTCCATTACCGACAAGCCCTTGTCGCGCTCGCGGAACTGGACCTTGTAGATGTCCTTCACGTCGCCCATCGCCTTGATCATTTCCTTGCCGGTGGCGCCGATGTCGTTGAACCGGGCAGCCAGCACAGGCCAGGTCGTCATGAACGACTGCGACAGGTTGAGCGCCACGAAGGCCGGCGTGATGGCCAGGTAGAAGAACGCCCCCATGCGGGCCAGCAGGTCAGTGACCGGCGTGTCGGCGCGGGTCATGTTCAGCACGTGCTGGGACTTCAGGACGTTGTAGACGTCCTCGATCTCAGCACCTTGCTTGCGGGCGTTCAGGCGGATCAGCTCCAGCTGGTCGTTGATCAGGTCGCTGTGCTCGATGCGGCTGACGAAGAAGGCGTGCGAGCGGTTGTGGGCAGCGAAAACCTGCAGCATGTCGGTGCTGAAGCCGGCGATACCCTCACGGCGCATGCGACGCTTGAGCGCGTTCGACTCAGGCAGCTGCGACAGGTACAGCTCGGTGAGCATGCGGTTGAACTCCTCCGCGCCCGGGTCAGACCGCTCGTCCTTGCGGAGGCGAGCCATGACGCTGGAACCGATGGCGTCGGTCTCGCGGTAGTAGTCCTCGCGCAGGTGCTTCGTCGCCTGCAGGCCCTCGGACTTCAGGATGTCCAGCGCCTTCTCGGCGGCGATCTCTGACTCGAAATACTGCACGGTGTAGTCGTCGCCGTTGCGGCGGGCCTGCTTCAGCTCGTAGCGCGCCTGGTTCAGCTCCAGGCGGGCGTTGGCCAGCGGGCTGGCACGGCCGGCAGCCTTGCGCTCCAGGGCGCGAATGTCGCGCTCCAGCTGGCGGATGCTCTCCTGCAGGACCTCACGGCTATCGCGGCCACGGCCGCTGCTCAGCTCGTCAGCGCGCTCCTGCACGCGGGCCTGGAGGCGGCGGGCTTCCTGCAGCTCGGGCGACTCCGACTCGAGCTGCTCGACCTTGGCCTCCAGCGCGCCGATCTTCTTCTCCAGATCGAGGAACCGCTGCGAGCGGGCGACGATCAGAAACTTGCCGAAGCGCATCAGGGGCACGTAGGCGTGGCGGCCGGCGTCCATCTGGCTGCGCAGGCCCAGGATGGCCTCGACCTGCTGGCGAACCGCGCGCGAGGTCTCGGCGCTGTTGAACTCGGTGGTGATGTCACGGATCTGGCCAGCCAGCGCGTCGCGCTTCTCCGGGTTCTCCTCCGAGGCCATCTGCTCACGCAGCTTCTCGATACGGGCGAACTGATCCGGGAACTTGTTGAACGCGTCCGGCGCGACGTCGATCTGGCGCATGGCCTGGGCCAGCAGCGTGCGGTACTCGCGCTCGCGGGTCACGGCGTAGTGCTCGAACGTGTCGGTGTAGAGCTTCTGGTACTCGGCCGGCATGGCCTTGAACCGAGCCTGCATCTCGTCGAACCGGGCACGGCGCTTGGCGACCTGCTCCTTGGTGCCTTTCTCCAGCTCGGCGTCGAACTTGGCACGAACGTCCTTCAGCTTCTGGGTGCGCTCCGCCCGCAGCATCTGAATCTGCTCCTGGAACGGCGCGCGCACTTCCTTCTTGGCGCCGAACTCGGCACGCCCCGCGGCTTCGTCCATGCGGGCCTGCACCGCGTCGATCTTCTCGGCGTAGACCTCCTTGATGATCTGCAGCTCGCTGCTGCGGCGCTCGGTGAAGTCGGCCCGGGCCTTCGGGTCCAGGTCGCGCTCGGTGCGCGCCAGCGAAGCGGCGTTGCCCTTGCTGTCGAACTTCTCGTCCAGACGGAAGCCTTCCAGCGTCGAGTCGTTGACGATGTCGACGAAGCGCTTCATCTCGGCCGGGTTCTTCACGGCGGCCTTGAGGCGGTTGTAGAGCGGCGTCGCGGCGGCGTTCAGGTCGTTGACCATCTTCTCCATGCGGGTGCGCAGCTCGTCGTACTGCACCAGCTCAGGCAAGCGGCCGGAGTAGGAGCGCACGATGTCGCCGATCGTCATGAGACGGCGCACGAGGCGGTTTGCCTTGCTGCCGCTGACCCTGGTGATGGGGCTGTCGGCGGCGGCGCGCAGGATGTCGGACACGGCGCCACGCAGCGGCTTCATGGCGGCGTTGGTCGGGCCCTGGAACGAATCCGGCGTCGAGCGCATGAACTGCACGGTCTTGGTCTCCGGCACGGTCACGCTCTCGCTCGCCGGGTACGAAACCACATCGTCCTGGGCCAGCAGGTTGCTGAGCATCTGCTCCATGCGGCGCTGCAGTGGGTTGTTCAGCGGGGCCTGGGGCGCGCCCAGAATTGCGGCCAGCGCGTTGTACCCGGTCTTGACCAGGTTCAGGATGCGGGTGACTGCACTCAGCGTAGCGCCGTCGCCTACGCGGTCAGCGACCTTGCGGAACTCGGGGATGGTGAAGTAATAGTTGATGAACTCGAACTCGTCCTCAAACGCGTCGTTGTTTTGCTCCGATTCCGGCATGCGGTCCTTGACCTGCTGCATGGCCTTGCGCACGCGGGCAGCAGCGTCAGGGTTGCTGCGCATGCGGTTGTCTACGACAGCGTGGAACAGCTCGTGCAGCATAGCGATGCCGCCGGCTTTGCTGGCCAGCGTAATCTTCCGCTCGGTGTGGTTGATCATGCCGCCGACGGGGTTGCCCGCTTCGTCGCGCGGGTCGCCGAACTCGACGGTGTACTGGCTCAAGGTGGTAGCGCCGCGAGCGCGCAGGTCGTTCAGCAACTTCGAGATGCCGGCGTCCACGCCTCGCAGGGACTTGATCATGGCGTCCAGCAGCGAGAGGGCCTTGTTGTCGCGCACGCCGCTCAGGTCGATGCCCTTGGCGTTCCTGCGCACGCCGCGCAGGAACCGTGCGGCGTCCGGGTCCACGTCGCCCAGACTGGTGTCGAAGTCGCCCTCGAACTCAGCGGCCAGGGCGTCCATGCGCTTGCGCTTGGAGATCACTGCGCGCGTCTCGTCGATGGCGGCGCCCAGGTCGTCATTCGGGCGCAGGGAGCCCTTTTTGCTCAGCGTCTCGGCCAGGCGCTCGCCACGGCGGATCGAGTTCAAGCCCGCCTCACCGTCGACGATGCGTGCGAACGCTGCGGCGTCCTGCTTGCTGGCGGCCCAGTCCACCTGCAGGATCGGCGGCAGCACGCTCCAGCTGATCTTCACGCCGGTGACGTCCTTGCGGCCAGAGGCCAAGGCATCGAACGATTCCTGCGACTCCTTCATGGACTTGTCGAACTCGCGAACCTCGCGGGCGGCCTTCTTCTGCTCAGCCGTGATCGACTTAGCCGGGAACTCGCGCTTGATGCGTTCCTTGCCCTCCGGCGTCAGGTCGATGTCGGCATCACCTTTGGCCACGGCGTTCTTCTTGGCTTTGGTCGAGCCCATCGGGCGACCGCGGCCAGCCTTAGCGGGAGCAGCGGGAGCAGCGGGAGCAGCGGGAGCAGCGGGAGCAGCGGGAGCAGCGTCAGCCTCGGCTGCCGGGTACCGCACGTCGCCCGGGTGGAAGATACCCACGTCAATAGCTCCGGGGCGCACGTCGCTCTCGGTCAGTGCAGCTGCTGGCTCGGCGACTTGAGCTGCAGGAGCCACATCTTCTCGACGAGCGGATACAGGCGCTCCGGTATCAGCACCTCGTTGTCCGGCACTGACAGGCACCGCAGCAGCTCGTTTGCGTCGCTTCGGCTGCACTCCTCCATCAGCGCCAGCGCTGACAACGCTTGGCGCT
>VFQO010000289.1_pt1 | contig 60335 bp, 55 predicted proteins | sample 3512331 | NCBI WGS metagenome assembly VFQO01 (sample SAMN10412371, study PRJNA504923) | tailings metagenome | isolation source: Replicate 3 from Balatoc abandoned mine | place: Philippines: Itogon, Benguet | collected 2017-08-28 | reverse complement strand
CCTTTTAGACGCCGATCACCCCGCTAACGGGGTCCCTTTTGCACGCCGGTCCACACAATGGGACGTGGTGGGAAATGGACCTCATAATTGTGGTTCTCGTTGGGGCCTTTGCACTTGGCGTATTCGCTTGGGTGCAGATCTAACGAAGGATCAAAGAGACCACACAATCGGTTTGAAAGTGATACGGCAATCTTTCGAGAACGCGGCAAAGCAGTCTTCGTCGAGTATAGCTCCGCCCAAAGACCTCCAGAGCATCGCTTTCATTTCCTTGCGCAACTCGATTTGCCCCCCGCCCGAGGCGGTGCCTTCACTTCATCGATGGGAGTAAACCCAGCCCGTGAACGACGGTTCTCAGCAACAGCCATTCATTCGAAAATAGCCCCACTGCAAACCAGGCTGCTTGCGGGTTAGCGCATTGAGCTTCTGTGTGAATGCAGACTTTTCATGTTAAGGTTTCAGTGCTAGTCATGTAGCTGAATTTGGATTGAGCGGCTCGCTCAGGAGTGTTTGAAGATGCGCATTTGGCCTGTGATTGCCTCTTTCGCCGCAGTGACTGCGGCATCAATTGGCGGAACCGCAGTCGCTCAGGGAGCGTCGGAATCGTCTGCGAAGCAATGCCAAGTGTCAGTCGACCGGAGTGCCGACAGCGGCACCTTTGATGTGGTGCGCCAGGAATATGAAAAGGGTCGCTGCGTCTGCGCTGTTACCACCGGACCTGCCAGTCAGCCGGCCTCGATCGAAGGTCGCGTTGGCGCCATTCTGAGGAGCCGCACATGTGCGGACGCGCGTTCGGTAGCCATGCTTGGACAGGGCGCCTCAGGCGCGGGGCTCCCAATGAGCGTTTTGGCTACTGCGGCAATAATCGGCGGCATCGTCAAGGCCGCTGATCGCCCGGCAAGCCCGTAAAGGGACCGCGAGTGTAGCTTTTGAGCGTCGTGCTCGGGCTCATTCCCTCCGTAGCTACATCACCGATGACAATCTCATTTGGTTAGTTGCCAACAAGGTTGGCAACCTATGGCATCATGCCGTGGGCTCCAGCTTCGCTCGTGACATTGAAAGCGCGGGCGAGCCCTCTCTTTAGAGGTCTTCGCGGAGGAGCACCGAGTGACCCCGCGTAAGGAGAGCCTGGCTCGCCCCCATAACCGAAGGGGGTCACGTCAGCGTAAAATGCGATCCGTGTTCGAAGTCGTTCGCCGTTTCCATGTGTTTTTGTCACTTTGGAAACCGGTCACCCACAATACAAGCTGGTGCGCTTTTGGATTGACCGTGCCAGAAGGCGGCGGTCTTTATCCGGCTCTACTTACGAGAGATGCCCAACCGTCGCTGCGGCAAGATCATCAAACAGAGGCTGACAACGAAAACGCAGCTTAATGCGGCCGTTCGAAGTGGGTAATCGACAATGGAATGCACCAGGATCGTGCCGCTGGCGATCGCGCCTGCGAAGGCAAAAGGATTGCAGGTGGGCGACAGCCAAACCCGAACAACGTTGCGCATCCACCAAGTGAGGAAAATCAGGAACGCGGGAATCACCAAAAGTCCGAGCTCGAGCAGGAGTTCCAGATAGTCGTTGTGCGCATGATTGATATAGAAATCAGCCACCTGGGCTGGGTCCTCGTAGCGCTGATAAACTTCTGCAAAAGTCCCCAGCCCTGATCCCAACGGCATATGGTCGCTGATCGCCATGATCGTCGTTTGCCAGATCACCCGCCGGCCACCTGTCGATGAATTCATCTGTTCGAAGGCGAGCAGTTGCGAACCCGCATCACTTAGCAGCAGCCAGCCAAGCCCACCCGTCAAGACTAGTGGCAAGATAACAAGGCTAGCCCAGCGGATCGAATACCGCTCAACGAGGATCATCGCGCTTGCTGCCACCACCGGCAACGCCAGCGCGAAACCTGCAAGAGAGCCATTCACGGCGATTCCGATGAGTGCGACGATCAAAAGGCCGACACAGATCAGCACAACAGGCCGATTGAAACGACCCTGACCTGACCTGAAGCGAGACGCTGCCAGCGCCGCGATAAAGGGAAGGCTGACGAGAAGCAGCGTTGCCAGGTGATTGCTGTTGGCGAAAAACCCGACCGTCGAGCCCCTATTGGTGATCGCGTAGAAATAGGCGGGTGAGTTTTGGCCCTGACCAAGCTGGACTGCGCCCACGATGACCGACAAAACCATCGCCGCAACAATTGCCCAAGCCAGGTGCTGGGGTTGCCAATGGGGTAATCGCAGCATGGCCACTGCCAGGGCGATGGCGGGCAATAACCAGACTGCTGACTTGATCGCTCCATAAGGCGAAAGCGCCCAGAGCAACGGCTCATAGACAACCCCAATTGCAGTGCCTTCATAGGCTAGATCTGCCCGCCCAACCGACATCTCCCAAACAGCCTGAGGCAGTGGCAGGAATTGAAGCAAGATCAGGATCAACATTATGACCATCAACCAGGTGGGTCCGCGCCCGCGGTCTCTGAGGGGCGATTCTGCTGGCTGCCAATAAGCCCAGACGATCAGAGCCGCGCCCATCAGCTGGAGCATTGCATTCTCTAGGAACCCGCCATTGCTCGCGCCCCCCAACAACAAGCAGGCAAAAAGATACAGCGGGATCCAAAGATTGCTGATGCGCATCATCAATTCCCGCCCAATTGAGAGATGTCAGCTGAGCGGATGAAAACAGACCGCGTCTCTCCAGCGGCACCGCCCCTGCTAACGAGGAAGAGCCACTGCGCGGGGCAATTATCTGCGGGCACCGTAAAACGGTCTGTTGCGACCATTCCCAGGAAATTTTTGCTCTGGAACGGCAAGTCGAGCAAATTTTTCCCGCTCGCGGCGCAATCCACGCGCCATGCCAGATCAGGTGCATCAGCAGGTTCATCGTTCAACTTGTAGTGGAGCCGATATGTGCCTGGCCTGAGCAGAAGAGCCTGCCGGGCGACCTCCCATTTTTTCCGACCGAAATCGATGATTTGCAGGCCTTTACCCTCTTGCTCAGTCAAGCCGCCGTCCGATTTACCTATTTGCCACCCGAAAGGCGGCCCCAGATTACCCGTGAACCCCGGATCGACGACGCGCCCAAGTTCGGCGGGTCGACGCGCGTAAAAATGCATCCACAGCCCCGCAGCCTCAGACCACTTTCCAGCCTTGAGGTATGGGTCGATCAGTCCACTGATCTGCTGCTTGGCTTTCTCATCGAGAGAATTCTCTTCCATGGGCCGGCTTGTGAAAGACATCAGGAGGTCCGGACTCACCTGCTGTTCGGCAAGTGCGCGCAAAATCGGATACTCCAGGGGAGAACCCCCAATCGTCCGTGTTGCTTCCCGGCGGGTCGACGGATTCTCCGCGAGGCTGACAAGGACCGGAAGAAGCTTCTGGGTCGAACCGGTGCGCAATCGATCTAGAGCCACCGCCTCAGTCACCACCCCTCCAGCCCGACCGGCGCGCAGGTAAGCGTCGAAGAGCAGGATCCTCGTAAACCTGTTGCGAGGATTACGCGTGCGCGCCTGCTCAAGCCTAACGAGCGCTTCGCGAAAACGTCCCTGTTCACTCGAGTCAATCGCCTTCAGCAAAAAGGGCGCGTCGCTTAAAGGATCGCGGTGCGCTGCTGCTCGGAATTGTTCTTGATATTCGCCCGAGAGCTCAAATCTGCCCTCAGCAAGATCATCACTCAATCGGGCCCACGTCTGAGCCGGATCATCAAGCAGTCCACCCGTGAACCCAGGCCCCGCGAGCGAGAGGCCCAAATTCCATGCCAACGAAATAGCTGCCAGAACGCCGAGGCAAGAAGCTACGGCCAATGTGACCAAGCGATGCACCCAGATGGCACGCATTATCAATGGCCACTCTCGCGACGAAGCCCCTTAATCTCCGAAAAGGTGAGGTGATAGCTCGTGAGATCTGGACTGATCGGTGAGTTCAAGGCTTTTGCCATAATATCCATAATCATACCCGTAGGCGACAGCGCTTTGGGGACATTTTGTCAGAGCAACGCCGAGGATGCGATTTCTCCCAAGGCGCAGACTCGCAATTGCTTCGAGCACAACCCGCCGCCGCGAACGACCGCTCTCGACGACCATCAATGTACCGTCACTGAGCGAGCCAAGGAGAACTGCATCAGCAAAGCCTAATGTAGGCGGGCAATCGATAATGATGTGATCGAAGTCTGCCTGTAACAGAGAAATGACTTTCCGCATTTCCCTTGAGTTGAGCAGCAGGCTTGGATTCGGCGGTATAGGGCCGCTTTCCAGCAAGAAGAGGTTCTCAAGCTTGGTGCGGATCAGACAGCTCTCAATCGTCGCATTTCCAGTCAGCAACTGCGACAAGCCAAGCTCTCGGCTATCTTCAAACGTAAACGAAGGGCGCCGCAGATCCGCATCCATCAGCAAAACGCGCCTGCCAAGACCGGCGAGGCGTTTGGCGATCATGAGGCTGGTTGTGGATTTGCCTTCTGAAGCAGCCGCGCTGGTGACACTCAAGACCTTGGGGAACCCAAGATTAGTGCTGAACTGCAACGTGGTGACCAAGGATCCATAGCCCTCAGACATGGGAGAGACCGGATCCATAACCGCATCCGTCAAACTCTCGCCTCGTTTGATATTGGGAATTGTGCCCAAGAGGGGTTGGCGCAATTTGTCACGCACATCATCGGCTGTTCTGATCCGATCAGTCAGGAACTCGTAGAGCATTGCAATGCCCGCCCCTAGGCCGAGCCCCAGCAATAACCCAAGGATGAGATTGCGCGGCACGTTGGGGCTGAATGGGGCGCCGGGAACCTGAGCGCGATCAACGACAATGCCTGCCGGTGTCCCCACTCCTTCAGCCACGCCGATCTGGTTGTATTGCTCAAGCAAGGCTTGATAGAGCGATTGTTGTGTGTCGACCTCGCGTTTCAGCACCTTGTATTCCGCCGAAAGCCCCTGTTCATTCAGCACACTACCGCTCAGTTGCTGGACGCGCGACCGCAGGGCGTTCTCTTCTGCTTGAGCAGCCTTAAACTCGGCGGCCAGGCTCCCCGAAGCCGTCCGAGACTCGCGGTTGATTGAGTCAGTGAGAGCATCGATCCGCTCCCGCAATCTGACCATGTCGGGGTAACCATCGCCGAGATAGGTGGACTTCTCCCGGTACTCGGCCTCCAGTCTGGCTTTCTCGCTGCGCAGCGAGGCCGTCGCAACCTGGTTCTCGGTGATCGCGCCAGCCTGACGATATCGCTGCTCGGCGGCAATGCGCCGCTGCTGGGCTTCTGCCAACGCCGCGTTCAAGGTGGTGAGCGACGTTGAGGTCAGGCTGCCCCCCGCGCCGTTGCCTTCACCGTCACCCTGGCCGGTGGGCATGATTATGTTGTTCGCCTTGGCATATCGCACCAGCACCTGCTCGGCCTGGGCCAATTTTTCTCGCGTCACCTTGAGCTGTTCGCTCAGGAAATCGCGGGTCTTGGCTGTCGCCGCATATCGGCGATCAATACTGCTCTGCACAAAGGCATCGGCAAAACCGTTGGCAATTCGGGCAGCGTCCTCGGGGTCGTCGGACGTGTAAGTCAAGGTGACGAGACGGCTGTCGGGCACCGGTGTAACCGTGAGACCGCCTGACAATTGTGCCGCCTTGCTGTCAATCCTGTCAGCAAGGCTGCCGGAACCTTCGCCCTCCTTGGCGGCGCCAACCAGGCCAAGATCCTCGACCACGCGCTTTGCCAGATCGCGGCTCTTCATCAGACCATACTGGGTTGGCAAGAACTGCCAGTCATTGCTCGCAACATTCATGGTCTGATCGGCCGAGCCGGCGGCGAGGATCGGCACGGTGGGAGGGTTGAGTTCGATGCTGACCGACGTCTTGTAAAGCGGTGTGGCGGTCAGCGAATGAGCGAGAGCAGCAAGCAAACCAATCACGCCGGCGGCGAGGATCCAGGGCCATCGGGCCAGGAGTACGCGCAAGATCCCACGAATGTCCGGACCATCGTCTTCGCCGGCCTCGTCGAAAGCGATCGCAGGCGTCGCTTGCGCCAACGCTGCTTGCCCAACACGGCGCTGCGCGATCTCGCGAGGATCTTCCTCAGGATTGAAGCTGATTTCGTTCATCGCTGGCGCTTACATCGGGGCAAAGATTTGGAAAAGCGGGAAAGACTGCATCGTTTCGCGCCAGGCCCGCCGGACATTATTGCCGTCAACCACGATGATATCGCCGCGGAACACCTCGGGGTCTGCCATCTCGCCTGAGCGGATCGAGGTGACATCGAAGGCGGCCGCCATGCGCTTGCCATCGATCTGACGGAAAATGGCGACGCGCTTGGGGTTACCGAACTCATCGATGCCGCCGGACAACGCAATAGCCTGCAGCAGTGTCGTGCGCCCGATGGCAGGGTAAATGCCGGGCTTCTTGACCGATCCTTCAACCGTCAGAACGCTCCCCCGCGATTGCGCCACGCCAACGCCGATTTCGGGGTTCTTGAGGTAGCTTTCCGAAAACCGGCGCTCGAGCTCGTCGGCCAGTTGCTCGACCGTAAGGTCCACGGCGCGCACGCTGCCAATGAAGGGCATGGTGATCCGGCCGGTCAGGTCGACTTCATACGTGCCGGAGAGATCCTTGACCTGGAACACCTGGATCGAAAGCTGATCGAGCGGTGCAATGGTGTAATCGGTGGCAAGCGCAGTCTGGGAAATCGGATCGGGCGCGCCGAAATCCGTGACTTCGTAAGGAATAGCGCCGCCACGCGTGGCGCAGCCAGGCAGAAGCGCCAGAACCAGCACGAGAAAGCAGAGCGTAATCGCTGGCGAGAGGCCAGAGCCAAAGCGCGCGACTGGTGCGCCTAGGGGAAGCTGTTGAGCAGACATTGCTTTTTGATACCCTCACTCACTCGGCAATACGGAATACGTTTTGCGCTTCAGTGCCAAGCTTGATTCGAGCCGAAAGCCTACCATGATCAATTGCGATTGCCAGCAAGTCGTTCCGCTTTGGGACGGAAACGGGTCCCTGCATTGGCATTTAGGGGCTTGGAGCTTGACCGAATTGTGGCCCGCCGGGGAACGTGCATTCCTGACGCTGGATCGGACGGCACGGCTGACGTGCGGTGTGTTTTTCGCGCTACCGCTGTCGCTGCTTGAGCGCCATGACACGTTATCGGGCGAGAGATCGGCTGGCCTTTTCGCGCAGGCACTCGGATTCCGAAAAATCGCAATTCAACCCCATGAAAAGTGAGTTCCGTGCGCAGAGGTCCGACAAGAGCAAGCGCGACGCTTGAGCGAATCGGGCACGCAGGAGTGAATTTCTGCTGCGCAAGGCTGCGTCAGGCGATCTTATATTGCATGTTAAATCAGTGTCTTAACGAAGTCATCAGTCGCGATCCAAATTTGCCAGCCTCTCATTTACCCTCCGTCTGGAAAAACGAAGGAGTGCGAGATGAGAAAGCACAAGACCGACAAGCTGGACGATGGATACGCCAGGAGCCTCGCACCTTTCGAGAAGATCAACCCGCAGCCACCAGGCGGGATCTCGCGCGAGGTCTTCCTCGATCTCGTGATGCAAAGGTTGATGTTCCGCGAAAGGCTGAAGCCGATGACGGACACCGAGAGAGAGGTCGCGATCCAGGCAATAGTCAGCACCTTCATTGCCGAGGAGCCAACCTCGCCTTCCGATGCGATGCTTCTCGTCATGATGTTCGGCACCTACGAAGGCATAGTGCATTGCCAAGCTCGCTCTCTCGACGGCTCGCAGCCGCAGATCCAGCGCGAGAAAGACCAAGCTCACGCGCTGAAAGCGATCGGGGTCTACACGAAGGCAATGGAAGTGCGTTCTCGTCGCGCTAAGCTTCGCGAGGAAGGCTTGAAAGCGGAGAGGAATGGCGGGATCGTCAAGGCGATCGAGCAAGGCAGACGCAGGCTCGATAAGTACATGGCTTCTGAGAAAGGTAACTTTTGCGACGAGACTGAGACTCGCACCATGGGCCTGCTTGGGCCGCCGACCGACAGGGACTGTCCTCCGAGAGATGGTGGACCACGGTGACCAAACCACAGGTTGAGCATCCGCGAAGGGTCGATCCTATGCTGAGCAGCCCTCGCTGCGGTGCCAAGACCCGCAAGGGGACACCGTGCGGGTCGCCCGCAGTGAGCGGGAAAGCACGCTGCCGGATGCACGGCGGCGCCAGTGGATCGGGCGCTCCGCGCGGCAACGCGAACGCGCTCAAGCATGGGCACTACACGCGCGCTGCACTTGAGGAGCGGCAGATGTTGAGCCGGATGCTGCGGGAGATGCGTGAGAGGCTGCAGGGATTTGGCGAAAAGCGTGGATAGGGTTACCGGCTTCACTTAGGCATCTACCATCTAACCTCGAGCTCCGTTGGGTAGGCCAGGAATGGTGAGCAATCAGCGCTGGACTTCTAGCAAGCGCATCCCCACGATTTGCGGTGCAACTGGAGGCGATGATGCGACTGTTCCTGACACTCCTTGCCCTCGTTCTTTGGGCGCCGGCCGTCAGCGCGCAAGGCGTGCGTGATGGTAGTTACGAAGAGCTTCTTGCGCTGCACGAGGAGCTCCAGGATTTCATGCATCCGTCCTTCACGCCGAGCGTGGTGCTGGATTCAGGGGCACGCGTTGGCGAGATCTACGCCGACAAGCTGATGGAGGATAAGCGCGCCGGATTGGCGCGCTTCGAGGAACGCCTCGCGGGCATGGCAGTCCAATCGTGGCCGCGCGACAAGCAAGCCGACTTCCTGGCGGTCAAGTCGTTGCTCAACGGCTACCGTTTCAATCTGGAGGTGCTGCGGCCGTGGAAGCGCGACCCGGGCTTCTACCTCGACCCCCTGATGCGGGTCGCCTTCACTGACCTTGGGGCGGATGAGGAGGCGCGTCTTCGCCTCGAGGCGCAATTGACTGCGGTGGCGCCAATGCTATCGGCGGCGCGCGCCAATCTCACCGAGGTGGCGGGAGACTATGCTGACCTGGCACTGTTCAACCTTGAGAACAACGACGGGGTCAATCACTACCATCCCTACCGTGAAGCGCCGCCCGCTGGGATTATTGGCTGGTATGACGACCTGCTCGCGCGCAGCCGCGCTGAGCGGCCTGGGATGACTGCCCCCGCCGGCGTCGGACAAGAGCGCTATGATTGGTACATCCGGCATGTACGGATGATCCCTCTGTCCTCGGCGGAAATGCTCACGCTGGCCGAACGCGAGCACGAGCGGATGAGCGCGGCGTTGGCCATTCTGCGTCACCGCAATCGCGGCCTGCCTCAGCTCGAACTGTCAGCTACCGCCGAAGAGCAGCGCGCCAAAGTCAGCCAGACCGACCGGATCGTGCGTGACTTCCTCGTGCAGGAGGACATCATCACGATACCGGAATTTGTCGGCGAGCTGGGAAGCAACACGCCCTGGATCGCGCGGCCGACGGGCCCGAATTTCTGGGAGCAGATCCAGTTCAGGGATCCGATCCCCGACCACCTGCATGCGGTCATTCCTGGCCACCGTTTCGATGCGGTGCTGGGCGAGCGCGACACGCGCCCGATCAGGGGGCGCTACAGCGACGGCGCGCGTGCGGAGGGTTGGGCGACCTATCTCGAAGAGGCGCTGATGCTGGCCGGAGCGACGCGACACTCGCCGCGCGCAGACGAGTTCATGGAGCTGTTCGGCATCTTCCGTGCTGCGCGTGTGCCTGCCGATGTCTACATGCAACACAATCGCTGGAATGTGCGCGAGGCTGTTTCGTATATGCGCGCGAAGACACCCTGGCTCGACGAGGACGTGGCGCGTGTGGATGCGGAAATCTACTTGCGCCGCCCGCCCGGCTACGGGATCGCCTACACAATCGGCAAGCTTCAGATGGATGCGTTGCTCGCCGACCGATCACGGCAGCTGGGAGAAGACTTCTCGCTGCGGGAATTCCACGATAAATTTCTGGCCGCTGGGCGACTGCCGATCGCCCTCATCCGTTACGAAATGACGGGTCTGGATGACGAGGTGGCGCTGTTCTGGACGACCCCTCCTATCCCGTCGCAATAGGCGCGTGCAGCAATGATGACGGGAGACGAGTGAGACCGCCTGCTGTGGCGGGTCAATCGGCGTGTGCGGCGACAGATACGGTGGGAGCGACCAAGAGCCGGTCGTTCACAATCACCAGGCTCAATGTCTGCTTCCGACCCAGAGCCTATCATTCATATGCGCCACCTCACCGACCGCCAAGCTTACAAGGCCGCCCGCTCAACTGCCTTGGCTGAGTGGTAGAACCTCGTGGCCTGAACCGACAGCGGCGAACGACGAACTCCGCCAATCGGAGACGAGATACGATTGGACTGACAGTACCTCTGCCGCCAGTAGCTTTAGTCGATGAACAGATTGACGTTAATTTTGTGCCCCCAGAGTTAGTGCCTTTTCGTATAGATCGAAAGCTTCTCGCCCTGATTTTATCGTACAATCAGCCATAGTAATGCGCGAGTCTTTGGGAATAGCGCGCTTCAACTCTAACCCGTCACAAATGAGTTGCGGCACCCCTCGCCCACCTAGATCTTCCGCACCGTCCAAGTTTTCCAAGAGTCCGTAAGTAAGATAGCCACCCATGCCGTCGAGCAATTCGCCTGGCGCGAGGTCGCGCTTTGCGTAGCACACGACGTTTGTTCTCATCCCGGCCCAAGGCGCAAGGCGCGCGGTCCGGTCAAGGACGGCCTCTGCGACGCAACGCAGAGCCTCGATGTGGCCAAGGTGGTACGGGCGATAAAAAAGATAGAACGGCCCGGGCCCCATTTCAGGTGGGTACCAGGAAAGGGTAAACTGCTGGAAGGGATTAGACGTATACCCGATGACGAAGACGCCACCGACAGGCTTCGCTCCGATCACGTAATCCACGATCGGAGGATGACCCGGCTGCCACATCGATGCGAAGTCGAATGCCCCAAAAATATCGTGAATCGATGCAAGCCGCGGCCCAACCATCCCTGGTCTGTACGCTCGCCCCCCAAGCGCATTCGCGACACTCCCCATCTCGACTGCCAACTTGGACCCGTCGGTGTAGGACGCACACATCTTGTGATCGAGGTGCCTTTTATCGGCCTCGGGAGCGATTTTTGTGGGATCTGAGTAGCGATCGTGGAAGCCTTTCATGTTGCCCAACATGACGGGCTCAAAGCCCCAGAAGACGATCTCGTCGACAAGAGTCTTTATTACCGTTGGTTGGTCACCATCGGCGCAGGTATAGACCAGCCCGGCTGCATTTGCGCATTCCAAAAGGTAGGTGCCGTACATCAACTCGGCCTCATAGTTCATCATCACGACGTGAGAGCCTGCAGCTATGGCCGTCTCCGCGTGTCGCGCGCCTCCGAGGACAGCGCTTGATGCCTCAATCATGACCTCCGCTTCGTCGAGACCTGCTATCACAAGACCATCGGCGCTGACGGCAAGATCTCCGTCCGCAATGGCGCGGCTCGCGTCGCGCTTCGTCTCGACAACACGATAGGAACGGCCAAGCCACTCTGCACACCTGACTGCCTTTTGCAGGTTGATATCGGCAATTCCCTTCAGCTCGAAGCCCGGCGTTGTGTTGACCTGATATGCAAGGCCGCTGCCGATTGACCCAATGCCAACAACAGTCGTTGCAATCGGCTTACTACGCTGCGCGAGGCGGTTAGGTAGTGGAATTGCTTGGGGAGGAATTTTGTAGCTCATGGATGTACTCCCGTTCCTAAGCTCAACGTGCGCATTGATTTATATGTAATCTAATTCTCGGAGCAGACGGCGAATGCTCATTTGGCACCTTATTGGTGCAAATGAGGAACTCCAATGGTACTGGAGAGGAACTCCTATTTTAAGGGAGAAGAGGGACTTCCCCGCCAGTGGCTTGAAAGTCGAAAGTATGGGTGAGTTGCGACTAGGTATCATTGTCGTTTATGTGTTTGAGCAAGCGATGCAGCCGATGTTTGATCTGCATCTTTCGCGTCTACGCCGTCATACACGGCTCCCCTTCAGGATATACGGGGCGGGTCACAAGCTTCCTGCGGAGCAGTGGCAGCATGTTTCCTCGGCTCCTGAAATCATTCTTCCTAACCTAAACATCCCTAGACAGTATCTCGAAGATGGTGTCCGGACCGAGCACGCGTACTGTCTCGCAAGGCTCGCCGAATATGCATTCGCCGATGGTTGTACGCACGTCATCGCTATGCACCTCGACTCCTTCCCGATACGAGATGGATGGGAAGACGGCTTCTTGGCCCCAATCGAAGATGGCACCTCAGCTGTCGTGAGTATTGTCCCCAATGGATACAGCGCTGGACTTTGCTGGAGCAAGAAGTTCAAGGATTTGTACCAGCCACCGATGCTCATAGATGCCGAGACAAGGGTAACTTCAGAGTTTGCGAATTTTGTTGCCGAGTTCCCATCATTTGATCACATCGAGACAGGTCTTGGCGTGATCTTTACCGCATACCGAAATGGACTGGGATGGACTCGCATCGGCACGGACGACGATCGAAAGATATACGGAGGGCTTGTCTTCCACATGGTCGGCGCCACGCACAAGACCTTCATCGACGTTCAACCCGTCCGAAATACTTTCGCAACGCAGCTAATCTGGTCGCTCGTGGGACCGCTAGCCAGACGATTACCGAGACGCATTGGGCGCGCCATCCGCGGTGCGTTCATTGATAAGGATCGCGCTGATCGCGACGGCTCTCTCAATTCAAAGGCCGCCGAGAATGCAGCTCTAATGGCCGACCCACACACCTATTTGAGGGACCTCGTCCAGAGATACAGTGGCGAGATCGTCCCGACGAGACGATGATTGTCCCAGTCGCCAGCTCGGCGATCCTGCTGGCGGCAATCCGGGAGGCGCGGATCTGGGCCTCGCTCTGGCCTTCTACCCGTGTGATGCTTCCGCTACGTACTCAATACCGAACGGCTTGTTCGTGATGAAGAGCGCGATCATATCTTCATCCGGTGAAGCGCCATGTTGCATTGGCTCGCCCTCAGGGAACCAGACAAACGTTCCTGGACCGAATTGGCCACGATGAGTTACGAGCTTGCCCTCGAGGACATACATCCCGTGCCCGCAAGGATGCGTGTGATGAGGGTTAGTGAAGCCGGCCGGATACCGCAGCATCACTACGCCCATGCCGGTTTCCGGTTCATCGAGCAGGGGCTTCAAGTAAAATGGCCGCCCGATGTGCTCGATGAGAGTTTCAGACCATTCAACCTTTGACGGATCCACCACTTCGATTTTGCCGGTGATCATTGCTGCCCTCATCTTGCGTATTGCGAATGATGCCATCGATCAGGCGTAAGGACGGGGGGGGAATGAAACGCGCCCTCCCGTGCTTTCCCTTGAACCATCAATGGTGCCTAAGCCGGGACGGAATGATCTTCCCTGATCAGGTCAGAAGCGCGCTCACCAATCATGATGCAGGGCGCGTTGATGTTGCCGCTGGGTATTTCAGGCATGACGCTGGCGTCGGCGATGCGCAGGTTTCGCACCCCCTTTACGCGCAGTCTTTCGTCGACCACATCACCAATCCGGCAGGTGCATGACAGATGGTAGATCGTGTTGCCGAAGTGCAGAGCGTGGCTCTCAAGCAGGGCATCGCTCGGTTCCTGCCCTGACACATGGCCGTGTTTTCTGGCGAGCTCGGGTGGAACCATCCATTCGCCAAGCCCGCCTTCCGGCCAGTTTTTCGCGATCTCAAGCGATTTGCGCATCAGCGCCACCATCACCTTGAGGTCATACGGATCGGCGAAGTAGTTAAAGTCGATCTTCGGTGGAACCGAGGCATCTGCCGACTGGAGAATGATCTCCCCCTCGCTGTGGGGCACGCAATTGCTTGGCAGGATGACCACGTTCTCGGATTCCGGCGATAGCATGGTTTCGGGATCATCGACCAACATCGCAACATCCGCATTGATCTGATTGCGATGGAAATCGGCAACGTTCCCGGACGTCAGAAAACCGATCTGGCCATCATGGGTGAAATCGTCGCCGAGGCCAGTCGAAAAGAAGCACACGCCGTCATAGGTGCTCGACGACGCAAGGCCGCTGCCGGTTGCCTTGAATTCGGCAAGCTGCCGTTCCGCCTCGGCCTTTAGCGCCTTCAGGTCATCGCTCAATGCGTCGTCATTTGCCGGATCAGCCGGGAGAGGGCCGCCCGGCCCGCGCAGGGCATCAGGTCCGATTGCTACGCCGATTTCAGCGGGTGCAAGCCCAATCCCCGGGGCAGGAAAGATCATACCTGCAAGAAAATGATCCTTCAAATGCTTGCCGACATGCGGCTGATCGAGCCGGCATGCAACGCCTGCCTCCTCAAGTTCGCGTCGCGGACCAATGCCTGACAGCATCAGCAAATGCGGAGTCCCGATTGCTCCTGCTGACAGGATCGTTTCCCGCTTTGCGTGGATCTGGCAGACTTTTCCGTCCGCATCGCGATACTCCACGCCGCGCACGGACAGTTCACCGCTGTCGTCCTCAAGGATAAGGCAGTTTGCCTGGACATTCGTGATAATTGTCAGATTGGGACGGTTCTCGGCGGCGTTCTCGAGATAGGCATGATAGGTGCTCGATCGTTGACCGCCCCGCGTGTTGGTTTGAACGAGCGAGGAAACGCCGCCTTGCTGGAAACGGCCGGAGCCATTGTAATCGCCCTCCGGCATACCCGCTCTGGTCGCTGCCGTGACGAACTGCCGAGCGCAGGGTATTACTGGTGATCGGATACCGACGCCGACCGGGCCGGCATGGCCGCGCCCTTCCGCGTCAATGGCTGCTTCGTTCGATGGACGGACTTCCTCCATCCGTTCGAAACAATGCCGGATGTCGGAAAAGCTCCAGCCGACGGCACCAAGTTCTGCCCAATGATCGAAATCGCCCGGATGCCCGCGCACAAACACCATGTAATTCATGGCCGACGACCCGCCGAGCATCTTTCCCCGCGGAACAGGGATCTTGTGATCGCGCAAGCCTCTTCCTGCTTTCCCGGGCTCTCCTTGAAACATCCAGTCACATTCCGGATCAAGCTGTAGCGAGGCGCAGGCAGCGGGGATCGCCTCGCGCTCTGGCGGCTTTCCCCCGGCCTCGAGCAAAGCGACGGTGATATTGGGGTCCTCGGTGAGGCGGGCAGCGAGCGTGGCTCCGGAAGACCCTGCACCGACAATTACGAAATCATAAGCAGCTGCCATCGCGCACTCCCCCCCGAGCTTTTGCGACTTTCAACGGCAACGGTGCTGCCGACCCTCGGATTATACATAGGCCGGGAAGTTGGGCCACGTAATTCTGGATGAGATCAATCGTAGACTGAAGGGACGGAGCCAAGTGTTCGTAATGGGGTCGCTTGCGGAAAGGCAGCTTTTGGCGAGAAACCCGTGCAAGCTGCCAGTCTGCTATCGGGCGCCTGCATCGCAGATGCGAACGGCTGAAATTGGGTGGTTTTCTGCCTTAAGGACCACGTCCGCCGTAGACCCCCCATATCTTCGAAATCGTTCCGTTCTCGACCTCCCAGCCCACATTCCAGACATTCGAGACGATCAGGTTCTTTTCGACGAATGTGGCGAACCGGCCAGAGGACCCATCCTTGATTGAGAAGCCTTGTAGCTTCAGTTCCTCGACCAGGGCGTCTTCTGCAGTTCCGACCGGGAAACGAGCCTCTAGCCTTGAATTGAATACTTGCTCGCCCTCGGCGTAATTTGACGGGAGGCCTTGAGCGATCTCCGGGATCTGTGCCCTACCACTTGGCATACCACAGGCGGTCACAAAGGCCGCAGCGAGGAGCGAAAAGGCTGAAATCACATGCCGCATTGCGCTTTAGATAATCAAAATCTCCGCGACCGCTACGGGGTCGATTGCTGAACGGCAGGACTTTTTCAAAAGCGGGGTAAAGCCGCCATTCGCGGCCCGATCTGAACCGTGACGGCTCCCGGCCCAGACTCGGTCGTTCAATACCACGAGATTGAACGTCAGCTTCCGCGCCGGAAAAGCCAACGGGCGAGGACGACGACCAGCAGCGCGGCGTCAATGCCGAGGACATTGAAAGCGAAGTCGGACCAATCGGGCTGTCTCTTTAAGCCGGGCATGAATTGCAGCAACTCGATTACTCCGCCCAGGAGGGCCAGAGCAACAAGCACATGGCTGAGCCGAGCATCCGGGAATGCTGTCACCGCGAGCGGGGTCATGACTGCAAAGGCAGAAAAATGCAGCCATTTGTCGTGCACCATGATCGGCAAGCCCGACACGTCGGCAAAGGCGATCACCAAGCTGGCAACAAGTATGGCGGTGACGACTAGGCACCGCCATACCGTCATGAGTGAGGGTAGGATCACCTCAGTCGCAATGCTTTGGTGAGTACAGGCGAACGCCGGGTGACGTGATCGGATCGCCGATGAATTCGATACCGGCTGCTTCTAGAACAGCCTGGATCCGATCGAGCGTACCCATACGAGAAGGCGGTACACCATCGACTGACTCCATGCGCTGAACCGTCCTCCAATTCACATTAGCCCTCTCCGCTAGTTCAGCTGCCGAGATATTCAGCATAGCTCTTGCAGCTCGAATTTGCGCGGCTGTGATCATTTGACTCCAGAACATTTGTGTCATATTTTATGACATATGAGAAAGCCAACCGAAGACCAGATAGAGCCTATTTTCCGGCGCTGCCAAGGGGCATACGCTGAACGGACTCTTCGCGGCTATCGCAATGACCTGGAACTTTTCCGCGCGTGGTGCGAGGAGCGGGATCAATCGTGGCTTCCCGCCATGCCCGCAACCATTGCCGCCTTTATCGACGAAGAGACACAAACAAAGGCGCTCTCCACCGTCAGGCGCAGGATCGAGGCGGTGAAATTCGCGCATCGCATGCTCGATCTTCCTTCGCCGGTTAGCAACAGCGAAGTCCGGCTCGCCCTACGCCGCGCGATGCGCGCCAACCGTACGCGTCCCAAGCAGGCGCGGGGCCTGACCCGCGAATGGCTCGAGCGGATATTGGCCGCTCGTCCAGACGATCTGACAGGAAAACGCGACGCGGCGATTGTCTGCCTCGGTTATGACAGCCTCGCACGAAGCTACGAATTGTCGATGCTGGAGGTCGAGCATGTATCGAGCGACTGCTCGACGGTGCTAATACCGCGCTCGAAGACGGATCAGTCAGGCGACGGGCGCTTGGCCTATCTGGCGCCGCGCACGCAATCTGTACTTAGAGAGTGGCTGGATGCCAGCGGCATCACCAGCGGCCCTCTGTTCCAAGGCCTGCACACGCGGAAACTGTCGGGAAATTCGCTCTCGACTTCAGCCATACGCCGGCTGGTCAAGCGGGCTGCCAAGCGAGCGGATCTGGACCGAGACGAGGCAGAGAATATCTCCGGACACTCGATGCGCGTGGGCGCGGCCCAGGACATGATGATTGCGGGCCTCGACCACATCGCCATCATGCAAGCCGGTGGGTGGAAAACCGTGGACGTGGTTGCGCGCTACGTCGAAAATGCCGCGGCGCGTAATCTGCACCAGCGACGTTGGGCAACGCTTTCCAGCTAGCGACCTGCCTGAGGCCGCACCAGCAGGGTGACCTCGGCCGCGCTGAAATCGAGCGCGTCGAGCCCGGTCGCATAAAGACATTCACCTGCCCCCGCGCGGGCACTCCCATCCGTCGCGATCACCTCGCCTGCCAGCGGCAGAGCCAGCAGTGCGCTCGGCCATGCGCTTCGCGTCGCGGGGTCGGGGGCACCCTCAATCCGGTCGAGCCGGAACAGAGGTCCATCGACTAGTACCGGCCCATCCGCGATGGAGCGGCGATGCTCCGGCGCATAGCGCTCGCCCTGCGCCACCACCAACCCGCGTTCGAGATGCAGCTCGCGTGGGCGACCGTAATCATAGAGGCGGAAGGTCGTATCGGAGTTATGTTGCACTTCGACCAGCGCCAGCCCCGGCCCGATGGCGTGGACCGTGCCGGCCGGCAGATAGAACAGATCGCCCGCGCGTGCCGGGTGCCAGGTGAGCAATTGCTCGATGCTGCCATCCTTGGCGGCGGTTGCGATCTCGTCAGGCGTCACCTCACGCTCGAACCCGATCGCGAGCCGGGCGTCAGGCTCGGCTTCGAGCACCAGCCAGCACTCCTCCTTGCCCGCCTCGCCTGGCAGCGCCTCGGCATCGGAAGGGTGCACCTGCACCGAGAGCTTTTCCGATGTGAACAGGTATTTGACAAGCACTTGCGACAGTTCAGGCGGCGGCTCGAACCAGAGCTCACCGATCCGCTCTCCCGCGGGCGCAGCAAACGGTGCAGGCAGGCAATCGCGGCCCCACACCTTGGCGACCATCCGCGTCGGCAGCTGGCGTGTGGTAGCAGGGTGGGCGCTCACTGGTTCATCGCCCCTGGCAGCTTCCCAACCGCCTGCGCACCCGCCCGGGTGGTGACCAGCACCTCGCCATCGGACACGATGATGCATACGTCCTCGAGCCCGACCGCCGAGATGCGCGGGCCATCGCTGAGCGCGAACACGCCGGCACACTCGGCAAGATCGACCGCGCCGCCTCGCACCACATTTCCTGCGGCGTCAGCCTGTTCAGTCAAAGCCTCGGCGAGCGCGGCCCAGCTGCCGATGTCCGACCACCCCATGTCCACCGGCACCATCGCGGCGCGCGCGGTGTTTTCCATTACGGCATAGTCGATCGATTCGCCCGCGATCGCAGCGAAGGGTTCGACAGCCGGGTAGAAGCGTGCGCCCTCACCATGCCCCTCGTCCACCGCCTGCGTGACGAGCCGCGCCATTTCCGGGCGGTGAGCAGCGAGTTCGGCCAGCAGGTATCCAGCGCGGAAGGCGAATATTCCGCCGTTCCAGCTGAAATTGCCGCTGGCGAGATATCCTTGCGCGGTTGCCAGATCCGGCTTTTCGACAAAGCGCCGGATGGCAAAGCCGCCCGCCAGCGGCTCCCCGCGTTCGAGATAGCCATAGCCGGTTTCGGGCCGATCTGGTGCGATGCCGAAGGAGACGAGGTAATCCTGCCGCGCCAGCTCCGCCGCAGCCAGCGCGGCGGCGCGGAAGGCTTGCCCATCGGCGATGTGATGGTCGCTCGGACACACCAGCATCACCGAATCGGGAGGCAGCAGCGCGGCGGCGAGCGCGATGGCCGGGGCCGTGTTACGCGCGCAGGGTTCCACCACCAGCTGCTCGCCCTTCCTTTTGCCGAATTGCGCCGCGATCAGATCCCCATGCGCAGCGCCCGCCACCACCATCGGCGGAGCAAAGCGATCATCCCCGGCCACCCGGCGGATCGCCTGCTCGAACAGGGTTTCATCGCTCACCAGCGGCAGGAACGGCTTGGGCAAGGCCATGCGGCTTAACGGCCAAAGCCGCGTTCCGCTGCCACCGCAGAGGATAACCGGCTGGATCTGCATCAAGCGTCGCGTCCCTCATTCATTCTGTCGAAGGCCTGCAGAGTATCTCTCGTTCCGTGGCGAACGCCTAGCGGGACGCTTCGAGCGCCGGCACGCCAGCATCGTTCTTGCGAAGCAGCTCGTCGAAGTACTCGATCGTCTTTGTGAGACCGGCCCGCAGCTGCGTTTTGGGCTCCCATCCCAGTTTTTCACGAGCCAGTGAGATGTCCGGTTGGCGCTGGCGCGGATCGTCTTGGGGGAGCGGCTTGTTGACCAACTGAGATTTGGAGCCCGTCAGATCAAGGACCTCCTCGGCGAGCTCCTTGATCGTGAACTCGTTGGGATTGCCGATATTGACGGGCCCGGGAAACTCGGGCCCCGTATCCATCATCCGCAAGAAGCCCTCGACGAGATCATCGACGTAGCAGAAGGATCGGCTCTGCTGGCCGTCCCCGTAAATGGTGATCGGCTGGCCTTGCAGCGCCTGAATAATGAAATTGGAGACGACCCGCCCATCATTGGGGTGCATGCGCGGCCCGTAGGTATTGAAGATCCGCACGACTTTGATGTCGAGATTGTGCTGACGATGGTAGTCGAAGAACAGGGTCTCGGCGCAGCGCTTGCCTTCATCATAGCACGCTCGCGGGCCGATTGTGTTGACGTTACCCCAGTAGCTTTCCGGCTGCGGATGCACCGAAGGATCACCGTAAATCTCTGAGGTCGACGCCTGCAAGATCCGCGCCTTCACACGCTTGGCGAGGCCCAGCATATTGATCGCGCCGATGACGCTGACCTTCGTCGTCTGGACGGGGTCGAACTGGTAGTGGATCGGACTCGCAGGGCACGCGAGATTATAGATCTGGTCGACCTCGACATAGAGCGGGAAGCAGATGTCGTGGCGCATGAATTCGAAGCGCGGATGCCCAACGAGGTGATCGAGATTGCTCTTGTCACCTGTGAAGAGGTTATCGACGCACAATACCTCGTCACCGCGGTCGAGAATGCGGTCGATGAGGTGAGACCCCAGAAAACCCGCACCTCCCGTCACTAGGACTCGTTGGCGAGTAGAACGGTTCTTCAACGGGCTCTCCATACCTTCATTGTTTTGTCGAGAGCGAGGTCAGGAGCCTAGGCTCCGCAAACCCCTCTCGACAGTTCGGGCAGACAATTAGACTAAACAGTTCCCCGTTTACGGCGCATGTCTAACCTTTCGGCTCGTCGACCACTTTGATCTGTTTCCCCAACCATGTCCAAGCTGTTTGAATGATGTTGTTGAGATCGGAATGCGAGGCTCGCCAGCCCAGCTTCGCTTCCGCTTTTGCGGGATTGGCAACAAGCGATGGCGGATCCCCAGGCCGACGCGGGGCGATCACAACACGAAAGTCGCGCTGAGTGACCGACCGAACCGCTTCGATGATCTCCTTGACGCTAAAGCCCGTGCCAGTCCCCAGATTGATCACATCGGAAACGCCTGGCTCGCATTTATGCAGCGCGCGAACATGCGCGTCGGCCAGATCAGTCACGTGGATGTAATCGCGAATGCAGGTGCCATCGGGCGTATCGTAGTCGTCACCCAACACATGAATATCATCGCGCATCCCCGTCGCAGCTTGCAGGATCAGCGGGATCAAATGGGTTTCGGGATCGTGAGCCTCCCCGATGTCCCCCTCACCATCACCGCCCGCGGCGTTGAAATAGCGCAGGGCAATCGACCCCAGTTCATAGGCGCGGGCGTGGTCCGCCAAGATATGCTCGCACATAAGCTTGCTTCGGCCATAGGGATTTATCGGAGAGCACAGTGTCGTCTCAACGATGGGAAGGCTCTGTGGGATGCCATAAACAGCGCAGGTGCTGGAAAACACGATGCGGCGCAAACCGCAGCTCACCATCGCGTCGAGGATCGAAAGCAGTCCGCCGACATTGTTCTGATAATATTGGTTTGGCTCATCAACAGATTCGCCAACGTAAGCAAAGGCGGCAAAATGGATCACGGCGTCAATGTCGTGCGCCTCAATCGCTTTGCGCACCGCAGTCGTGTCGCGCACATCGCCATGAACGAACGGGCCCCATTTGACCGCCCATCGATGGCCCCGGCTGAGATTGTCAAAAGCAACCGGCACGTGGCCTGCACTTGCAAGAGCTTTGCACGTGTGGCTGCCGATATAGCCAGCCCCTCCGGTCACGAGAACCTTCATGCGTTCCTCGGCGATTTGATCACGATCAGGTGGCCCCATGAACCGGGATCGAAAGCGTCAGTTATCGCCATGAGAGACTCTCTTTGAAGAGACCGCGATTGCGGTTTTGATAGCCAAGGATTTCAGCCCGTAAAACAGGTCCGGGAACGTGCTTTCGACACGCTTCACCGCTCTGGCGCTCAGCTTCGACAAATCTTTTGGGTGGTGCACTTTGACGCCGTTAATCTCCCGGACCCGCAGCGACACGATCCGATTTTGCAATTGGAGAAACCGGTGGGATGACGGGATGGCATGCAAAGTCACAGACTGGCGCGTTCGATTAACATCCTGACTGTTAAGCGAGCCGTGCATGGTCCGTGCATTCCAAAATAGGACATCGCCCTGGTCGAGTTTGGGGGCGCGTATTTCCAACCCGCTATTGCGAATAGCGGCGACCACGCTCTCAATATACTCGTCGTGATGGTCAGCGATGTTGTTCGCCAAGCTCTGCAGCCCCATGTCGATCCGGTGGCTGCCAACGCACACAAAGAACCGGCCCGCGTTCGCACCGATATCTTCAAGGGCAATCCAGGCCGCTGTCATGGCTCCAACCTTCTCAGAGTCCAGATAATAGGTATCCTGATGCTCCCAGGTGGCTGAGTTTCCTTCAAAATACATCGACTGGACGATTAGCGGATCCTCGTCCAGCAACGCTCGAAGGACCGATGTTAGCGCTGGATCGGTCAAGAATTTTTCCGTGCCGACGCGCCGGAAGTTGGCAAATTCTATCGGATCAACGCTTTGAATGTTCAGGATCGGGTTCATCACCCAGCCCTTGTCATTCATCACATGGCGCTCAGCCTTGGCAGTCGCTTGTCTGTAGATGAAAGAACCCGACGGCTTAACCTCAGTCGCCCACAACGCCTTGAGCTCTTCGCAAGAGGCAGGATCTATCGCCCCGCGCACGACAGCGTAGCCATGCTCGTTATAATAGCGACGCGCTTCGACATGCTGATCTGGGCTGAACTTTGGAGAGGGATCCTCATCCTCGGTTTCGGGTACCTGAACTTTTAGCCCTCTAGGCGTTTGTAATTCAATCACCCTTCACCAACTCCGGACTCGTTCTAGCTTGCGACGTGCTTTGCGCGACATTCGTTTGGGGAGGAGCGATCTTACCCAGCTCTCCAAACGCGATCACCGCGATCATACCTTCATAAACGGACAGCATGAAGGCATAAGCGAAGCCGCGGCGGCCATCGAGGAAACCCAACCTTGCCACGTAAACATAAAGAAATTTCAGGAATGGCCGCAAGGTGAGAGGCAACCGCGCGGCAATGGCTTTGAGCTTTCGGCGCGCCTGAGTGACGCCCCCTCCTCGGCCTTGCTGAAGGCCAGAGCCATGGCGGCTTTTGGCCAACTGTTCCACTTCCTCTTCGGCGTAGCGCAGATGACGCCTCAGCCATTGCGCAAGGCCATGCGAGAACGAGAAATGCAAATAGGCCTCGGGGAAGACACCGATGTTCTCATCCGGCAGATCTTCACGTTGACCGTGACCGATCTGCACAAAGCGGAGCGTGTCCCTTCGGCCCAAACGCACTTGGTATGAAGGCCACATGCCCGCGTATTTCAACCAACGGCCAAAAAACATGGTCTTTGATGGCACTTGGTAGGCGTCAATCCCAGCGGGAGGTTCACACGCTTCTAGCGCTGCGCGAAATTCGGGCGTGACCACTTCGTCCGCATCAAGGTGCAACACCCACTCATGCCTAAAGTCCGCGTTCGCAACGCCCCAATTGCGTTGGCTGGCAAAGTTGTCGAACGCGCGGGTCAGCACGCGAGCGCCATGAGCTTTTGCAATCTCGACGGTCCGATCCGTGCTGCCGGAATCCACAAGGACAACATCGTCACACCACGAAAGCGCATCAAGACAGGCCGGAAGGTTCGCCTCTTCATTAAGGGTCAGTACTAGCGCAGAGACTCTCATTGTATCGCTGCCCGATCTGTTATCGTGACTTAACGGGACGGGCCGGATTTCCGACGGCGATCTTGCCCTCCGGCACATCTTTGACAGCCACCGCGCGGGCGCCCAAGACCGCACGCTTTCCAACGGTAACACCGGGGCCGACATAGGCGTCCGCACATACCCAAGCGTCCTCTTCGATCGTAATGGTGGCCTTTACAAGAGGCATATCTGGAAGTCTGTAATCGTGCGTACCTGCGCAAAGGTGGGCATTTTGCGACACGGTAGCGCGCGCACCTATCGTGACCATTCCCAAATTATAAATCTGCGCGGCATCTCCAACCGCAGCGGCCTCGCCGATCTCCAAGTTCCATGGAATGGCAATCCGAACGTTGGAATGCACGTGCACGTGCGCGGCAATCTTTGCCCCAAACACACGAAGAATGAAGCGGCGCCACCCCCAAAACTGACGCGGCGTCCACGCGAAGAGCGGGGTGCGCAAAACCTCCCAGAGAAGACGGCCAGTAAGCTCGCGCTTTGACCATTTGATGGCCTTTCGGTTGGCCACAATGTCGAACGATTGCGTCAAAGACCCTTCCTTGAAAAGAGAATGACCGCGAGCTTACGCCCAGCGGAACCAGAAACTCTGCGCGCGGCCCGTTTTCAGGAACGGCAAAGCATCATGAACGTCGCGCCTGTCCTTTTGCAGATGATATCCCGGCCACAGCACTTCACAGTCACGCCCCCAGAGCAACGCGTGCAAGACATACTGCTCGCCCCACGTCGGATTATCCCATGCCAGATCCGAAGGGTATTCATATGGCAAGAAGACATCGTGGACGTGTACAATCACACCAGCCGGAAGTGCGGGGATGATCTTACAAAATAGATTGGCGACATCGTTGCCGACAAAGGTCTCGTGACTGGAGTCGATGAACAATATATCGCCCTCGCTCAAGTCAAACTGCGTATTGAAATCCTCGATGCGTTCCAAACGGCATTGCTCGAACCGATCGGTCAAGCCGGCAATATCGGCGCGCGGCCAAGGGTCAATAGCGATCAACTGCGTGTCCAGATTCCCATCGATTATGGCCTGACGCGTGATGCGTGTGGAGTTGCCGCACCCGATCTCTACCACCCGTTTTGGCTTGAGTGAGCGCACCATGAGATAGAGGGCCTCAGTGTCCGGCGTTCGGTAGAAGGTGTTGGCGGCGTCGTACCCTGTCTGATTGGTGGCTGGGCTCTGTAGCCGCTCGATCTCCTTCTTGTGCGCCTCCCAGGCAGCGGCCATCGGGGCCGGATCAAAGCGCTTCATACCACCGGTCAAAGGATACTGAGCCTCGGACAGGTGTCCGGCCTTGATCAGCGAGGATAGTCGCGCTTCTTCGCGATTGATCGCCGTCCAACTGTCCAAGCGAATATTCAACGGGCGAAGCGCCTTGTTTAGAATATCCTTGATTACCGTCGTGGCGGCCATGGGGGATCCGATCCTTTCGCATAGGTCAGTAAAATGTGTGCGGTCGAAGAGCGGCAAGCGTCTGCAAGCGCTTTAGCTTCTTGGCAAGGTCGCAACAGGGGCAGTCTTACAGCGCGATAATTCTTGCTTCTAAAAGTGCTGAGCCATAGCGCCGCTACCCTCATGAGTAGATCCCTCGATAGTCGCCAACTTTTCAGCGTCCTGCTTGAGATTGCGCTCAAAAGCGTCTTACCGTATCGCGAGATCCGAATTGGTGGGTCACTCCAAGATCCCTTTTAGAGCCAATCTTTAGACGCGATCATAGGGTTGGCCCGGGCCCATGCGCTTCAAGGGAGCTCGCCGATATCGCGCTTTGTGACGTCGCCAAAGCCGCCTCTATCTTGCTTAACAGCACTTTTTTGTCCATTTCCCAGCAAAACTCGCTTTGCCCCAGAGAAAAAGCGCGTTGACGGGCACCGGCAAGAACCGTCCCGTCCATCAAGAGCCCATCCATTGCTGAGGCAAGGGAATCTGGGGCATCAGTTTCATAAAGGAAAGCAGCTCCGTTTGCCGCTTCAGCGAAAGCTGCTTGGCCGGGAGTATTGCTCATCAAGATTGGAAGGCCAGCCTGTAAATATGTAAAAGTCTTGTTTGACAATGCAATGCGATTGTTCGCTGTGTGTCCCGGCTCCGCTGCCAACCCAACGTCGTAAGGTTTGGCCATCGCCACCATTTCGTTTGGTGATCCAGGTGGCAAGATATGCAAGCGATCGCTCACTCCGGCATCAGCGGCTAGTGCCTTTAGCGCATGCAAGTAACCTGGTGCCGGATTGCCGCGAAGAAAAAGGTGCGGCCGAGCGCGAGCTTTGGAGATTGCCCAGACGGCGCACTCCAACCCACGATTGGGACCTATCGTCTGAGAGAACCAATAGATGGACGGACCGATCGGTGGCGTCACGGAAGACTGGGGCGCGGAGCCCGCCAATTCCCGTGAGAAAGTGTTGAGCACCACCGTTGGTCGCTGAATACTATACCGCGCAGCGTACGCATCAGCGATCCCGGGGGCGGCGGCTGTCACATAAGCACACCCCGGCAGATACGTGCGCTCGATCGCGTCCAGCAAGGCGTTGTCAAATGCACTGGCCGGCTCATCAGGTAGATCGCCCGGATGGAAATCTTCCGCATCAAAGGCATACAAAGAGCCATGGACGCGCGCAGCACGGGCCGCCGCGGCCAGGCCTTCGACATAATGCCCGATGTAAAGCGTGCTCTTCGTTCTTAGCGCTAGACGAAAGAGGTCGCTCGCTACGTCCCCCGCGCCGCGAAAAGCGAGCGGTTCCGACACGCCAAACACCCGCGCCAGCCCTCTTGCGCTTATCCGGCGAGCCAATTGGCGGATCCTTACGGTCAAGGGCGCCCTCGGCCCAAACGGAGCCCCAATCGCGCGCACGTTGCAGGGGACAGCACCGGCGCTCATCGAATCTGACCAACCGCCAGGGCTCGCGTGAACGATAGTCACATCGTACCCGGCGTTTGCAAGAGCTTCAGCTTCCTTGATCGCGCGTGGGTTCGCGGCCGGCGGATTACGCGAAACAATACAGATTTTCGTCATCGGCAGCCCCTCCCCGTTGGTGAAGCGATCCCACGCGTGCGGATTACCATCATTTGATAATTCCAACGGACCCAAGGTTTAGCGCACACCAGCGCTCGATGAAGGGTGCAGGAATCATAATTGCGCGTGTCAGGCTCACGTCATTCTTTGCTCAATTCGAGAAGTTTGCGATAGACTTCATCAGAGCCGCACGACGGCTTCTCCCGCGCTAAAGCGTAATCCGACCCAAGCTAGGCAGCATTTGAGAACCGCACGCTGCGGGGTGGCTCGCCCCCTTCGATCAGCCAAGTGTAAGCGTCTCTCAATATGCTGGCGACGGCGCGCCAGGAAAAGTCCCGCTTCATCCAAGCGCGACCTCGGGCCCCCATGTCGGCGCGTTCGGCGTCTGATAACGACATGGTCGAGCGCAATGCTGCCACCAAGGGCTGGACACCGTGATCGATCCATAAGCCGCAGCGCTCTGTCTCTAGCCCAGCCCACGGCGCGCCTTTTGTCGAAATGACCGGCGTCCCGGCGGCGAGTGATTCCGCGACCGTCATCGCGAAATTCTCGTGTAGGGTCGGCAAGACAAAAATCTCGGCCTCGCGATAGGCGTCCAGCTTACCGTCGCCAAACAAGGGCGGTTCGACCGTGATGGATGAGGCGCCAAGCTCACCCACAAGTCGCTCAAGCTGTCGGCCATAGCCGATCTCGGATGGGCCGATGATACGCAGCCGCCATCCAGGAAATTCGCTTTCGAGAGCGGCAAAGGCCCGGACAAGCCGATCCAGCCCCTTTTTTGGATGCACGCGGCCCAACGACAAGACGGTGCGGTAACCGCTTTCCGGTGCCGGCGCGGCCAAATCCGGAATGTCTACGCCGTTGGGCGCAAGGACAACTGGGGTTTTGAGGCCAAAGGCGCGGATATCCTCAATCTCCGCCTCGCTTGTTGCATGCAGCAGCGATGTTTTAGCTAATGCACGCTTTTGAAAAAGCGCATGAAACGCAAGTTTCTTGCCTCGCGAGAAAGCGAGCGCGTCCCTGCCGAGCATGCCCCGCGGCGAGAGCACAAGCCGGGTTCCGGCATGTAGCATCTTTAGCGAATAGACATTGGGCAACAACCACAGCCCATGCGTGTGGGCGATGTGGATGGACGAAGCCCGCGCGACAAGGTCGTCAGCCATAGACTTGGACGGGACCAGGCGCGAAACCACAGGAACACCCGCGAACGAGGGCTCATGGCGGTGGTACTGGACCTCAGAAGCGATGCGCCGTGCTGGCGCGCGCCCTATTGCGACGGTCGAAAGCTCCACTCCCATGCCGAGCCTGGCTTGTTCTTCGGCGAGGCGCGGCACAGAGACAGACGGACCCGCCGCCTCATCATCTATCGATGCAACAAGATGGACCGCGCGGATACTCACGGGGTCAATTCCAGCTCCTGCTGTGTGCTGGTGCCAACGCCCTCGATACGCTCCCAGTCCCCAGCTGGAGCGTAAGCAAGCGGCATGCGGCTGGCTGTATCACGATCCTCTTTCTTGCGTGCTACAACAACGATCGATTGCGCAAACAGGTTTTTGAAATAAGCGCCGGGCAGCCACGACATAAGCCGATAGAGCTGCGCCAAACCGGTACGACGATAGGGCGACCAATAGGTGGTGCATTCCACTTCGAAGCCGCATACCTCCACCAGATCGCACAGCATAGCCATCGTAAAAAGGTAGTTATGCCGAGCGTACTGACTGTATCTATAGGCGGGCATTTTTGGCTTGGTACGCAAGGGGTTATCGAACTGGCTGCCATTGGGTGTGGTCAGAATGACGCGGCCGCCGGTCTTCAACCAGGAATTTATGTTAAGAAGCATGATGTGCGGACTGCGCGTAAGGTGCTCGATGATCTCGCAGGCCAGTACCAGATCCGCCCCGTTGTTTTCACACCCGACGCTTTCGATGGGAAACAGCGTGCGTTCCAGATTGGCCGAGATATTCGTCCAATGATGGCTTTTGCCGTTGGGAAGCTCCATTGTGTAGGGATGAGCCGTGACTGGTATTTCATCGGGCCAGGCGGTCACTTCCTCCGCGCTGACCGTTGCTATGAGGTCGACAGAAGGTTCAAAGAGCAGCCGCGCCGTCATTGCCCAGGGATGCCCCCCCAATTCAATGGTTCGGCCACCTTTCATGGCGCGGACCAGATCTAACGTCAGGTCGTAACGGGCGGCGTGGAAGGAAGAATAGCGCGATAGGTCAAGTCGCTCGCCATTCACAGTTATAATCATCAGCTCTTCACCATCATTTGGTGTTTTCCTGCTACAGATAGGGCCATGCCGTCCACGCGCTCAAATGCCGTCCCCTCCATACCTTGATCAATGAGCGATAGGCGGCGGCGGATTTCGGACACCGCGCTGTCAGGCAGATCAGCCGCCGCGGTGTAACGTATCCGGGGCCAAGCGCCCTCACCGATAACAACCTGAAAGGCCTCAAGTCCGGGAATATCTCGTACACAGTGCGTGAAAGCCTCAGAGTGCACGACAGTCGCGCTGGGAAGGGTGACGATGTCGTTGCAACGCCCCACTACGCGGCGTAGGCGCATGAGTGAACCTTGCTCGATATCGCCCGGTGCTACCTCGGCCAAATCCCCGAGCGCATAACGCATCAATGGCAATGCGCGCGGATACAAGCTTGTGACGAGGACTTCGTTCGCTGCCGGCCCCTCACCGCCGCGAAACGATAGCCGGTAATGCGCATGGAAAACCGGAAAAGACCCGTCGTGATCCTGATAAGCAAGCGGACCGGTCTCAACTGCGCCATATTCCATGACAACTGGCGCTCCAAAAGTGTGGCGGACGACCTCGGTGCTGTCGCTGCGTGGAAAGCCTTCCGCTGTGGCAATAACGGCTTTGAGTTTGAGTTTGGCAATGTCGTTGGCACGGTCGCTGTTGTGGCGCGCAAAGCGATCGAGCGCGGACGAATACCCGATGACATAGCGGGCTTTGCTCGCCAGCAGCCGGTCGCAACCGGCGGTCAGGTTGGAAGGGGCAAGAGCATAAGCACTTACGCGGGTGTATCCTAGCAAGCGGTCGGAGGCACTTCGTTTAATTCTGTTGATCGCGCCTTTGACCCCCGTGCCGAGCAAATGCGCATGCCCCCAGAGCAGGAAGACCGGATCGTCCGGGTGAATATCCAGGCACGCGCGGCCCAGCCAAATATCAAGGCCAGATGCCTGCGCCTCTTCAGGCCAGACAGGGAAATTGAAGGGCTCCCCCGTGCTGCCGCCCGTGGCGCGCCACTGCACATTGCCAGCGGCGCTTTCGACCTCTGCAAGAGACTGGCGTAGACGTTTCTTGTCCAACACCGGTGTCCTCGTGTCAAATTCAGCCCAACTGGCAAATCGTTCAGGCAGATTTTCCGCCTTGGCAATTGCGCGCGCCCATGGCGACCGGGCCAGCGACTCTATCCAAGCCGCGTTCAGATCGGCTAATTGCATTTCCGCCGCCTCGGCCAGACTGTTAGCTGCCGCGTAGCGATGGCGATAGGTTGAAAGGCTGGTTTGCAGTCTGTTCGAACGCCATTTGGCTACAAATGTCATTGCAACAGGGACTCCAGCGCCGCTTCCATCCGCGACTGATGCGCTTCTGCGGTGAACTTGTCATGCAGACGGATCCAGCCCGCCTCACCCATCGCGCGCGCGCGCGATGGATTGGAGAGAAGTTCCACGATTGCAGCAGTCAATTCATCGTCATCGATTGGTTGGTTGACGAGAAGGCCAGTCTCGCCGTCGACGACAACATCGGCAGCGCCATCGTCATGGCACGCGAGGCACGGCAAGGCGTGATTCATTGCTTCCAGATAGACAAGGCCGAAGCCCTCCTGGCGGCTCGGCATAACATAGGCGTAGGCCGCCGCGTAGAGGTCTCTTAGCTTATCATCGTCGACCCGGCCCGCTAGGAAGATGCGCCCTGCAGCAGGCGAGGCCGCTGCAATTTGCGCAAGGGCCTGTGCATCGCCGCCCCCTCCCACAAACACCAAGTCAGCGTCGGCCACTTCGCGGCAAACGCGCGGCAAAGCGCGAATCAGCTCACGATGCCCTTTTTCCTGCTCGGCGGGATCCATTCGCCCGACCAGCAACATGGCGCGTTCGCTTATAGCCCGCTTAGTGCCATCCGCTGCGGTTAGGACGGGGCGCTGGGCGCCCCACATCGGCGGAGATGAAGTGAGAGCAAATTGCGGAGGCAAACCCAGTGGGCAAGCCTGACCGGCAAAGCCGGTGAAGGTTTGGCGCATATGCTCAAGCGTGTAATTGGAATTCGTGAGCGTGAGATCAGCCGCCTGAAAAGCCTTGATGCTCGACGGCTTTATACGTTTCCAACTTTCCGAGCCATGGGCGCAAATCACCGTTTTGGCACGAAGGAAACGGGGGAAGAACGAAAGAGAAGCGAGCGGCTTTGCAAGATGGACGTGATCAAACAAGACGAGCCGTGACGTAAACAGCGCCTGCCCAATAGCGGCGCCCATCGTATACTGATTGCCGCCATGACATTTCTCCATGACCCACGCCCCGTTCTCGCCGGTACGGTAAGTGGTGCTGGAGGACTCATGTAAAATATGAACGTCGAGCGCTGCGCCAACCCGCGCGGAAACCCGCTCCATAGCGGCCAGCACGTTGCGATTGGCAGCGGCAATCCCGCCATCCGACCGCGCAATGCCCGTCGAGAACATGGACATCTTGCGCTTCAAAGCGCCCCCAGGGTCGTCACGATCTGGTCCTGCGGTGCAATATATCGTTTGATCACGATCGCGTATGAGGGATCGACGAAGGCACGCTAAGCACCGCTTCCTTTCCGCGAACCCTTTGCCCAACCAAAGCACTGAGTCCGCCCCTGAGCAGAGTGTGGTCGGGGAGTCGCAGTGCGATGGCTCCCGTAGAGAACTGAAGCGTTGCCACTGACTCCGCCACTATTGTTGCGGCCATGCTATGAACCGCGAACCATGTCGTCGCTTCGTATTCGTCAGCCAGGCAAAAACGGTTGGATACACAAAGGCAGCCAAGACGGCGAAGATTATAGTGCGCTGTATCGCTCCAGCTAAGATCTTCGCAAAGCTTGCATCAAAGGTCATGAAGAAGGCTGAGAGCAGGCTGTACGACATTCCGATAAAGATAAATTTCTCTGTCGATGAGGCCGCCAAGATCCGCAAGAGAACAATCAAGAGAAACGCGTAAGCGAAGCATAAAATCACGATCCCGGCGATACCAAAGTCAATAAAGAATTCAGGCATATAGCCCAATCCAACCGAGGTGCCAGTCTCGTCGCCCGACACTTTGACACCGGCGTAATGTCGCACCAACCACGAATCTCCCCCAAGATTGGGTTTTTCTGGAAAGAGGAAACGCGGAACAGTCGCGTTCACGATCGCTCGGTAAAGAATCGCGCCATTTTCGAACGGAGTTATCTCTGGGACGTATTGTAAGACATATGAGAAGTACAAGCTGCCGGAAGACACCCGTTGCACGAGTTCATCAACGGCGTGGGCCAGATCAAAATTCGCGACGGCCTTCTCCAACACAGACGAAAACTGGGCTAAATTCTCGGTTGGCGATTGAGACGCCCCAGACCTCCAAACCACATCGCGCCATGCTTCTTTGAGCCCGCCGGTCCAAAGAAGCCCACATCCAAGAATAAACGCTGCTCCGGGAACTCCCAGCATGACGATCTTTGCATTTAAAGACTTTTGGTATTTCGAGCGTTCCCAGGGTCTCCATTGGAAGAGCGCGATTACGAAGAGTAGGAAAAAAACCTCTTTGAAGCGACTGAACCCTGTCAGCAATTGAACCAAAACGACAATGAAAACGGCCATCCAGAGGTATTTCTTGGCCGACGCATCCGAAATCGCAACTAGACCTAGCACGATCAGGAAAACAAAGCGGAAGTCGAGCAGATTATAGATGATTTGAGCGCCGCCAAACCAAATGGCTTTCGGAGCGATGTCGAACACAATGCTAATCAGGTAGAGGGCAAATATTAGCATAAAAAGCCGCTTCGGATTGATCATCGGAGCCGGTTGCGCAAGCAACTTTTTAAACCTCTTGGCGAAGGCGTTAAACCCAGCTCGCGCGCCGACGCCCAGGGCCAGAAACCCCAAACTCGACATCCAGATCATCAACTCTAATCCGGCAGTGTTATCGCCGCCGGGGATGTAGCCAAAGGCTCGAAAAAACATCGTGCCGCCAACGGCGCTTATCCATTGAAAGGCGAGGCAGAAGGGCAGGATCGGGGGCAAATCGCTGCGCCATGTCATCCCTGCAACGCTAAAAACCACAAGCGTCGCAAATCCAATCGCAACACTTTGAAAGGCGACCATGGTCAAGGCGCCAAAAAAAACGCCCAGAAATGGTAGCACACCTTGCAAGGGATAGAGCGTTTTTTGTGCAGGATTCATTGGCAATAGTCGCTACTTAGGGAATTTGGCTATTGCGAGCATTTGACAATATCCATCAGGGCGCGAACTCTCCGATGTAAAAGGATTAAAACCCACTTTGCCGGCCAAACGCAGCGCGCGCCAACCAATCTTTGTCCGATAAAAGTCGGACCAGCGACGCGGCCAAGCGTAGACCAGCTCCACCGAGTTGAAACCGACTCCCATGAGCTGTGTTAGTTCGCTTGGCGTGTATTCTTTAACGTGCCGCTTGTCCCAAACCCGGTCAGCGCGCCATTGTGGCGTAGTGACGTATGTCACCGATCCCGGCGCCGCGACACGTGCCATTTCAAGCACGGCTCGCTCTGGCGCATCAAGGTGCTCGATTACGTCGGCCATCGTGATGACGTCGAAACTGTCGTCCTCGAAAGGCATGTCGTAAGCAGAGCCATGCTGCACACGGGCGTTGGGTATATCGGCCAACATTTTTTTGGCGGCAGCCACACCGGCGGTCTCGTATTCGAGCCCGATCACATTGTCGCAGGATTCCGCCAAGCGCGCCGTCAAATAGCCGTCCCCTGCACCCACATCGAGCGCGCGCGCGCCGCGCGCCCGGTCCAGAATCAATCCATATCTCGCCACCAACGGAGGATTGTAAACGGACGAACGACGATCGCATTCGCGCCAGTGATACGCGCCGTGATCATCGTACTTGTCGAACTTGGTCATCTCTAACTGATCCATCGCATGACCTTCATACGCTTATAGCCCGTTACGTCGTTATGACCGTAAGGCTAGGGGGGCAATGCTATCGAGGGCTCGGATAAGCAGACGCGTCCCCTCATCAAACGAACTCATCTGTGCTTTGGCTAGTATTGGATCTCTCGACAAGCCATCTGCGTCGTGGATGGCACGCCGCATCAATTCGGCCAAGGACGCGGCGCTTGGCTCGCGCAACTGCCAACCAGTTACCCCGTCTTGAATAAGCTCGGGGGCGCATCCCGCTTCCAGCGAGACAATCGCGGGCAGGCCGCAAGCCTGCGCCTCATTGACGACCAAGCCCCAGGTCTCATCCGCGTTCGAAGGCAGTGCGAGGCAATTTGCCGCGGCGTAATACGCAGGAAGCTCAGTCTGGTTTACAAAGCCGAGCCGACGGACTTTGAGGCCTTGGGCGGCGACCCGCGCGTCAATCTCGCCTTCCAGTGGCCCGTCTCCGATCATCCAGACCGTCGCTTTGGCGTCGAGACCCAGCTGTTGCATAGCGTCGAGCATGAGCATTGGGCGCTTTTTCGCGATCAGCTTTCCAACGGTCAGGAACACCGTTTCGTCAGGGCTTGCGCCGTATTTCTTACGCAGTGCCGCAGCAGCTCCTGATGTGCGAGCTTCGTGAGCGGCGCGCGCGAAGCGTTCCACATCGATCATGTGTGGTATCCGGTGGATACGCCGATCCGCGACACCGTAGTGCCGCAAATAGGCATCCGACCTTTCGCCTGGCGAAAGAAAGTCAGCGGCGCGTGGCAGGACGAAGCTGTAAAGTGGACGTTTTAAGGCGAGCTTGAGGGCGCTGCGCATCGAACCGAGTTGACTGTCCAGTCGGATCAGCACCGGAATGCCAGCGGCGCGTGCTCCGCGCCAAGCTTGAAGAAATGACAGTTTGTTCCACCCAAACATCAAGAGCGCGTCATATCCGCCTTCTTGAAGATGTTGGCAAATCTCGGGTGTGTTGCATCCGAAGAAGTGCTGGATCGAGGGATCTTTCGCGACATTGTTCAGAAACGTCGATGGGTAGCCTTCGAGCAAAGGAAGGTCCCAATCAAAGGCTGTGGAGAAACCAGCAGCTGCCTGCCCTTGGGCGGTCTGCTGATGCGCGTAGTACACGTGGACATCAATCTGGTTCGCCATATGAGCAAACCACGGGCTGTAATACTGAATAGGGTGCGTACAAAGGATAGCAAGCCGGCGCTTGGTCAAGGGGCAATCCGCCATGCCGCGGCGGGCGCAAACCCGAGTTCTTCATCCAGAATTTTAAGGTCGTCGGCAAAGATCGCACGCAAGCGCAAACGATCCTCTGGACTCAGCTTAGGATAGCCGGCTTCGAAGAAGATGGCTTCGGCTAACTGACGCAGCTTAAGCATTCGCTTGACCGCTTCGACCCTGCGCACGCCGAAAATACGTTTTGCCGCTTGATAGGGCTTATGAGTCACCGCACTGTACAAGGGTGGATAAATTGAGCCGAGCAAGCCACCTCGCGGGGATACGCCGCGCCGCCCCTCCCGGTTTGGCGCTTGCGTTTCCCGGAGAGTCACCGCCGCAGGAGCAAGATCGAGAAACGCCCACACTTTTGCCAGCGCGGCTGGCAGATCTTTGGCCACGTCGTCGTAATTAAGAACCAAAACGCGATTTTCGGGAAAGAGCTCATACCACCTGCGAAGATGCTTGCCATAAAGCGCCGGCTCAAGCAGCAGTCTAGGGAATCTCTCCATGGCATGAAAAATATCGGGCTGTGGCTTCACCGCTTTCGCTTGGGCAAAATTCTGGCGGACTTGGTGCCAATAATGGGACTGAACCTGATCAACCGGATCACGAAGGATCACAAGGATCTTGGCATCAGGCGTGTGCCGCGCTGCGGCCGTCGACGCGTTGGGCTCGCTCAGGTAACGCACCGAAAAGTCGCAGCGCACTTGCGCATGCTCGGCGCCAAGGAAATAGGCCTGATACTCGTCCAGCCGATCTTCAAGATCATTGTAATAGAGCGCGCCAAGCTCTTTTTGGGGTGGAAGAAAAATATCGGGGTGGCTCGACAGCTGGTCAGCGAACCATGTGGTGCCACATTTCGCCGCGCCAATGCCTAGCAGGTTTGGCCGCAGAGATGGTAGGAGCCCGGATGCCGCTTGGGTCATGCGCCGCACCCTTGCGCGCTGTCACTCGCACCGCGAAAAAGTTGGAACCAGCGCTCGCTCAGCCCGGCGGGCTCGAACCGCCCTAACGAAGCGTGGGCCGCGGCCCCCATTGATCGCCGTTTTTCCGGATCATCAACCAGCGAGGCCAGTGCGTCGGCCAAAGTTTGGGGACTGCAATCAGCTGTCACAAGGCCGGTGACACCGTGCTCCACAGCCTCAGGCAGGCCCGCCGTCGGAAGAGCAACCGTGGGTAACGACGCCTGCTTTGCATCCAAAACGACATTCGGAAAAGAATCCGCGGGGCTGATTGAAGGGCAGACATGGACGTCACATTGCCGCAATAATCCTTGCACATCGTCGATCGAACCGATCATTCGAAAGCGATCCCCCAGCCCAGCCTCCGCGATCCTCGTATCCAACTGGCTTTTGAAAGGATCGAGATAAAACTGAGGCCCCGCCAGAATGAAATCGAGATCATCCCGGTCGGGCAGGATCCGCCGCGCCGCCTCGAACAAGACATCGACACCTTTGTGCGCAGCGATCTGACCCAGAAAAATCACCCGCCGACGCCCATGGGGCAGAGCAGGAGCGGGCGCCTCGATTTGACGGCTCAAGGCTGGGGCAAAATTGCGTACGACCAAGACCTTCTCGGACTGGCCTGTAACCTTGGAAACCAATCCTGCGGTGTAGCGCGAGTTGCACACCAAATAGTCGAAGCTGGTTCCCACCGACCGCCAGATGGCGCGGTCAATCTTTGCCCGTATGCCCTGCCGCCCAAGCACGGGCGGATTGGGAACTCGGAAAATGCTGACATTGTCCGGCCGCCGCGCGACATGCCGTGCGAACCAGGCGACATGCAGACTGGTGGCCAGTAGCGCGTTAGCCCGATGCCGACGGTGCGCCATTGCCAACTCAAATCTAGTGACAAGAAAACTGACCGCCGTCGCACGCCATTCCGTCCATGATCGCGGACGACCAAGCGACGCTATATGCGCTATCCCGCTTTGCTCCAACCCGGCAGCGGCCACCTCAGCCCTTACCTTTTCGCCCCATCGGATATTCGTCAGCACATGGACTCGGGCTCCGCGCGAATGCATTTCCTGCATCACTCGGAGAGCAGCGCGCTCCATCCCGCCTAGTGGGATCGATGGCAAGAGCGCCAGGAGGCGTACAGCATCCCCAGAGGGAGCGTCTTGGCCACCGCGGGCTGGCGGCGCGCTAAGATCTTGCTGTCCAGGCGTCATGGCTGGGTCGCTTAACCCATCGAGGCAACGTTGGAAGAAAAGTCAGCGGCACGATCGAACAGAGCGCATTCTCGAGCCGCCAGCGCAGCGGCATCATTGGCTGAACAAATCGGATCGCGCTCCTGAAACACCGCATCGTCTCTATGGGCCTTAAGCAGAGCCGATAATTTGCCTGTGACCTTGGCGACTGTCTCGGTGTTCAAGGGAGTATCACATTCTATTAGGGCCACTGACTTTAGATTTCTGACTTGAGCTGCCAGCCGCCCACCGGATGGCGCGATACACAAAATGGGCTTCCCTGTCGCCATCAGCTGGTAAAGTTTGGAGGGCTGGTAAGCGAGATCAGCCGACCCAAGCAGGACCAAGACATCGGCGACTAGCAAGCTGGAAAGGGCATCCAACATCGGCACGCGATCGGGCCTCTCGGCAATTCGGCCCCCGAGACCAGCGGCTTCAGCGCGGGGGGCAACTTCTCGCGGATTGCCTTCACGCAAATAGCCTGTGCCCAGAAAGCCCGCGGTCAGCTTGGACAACCCTAACGGAGCGTCGGCTGGGACCGCATTCATGAACTGAAACAGTGCGTCGATCGCGGGCAACATGGCTTCGCCAATCCGCCCAGCATAAAGCGCCAAAGGAGCTTTCGGTTCAGAGGCAGCGAACAGCCTCCAAGGCTCGCCCAGTTCCTTCGCAACCTCGAAATCAGCGGCTGAGTAGCCAAAGGGAATGGTCTCACTCGGGACGTTTGACAGTTCTGGATACGCGCCCCTCAGGGCCTCCAAATAGGCCTCGCTCACAGCGATCAGACCACTGGCGTGCGGCACGCTACGCGCTTCGGCCAAAGCATGCATCCGGCGCATGAACTGGTGTTTCAGGCCTTGGCGCCGGTGCGGTATCGAGGAAGTGGGCGCGGTGAACCAAGGGTCTTGGAAATCCAGCACAAAGGGCGTCCCAAAGCGGCGAAGCCAGCGAGCGCCGAGCCTCATGCTCATGAACGCAGTTGTCGAGATGAAGACAAGGTCGATCTTCTTGCGCGCTATGATGTCATCACCTGTGCGCGCCATTGAGGCCATCGCTCTAAGAGAGATGTCCGATACACCCAGCGGCTTCAGCGCAGCACTCGGTAAAGCGCTCGTGCGAAAAATCTCGATACCGCTGGGCACTGTGCGCGAAAGCCTGGCGTCAACCTGCCGCACCACTTGCGCGGGGTCCACCGTCAAAACGTGTGGGCGCCAGCCATGGCTTTCATAGTAGCGCGCATTCATCCGCACCCGGTGCATGTCGACCGCATCGGTAGGAGGAAAATGAGGCGAGACAATGAGCAGGTTGCGCAGGCTCATGCTAGCGAGTCCGAAACAGGGTTAGATGCGCCAGCGCCCTTGAGCATCACTAATCGCCTAACCAAGGGCTGCATCCGATCAGGAGCGAAGCGGACAGCCTCAGCTAGGCCGTCACAATCAAGCAGCCTTACTAAAATGACCATCGCCAGAGCGCTAGCCGCGCTGACAGCGATCAGTTCTACCCAATTAGGCAACATATTGATCATCGCCCGATACGCGCTGAGATCGAGAATAATGGCCAGCGCAACCAACGCCGCGCAGGGAGTAACAACGCGCATGACAACGGAGAGCGAAAGCGCCTTGGCGCGGATCAAAAAGGCCAGCATGACAGCCATCAACCCAAACATCGCGACGGCGAGAAACCAAGCATAGGAAAACAGCGACACCGGGATTGCGAGCGCTAGACCCGCCAGGCTCAGCAGGAAAACAGCGGTTTGATTCAGAAACACGAAACGAGCCCCCATGGCGCCCAACGCGATAACATTCAGACTGGCCATTATTGTGAGCGACAGGACCGTTAGCGTCATCGGCCGAAAAAAGGGAGTGGCGTCAAGCCAGCGCTCTCCATAGATCACCGCGATGGCAGCCTCATCAGCAAACCCAACGGCGACAGCGGGGGGCAAGACGGTCCAGCAAGAAAAGCGAAAGAGCAGACCGGAGGCGCGCCGATACGCGTCGGTTCGAGGCTCGAATTTTGCAAGGATCGGATAGGTAATGGAGGCCAATTGGGAGCTCAGCCAACCAGTGGTCAGCTGCGCCAAGGCGAAAGCGCGGCCAAAGACCCCCAGCGTTTCAAGGCCAAACGCACCGCCAATAACCAAGCTCTCGACGAACGGACGGCCCTGTCCCATTGCCCCGCCGGCTGATCGAAGGCCGCCAAATGTAAAGCTCTCGCGATAGCCCCGCAAATTCGTGGATACGGCAAGAAGATCGCGCCGCTTCAGCGCCATGTCGACCAGATACGGGACCGGCACCAGGACTATCTGGCACATCAGCGCCAGACCGCCCTGTCCGGCAAAAGCAAAGAGCAGTGTTCCACAAGCCGCGAAGGTAAAAGAGGCGATACCTAAGAGCCGGATTCGCTTCCATTCGAGGTCCCGACTAAGCGATACGGTATAAATTATGCGCGGCGCGTTTAGCATCGGCGCCAAGGCGCCAAACGCCAGAAGCGGAGCAGCTGGGGCATAGTCCGGAAACGTTGCCGCAACGCCTGCGATACCCAGTATCAATAGCGCAATCGCGCCATGCAAGATGAGGGCAAACCCCAAGTGACGATCAAATCGGGGGTTCTCATCCTGTCCAACAAAAAAGGAATGCTCGGCAAAACTCTGAACTGAGAAAGTCATCAGAAAAACGATCGCCCCTGATGCAATGTTGAACGCTCCGAAATCCTCCTTTGCGAGAATTCGCACGAGGATCAGCGATAAAACCACCCCGCCAACCTTTTGTGCAAAGCCCAAGACAACGCCCTGGCTAATCATGCCTACGACTTGGGCCTGTGTTACTGACGCAGATGCAGCGCCCGATGCCGGAGAGCCCTTGGGCGCCGGTTGCGCGTCATTGTCGGGCGGTGGCGAATTCATCATCGAGTTCGGTGGGCGCTCACTGGAGCCGTTTTGAGGAGCTGTTAGCAATCATGACCTGTGTGACCTGGCCCATGGATCAGGCCCTGATGGCAGACTCAAGGCTGACAGGCGGGCTGACTCAAATCCAAGATCGATTGACCATTCGCTTGGGCGCCGCCTGCAAGCGCTCAGCCAGTTTCTGCGTTCCGCGCACAAACAACTGATTGGACATAGCGATCGGCGCTCCTTTGTGCAGCGTACGGGTCTGCGGATCGTATGAGAATTTCTGGAAGCCTGCGCCCTCAATCCAAGCTCGGCTCTCGTCATCAACAGTCTCGAGCTGAATAGCCACTAAAGACGGGTTTTCGAGTGTCTCTAGCATCCCGCGCAGCGCTTCGTGTTCAAAGCCCTCCACGTCCATCTTCATGACGACTGGATATTTCCCCTCAAGGATATCATCCAGTTTGCGCAAAGGCACGACCTGCCGGTCTTTATCAGCGCTCGTCGCAACGCGGTTCATGGTATCTTTGCCTGCGGTAAAAACGATTTCCCCTTCTTCAGCGCCGACAGCCGTCCGGACAATTTCCACTTTGTCCGCCAGGGCATTGACCTCGATATTGCGCGCGAGGCTTTTCGCTGTACCGGGATCAGGTTCGATCGCGATCGACTGAGCTCCCGCAACACCCGAAGCGAGGATCGAATAGCTGCCAATATTCGCGCCAACATCAACGAAAAGGTCATCAGGCCCGAGCGCGTGGAGAACAAACGCCATGTCCGCAAACTCATGCAGCCCACAGTAGATATTGCCGGTGGCCCCGGTCATGCCGTTGCGGGCAACAAGCTTTGTGCCCTGAATCCAATCGACAACGACCTCCTCATGCAACCGGCTACGGATCTGCCAGGATGCATAGCGCGCCAGCGTCGAGACGGGACGACCGCGATTGAGCGGGTGGTTGAGAATGAATCTGAGAGTATTCAGCATTTCAATAATCTAGCGGCAGGCTGGTGGTACACCCCGGCCCGACAATCCCGAATGCAAAGCGCTCAAGAAGCGAAACGGCAGCGCACGAAAAACATGCTCACGTTGCGCCCTCGGTAACCCGGCGCCCCTTGGGCTCCATGGCTACCGCACTTGGCGAGGATCGCGCCCCGCCAAGCGACCAAAAAAGTCGCGCCCCACCAATGCCGTCGCCGTCCGGCGACCTCGCATTCCTAGGCTGCGATCAACCGCACGCGCGGCACCTGGACCCGGCGAGGGCCCGACAGCAAATCAACCAATACCATGACGCGCGCCTGCGCGTCCGCACTCAGAAGCGTGCCGGTCACGTCGTCGAGCGCGCCGCCCACGATCCGCACCGCGTCGCCGGCCTTGAGCGGACGATCGAAATCCACGACGCCATCGTCATCAGCACGCGTGCTCAGCTCCTCCACAAAGCCCTCGGGCAGGATCGCGGGGGCATCGCCGAACATCACAAGTCTCGAGACGCCAATCGTGCCGTTGATTGAGCGCCAGCGATCTCTCTCGAGATCGAGAGCAACAAACACGTAGCCAGGAAACAGCGCCTCACGCAGCACCATGATCCGTCCGGCACGAAGGCGCGTGCGCGCAATGCGCGGCGAAAAATGCGAAAATCCCTGCCGCTCCAGGTGCAGGCAGGCGAGCGCCTCCTTGCGAGGCTGAACCTGGACTGCATACCACTGCTGCGTCACGCTCGCGCCCCTTGAAGGAAAAGTGCCAGTGTCTTGGCACCCTTGGCCCGGGGTTTAATGCTGCACCGCACTATGTCCAGAGCGGGCCACCGGTTTTTCCTCACAACCTGCCTCGCCCTCTCGGCGGGGGCTTATCCAGGCGCAGGCCCCGGTGCCCGTCCTAGCCAAATGGATTGTCTAACGCGCTCTCTGCCTCCCAACTCATCTGCCTAGGTAGCGGCGTAGTCTCAGCCGAGACCCACCGTATCAATCGGCATCGGACAACCGGCGAAGTCGGATGCGCGCGGCCTTGCCTCTTCCTGCGGCTGGCGGGATGGCACTTCCAGATTGGCGACGTCGGGGGCATGGATCTTGTCGTCGCGCCGGTAGATATCGGGAAGCACGGCGATGCCCCCTGAGCCGTCGCGCGCCGCTGTGAAGTAAGCCACATAAACCGGGATCGGGCGGGTGAGCCGAACCGTCGTGGTCGTCCCCGAGGCGAGAATGGCATCGACTTGCTCGCGGGTCCTGACGCCGTCGAGCAGCGTCGAGGCGTAGCCGATCGCATCGTCGGTACGAATACAGCCATGGCTGAAGGCACGAACCTGCTGGTCGAACAATTGCCGGGAGGGCGTGTCATGCATGTAGACCGAGTAGGGATTGGGCATCACCAGCTTCATCTGGCCCAAGGCATTGTTGGGCCCAGGACGCTGGCGATAGCGACCGCCTGACCACACGTAGCCCCGCTGCCGCGCCAGAGCAGGGTTGCGCCGAACCAGCGCACCGACACTCTCGCGGACAATACTCGAGGGAACTTCCCACCACCGATTGAGGGTCACACCCTCTATCATCGCGCCAAACACCGGCGTGGGTGTGCTTTGCTTTCCGACGATGACCCGCCAAACGCCTGCCTGCTTGCCCTGTCGCCACAACGTCGCCTCAAAGCGTGCCGCATTGACCAGCACGTAGTCATCACCCAGCGAGCGCGGCATCCAGCGCCAACGCTCCATGTTTCGCGCTATGGTGCGGCGCGCCGCCTGGTCGGTCTCGAGCGCATAGGCCTGTCGCAGGGCTTCATACTCCTCGTGCACCGGGCGCTGGAGAGCAAAGAAAGTATGAAGGACGCCGTTCGCCAATGCCTGCTCGAGCATCGCCTCGAGCCCAACCTTGCTATCCGTGTCGACAATCCTCCAGCCTGCGCGCTCCGATTGCGCGGCGCGACCGAGCAGATACATCCGCGCCAGGCGCAGCGCCAGCTTAGTCGCCTCGCCATCTATATCCTTACGGTCTCCTGCCGCGATCGCCGCGTCCAGCGCGGCGGTAGGCAGCGGCTTAAGCGCGTCCTCCGGCGTTGCGTCATTCCAGCGCCTCAAGGTGGCCAGATCCGTCATCGTCCAGGAGTGGACTTGCGCCTGCGTCGCTGCCGGCAATGCAAGGAGCATGCCGAGGACAATCGCAACCAAGGCACGTCTCATCGGCGAATCCTCCTACTCGGCCTTGTATCCATACACTGGGATATCATGTCGGCGCTAAAACCCCCGCACGGATCGCACATGAACCTCACCCGCCGCCATTTTCTTGGCGCTTCGCTGATCGCGGGCGCCGGGTTCCTTTCGCCGACCACGCTCGCAAACCCGGCGCCGCATGGCGCGGCGACGCCCCTCCCCGCCCAGCCCAAGCTGGACGCAATGCCAACGGCTTTGGCCAGGGCGCTCTCCGAGCTCGACCGACATTCGGCAAAAATCATCGCGCGCGAGCGCATCGCCCTCGCCGACTATTCGCTGCATTCGAGCGAAATGCGCTTCGTTTTGGTCGACGTGGCGGCAGGGAGGATCGAGAAATCCTACCTCGTCTCGCACGGGCGCGGATCGGACCCGGCCAACAGCGGCTTTGTGCAGAAGTTTTCCAATCGACCCGGCTCGAATGCATCCTCGCGCGGCAGCTTCCTGACGGGCGAAACCTATGTCGGGCAACATGGCCGCTCGCGGCGCCTGCATGGTCTCGATCAGGAGAACGACATGGCGTTTGCGAGGGCAATCGTGATCCATGGCGCCGACTATGTCGACCGCGATATGGCCCGCGAGCAGGGCAGGATCGGCCGCAGCCTGGGGTGCTTTGCACTGGAGCGCAATGAAATCGGCGATGTGCTCCAGAGGCTTGGCCCGGGCAGGCTGTTGTTCGCCGCTGGCTAGACAGCCTGGCGGCGTGGTGATGCTGATCACGCGCGCCCAGTCCGCGCGAACTGCCTCGGTGATTGATCGGGCGCTTGCTAGGCACTAGTCCCTCGCCCAGATGGGAAAATTGGCCGCCCTTGATCGCTTGTGTGCCTCCGCGCTGCGCGGTGAGTTGGCCCCTTGGCCTGATGAGGCGCATAGCCCCACAGAAATGGACGCTGTCAGGCGGCGGCTGCTATACCACGGCATCGCCGGCCTTCTGAACACACGCAAGGAGTTGCTCCAAGGCTGGCCTGATGAGCTTCTTGCCTTGTTGCGACAGGAGAGCCTGGGGCGTGCAATGTGGGAGTTGCGCCACAAGCAACTCGTGGCGGAGTTGATCGAGAGCCTCCACAGACAGGGTATCCGTTCGGTCATCCTGAAGGGCACAGCCTACGCCTATGGGCTCTATGACGATCCATCCCATCGCATTCGCGGCGACACTGACATCTTGATCAGGCCGCTTGACCGCGCCCATGCCAGCGCCATCTTTGCGAGCTTGGGTTGGCGCAGGTCAGGCCCCATGCATGGCCGTTTCGCGGGACCGCCATGGCAAGAGGTTTGGCAATACCGCGACGCGGCGGGCTTTACGCATGACATTGATCTGCATTGGATGACCATCAGTGCCATGGCACTGGGACATATTCTGCCGCTTGATCATGTCATGCGCTCTGCAGTAGCACTGCCAGCCCTGTCCGCAAATGCCCTCGCCCTGGACCTGCCCGGTTCCTTCCTATGCAGTATAGTGAACCGCAGCATCCATGCGCGGATCGGGCACTACTCGCTCGACCGCAATGAATACGATCCCGACCGCTTGTTGTGGGCAAAGGACTTTGATCTCATCGCCAATGCAATGTCCCCCGGCGAATGGGACAGCCTCGCAGAGCGAGCCGAAGGAGCAGGCATCGCGAGCCTCTGCATGCAGGCGTTTACGTTTGCACAAACTCGCCTGGGCACAATCATACCTCAAGGCGTTGAGGAGCGACTTGCGAGCCAGCCTGCTGATACGCCAGCCGTGCGGTTCATAAACGGGTATGGTCCAACTCGGCGGTTTCTTGCTGACCTTGCCGCCGCTCCCGGACCGCTAGCGAAAGGCGAATACATACTGGCACGCGCAATTCCATCTGCGGAATATCTGCGCGACAAGTATCCAGATCAAGCGCGCTGGCCCGTGTGGGCGCTGCACTTACGTCGCCACGCTAATGGCCTCGCACAGGCGGTGGGATGGAGCCGAGCCCCTTGAGCTTTTCCTCACTCCTCTCTCTGGCGCGCCCCTATCGCGGACAATTATTCGTGGTGGTCCTGCTATCGATGCTGGGATCGCTCACCAGCTTGGCTATTCCCTGGCTCGGGGGCCAATTGCTGGGTGGGATCCTCAAAGAAGAGGCCATCGAACTCAGGTTGGTTGTCATCCTTCTGGTAGTGACTTTGATCCTGCTAACCAGCCTCGCCATTTACTCTTCGATCGTCTCGGGCTCCGTTTCAACGCGGATCGAGGCTGACCTGCGCCGACGTGTTTATGCCCATATCCAGCGACTGCCGCTCACCTTCCTCGATCAGAGCCGCCAGGGCGACTTGCTCGCCTTGATGACTTGGGAGGTCTCGCGCCTAAGCGCCTTTCTCTCGGGGACGCTGACTGGCGCTCCTGCGGCGCTTCTGACTGCTATTGGCGCATGCGCCATTCTGCTTTCGATCGATCCCATAATTGCGCTGGCCGTGCCGTTACTCGTCCCCGCCTACTATATCGTTCTCAAACTGATCGGCCGGCGCCTGCGAGGCCTTGCAACGCAACGACAGGAGGCGGAAGCAGCCATCTACGTGGCCGCCGAGCAGGACCTTGCCCTGCTACCAGCAACAAAGAGCTTCGCACGCGAAGAGGTAGGTCTCGCCGCCTATGAGGCCCGCCTCGAGAACGCGCGTGCCCTCGCCTTGCGCGAGACACATATCTATGCGTCTCTAGGTCCAGCGCTGAGCCTTGTCACAGGCATTGCTGCGGTAGCTCTCGTCCTCGCCGCAGGCAGCAGCTTTGCGAAAGAAGCGATCAGCACTTCCGAGCTGTTCAGCTTCCTCTTATACGCTGCACTCCTCACGCGTCCGGTCGGAAGCCTCGCCAATTTATACGGACAGTTCCAGACCGCGAGTGGAACGTTGGCCCGGCTAGTCCAGATGCTCGAAGAGCCGATTGAGGCCGGCTACACCGCAAAGGGCCGCATCGCGCCTTGCAGAGGAGCAATCAGTTTGCAGGGCGTGTCCTTCGCCTACGCGGGGCGTGAAGGAACATTGCGCAACATCAATCTCGACATTGCTCCCGGTGAAATTGTCGCGATCACCGGCGAAAACGGAGCTGGCAAGTCGACCATTGTTAGTCTGATCCTGGGCTTCTACACGCCCCAAGAAGGGGTCATCAGCATCGATGGGATTGACATCGCCACCCTCGAGCTCCGCCACCTTCGCACCCACATCGGCTATGTTCCGCAACGCCCCTTGTTGTTCAATGGCAGCGTGCGTGAGAACATTGTGTTTGGCCGTGAAAACGTCAGCGAGGAGCAGATCGGGCAGGCAGCGACCCTCGCGCAGGCCAAACAATTCATTGGCAACTTGCCCGCCGGCTTCGAAACCGAGATCGGCGATAATGGGGTGAAGCTGTCCGGCGGCCAGCGGCAGCGGATTGCGCTCGCACGGTCGCTCCTATCCAATCCGTCGATCCTCATACTCGACGAGGCCACATCGATGTATGACCTTGAGGGAGAGGCGGCCTTTGTCGCTCAGTGTCGTGAGGCGCTCGCGGGACGAACCGTGATCATCATCACTCACCGCCCAGCCAGCCTTGCGCTAGCGGATCGGGTCATCCGGCTCGAAGGCGGGCGCATTGCGGCAACGGTAGGGGCTGCATGAGCGGGCTCGCACTAGTTTGGCACCTCGATGGGCGTCCCGCTGTCGCCAAAGACCTCGCCCCTATGCTTGCCGAAATGGCTCGCCGAGGACCGGAAGGGGAGGCCGTTGCGCTGGACGGCTCTGTCGCTCTGGGCCACCGACACCTCAGGACTACGCCAGAGGCGATGGTCGAGGCGATGCCCCTTCTCGAACAGGCCTCGGGACGAATTCTCACAGGAGATATTCGCCTCGACAATCGCCACGAGCTGCTTGAGGCCTTTGGGCTTCATTCAGCCGGTCGGGTCATCGGCGACGGAGAATTGGTGTTGCATGCCTACGCGCGCTGGGCAGAGAAATGCGCGAGCCATCTCCTCGGCGATTTTGCCTTCGCTATTTGGGATCCGCGCCAACGCCGGGTGTTTGCGGCACGCGACCAGATGGGCATGAAGCAACTTATCTACGCCCACCGACAGGGTCGCGTCTTCGCATGCGCGACCTCGGAGCGTGCAGTGGCCATGAGCCCTGGCATTGACGCGCGGATAAACGATCTACGTGTCGCGCAGTCTCTTGCTGACGTGCCTTTGGGCCTGCCCACGCTCACCTTTTTTGAGGGCATTTATCGCCTGCTCCCCGGCCATTGTCTGCGCGTTGATCAAGACAACATCCAAATCACGACCTACTGGCGCATGCGACCGCCAGAGCCCTTGCGGTTGAAGTCCGATGGCGATTACGCCGAAGCATTCCGAAATGTCCTCGGCGAGGCCGTTTCCGCGCGCATGCGGTGCGCTGGCACTGTCGGCGCAACACTCAGCGGTGGCATGGACTCCAATTCAGTCGTGGCCATGGCTGCCCGGAGTTCACGTACTCCCATCAGAACTTATTCCTGCATCGATACCGCGGCAGAAAACTGTATCGAAACACAAACCATCCAAGAGGCAATCAAACTTGAGAACATCAACCCCTGCCTCATTGATCGCGCCAATTTGCAAGATTGGAAGGATGACCTTTTGGCTTCCTGGATGGAGTTGGAGGAGCCTTGGGATCACCACATGACCGTGCCAAGAGTGTCTTACCTCGCAGCGAAGCGGGAGGGCATCAAAGTCGTGTTGGATGGCGTGGGAGGAGATATTGTACTCGGCGCTGGGAGTATGATCGCGCGCCAGATTGGGTCGGGCCGCTTGTTTGGGGCCTGGAGGGAAGCAAAAGGGCTCTCGGATTTCTATGGCGCGGATTGGTCCGATGCGATGAAGCACTATTTTAATGCCGCACGGTCTGCCTTTTCGTCCAGGCGCGTTCGCGGCATCCGGCATGCGATGCGTGGGGCGCGGATCGATTTGCCCGATGATAGCGCAGTTGACTTGTCTTTCGCCGCACGCGTGAATCTTTTCGAGCATATCCGAAGGTTCAAGAGTGAATTCGCAAGTCGGCCCTCCGGACTAAGTTTCGCGGAGGAGCGCATCTGGTCTTGGCCGTACTCCGGGATCACTGGGGGGCGCGAGACCTATGACAGAATTGCGGCGCAGTATGGCATAGAAGCACGCGATCCATACCTCGACCTCAGAGTTGTCAATTTCCTCCTATCGTTGCCAATGGAACAATTACAGATGGGTGGCTGGCCCAAGATAATTCAGCGCCGTGCAATGATTGGCTATCTGCCCCAATCCGTAATTTGGCGGCGCGGCAAAGAGCATCCGGGCTTTGCCTTTACCCAGGCTCTAATGGATCAATGGCCGGATTGGTCATGCGTGATTTCATCGGAACAGAGCCAATTGGCTGGCAGGGTAAGGCCAGATTTGCTCGCGCCTGAAAACTGGACCAGAACTCGGGGGCAGCCGCTGAACGCCGCTTTGGAAAAGGTCTTGCAAGCGGCCGTATTTTTCCGGCACGCTCGCCGCCTCTTTCGATAGGCATCAAGGCAGTGCGGCTCGAAAGATGCCCGGAATGCGTCAAGAGATTTCCGACAAAGGCTTGGTCTGTTGCCCTTATCTTAAACCTCAGCTGAAGGTTTTGGGATCGGCCAGTGAATTGACTGCTTCAGGGTCGGCCCGAGGCGGAAAGTAACAGCAAGGCGGTCGTAGGTGGCTGGCGGGTAGCCAGATTTGATCCTTCCCTTTCGAAGGCAAGTCCATTAGACCAAGACAGCAAAGCACTGATTGGGCAACTTAGCGTAACACGCAAGGGATGGGTCATGTCAAAGTGGCCGCTCCAAGCCGCTGGTCAGGTGCGCAAGTGTACCACTAACGCCATTGATATCGAGAGACGGAAATATGTCAGCAAACCAAAAGAGTGGGTCAACGGAACGAGGCTTGTATCGTGCACCGAAGTTGCAAGTCCTCGGCTCGGTCAGCCAACTCACTGCGGCTGGTACCGCGCAGGGTTCGGAGCAGCTCCAAGGTGGAGTTAGAAGGCCGACAGGAAACCAAGGCGGCGCCTGATTGCTTTTGATGTCTCATGCGTTCCTCTTGGGATTACTGCGGAACAATTTCTCATGACCAACTAGGCCCGAAGCCGGGATGGAGGCTAATCCGGACGGAGACCGGCCCCATTGATGCGTTGCTTGTCGAAAGCAGCAGCCGAAGGTTTTACGTCTGTTGTCCGGATGAAGCCCCAAAGGACGAGGTTGCGCACTATCTGGGCACCATTGTTTTGCCCAAATTCGTGGCATGTGACGGGAACCTCGTTCTCCATGCGAGCATGGTTGCGACCTCGAAAGGCGCCATCGGCTTCTTGGGAGCGTCAGGGCAAGGCAAGTCGACGCTCTCGGCGAGCCTGGAAAGGCACGGGAGCTGGCTGGTTAGCGATGACGCCATTCAAGTGCAGTTTGATGGACAAGAGTGGCATGGCCTCAACCTATCGACTGGCCTTAGGCTTCGCCCGGACTCCTTCGAGCAGCTTCGAACCAAGTTCCATGAGCTGCCTCCGTCACGGCAGTTCCTTGGCAAGCATCACGTAGCGATTGCGAGCGCTCGGGAGAGTGCAAGGCTGGTGGCACTCTTTCAGCTGGCGGAGCCAGCCAAGGATATCAGCATCGAGGCAATATCTTCCAAAGATGCCTGTATTGCCATTCTTTCCAATAGTTTCTGCCTTGATCCCGATGATCGGGATGAGACTGCTCAGAGGTTCACCATGGCTGGGAAGCTTGCACAATCACTGCCGATGTTTGATTTGCACTATCCGCGCGATTTTGAACGTCTGCCCGAAGTGCACGATGCGATATTCAAGATCATGGGATGGAAACCCTCGGCTGCCTAAGTTGACCGTGTGATGGTCAGCGAAACCTTGGTCATTACGTGAGTTGTCTTTGGCGATCGGATTGGCAAGCCGTTGTTGACGTCAATCGCGTGGCGATGAACCCCCGACTAGGCGAATATTAATTCTATCGCCGACAGCGTTAAATGAGTTTGAGCCAATGACCTGCACAATCAACCCAGATATCAGATACTCTTGCAGTGCAGATGCGATGATCAGCAGGCTCGGGGATGAAATCGTAATCCTTGACCTTAAAAAAAACGTATACTTTGTTTTAGATGAAGTCGGCACTGTTGTGTGGGATCAGCTGCAGGATGGCCAAACGCCCACGGCCATATGTACACATGTTGAAGGGTCCTTCAGCCAAGTACCTGACAACGTCTCGGCCGACATCTACGCCTTTTTAAGTCAGCTGCTCGCAAATAATCTGATAAAGCCGACCTAGGTGATGACTATCATAGGTCGACTACGCCGAATTCGGCATCTGAGTTTGCGCCAAGTGCTGGATTTAGCGCTAGCCACTGGTGAGTTGCTCCGTGCCTATTGCATCATAGCGTCGCAATCGACGGATAGGCTTGGGGAAGAGAATTCTCTCGCATCAGGTGAAGGCCCAGCACTCACGATTTCGCAGGCCCAACTTGTGGAGCGCGTTGCATGGGCCGTGCCCCGCGCGGCCAGTGTTGTGCCATGGCGCTCTGATTGCCTTCGTCAGGCTGAGGCGGCGCGGCACTGGCTGATGCGCCATCGCGTCACAACAAGACTGTTCCTGGGCGCGCGGAAGAGCGCGGCGGGAACATTCGAGGCGCACGCGTGGCTGATGTGCGGCGACAAGGTGATCACCGGGGGTGACGCCACAAGCTTTTCACCCTTCACTGCAGGCCCAACCGCCTAGCGCTGCGGATCCCGATCCCCGATGTGCTTCGCGGGCAAGGAAGCACGGGAGTTTCCGGCAATGGCCTGGAACGCCGACGAAGACGTGGAATGGCGGACATCCTCGCACTGGGCGGCCCCGAGCCTCGGACTGCGATGCGATTGGCTCAATAAGGCCGAATACAAGAAGCCCTGAAACGGGGACCATACTCGTACAGCACCCTCCTTTTACCGGCCCCCTATTGCCGATCGAGCCAGGTGAGCGGCAGCCTGCCTATTCTGAGCGGCCAGAACGTATATCAACGCGAGACGAGGCTTGAGCGAGCGCGGCACTTTCGAACACAAAGGGCGGCCGTGGTTCATCACCAAGAAGCCAACGGTAAAGGGACGCAGTTTCGGCTGCGCTGCGCTCCCAGGTTAGTCCCAGACTGGCAATAAGCTGCCGGGCAGCGAGGCCCATCACCTCAAGCGTGTCCGGCTGTGTGTTCAGGGCCCTCTCCAGCGCCTCGGCAAGGTCGGAAGGGGTCACTCCTGTAGCCCAGCCAGCGCCAGCCTCGTCGACCAGGTGCGCCCAGGGGGTGGCTTCGCTGACAACGACCGGCCGGCCGATCGCTAGTGCCTCGGCGGCGCTCATACCGAAGCTCTCAGACAGCGATGGAAGGACTAATGCGGTTGCCTGCCGCAGAAGCGCCACACGCTCCTGTTCCGACACACAGGACTGAAAGCTGACGCGCGCAAGTCCAAGTTCAGTCCTGAGTTTACGCAGTTCATCGGCGCAAGGGTATTCATCGGGCCCTACTATCCGCAATTCTGCATCGGGAGCGACCTGCTCAATACGCACCCAGGCTCTGAGAAGAGCAGCAAGGTTCTTGATTGGCGACAAGCGCCCCAAGAACAGGATCATCCGACCTTGGCTGGACTGGGCTGCCATTCCCGAAGAGGCTGGATCCCGCGAAGACTGTGCGACGCCGTGCGGCACAACTGCCACAGGAAGGTCCGGAAAGGCTTCAAGAAGGTCTGCCTTTTCCCGTTCGGAGGCCGCATGCAGGCAACCTACGGAGCGCAAAGCGCGCCTTTGGAACAACAGCGTGAAGGTACGCTTCTTCCAGGGAGATTGTCGCAATGCCCGAGGCGCGGCCATACCCATTGGGCTCACGATAAGCGGGATCTTCCGCCGGCGCGCGATCCGGCTCGCGGCTGGAAGGAAGGTGTTCCAAAGGCCGTGCACGTGCAGCAGGTCGGCGTCTCGGACCATCACCTCCAGTTGCCTCTCGAGCTGGCCGGTCAGAAGACCCGCCAGCCCCGAGCCGACTGGGAAATGCTGCATGAGCAGCCTTCCCTCTAGATCCTTGGGGGGAGGCGTATCTTGCTCAGAAAAAATCACCAGACGGGCGGCAATACGCTGGTCCCCCAAGGCGGCGACAAGGAAAGGGACGGTCGAACGCGTCCCGCCAGAAGCTGGCCCGATGTCGCCGACAAGGTGCACCGCAACCGGCAGCCGCTCTCCGGCACCATCACCGTGCGCTTGGGTGGAAGGCGCAGCGAGGCTCAGTCGCCCCTCCCTTCTATCTGCGCGGGGGGCAATGGCGCATAACGCCGTGCAACCCGATGCTCACTCACATCGCTTATTGTAATTTCGCTTCTGCAAATGAACTGGCTCATAAATCCTCCCGATTTATGCCGTCCGGGATCGCGAGAGCCCCATCCTGCAAACGCGCCTGCACGCCGGTTCGTCCTGAGGGGACGTGAGCTCGCGGCTCATCTCTTCGCGCCTATGCTGATAAGACTTATCGAATGCAACCCTGAGCGAGGATCTGGCCTGAGCGAGGATCTGGCAACGTGTCGCATCGACCCGGTGGGCTGCAGGCCGCACTTCCGACGCGTAACCGGTCCCGCCCCCGGCGTTAATCAGCAACGATCCCAGTAAGTTATCATATCCCGAGCTCCTGCGGCCAATCTGCCCCCTCGCCCGATAACCCCCAATGGCGCCGCAAGCCCACCGATCATCACGGACCGCCGCAATTCGCTGCATCGCACAAATGGCTCGGCTCGTCGCAAAGCCGTGGGCCCGCCGCGCGCCCACACCCTACGCTCGTCAGGGCGTGCTATTTCAACGGCGTAACGTGCAACCGGGGACCCTCCACATGTCACAGCGGCTCTTGGCGCAGGTCAAGCCCAAGGCACACGCATTGGCAATAGACAACCTCGGCTGCGTCACCCCGAACCGCCGCAGCCGCATTGGGCTGGACATCGCGGGCAGGCAGCCCTGCGGTGGCGTCCTCGCGCAAACCAGGACGGGGATGCGATGACCGAGCTTTCGAGGCGCTCGCTGACAGACCTGTTCGCCGATGATGGGGCGCGCGTCGTCCGCGACGAGAGCGATGGCATCGCGGCGGAGATTTCGCCAGCGGCGTCGGCCCATGAGAGCGACGAGGACGATCACGGCCCCGACGTCGCCGCCGCGAGCACGATCGACCTTGGGACCTCGCTCCTCAGGCAGTTCGAATTGCCACTCGCGCTGGTAGGCGGCCTCTTGCCCGCCATCACGGTCTGGGCGCTGCAAGGGCGCGTGCCATTCAACAACTCCTTCAATGAGACCATCGCGCCGCTCACACTCGCCGCAGCGATCAGCTGGTACGTGCTTGCGCGGCTTCGCGATCACGCCAAGGCGCGACACCTGACCTACGTCCTGCCGGTCAATTTTCTGGTGTTCAGCGGTGTCCTCGGCGTGCTCGCCTTGCTGCGTCTGCCCTATTCGGCCTCGCTCTTCGCGGTGGGCGCGACCTGCACGGTTGCCGCGAGCTTCCTGATCGCGGTGCGCAGCAGGGGCCTGATGAAGCCGCATCTGATCGTGGGACGCGGACGCGCAAGCGAGATCCAGCTGTCTGGTCGCTACCTGCCCAGTCCCGCGCTCGCCGATCTCGAGCAAATGGTCACGTCAGGCCGGCGCGACTGGGCGATCGTGGCAGATCTGCACTATCCCCACTCGCGGCGCTGGGAGCGTCTTTTTGCACAGGCCGCGCTCTCGGGCATCCCCGTCTACCACTATCGGCAGATCGCCGAAATGCAGACCGGGCAGGTCAAGATTACCCACCTCAGCGAGAATGATCTGGGCTCACTCATACCCAACGTTTCCTATGTCGCGCTCAAGCGCGGGCTGGATGTCATGGCCGCTCTCCTGATCCTGCCTGTCTGCCTCCTGGGCTTTGCGCTGATTGCCATTCTGATCAGGATGGATTCCCCCGGCCCCGCCTTCTTCATCCAGGAGCGTGTCGGCTTTCGCGGCGAGACCTTCCGGATGATCAAGTTCAGGACGATGCGCGAACGCCGCACGCGCGTCGGCACCGAGGCCGACCGCGAGGAGGCGATGACCCGAACCGACGATGAGCGGATCACCCGGATCGGCGCCTTCCTGCGCAGGAGCCGGATCGACGAGCTTCCGCAGATCTTCAACATCCTGAAGGGCGAAATGAGTTTCATCGGCCCAAGGCCGGAGGCGCGCTCACTGGCGGCGTGGTACGAAGAGGAATTGCCATTCTACTCCTACCGCCACATCGTGCGTCCGGGGATCACCGGATGGGCGCAGGTCAACCAGGGTCACGTAACCGAAGTGACTGACGTGCTCGGCAAGCTGCGGTTTGACTTCTACTACATCAAGAACGTTTCGCTCTGGCTGGACTTGCTGGTTGCGCTCAAGACCCTCCGCGTGATCATCACTGGCCTCGGAGCGAAGTGACAACATCGCCACCTGTCTTCTCGCGCCAGTATTGTCTTGGGTCAGGTTCTCGCCGCTCGCGGCGGCAAGGGCAGCCGACATGTCGGGCTTGCTTGAAATCGGCGCTTCTGACCGCGATAGGCTGGCGTCCTGCCCGCACCCTGGGCCACCCGCTTCATGGGGCTGACCGGACAAGGAACAGGTGAATGCGCCTCGTCTTCATCAACCGCTTCTTTTATCCTGACGAATCTGCCACGGCATTGATGCTTGCCGATCTGGTGCAGGGGCTCGCGCCGCTTGGCAAAGACATGCACGTCATAACCGCCAAGGCGGCCTATACGCCCGGCTCAGCGGAGACGGCGGACGGCTTGCCCGAGGAGAAGCTGGCCGTGACGCGCCTGCCGAACCTGCCAGTTTCACACCAGTCGTTGGCAGGCCGCCTACTCAACTTCGCTGCGTTCTATTGCGGGCTGATGGTTGCTGGCTTCCGACATATTCGCCGAGGGGACGTCGTGATCTGCCTCACCGACCCACCGCTGGTGGGCATCATTGCGGCAGTGCTCGCAAAACTAAGGGGCGCACGGCTCATTCACTGGGTCCAGGATATCTATCCGGAGACCGCGACCAGGCTCGGATATGGCTCGCCCACCAACCCGGGGATCGGTCTGGTGTCGAGGCTGCGGGATTGGGCGTGGAAAGGTGCAAACGCCAACGTCGTCATCGGCGAGCACATGCGGGATATGCTGATCTCGCGCGGTGTCCAATCGCCACGCATTTGCACCATTCAAAACTGGGCAGACGAGGCGGATCTGGTGCCGCTCGAACCGGCAGACAATCCCCTGCGTACGCACTGGGAATACCCGAGCCATACCATCATCGTCGGATATTCTGGAAATCTTGGCAGAGCCCACGATGCGGCAACGATGCTCGATGCGGCCAACATTATCGCCGACCGACAACAAGCGGAAATGCGCTTCCTGTTCATCGGTGGCGGGGCCAAGCACGAGGCCCTTACCAGCGCCGCAACCGATGAGCGCCTCACCGGGCTGATCGACATACGCCCTTACCGACCACGTAGCGAGCTTAGGCAGAGCCTGAGTATCCCGGACATCCACTGGCTATCGCTTGAGCCAGAACTCGAAGGACTGATTGTCCCGAGCAAGTTTTATGGAGCCGTTGCTGTCGGACGCCCGGTCATCTTCATCGGTGACCCCGACGGGGAAGTGGCGCGGCTGATCAGGCAGGCCAATTGTGGAGCGAGCTTCGCCAAGGGAGACGCGCGAGGCGTGGCGGATTACCTCGAGTTGCTCGCGCTTGACCCGGCACTGCGGAATTCACTTGGAACAAATGCACGAGAGTATTGCCTGTCCCACCTCTCGAAAGCCCAGCGCATGGAGCAATGGCAAAATCTTGTTGGCGCGGTCGGGTCTTGAGCTGGGAGGCTTAGCCGCGCCAAAGTTCCCGGAGATGGCAAGGCCCGGATTGCAGCCGGGTGACTTTAGGTCCCGCCGCCTGGAAAATGGCTCACAAACCATTGGTACGTGCTCGCAATCCCATCAGGCAGGCTGATGGAAGGGCGCCATCCCATTTGCGTTAGCCGGGAAGTATCGAGCAGTTTTCGAGGTGTGCCGTCGGGCTTGCTATCGTCGCGGCTGATTTCACCCTCAAAACCAACCACACTCGCAATCAACCGCGCCAGATCGAGGATCGACATGTCCTCACCGCAGCCGACATTAACATGGCTGTCATCGGAGTAATGCGTCATCAGGAAGATACAGGCGTCGGCGAGATCATCGACATGCAGAAACTCGCGGCGCGGGGTCCCACTGCCCCAGATCGTAATTTCGTTCCGGCCGGTTTGCTTGGCCTCGTGCGCCTTGCGAAGCAGCGCGGGGAGAACGTGGCTTGTCGCCAAATCGAAATTGTCTCCCGGTCCATAGAGGTTTGTAGGCATGGCTGAGATGAAGTCACAGCCATATTGTTTGCGATAGGCTTGGGCCAGCTTGATCCCGGCGATCTTCGCTATCGCATACCATTCATTCGTCGGCTCCAGACTACCAGTAAGCAGCGCATCCTCGCTAATCGGTTGCAGGGCATGCTTCGGATAGATGCAGGAGGATCCAAGAAACAGAAGCTTATCGACATCGCAACGATGGGCAGCGTCAATGACGTTGGCCTCGATCATGAGGTTGTCGAAAAGAAAGTCGGCAGGGAAATCCTTGTTTGCGAGGATGCCTCCGACCTTAGCCGCTGCGAGGAACACGGCTTGGGGACGGTATTCAGCGAACCACGCGCGCGTGGCCCTTTGATCCATGAGATCGAGTTCATTTCGAGAAGCCGTAAGGATGTCGCACCCCTCGACCTGAAGACGTCGCACGAGAGCAGACCCCACCATGCCACGATGGCCTGCGACAAAAACTCTCTTACCGGCCAGAGAATAGAGCGCATCTTGCGCCATTGTCACAGGGCTCCGCGCAAGGGTGCGGATCGCATGACCTCGATATCGGCGAGGACCATTTCGCGCGCGAGCTCGCGCACGCTCGTCTGGTGCCGCCAACCCAGCTTCTGGTGCGCCTTGGATGGATCGCCCAAAAGCAGATCGACCTCGGTTGGGCGGAAATAGGCCGGATCCACTTCGACAAGGCAGCGCCCGTCAGAAAGCGCATAGCCTTTCTCATCCACGCCCGTGCCCCGAAACTCGATTGGGATGCCCGCATCCTCGAACGCCCAAAGTACGAAATCGCGCACGGATGTGGTCTCGCCAGTTGCAAGGACATAGTCGTCCGGCTCATCCTGCTGGAGCATCAGCCACATGCCGTGCGCATATTCCTTGGCGTGGCCCCAGTCGCGCTTGGCATCAAGATTTCCGAGATACAGTTTATCCTGACGGCCGAGCGCAATGGCAGCGGCGGCACGGGTGATCTTGCGGGTCACAAAGGTCTCGCCGCGTAGCGGGCTCTCATGATTGAACAAGATGCCATTGGAGGCATGCAGCCCATAAGCCTCGCGATAATTGACTGTAATCCAGTAGGCATAGAGCTTGGCGGCCGCATAGGGACTACGGGGATAGAAAGGCGTTGTCTCTCGCTGCGGCACCTCTTGAACCAAGCCATACAGTTCTGACGTCGAGGCCTGGTAGAAACGCGTTGTCTTTTCGAGCCCGAGGATGCGGATCGCCTCAAGCAGCCGAAGCGTGCCGATGGCATCGGCATTGGCGGTGTATTCGGGGGTCTCAAAGCTAACCGCTACATGGCTTTGCGCGGCAAGGTTGTAGATCTCGTCGGGCTGCACCTCCTGCACAATCCGGATAAGGTTGGTGCTGTCGGTCAGGTCGCCATAATGCAGCACGAAGCGCTGGTGCTGCTCGTGCGGATCCTGGTAGATGTCCTCGATCCGGCCTGTGTTGAAAGACGACGAGCGTCGCTTCACCCCGTGAACCTGGTAGCCCTTATCCAGGAGCAAGCGTGCAAGGTATGCGCCATCCTGCCCTGTCACTCCCGTAATCAGCGCTGTCTTCATGCATGCCCCTGGAGCGGTTCAATGTCCGCCGAAAATCGTGGTCGAGAGGGTTCTTGCTAGCAACATTGACCGAAGAAACCACCCCTGATCGCCCACACTGAAGGCACTCCTTTGAGGAACCTCAATGACATAACTAATGCGCTCTCTAGGCTGCCCAAAGAGACGAACTCTTGCCGTGACCTCGCCCCTTGAAGCGCTCGGCACAAATTGAGCCATAGTTGCTGACAATGAGCAGATCGATAGAGCGCCAACCAGAAGGCCGTTCCCGATGCCCTTACTCGAAAGGGTCAGGGGAAGTCCCAACCAAAGTGATGACATAAATCTGGCTTTCGCAGTCCGGTCTGCAAACAGGCTTTGCGTCAAGCCAAAGGGTCCCATTGGACGTCAAAAACCTTCAGAAAAACAGCACTACATCTTTAGCTTTACGGAAGGGGGCTGCGAAATCATCAACAGTCCTCGCTCATTTAGATATAATCACTATCGACCGGATTCTGCTTTCATCTTTCCGGACGATACGCAATCCTGACATCCGCACAAAGGTCGAGACACCAAAGTTGAACGTGATGACAGCCGAGTTTCTAAGCGGATTGGATCCCGACGAAATATTCGCAACGCGAGAGAACCTCGAAGCCGCAATCAGAGTAATTGGTGGGCCGGCTTCGCGCCGCCTACCGGAGAGCTTATGCGTTGAAATCGAACAGTTACTCTATCTGCTTGAGCTTGCCGTACGACAGCGGTCCGACATTCCGGATAGCTAGCGGTTCTCGCAGGCAAGATCCAAGCAGTTGTGCTGATGGCCTGAATTTGCGCAAGCGTGATCTTCGATAAATCTCAGGCAATTTCCTGAATTCAAAAGTTAATCATGAGCCATCCCGGGATCGGCACGATCCTGACCGCCGCCCGCTTCGCCAAACCGATCGTCCTGATGCCGCGCCGCGCCGCACTGGGCGAACACCGCAACGATCACCAGCTCGCCACGGTCAATCAGCTGGCCGAGCGCCCCGGCATCCTGATCGCGCAGGACGAAACCGAACTGCCCGCAAGGATCGCCGAAGGGCTGGCGATGGACGTGCGGCCCGAGCAGGATTCCCCGACCGCGCGCCAGCTCAATGATGCGCTCGCCGCCTTCATCGAAGGTCGGCCAATCTAGCAAACAAGCCTAACGCGATTTTAAGGGCTTCTGCGCCATGTCCTGCGACCAAGGCAGGACACTGATCGCATGAACGCACCCTTCGATGCCGCCGCCGCGCTCGCGCGCAAGGCCGCCAGCCATCCCGCGCCCGACCACGAGGTCGCGGTGATCGGATTGGGCTATATCGGCCTGCCGACCGCCGCCGTGCTCGCCAGCCACGGCTGGAAGGTGTGCGGCGTCGATGTGTCCGAAAGCGTTGTCGCGACCGTGAATGCCGGGGGCGTGCACATCGAAGAGCGCGATCTCGACGCGCTGGTGCATGATGCCATAGCAGCGCGCACGCTGGTCGCGGCTACCGCGGTGCCGACCGCGAGCTTCTACATGATTGCGGTGCCGACCCCGCTCGGCGCCTATAACATGCCCGACATCTCCTATGTCGAGGCCGCCGCACGCGCCATCGCGCCCACGCTTCTTCCCGGGGCCTGCGTGATCGTCGAAAGCACCTCGCCGGTCGGCACAACCGAGCGCGTGGCCGCGATCATCGGCGAACTGCGCCCCGATCTCGTGGTGCCGCGTGACGGGTTTGACGGCGATGCCGACATCGCGCTCGCCTATTGTCCCGAACGCGTGCTGCCCGGCCGGATCGTCAACGAGTTGGTGCATAATGACCGCGTGATCGGCGGCGTGACTCCGGCCTGCGCCAGCCGCGCAGCGGTGCTCTATGCCAGCTTCGTCAAGGGCGATTGCCTGACCACGTCGGCGCGCGTCGCCGAAACCGTCAAGCTGGTCGAAAACAGCTTCCGCGACGTGAACATCGCCTTCGCCAACGAGCTTTCGATAATCGCCGACGAGATCGGGGTGGATGTGTGGGACGTGATCCGGCTGGCCAACCGCCACCCGCGCGTCAACATCCTGCAACCCGGCCCGGGCGTGGGCGGGCACTGTATCGCGGTCGACCCGTGGTTTCTCGTCGCAGGCGCTCCGCACGCAGCGCGGCTGGTGCGGACCGCGCGCGAGGTGAATGACCACAAGGCGCTGCATACCGAAGCGAAGATCCGCGCGCTGATCGATGCCATGCCCGATGGCAAGGTCGCGCTCCTCGGCCTCGCCTTCAAACCCGATATCGACGACTTCCGCG